>Ga0222690_1000216_pt1 | contig 17384 bp, 15 predicted proteins | sample AntAcemetage1234_FD_179802 | JGI IMG/M metagenome (GOLD analysis project Ga0222690, IMG submission 179802) | Saline water microbial communities from Ace Lake, Antarctica - #1234 | ecosystem: Environmental > Aquatic > Non-marine Saline and Alkaline > Saline | place: Antarctica: Ace Lake... | reverse complement strand
TCACCATTAACAATCATTAACAAAGCTACAACTACTTCAACCATGACTGCCATTACCGTTTTGTCTTACTTTATCTTTTAAATGTTCAATATCTTGTAATGCTTTTTCAAGTTGTGATTTAAGAAATTCTATATTAACTTTATTAGTCATATTCATCTCTTGAGTAGACTGTAATTTCTCTACTGTTTTATAAAGGTCTTCTAATAAAAAATGTTGCTCTTGGTCAGTAGGTACTTGTTCAGATTTTTTAAGCAAATCATTTTCAAATAATTCTCTAGAAGTTTCTAATGATGTTAACCTACCTGTAAGTTCAGTATAAGCAATTACACCTGCTACTACACCAAAAATTATCATAGCCATATTACGTATTGGCATACTTACAGATGTATTTTCACTAATTTTCATTTGGCAATTTTTCCTCTGTTAATACCCTTTTTAATAACGTATTCTCTAGTCCCGTTTCCGTTAATTGAAACTTCCTTTTTAAGATTTTTAAATAAGTTCATTTCTTTATCTTTATGTTCTTTATTTTTTGTGAACTCTGTTAATTTTTTTATGTCTCTCATGTTTTTTATTTTTGCAATTAGGAAAATCAAAAGTCCACAAGTCTTCTGCTGTTTTATTAAGATTTTCAAATAGTCTGTCAATACTTCCAAAAAACCAATAGAAGAATCTATCTATCATTTTTTCTTTAGTTTATTCATTGTAGTTACACCAAATGATGCACCTACTATTGTTAATATTATGTACCAAAACATTGGGTCAGCTAATTGTAAAATTTCCCACCCTCTCAACATAGTTTCTTGTGTGTATGGAATAAAATGACAAGCCATTAATAGTGTAAAGAAAACTACTAACCATTCGTCTTTCCAGGAATGTTCTTGTTGTTTAATTTGTTCTATTGAAATTTGAGAAGCTGCGTCCAACTCTTTTTCTCTAATAATTTTATCTTTTTGTAATTTGTGAGAAATTGCTCCAAATGTTTTTTCAGCGATAATTTTTGTTAAAGGATTTTTTAAAAGAGCAAACCACATTTACATTATCCACATAAATAGCGACCAAATTATAAATAAAGCTATAATTCTTTTATCTGTATTTTTAATTGATGTTTTAATTCTGTTTATCCACATACCTGGTGTGTTTCCGTATATTATCATACTTTCTCCTGTGTTAATTCTGTGCATTCAAATTTGACTGCAAGTTTTTGTTTGTTAACTAAATCTGTTCCTATATTCTCTACTGCTTGTGATGCTTTAAGGTATCCTTGTTGGATACAATCGTAATGTGTGTCAAACTCTAAAGGCACTACTTTAGGATTGTAACATTGAGGTTGTCCTGCAAATGAACACAAATGCAGTATTAACACGTATTTAAAAACCATTATCTAAAGTTGAAATAACCTATCAGTCCAACTATTAATGTTCCTATAGTCAATATAACTCTAAGTCCCCCTTTGCCCATAGCAACATCTGTTCTTAAAGATTTAATTTCTTTTCTCATTTCTTCTATAGATTTGAGAATGTTATTCATTCGTTCAGCACAAAGTTTCTCATGGCTTGAAAGCCTAACTCCAGTTGTTTGCTCTGTATACATCTGTACTGGATTAGCTTTTTTTCTAGCCATTATGAAATAAGTATTTCTGTTGGTGCCCAAGCAAGTCTTTCTTCAGTAGGTACACCACTTTCTTGAGATGTAGACCACTTAAATTCTCTATTTCCTGCAGAAGAACCTAAATCAATATAACTATTTGCATTATCTACACCTGCAATTCTAGTGACACCTGTTTTAAAGTTTGTTGTTTTTTGTCCAAAATAAATTGGATAAAATTCTGATAGTCTTTCGCCACTAAATCCTAATTCATCATAAGCTAATTGAAATTGGTCTGTAATTCCTATTCTGTGCCAAGATATGTTTGTTAAGCTACCTACTCCATAACCTCTACTATTAAAATCTACATCTCCAGTATGATAACTTCCATATATGTTATTATCTGGGTGTCCAGAACCAAGTGATGAACCATTTGGTGCCCAACCTACTGTACCTGTAATATATCTAAATGAGAAAGTTCCCATAGCCCATTTAATCCAACCTTCTGTGTTTTGTGATGAAGCATAAGACCTGTAATATCTTCTTCCATTTAAAGTACCCCAACCTTGTACTGTTGTTGCATCTGTTGTAGGTGTAAGTAATTCAAAGAAAGTTGCAGGTGTAAGTTTAACCCAATTCTTGCTTCCTATTCCATTTATAACACAAGCAACTTGTCTTGTAGCACCACCAATATTTTGAACATAATAATTTCCACTTGTTAAACCTAATGTGTCTAATTCATCTGGGTGTTCAACAGCTAAAGCACTTGTAGAACCATCTGGAGTTGGTTGAATAGTAATTGCAAAACTTCTGTCTACTGTAGCACTTTCATTGTCAGTTGCTCTAATATCAAAGTTAATTGTTGTGTCACTTGATACATCAGTTGGGTCGCCAGTAATTGCACCAGAAGATGTATTAAGTGATAATCCTGCACCACCTAAAACATTTGAAGTCGTTTCTGAATAGGTAATAGCACCCCCATCTGGGTCAGTAGCTACTACACTTAAATTGGCACTCACTTTATCTCCAGTATTTCCAAGTGAACCACTTGCTGTAGTCCAAACTGGTGAAGCTGATAACTGCAAACCATCATTAAGTGTTGTTGTTAGTCCAGTTGGATTATTTACTTTAATATCAAATGGTTGTTGTGCTTCATTTGTAGAAGATGGTACTTGTGCAACAAGAGTTGTACTGTTTGTAAATGTTACACTCGTAGAATTAACTGATACTCCTGCACTATCTATAAAAGCTACTGTTGCACCAGATTGAAAATTAACTCCAGTTATAGTTATATTTTGTGGTAAAGGATTAGTGTCAATATCAATGTTTGTTGGTGATATAGAAGTTATTGATGGTGTTCCCTCAATTTTTACAAAATTATTACCATCATAATATTCTGCTAATCCAGTTGTAGAATTAAATCTAATTTGACCAGTAGTAGAACCTCTTTGTGCTGTAGTACCACTAGCAAGTTTAGTACCTTCAGTACCACCATCACTTATATTATTTGGTAGTCTAGCGTTAGGTAGAGTTCCAGAAGTTAAAGCACTTGCATTATCACTTGCAGGTACATTATCTAAACTAGCTGATTTTACATCTCCATTTGCGTCTAGTAAGTCTGCAATGTTTCTTGCTTTAGTCATTAATTTAATTTCCTATAATTTGTTGTTGTGTGAATTTTGTAGGCTAGATATTTCTACCTAGCCAATATATTTTATTATTCTGGTGTGTAACCAGTAAGTGCTGTTGCTTCTGCTTGTGTTAAACCTAAACCTAATAGTTTAGTGTTACCACTTGAAGCATGGTTTGGTAAATTAGAAATTTCAGTTTGAATTTCAGACCAAGTTGGTGCTGTGCCAGAAAACATTACATTTTTTCTTGCATTGTAATCAGCTTCATCACTTGGTGGATTACCTTGATAACCTTGGAAGTTTTCTTTTGCTTGTACTATTTTATCAAATTTTGCCATTTTATTTTTATCCTATGTTGTTATTTCAAATATTGTAAATTGTGATGCAGTTTGTTGTAATCTACCTTCATCACTACTATTTGGATTTATTACTCCTATACCATCACTAGAATTACTGGTGTTATTTTTACCAATATAAACTGTATGAGTTGATGCGTTTAATCCAGTAAATTTCATATTGTAAGCAATACCTCCAGGATGATTAGATACTTCGGTAGGCATTCTCATAATACCTTTGTGAACATCTGCGTTATCTCCTGGGTCAGAAGTTGTATCAATTTGTAGCCAACAACCTGCAGCATCTGATGCAGCTCCCATTTCTGGAACTACTCCAGAAATATAAATATCTGAACTAGCATTTACTTTAGTAAAAGTACCAACTGTAAGCCAAGTTTGATTATTTCCACTAACAGCAGATGTTCTTGTATTATTAGACATAAAATGAACTGCTAAAACTTTTCCACCTACATCTGTTCCCCACTCTGGAGCAGTTGCACCAGAATTAATTTTAAGAACTTGACCTGCTGTACCTTTAGCTAATCTTTGTAATCCACTTCCATCTCTGTAAAGTATATCACCTTGTGTTGTAATTGTTGTTCCAACGTCAGTTCCATCTGTACCATTAGTTCCTGCTGAACTCATTTGTTCCCAGTAAGTACCATTTGATGTTGCGTTGCCTGTTGATGCTAGAATACAAACATAACTAGAACCACCAGATGAAACTACGTCATCTACTGTGTAAGCTGTGCCACCTGCGTATGCACCTCTCCAGTTAAATTTGATAGCACCTAAGTTAATTGTTGCCATATTTGTTATACCTATATTGTTGATATTAAATCGCCATTTGCATCAATGCTAAAGACAAAGCCTGAAGCACTAAATAATACATCATCAAATGTGGCGAAGGTTGCACTTGAGATGTTGTCTACACCTTGATTAGTTGTTGTTATAATCAACTCACCAGATGAATTTTTGTTAAAACCATAAACTTCTGCTGAAGAAGTATTGGCAAATTCTAAAGCTGTTCCACCAGAATTTACTACTAATGCTTTTCCTGCTGTACCTAATGCAGGTACATCATTAGCATCTGTAATACTAAAGTTTGCTAGTGTGAAAGTTCCGTATGCTATTAATTCTAAAGTGTCATTCAATGTAGCTCCCGTTGCTAGGACTACTGAACTTCCTGAAGTTGCAGTTACATCTGTACCTACAACAATCTTAATTCCATTTAAGAAAATATCTACATATCCTGCGTCATACGCAAGTGTATTTCCATTAGCATCTGCACCAGTAAAAGTTGTTTGACCTGCTGTTGCTGTGTAAGAAAATCTATTTGCTGTTCCATTAACTGAAGAACCAGAATTTATCCAACCACCAGATGAGTAGACTTTCATGCTAGAAGAACTTGTATCAAAGTATAAATCTCCAATATCTAAAGCTGAACCATCAGGGTCTAAAGTTGGTGCTGAACTTGATGCACCTAAATATGTGTTAGCGAAACTATTTACTGAGGCTAGGTTTGTAGCTACTGTATTAATAGAAGCTACTGTGCCTGAAGCACCTAAAGCTGTAATCTCTGTATCTAATCCTGCAACAGTATTAATATTAGCTGAATTATTATTTACACCAGTAACATCTGCTGAAATTGTATTTACTCCACTAATATCTGTTCTGATATTATTTAGGTTTGTAATTTCTGTTCCTAATGCACCTAATGTAGAAATTTCTGATGTAACAGCACCTACTGCTGAAATATTATTAGTAGGTGAAATTTGTCCTGCAACTAAATTTACATTGGTAGCATTGGTATCAACATTAGTAACATTAGTTCTAATATTATAGACACCTTGAATTTCTGTATTTATACCTGCAAGTGTGCTTAATCCATTTGTAGTAACTGTGCCATCTTCTAGGTCAGCTAAAGTTTGAATATCTGTTTCGTTGTTAGCAACTGTAGTAACATCTGCATTAATAGTTCCAACAGTATTTACATTAACTATATTATTAGCAACTACCTCTATTTCTGAAGTTGCTTCGTTTAAATCGTCTGCAACTGTTTCAACTTCACTAACTGCTTCAGCTAAATCATTAGCTACAGCAATTACTTTTGTAATATCTGCGGCAACTGTATTTACTGAACCTATGTTAGTAGCAACTAAACCTATATCTGTAGCATCATTTGCAACTGAAGTTACATCTGCTGAAATACCTGCAACCGTTGTAACGTCTGCACTTATGCCTGATACTGTTGTGATGTTTGGTAAGTTTGTGGATATGAATTGTTTGTTTACTGCATCTGTGTTGTCTACTGGGTCTGCAACATTTTTTAATCTTTTACTTTGAGTGTCCCATTGAAAATCTGTATTTGATAATTTGATAACATCACCTGCGTCATCAATAGCTTCTTGTGACATAAAGAATGCTTGTTCACTATCTGTATCTAAATCATTTTCAGTAAGAACTGAACCTGCTGCGTAATCTGTTAATCTTGAAGTTTGGGAAGTCTTTCTACGAATTTCGATTGAACTCGCATTGACGGGTGCCGTGTCAAAAGTTAATGTGCTTCCTGCACCGTTTAAGGTATATGACGTTGTAGCGACACCATTGATAGTGACACTCAAATCTGCAGCATCTCTATATGAATATGATATAGAATAAGCAGTTGTAGCACCATTACCTGTATATCTTACAAATGAATTAGCCATTAATCTCCTTTTTTTAGCTTCTAATATGGGGTCTTATTATTGTCGGTTTTCAGGCAGTTCACCCGCTATTGCTCTTAAAAATTGCTGTAAACCTATTAAATTATAAAATGGCAATATTCCAATAGCTTTGTTTCCGTCTGATTGAGAAAATGTTCTCTCAGGATTGAAAGTACTTTGGGATACTGCTTTTATTGTTGGTATTAATTTTTGAAATATTAATGAATAAGTGGGGTTACCAGTAATAATATTAGTGTCTAAACCACTTGTTCTGTATCCAAATATAGGATTGTCTGTATACATTGAACCTAATAAATTGGCACCTACAGGAAGCAATGAAGCAAAAGCAGCTCTTTGAAATCCTGCTTTAGCGATTGTTTCTGGATTTAATCTTCTTTCATAAAATTCTTTTTGGTTTGGGTGAGCTAAACCTGCTAGTGAAACTTGTGCTGAAAACATTAAACTACCCCAAAGCATTGAGTTCATAAACTGGTCAAACACAATAGCGTCTCTCATTTTTAATCCATATAGGAATTGTTTAGCCCAGGAAGTGAACATGAAGCTTCTAAACTGATAAGCGATTTGTCCTAAGTGACCGTCTGCATTCATTCCAAATTCTTTTAAATATCCAAAATATGCTTTCTCACCTATATCTGCTTGTTGGACTGTTCTATGTGCTAATCTTCTCATAGCCATAATGTAGACTGCTCTAGTTTCATTAGACCATCTATCAAAATTAGTTTTTGAAATTCTTGTACCAAGCTCACCTTTAACCCATGATGTATGACTTTTAAATTCGTTAGAAATCTTTTCTAACATTGTAGGACTAATACCTAAATCATCCATCCTTGCTCTCATCTGGTCATCAGACATTCTATTTTTACCAAATCTAAGTTTAGCAAAAGGATGGCTTCCCTTACCTACAGCCCATTTACCAAATATATGAGTCATTTCAGATACAGTAACAATTTGCATTGCGGATGTACTTGCAAATTGTCCAGAGTAAGTATTTGTAAACCTGTTTAATTGGTCTAATCTATTTTCAGCAGTTGTTACTAAATCATCCGACATGTTGCTTCCAAAATCATCTAATCTATTTGTAACTTGCTGAATAATTGAGTGGTTACCAATACCACCAAGAGTGTAATCTATCTCTCTAATAAAATCATCTACACGTTCACCATTTTCTAAACGTTTCATCATACGTCTAACTTCAGGTACATTGTTTAATGTTGCTCTCCAACCAATTAAACCTGTAAGGTTTCCCATCTCAGACATGTTAGCAAAGCCTACTTGGTTCATCACTCTTGAATAATTTAATTTACGAATAAATCTACCTGCTGTAGGGCCTAAACCGCTTGGGTTTGGTGCAAGAGGCTGACCTTTGATATAACTATAAGCCATATCCATAGCGTCTAATTCATTATCCATTTGCCATTTTTTAAGTTTACCAGAATTAATAGTTGCAGCAGAATAATCGTCTACAATTTCTTGTCTCAATCTTGCAAAATCGCCTCTAGATTTTATACCTTTATAAGCAAGAGCCATATCCCCCATTGCACTGTTGGTATAATTCATAAATAAAGCTTCAGCATTGTTTTCTAATAAATCAGAAAAGTTTGTTCTACCGTCAGTATGTCCTTCATTAAATTTAATTCTTCTTTGTAAATAAGATGAGCTAGCACCTGTTGTTCCAGGAGGAACTTTAAACATTTTATTAATTAAATTGTCTATTTCTTCAGGTTTCATATCAGTATGGTCTTGCATTGTACGTCTAAAAGTTTCACGTTTTTGCATACTAGTCATGATAAAATCTAAATTAACACCACCTCTTTGAAAATTTGAACGTTGAACAATAGTTACTAGATTTTCTGCTATTGTCATTTTTTGAGCTGCTGTTAATGGTTTTTGTTTAGAGCCTTTAACCATTGTATCGTCCATAGCGTTTACTAAAAACGTTTTAAGATATTGAGGGCCTTTACTCGGGTCTGATAATATTTTTTGATATTTTTGTGGATTATGAACTCTTGTTAAATAATTAAAATTATCTACAATATTTTCAGCACCTTCTACGCCTGTAATTTTAAGCATTTGAAGCTGCTCATTTAATAAATTACTTTGAACTTTTGCCATTTTAGCAATTAATTCTTGACTTTCTTTACCTACATATCCTAATTCATTTAAAGCAATAGTTTCTCCACGTATTGCTCTACCTACTAAATCATTAAATTCTTTTCTTACTTTATTATTGTTTGCACTAGTCCATCCGTATCTGTTTAATTTCTTTTGTTCTATTAGCCATTTTTTTAAAAAATTTGTATGAGGAACATGATATAAAACCATCATTCTATCTACATTCATGTCTTTAACTTCCGAAGCAGTTACAGGTCTTGTGTAATTAGTTACACCTTTTTTTGGAGTAGAATCTCTAACTAAAATACTTCCCATTTTTCTCATTTTGTTACTCATGGTTGAAGCCATTGCTGCAAAGAAATCAAATCTTACTGCTCTTGCCCAAGTTTCTGGTGTCATATCAGAGTCACGTAGAATATTAAATTCTGCCATTCTACCTCTAACATATTCGTTAGCGGTTGCTTTATCTTCAAATACATTTTCAGGTATTGCGTCTTTCCAACTACATATTTTTCTTGCCATTATAAACATTTCCTTATTTCTACAGTTCCATCTTTATTAACTTGCATAATTAATTCGTCTGGTTTTCCTGTTTGGTTTTCAATCATTTTAATTTCAAATCTTCCATCTGGTCTTTTTGTTGTGTGTAACGCTAAATCATACTTAGGGTCATACCAATCAAACGTTTTTTCACCATTTGGTTTCAATGGATTTGGGTTATTAGGCCCAGGTACAAGGTCTGTGCTTCTGCTTTGATTATTTTTAATATTTAGTTCATCTACAATTTCTCTACTTAGAACCATGTTATCGTTTTGGGTTGAAGACACTTTTGATTTGTTATCTATTTTAATAACATAATTGTCATTCATGTTTCCTGATTTACTAGAAGTTTTATTAAACCCAAGTATAGTTCCTGTCCCACCTTTATTATCAATACGTATTGTATCCCCTTTATTAAATATTTTAGGAAGTGTGTTTTTTCCACCACCACCAGTAGGAGTAAATCCTCCATCATCTCTAATAAGTTTAGTGTCAGCCTCATCTGCTGCATCTTTAAAAGTTTTAGTAAACTTGTTTGATTTAATTTTAGGAGTTCTTATTCCAAATAAACTTCCAAGAAATGCACCTGCTAAAACACCGTGCATAACATCATCTATATCATAGTCAGGTCTTTGTGTTGCTAAATAGCTTTCAATACCTCCAATAGAAACTGCACCTGCAAATCCTTTTCTTAACATTCTGTAGGCTCTTACAGATTTTTGTATAGCTATAACTGGAGCTAATATTCCATCTGTTGCCATAATTGCTGCCCAAGCAGCAGGGTCAGTAAAAGCAGCCATTAATCTTAACATGGTTCCTTTTGCTCTTCCTTGTGAATATATTTTATCTTCAAGTTCTAAATGTGATAAAAGTTGTTGTCTAATTTGTTGAGCATGTGCATCACTGTGAGCGTGTGCAAACTCATCTCTAAAATCATCAGGTAAATCTAAAGCTAACGCATCTAGTTTTTCTTGAGTTAATTGAAAACTTGAATCTGGTGCTAGTTTTTCAGCATTAAATTGTTTGTAAAGATTAGCTTCTATCCATTCAGATTCATACGCACCTGATGTAGCAGCACCTAAAGTAAATTTCTTTTTTAAATCTTGTTGTCTTTTAAACTGTACGTCATTGATTGCATCTAAATCTTCTTGGTCATAAGGTTGTTTAAAATCTAAATTCCATAACTGTGGTTCTTCAATATTATTTATAAAATCATTAGCTGATTGCATGTCGTAGTTTTCTTGCGCTTTATCAGCTTCATCATTTATTTGATTACGTCTTCTATCCATTAGTCCTTGCACTAAAGGTAATTGTAATTCTGGAACTTGAAAATTAGTTTGTAGTTCACCTAGGGTTTGACTTGCAAATTCACCAAAAGTATTATTTTCAATGTTGTCTGGGATTTTTTGTACTACGTCTGATGTATTTTGAATAACATTGTCAACCACACTCTGAGCTTCCAGGCTTATTAAAGGTTCAGTTTTTTTTAGCGACTCGCTGTGCATGCCTGACATAGTGTTGACTATAAAAGGGCCACCATTATTATAATTATAAGTAACAGCAGTTTGTTTTCCTTCTTCTATAGAATTTCCTGTTGTAAAATTAGTTATCTGATTAAATCCTAAAACTTCAGCAGCCTCATTGTATTTACTAACTCTTCTGTTAATTAAACCAGTCATGACACCATTTGTGCCTGTTTTAGGGTCGTTGGCAGAGATAATATCTAAAGTATTTTTTAATGCATTTTCATAGTTTCCACTAATTAAATCTCCTTTAAATCCATCAAATAATTTTCCAGAATTATAATATTGGTCTGAAGCAACAATTTTCATTTGGTCTGGTAAATTATTCCAGGTCTCTTCACCCATGTCTTTTTTCATTTCACCAATGTTATAAATAACAATTTGTCTTGCTAAATCTCTATCTGACATTTCATCAGCATTAAGATTACTAAAAATTAAAGCTTTTTTTAAACCTTCTGCTATAGTTGTAATTCCATAACCTCTAGTACTTCCCCCACCTTCTAAAGCAACGGCTCTTCCTTCTGTACCTTCATCTTTAGCTATACCTTCTAAAATTTTATTTATTAATTCTTCGTTCATTTTTTATTTACCTTTGTCTGTTCAATTAATAAAAGATTTTTTTGGTTAACTGCATTTTCATTTAATATTTTAAAATCTTTATCTTTTTTCATTAGCTCATCAATAGAACCATCTGTAAAATCTCCTGTTGAAATAATTACAAAATCTCCGTTAGGTGTTAAAACTGGTAATTGAGAACCTTTATCTGTTAATACTAACAAGCCACTTTTAAAAGGACGTACTACCAAGTCTTCTGCGTAGTATTTTAAATCACCTTTTCTATCTGCAACCAAAGGAATATCACCTTCATTAAACCAACCTTCTAATTTTCCATCTTCTTTGTATTTTTGCATCCAAACATTTTCAAATTTCTTTGCAATTAATTGACTTTTCTCTGTTAAAATTTTTGAGTCAGTCAAAGGAAAAGATGAGTTATTTACAAGAACACCATCTACTAAAGTGTGTCTCGACACTACTTCGTTAATTCCAAATTTAATAGCGTCTTCTTTTTTCATACCTGCTGACATCATTGTAGATGCTGTCATGGTTGCTCTCTGTTGTACTAAAGACATGTCAACATCATCCCAATCAAACCCAGGATTATCTCTTGTTATTGCTTTAGCCCAGTCAGGCATATCTTCTTTATTTGTAAATATCATGCCCTCAAACCATGGAATACCTTCATCAAACCATTTATCAAACTTACCTTTAACATCATCATAGATGTCTGACTTAGTAACTTTAAGGTCTGCGTATGCAAGAGTAGGATTGTTGATAGCTTCATAAGCTTTCATGATTGCTCTTTCTTCACCCATGTTCGTATTTCGAGTAAGATTGTTTACAATTTCATAAAAAGAAGAGGCGTCTGTTGAAGCATATTTTGTAGGAACATTCTCTCCGTAGATAGTTCTTAACTGTTGGTATCTTTTAAAACCTCTTTGAAAAATATCAATTCCATCGGGGTCAAGCGTGTCATTATTTCCTACTGATTTAATAACATTAATAGAATCATAACCCATTGTAATTTCATTTTTCCAAGTAGGGTGTTGAATACCATTAGCGTCTAGCATTTTTTGTGTTATTTGAAATTTTGTAAATTCAGCTAAATCTTTTGGAACGTCCCCATTAGCAACCATTTTATTTATATGAGGTTCTACTAAAGTTTTTTCCCAAGTAACAATAGCATTGCTCATATCCTCTGTGCTTAATCCAATTTTAATATTACCGCTTGAATCTGTATAAGTTGTTTCATCTTTTTTATAAGCATGTCCTTTAGAAATTAAATCAACAGCAATAGCTAATTTACTAGAAGTAGCTACTTTGCCTTTAATAGATTTAATAATATCTGTTGCTTGTTCCTGTGTTTGGGGAGTTCTCAGATAAGAAGGAAGTTTACCATCTGTACCTCTGTTCATTGTAAGATATGTTACAATATCAGTAAACTCTTGAGGGTCATTTATTAGACCTGTTGATTGTAAATCTACTCTTTGTTCAAAATAATTTAAAACTTGTTTGTTCCATTCATCTTTATTAATAAATTTTTCACCAACAACTTTATCTTTTCTTAATTGTTCTAAATCTTTAGTTCTAGTAGAAGAATGATAAACAGACTCACCCTGAGTTTCCATTGAATCAGTTTGGTTGTTTTTTGTTTTTTTAAGATTACTGTTGTCTACCCAGGCTCCACCTTGTTCCCAAGCTTTTGCTATAATTTGAAAAGATGCTGCGTTGGTAGCTCTATTTAATTGTAAACCTTTTGCTACAGATACTTTTGAGTCTAACTCTAATCTCATTTTATTTAAAGACTCTGTGTATGAACGGTTATAAGATTTTGATTGATTGTCTAAATTTCTTAAAGGACTTCCTTCAGCTGTTTGAAGTAGTTTATCAACATTAAGATTAGCCATGGAATCACTATTTTCATCACCACCAGTTATATCTGCTACTTGTAAATTTATATTATTAAAATCTTCAATAGCGTGTGATAAACCAAAATTAGAATCAACAATAGCTCTTGTGTAGTAACCTTTTAGATTGGCAACTCTAGGGTCACCTTTATCAATAAGTTTTTTAATTTCTTCTGGGTCTGAGATGCCTTGAGTTTTTAATGTATCAAAAACTAGTTGAGCGTCATTCTGTTGTTCATCTTTATAATTAGCTGTAAATTTATCAAATGATTTATTAAAACCTTTTAAAGATTCTGCTATTTGAGACAGTTCATTAGTTGGTGATGTTCTTTTGCTACCTACTGATGTTCTTTGATAACCAACTGATTTAACCTGTGATTTATATGCCATTATGGTGCTACTACCTTTCCACTATCTTTTTTGAAATATTTTCTATTTGAATTGCTTCCATAGTCTGCACCTGCACTTGCAATATCAATAGCTAACGCCATTTGACTTGGGTGCTGTGGTATAGGAAGATTGTTAATTGTATTTGCGTAAGCTGAATATGCTTCATTTTCTTGCCTGTTAAACGCTAACATGTCTTGATTAAATGCTCTGTCTACACTCGCAAACTCTGCGTCACTGTCTGTGCCAACATCTTTATAAATAGCAGTAGCGTTGCCTACATTTAAATTAAGTTGTTTAGACATCTTAGCAATATTTTCTCTTTTAATTGCAAATTTCTCTGCTGATTTTTCTCTTGCTGCTTCAATTTTATTATTATCTATTGCACCATAGTCATCAAATAAAGCAGAACTTGCGGCACCTTTAGCATGAAAATTTGAACGCGCAGTATCGTTTGCTGTTTGTTGTTTAGCATTGTGAGATTGAACAGCACTGAAAACTGTCAATGCCATTTTAGCTTCTGGTGAACACATATTATTTTATTTCCTTTATCATTAAGTTAAATGGTTTTTTTTCATAACCGTAGTTAACGGTTTCAATTAAGTTAAAGCCTAAAAACTTTAACCATTTGTTGCCAACGTTGTTTCGAACATCAACATAATTGTATAAATATTTATAATCCTGTCCCATTTCTGTTACCCATTTAGGACATTCTCTTAAAAACTGTATTGTATGGTTTATTAATTCTGGACTAGATAATAACCAAGCCACACCATAGTCTTTACTATGACTAGGCACCACTCCAAACATTCCAATGACACCTTCTTGTTCCGTCCCTATTATAGAATATGTCTTATGGTTTAATTGTTGAAACGGATAAGTTAAAGCTTGTAATGGTAATGCATTATGTGAAGCTTTAATCTCATCTAAATCTTCTTGTCTAACCTTTGGGGCCAACTCGTGAGCATCCTCAGATTTAGAAACTCTGACGTACTTCTCCATTAAGCTCTTTGTGAACGCCTGTGGTAAAAGCCTTCTAATTCTGCTGAAACAAAATGCACTGGTAAATGTGAGTCTGATTTAAGTGTGCATGTATAGTGTGTGTTTCTAGACTGAATAGGAATATTATAAGTACCACTTGTTATGTTAGGCTGTCCAATAATTGCACTTGCACTATTGATAACTGTTCCATTAAATTCATAAGTAACATTGTTTCTACCTTCTTGAGTTACGACTGCTTGGAAGAAACCACTATTTTGATAATCGACTGAAACTTGTCTAATCTGATAACGCCCTGATGTTACTGAAATTGTACCACTACCTCCATCTTCTCTTACATAAGGAGTAGAAAATTTATACTCAGATAAATATGTTGAACCAAATATTGCTGAAGTATGATTACCTTTAATTTTTTGTGTTGTTCCAGAACTTGAACTATCTATTGATAAATTTGAACCATTTGTTGCGTCAACTGCTTTTAATGTTTGGTTTAGCAAATACGGAAGTGTGAATGTTGTTAAATCTGTAGATGAGCTGTATGTTCCTGATAGTGTAGCTGTTCTAAAATCAACGTGAATGTTGTGAGATAAACCAGAGAAATCTGGGTTACGTAAATCTATTTTTAATAATTTTGTATTAGTGTTTTCATTAACTAAAACATACAAATAACTGTCATAAGCTTCTGCTGATAGAATCTGACAATTTGATAAACTCCATGTACTCCAGGCTGATTGAACTTTCTTATTAGAATCCCAGAAATATTTATAGATATTTAATGTACTTGCGTTTGTAGCGGTTACAGCACTGGCAGGCGTGTACGCAGTGTTATTAGTGCCATCTAAAGTATCGTGACACAGTACTACCATTGTATCTTCAATATTGTTTGATACAATTTTGTATGCGTTTCCAGGTATTAAAGAACTAACACCTATTGTTACATCAATTCCATCATTTGTTAATGTATCATCATCTGCAAAATATTCTGTTACTGCTGTTTTATCATTTCTATTCTGTGCAAAGTAAACATATTTACCTGCTGAAACTGGAGAAACTTTAGTTGCATGTGCAAATGTACTTGTTTTAGTTAACACTGCTGTAGTAGGTGTTACTGAGTCTCCTGAACTTTCTAATATATACTGTGCTTCTGCTGAAAATAATAAAAGTTGTTCATTGAAATCTATAGAATTATAAAGTTTATTTACTGTTGTTCCTGCTGCTGCAATATCAATAGGGTCAGTGTCTAAAACATCTGTACCTGTTGTTGCGTAGAAATTATAGTAAGAAGCATTTTCAGATAGAACAAGATTTTGGTCTGAAATTATACCTAATCTGTTTTGAAAAAATGTTAAGTTAGAAACTTTCTTACCTACAAAACTTGGAGCAGAGTTAGTAGTTTCATCACCACTTGCTCTGTTTGTATATGTTTGTTCTGTAAAACTAAAAGTGTTATTATTGTTATTAATTAATGCAAAAGGCATTGTGGCGTTATCTAAACCTAGTTTAACTCCTGGGCCAACACACTCACTCCATACTCCATTTGCTTTAAACTCTACATAGTAATCTGAAAGTGTATCCCCTTCTTCTCCAGTGATTTGAATAATCATTCCTGGTTTTGCGTCATAAGGTAATTTTGTAAAATCTTGTATAGAATCTTTAACTGCGTACATAGCTTGGTTACCAAAACCGTCTGTAGTTTGTACTGTGAATGTACCACTACTACATGTTCCGTAAATCGTGTTACCATATTGAGTATGCGTAAACGTTCCAGTAATTTCAGAATAATTTGCTAACCCTTGTGTTGTACTTAAAGTTGCACCAGTGTCAGTTCTTATAGTTTTAAATCCAATACCGTCTGCAGTGCCAGACCAATGTGATGAAGCTGTTCCATATAATAATATGTGTGCAATTTTTTCTGTATCTCTAAACCCACTATCAGTTGAAGCATCATTACCTGTTGGCATTTGAAATAGAACTTCTATCGGATATGACCAAGTCGAATGATTTAAAGTAACACTATATTGTCTTCCGTACTGGGAACTTACAACATAAGAAATATATTCTTGAACTTTAACTGCTGTAGTTGTTGAATTTTCAGTTATAGTTTTTGTTTTATTTGCGACAAATGTATAGTCTGCAATATTAGCAAATGCTAAATCGTTAATAGGAGTTGTCGTGGCTAAATAACTAGCACCACCAGTGCCTATAGTAACAGTTTTTTCAACACCCTCTAAATCAAAAACTTTAACAGTACCATTTGTAAACACCGCTACATATTGGTTGGCACTATCTCTATTAATCCAATGTACTGCTGCATTATTTGGAAACGCTGTTGAGGAAAGTAGATTAGCGACAAATTCTGTTGGAGGTCTTTTAGTTAATCCTTCAATAATATTAGATGAGAAATTAGTCTGTGTTTCTGCCTGTCCTACATTACGTTGAACAGCATTTTGTTGACTAATACCATTAATAAGATTGGGGATTGAGGTTGAGATTAGTCCCATAAATTAGTTTCTGCTTGACCTTCTAGGCCCTCTATTAGCAATGTAACTAGTAGCATAATCATCATTAATCATGTTAGCGTCCATTGCTCTGGAGTCTGCTTGTTCAAAAGCCATATGAGCTTCTTGTTCATCTAATTGTGCTAGTTTAATTAATTCTGTTGCGCCTACATATCTTGCTGCAAATCTTCTTGCAGCTTTAACTACAATGTATCTTCTTGCATACTCAGGTGTGTGTTCAAACTGTTGTACTAATACTTTGTCCACCATAGGGTCATAAGTAAAAACATCTGTTTTGTTTTTTAAATCGTATAAGTATTGGTTTCTAGTAGTGTATTGATAAACATATTGATAAGGAGCCGAAGCTTCTACTTGAACACAGTTGACTTCTAAAGGTACTTTATTAGCTGTATCTCTTGAAGCTGTTATATTTAATTCTCTATTAAAGAACCATCCTTGTGACTGTACACTCATAGAAGTTTCATCTAAAATATTTTTAGCGACTGCAACGTCTGTACCAATGTTTCCAGTTATACTTGATACTGGGCTTTCACCGATAAAACTTAGCATTGTGTTTATTG
>Ga0222690_1000210_pt1 | contig 17845 bp, 21 predicted proteins | sample AntAcemetage1234_FD_179802 | JGI IMG/M metagenome (GOLD analysis project Ga0222690, IMG submission 179802) | Saline water microbial communities from Ace Lake, Antarctica - #1234 | ecosystem: Environmental > Aquatic > Non-marine Saline and Alkaline > Saline | place: Antarctica: Ace Lake... | reverse complement strand
AACGCCAAACCCTCGAGCATCGGCGCTTGCAACACCGCAAAATCGCCGCCTAGATATCAACCCAGATGAGGCCCGCTCTCCGATAAAAAGACGACCCGATTGTCTCGAATGTTCTGACGACGCACAGTCGTCGGCCGAAGCACAGGACGTCGGGACCGTGGTGAACGGCAGGATCACGGTGGCCGGCAAGCAGGTTCCGCTGCCGCCCGGCGAGTTCACGGTGGTCACCAGCGGCACGGCACATGCCCGGATCGTCAACAAGACCGGCATCGAGAGCCAGCGCCTGGACCTCGGGCCGATCCGTGCCGTGACGCTGGCCCAGGTGGCCGACGGCCGGGTTCCCCTGGTGGTCGAGATCGCCGCCAACCTGTTGCCGTATCACGACGGCTGGGGCACGACGGCCGACTGCACCCGCAAGGATATCTACGCCGCCGTCTCCAACTACGAGAGCGGCTGGGACGTGTCCTGCCTGTATCTGAAGCCGATGCCGGTCGACGACACCCACAGGGCCCCCGGTGGCGAGGCGGTCGCCCGGTTCGCCGGGGAGCGCGGCGCCGCGGTATCGAGCTTCTGGGTGGTCGCCGGTCTGCGCGTTGCCGACCGACAGGACGTGATCGACGTCCGCTACCATATCGACCCGGCCGCCCTCGGGGTCCCGGCCACCGCAGCGGACGCGGCCATATGGGCGCCGACGGCGATCGAGCAGCAGCCGGGGCAGCTGACGGCCGTCAAGGATATAGCCGCCTGGACGGGCAGCGTCGCATCGCCGTTATCGGCCGGACTGCGTGGCCGAATGGATCCGACATTGACCGCCTTCCCACCGATCGCCGGTGCCGCGTCGATCGACCCCGCCATCATCGAACGGGCCGCCCGCGTCGACGCCCTGAAGAAATTACGCGAGTCGGGGGCGGTCTCGGAGTCCGCCTTCGAAGAGCAGATGGCCATAGTCACCGGGGCGGTCGCCGTCGCCGGAGCCGCCGAGGCCTCGAGCTGGACCTATGCTCAGGTCGCCGGCTGGAAGGCCTTCACCTACCGGGTGGTCGTCACCAGCATCAACGCCGGAATCGACTACGTGTTCATCGGCCGCCCGTTCGCGGCCGGCGTCCTGGTCATCCTGCAGGTCGTGGTCAACACCACGAAGTTCTTCTTTCACGAGATGATGTGGCAGGAGATCTTCGGCATCGGCCCGTTGCAGCGCGACGCCCCGAATGTCATCGAGTTCGGCCAGACCGTCGTCGCATCGGCGAACTGAAGCCCGAAACACGCGGCCGGTCGCGTGCGAGGATGAAGCTGGCGGGCGTTTCCCGCCGTCATCGGTTTCACAAACTACAGGCTGGCGGCCGGCGGTCACTTCGGCTTAGCCTGCGAATGTCCCGGTAGCGGCCCAGCGTTGCGGCTCGCAGAACAGAGATGGAGAGGTTCTTGAGAAAGCTACTGATCGGCGCCGTCCTCGCGACCACTCTCGCCTCGGCCCCGGTTGCTCCGGCCGCGGCCGAGTCCAGCATCGCCGGCGTCGCCATGACCACGGTCGTCGCCGTCGCCGGCGCCGCCGCCGGCGTGGTGCTGGTGCCCTATTTCCTGCCGACCGCGGCACCGGCGGTCGCCTCCGCCTACGGTGTCACCGCCTCCGCGGTCAATAGCGCCATGGTCACCCTGGGCAATCTCATCGTCACGCAGCCGCAGGTGACCGGTGCGGTAATCGGCCTGGGTGCCGGCATCATCGTCGGCGACTACCTCTTCCAGTAATCGGCCGCCGGGCGGTCGGTTCACCCGGCCTTCAGGACCATCTGCGTCTGGATTGTGAGCGACACCAGCTTGCCCTCCGCGGTCTCGATGCGGGTCTGCCACACCTGTGTCCGCCCACCGCGATGAACCGGGGTGGCGGTGGCCGTCAGCGTCGCGCCGATCGGACCGGCAGCCAGGAAGTTGGTTTTGCTCTCGATCGTGGTGGTGCCGTCGCCGTCCCGCAGGTTGACGACGGTCGCCATCGCCCCAACGCTGTCCGCAAAGGCCATCAGCGCCCCGCCGTGAGCCGCCGCCGGCCTAGTGCAGAGGTCCTCCCGCACCGGCATCTCGGCTACCACGCGCTCGGTCTCGACCAGTGTGAAGCGCACGCCCATCAGGCGCGCGAACGGCAACAGGCGAGCGTTCGCCTCTTCGACGGTCAGCACCATGGCGCGTCCTCCGCTGTGGTCTCGGCGCCAGTTTAGCGACGAACCGCCTAGCCACCAGCCGCAGAAACGCGATTGCCGCAGGGGTGTCGGGCGCGATGCGAACCCACCGGGAAGTCGGGGATCAGGGCAGCCAGTCGGCGATGACGAACGGCACGCGCGTCCGCGGTACCTCGGGATGGTGCCAGGAATACACGATTTCCGCCGCCTCGAACGCCACCCGCTCTTCCGCGCCGCGGCCCTTGAGGGTGGCGTAGGTACGGATGACCGCCTGACGACAGGCGGCCGTCACCGGGCAGTCCGGCTCGATGCGAATGTGATCGACCATGTTGACCGGTTCCCTGCTCAGTGCTTCTTCTTCAGCCGAACCCCGAACAGTTCGAGGTGGTGGTCGACCAGCTCGAACCCGAGGTCGTGGGCGATGCGCTTCTTCAGATCCTCGAGTTCCTGGTTGTAGAACTCGAAAACCTCGCCGCTCTGGACGTCGATCATGTGGTGGTGATGGTCCTCGGGGCCCGACTTGCGCTCATAACGCGCCCGACCGTCGCCGAAGTCGCGCTTGGAGACGATGCTCATCTCCTCGAACAGCTTCATCGTCCGGTAGATCGTGGCCATGGAGATCGACGAATCGATGGCCTTCACGCGATCGTAGAGTTCCTCGGCATCCGGATGATCCTCGGAATCCGAGAGCACCCGGGCGATCACCCGGCGCGGCTCTGTCATGCGAAGACCCTTCTCGGCGCATAGCGCCTCGATCCTCGACAGCACCACGATCTCGCTCACCGATTCGTCCTCGACGGCCACTGTTCCGTCCTCAGTTCACGCCGATGCTCTGGATGACCTCGGCCTTGCCATTCGTGGTGTCGAACTTCAGTCGCTCGACCGCTTCCAGGTCGGTCCCGGTGACCCGCACGAAACGCGCGTTCGCCGGGTAGTCGATAGCATGGATCGCACCGACGTCGTAGAGCCCGGCCAGCCCCGGCGTCAGCCGGTAGGTCTTGACGTGCTCGAGCTGCGCCTCGCCGGCGCCCGTATGGCCGTCGACCCGGCGATACTCGCTCATCTCGGTGTACTCGGTCGCCTGGCCGTAGATCGCCCAGGACGAGCCATGGTCGTGCGGCGGCGACTTGCGGGCATCCTTGTTCACATGCGCCAGGACGACGAAGTCGAAGTCCGGGTCGCGATACAACTGGTGGGTGCCATACTCGGCATCCGGCCCGCAAACCGACTGCACGAACGCGTCGTTCTTCAACAACGCCTCGAGGTTGCGGCGGATAGTGTCCTTGCCACCGCGGCCGGCATCGGCGCGGAGCGCTGCATTCGCGTCCTTGCAGAACTGCTCGAACGAATAAGCCATCTGGCTTCCTCCGGTCTTTCTGTCGTGTTCCCAGACAATCTACGCCAGGGTTCCGGCCGCGACAACGCCACCGCGTTCGGCCATGGAATCAAACGACCAGAAGCCGCCGCATGCGGTCGCGATAAGCCTCGACCGGCGCCACCGTCAGGCCCTCGATCTTGCCGGAATCGTCCCATTCCCGCAGGCGCAGGGCCGCCTCGCGGTGCGGTTCGGCCTCGAAGGCCACGACCTCGTCGGGCGACATCGGCCCACCCTGATGCGCAAGCGTATGGGTCGACGCCGCCGACAGCCGGGCGGCATAGCCCGGGTCGGCCGCCACCCGGTAGCGCTTGGCGGCCACGTGCAGCCGCACCGGTGCCACGACGGCCTCCTGGAAATGCCGGGCCAGGAACGCCGCCCCGCCGACATCGTGGCGATGCACGCCGAAGCGGTCGTCGGGATCCTCGATCAGATGCCCGACGTCGTGCAGCAGGGCGGCGACCACCAGCGCCTCGTCCGCGCCCTCCCGATCGGCCAGCGCCGCGCATTGCAGCCCGTGCTCGGCCACCGACACGTCCTCGCCATAGGGCTCCCGGCCCTTGGTGGCGAACAACTCGATGATATCGTCGACGATCCCGGTCATGGTCGGACGATACCCCCGGCAGGCGAGGGCGTCGATACGCCCCGTCGCCACGAAAGGCCTGCAATTCGGTGGATCGGGTCGGTGGATCGGGTCGGTGGATCGGGTCGGTGGATCGGGTCGGTGGATCGGGCAGTGCGCATAGGTGAGCATGGCGCCGAGTGTCGATGGCACCTTGGAGGATGACGACAATGGCCGAGTCGAAGGCGCGCATCGCGCTGATCCACGCCACGCCGCTGGCTATCGAGCCGGTGGTCGCGGCTTTCCGGCGACTGTGGCCGGAGGCGGAAGCCTACAGCCTGCTCGAAGACTCGCTCGCTCCCGATCTGGCGCGTGCCGGCCGGCTCGACGCATCCATGGTCGAGCGGTTCCGCCGGCTGGCCGCCTACGCCACGGACTGTGGCGCCGACGCCATCCTGTTCACCTGCTCGGCCTTCGGCCCGGCGATCGAGCGGGCGGCCGAGGACCAGGCGCCGCGGCCGGTGCTCAAGCCGAACGAGGCGATGTTCGCCGAAGCGCTCAAGCTGGGGAACCGCATCGGGATGGTGGCGACCTTCGCGCCGAGCGTGCCGTCGATGCAGGCCGAGTTCGCCGCCATGGCGGCTGCGGCCGGCTCGAGGGCGACCTTGGAGACCGTCTGCACGCCGGAGGCGATGCCGGCGCTGCGCGACGGTGACGCGGCTACCCACGACCGGCTGGTGGTCGAGGCCGCTGCCGGCCTGGCGAATTGCGACGCTGTGCTGCTTGCGCAGTTCTCGATGGCGCGGGCACGGGCGGCCGTCGCCGCCACGCTCGGCAAGCCGGTCCTGACCAGCCCGGACAGCGCGGTGATGTTGCTGCGAAGCCGGCTCGTCGCCGGCTGACCCTACCTACACCGCCGTATGCGCCGGGGCGCCCGCCACGCCCTTGTAGAGAACCGCCTGGCGGAACTCCATGATGCGCTTGTGCTCGGCCAGCGCCGCCGCGTCCATGTCGGCGACCGGCGGCTTCTCGTGGATGAAGTTGCCGTGCCGGTCCTGGCCGCGCACCAGCAGGGCGGAGTCCTGGTCGCCGTTGATCTGGCGGACATAGGGCGGGATGTAGCGGATGGCGACGCCGATCCGGCGGTCGTCGCTGCGGTTCGGCTCCGAAGCGTGGGCGGCGAGCACGTGGTGCAGCGAGATCTCGCCCGGCTGCAGCGGCATCGCCACCGCCTCGTCCTCATTCACGTCGACCGCGATCTCCTGGCCGCGGGTCAGCAGGTTCTCCTTGGCGAGCGTGTCGCGGTGTTCGATCTGGTTCCAGGTCTGGCTCCCCGGAATAACCTTCATGCAGCCGCTGACCTCGGTCGCCGGCGACAGCGCAAGCCAGGCGGTCACCACGTCCGGCTTGTCCAAACCCCAATAGGTCGCGTCCTGGTGCCAGGAGACGAATCCCGGATTGTGGGCATCCTTCACGAACAGCGACACGCCCCAGCAGAACAGGTCGGGGCCGAGCAGGTCCTCGACCGCGTCCAGGATACCCGGATGCATCGCCAGTTCGGCGGCCCAGGTTTGCAGCAGGTAGAGCTTGGCGCCCTTGGACAGCTCGTACCAGCCGCCCTGGGCGGCCTCGTAGGCCTCGAACCGGCGGCGGTAGGCGGCGGCCGTCGCCGCGTCCATTACCCGGACCGGCGACGCATAGCCGTCGCGGTGGTAGGCCGCGATCCGCTCGTCCGACAGCACCTTGCCCATCTCGTTCCCTCCATCTGCCGGCTGCACCGGTCTCCAGATCCGTGGCAAGCCTAGATTGGACCGCCCCGTCGGCGAAACACCGGAATCGCAGGTGCGAGGTCGATGCCGGGCATTTCACCATTGCCGACCGCCACCCGGATAGCCGACAACAGTTGACGCATCACCGGCGCGGCCCGCTCGCATGACCCTCTCAGTACCGCCGCTCCTCGAGCCTGACGCCCTGCCGGCGGTGCTGGCCCGCCTCGCGCGCGGCCCGCTGCTGGTCGGCCTGGACTTCGACGGCACCCTGGCGCCGATCGTCGACCGGCCGGACGACGCCCGGATGGACGGCCCGATGCACGACCGGTTGGACGCCCTGGCCGAGGTCACGCAGACCGCGGTGGTCAGCGGCCGCAATCTCGACGACCTGCGGCTGCGCGTCCCGGCGACCGGCCTGATCCTGGTCGGGTCGCACGGCCTCGAGATCGCCTACCCCGGCGAGGGTGTCGAGCGGGCGCCCGGCCTGGAGGACAGCGACGCCACCCTGGGTTCCCTGATCCACCGCCTGCGGCGCGAGACCGCGGACCTGTCCGGCGTGCTCGTGGAGCCGAAACGACACTCGGTGGCGGTACACTGGCGGCTGGCCGAACCGGCGGAAGAGGCCGCGGCCGGGCGCATCGTCGAATCGACCGCCGATGGCTTCCCCGCCTTCGTGATCGTGCGCGGCAAGATGGTCGCCGAGTTCCGGCCGGCGATCGACCGCGACAAAGGCAGCGCGATCCGGCTGCTGCGCGGCCATGCCGCGGCAAACGGTGCGTCGCCGGCGGTTCTCTATATCGGCGACGACGTCACCGACGAGGACGCCTTCCGGGCCCTCGACCCGGATCGCGACACCGGCATCCTGGTCGCCACCCCGTCGCGCCCGAGCGCGGCCGCATGGTGCCTGCCCGATACCGGGGCCGTGGCCGGCTTCCTGGCCCGCCTGACCGAGGTCCGCCGGTCCGCTTCGTCGAGGCCTGACTGATCCAGACCCGCCTGGTCGAGGCCTGCCGGGCCCCCTACTCCATGATGCAGCAGGATACCAGGTCGTCGCCACGATAGAGGGCGGCGGCAAATCGGTGGTTGCCGTCCTGGATCAGGCCGTCGCGGATGGTGACGGAGCATCGGTTCGGCCGGACATTGCGGATCAGCCATGCGATCCGGCCGGCATGCTCGGCGGCCGGCACCGGAGCGTTCGGATCGCGACCGTCATCCGGTGCGATCAGGTCGTCGTTGGCGAGGTGCCGCTCGATCATACCGTCGTCGACGGTGACGCCGCCGGCCCAGCGCGGATAGCCGCTGACACCGGTCATCGCCAAGACCTCACGGACAGGAATAGTCGCCAGTCGGATCGCCATCGGCGGCCTCTCTCCGGAACGTCGAACTTGCGGGAGGGATGGCGCCGGCGGGCCGGTCGATCCCGATGTCTGGGAGTGTTACGGAGGCCTCGCGCGCGGCGGCGACCTCCGTAACGACGGGCCGTATATACGGTTCGATTTTGCGGCGCAACACTCACAAAACGACAACCAATGTCGTCGCCAGACGATCCGCGACATCAGCGAGTTCTTATCTGTCTGGTAAGGATTGCCGTCCCATCATGGCGGCTGCTATTTCGGCGCCGCATAGGCGGCCAGCGTACGGACGATCAGAATGACGCCAGGGATCGAGACCACCAGCCTTTCCGCCGATCCGTCGGTCAGCCCCATCGTGCTGATGGTGATGTTCGCGGCGTTCCTGATCGGCGCGGTCGGGCCGTTCGCCCTGTGCGTGATCGGATCGATCCGCGACGAGCGGGCCATGCGCCGCTACGCCGCTGCCGCCGAACAGGCCGCTGCCGCCGAACAGGTAGCCGCTGCCGAGCAGGCTGCGGCTTCCGAACAGCCTGCGGCCACCAACCCGGTCGACCCGGTGATCGTGCCGGCTGCCCTCGCGCTGAGCCCCGCCGCGCTCGACGTCGACGGCATGGACCCGGCCAACGACGACGATTCGCGTGTTGCCGACGAGACGACCCCGCGCATCGCACTCGGAAGCTGAGCCGCGCCATAGTCATGCCGTAGGCAGCCGCGAGTATCCGGGGGGCAGATTTCGCCCTTGCAGTACGTCGCCAGCGCAACGCCGTCGGCCGGCACGTTGTCATCCGGCGTCTTGTCGTCCTCGATCGCCTTCGGCATCCGACCGGCCCCCCATACGAAGCGCCCCTACAGCCGGCGCGGCAGGTAGATCGCGAGACCGGCGCCGGCGACCATCACCACGCCGAGGGCCACGAACACCGAACCGAGCGGAAATACCAGCAGCAGGGCGGCATAGATCGCCGCCGGCAGCAGCTGCGACATCTCGATATAGGTCCGGAACACCGAGGTCATCTCCGAGCGCTCGTAGGAATGAACCGAACGCAGGAAGGGAATGTTGCCGAGCGCGTCGAGCGTGACCGAGCCGAAGCAGGCGAAGAAGAACAGCAACGCCAGCGCCACCGGCCCGGGCTGCAGGAGCCCCGCGACGATCGACAGACCCCCGGTGAACAGGAAGGCGCCGACGATCATCCGCCGGATCCCGAACCGCGCCCCCAGCCGGCCGGCGACCGGGGCCAGGAACAGGATCCCCTGCCCGCCCGACAGCATGGCGGCGGCCAGCATCTCGTCACCGCCGTTCTTGACGATGTACAGCGGTGGGTAGACGAAGAACGTCGTCCAGAAGGCGCTGCGGGCGAACGGGATCGCCCAGGCCAGGCGCAGGCGCGGCTGCATCGCGTAGCGGCGGATGTTGTCCCACGGCATCGGCGGCTTGCGGGTCGCCGGCGCCACTGCCGGGTTCTCCTGCATCCGCAGGACCCAGAAATAGCCGAGCGCCAGCAGCGCGAAGCCGGCGCTCGGCACGCATACCGCCAGCAGCCCAACGGTCTTGTACAGCCAGATTCCCAGCCCCGGCCCGATGAACCAGGCCACGCCCATGAAGGCCAGCCGGCGCGGCTCGGCGGTGACGAAGTCCTTCCGGCGGATGTAGTCGAGAATGTAGAGGTTCAGCGAGATGTTGACGCACACGACCGCGAACGCGCGGAACTGCAGGGCCGCCACGAACGGCAGGGCGGTCCCGGCCAGCATCAGCAACGGCGCCGCCACCATGAACAGGCAGCCAGCCGAAAACACCCATTTGCGGCGCACCGCCCGAATCACCAGCGGCACCGCGAAACTGGTCAGCAGCGCCAGCACGCCGATCGCGGTGTAGGCGATCGACACGTTGCGCGCCGACTCCAGCAGCGCATAGGCCTCGAGCGGAATGATCCCGGCGATCAGCGATCGCGAGAACGCCTCGGTCGCAGACAGGGTCGCGAACACGTTCGCCCCGGGCCTGTCCACGACCCGGAGCCACATGGGAAACCGGATTTCCATCCGGAAAGATTACCTGAGCCGGATCAACCGACTACCCCGTTTCCGACGGTCGCGCCGCATTCCGCTCCAAAACCGCGCGAGCCCGCGAACCCCGGGCGGCCGTTCAGCACTGACGACGACGACCGGCACGCGTATCGTGCGTCCTGACCGCGCCATCCCTCGACCCCCGCGGACTGCCGGATCTGCCATGACCTACGACGAGTTCAACGCCTATTGCGCTTCGCTGCCGGTCACCACCCACGTGGTGCAGTGGGGCGGATCGGACGTCTGGAAGGTCGGCGGCAAGGTGTTCGCGATCGGCGGCTGGGACGGCGGCGGCGAGCCGCGCTTCACCTTCAAGGTGTCAGAGATCGCCTACGAGTTCCTGAAGGAGCAGCCCGGCCTGCGCCCAGCGCCCTACCTGGCATCGCGCGGCATGAAATGGATCCAGCACTACGAGCCACCAGGCCTGTCGCCCGAGGACCTGCACGACTACCTCCGGGAATCGCACCGCATCGTCGCCGGTGGGCTCACGAAGAAGCTGCGGAAGGAACTGGGGTTGGCGACCTGATCCCGCAGCCTCAGGTTCCGATGCCGGCCGGATCGAACGGTGTGGTCTGGTAGAGGTAGTTGATCCAGTTCGAGTACAGCAAATGGGCGTTGCCGCGCCAGGTGTTGACCGGCGGCTTCGACGGATCGTCGCCCGGGTAGTAGTGCAGCGGCACGCCGATCGGAGCGCCCCTCTCGACGTCGCGGCGGTACTCGGCGTCGAGTGTCGTCGAGTCGTATTCCAGGTGATTGAACATGTGGACGTGCCGCAGGCGCCGGTCGTGGATGAGGCAGGGGCCGGCCTCGTCGGAATCGATCAGCAGATCCAGGTCCGGATGCGCGGCGATGTCCTCGCGACGGTTCTCGGTATGCCGCGAGACCGGGATGCGGATCTCGTCGTCGAGGCCGCGCATCAACAGCGAGGTGTGGTCGAGGACCCGGTGGGTGAACACGCCGAAGCGCTTCTCCGGCAGCTGGTGCTTGGGGATGCCATGGAAATGGTACAGCGCCGCCTGAGCACCCCAGCACAGGGCGAACAGACTATGCACATGGGTCAGCGACCAGTCGAAGATCCCCCGCAGCTCGTCCCAGTACAACACCTCCTCGAATGGCATCTGCTCGATCGGCGCTCCGGTGACGATCAGGCCGTCGAACTTCTCCTCGCGGATCGTCTGCCACGGCCGGTAGAAGTCGATCATGTGCTCCATCGGCGTGTTTTTCGGCACGTAGCCGGACGGCGCGAACATCGTCATCTCGACCTGCAGCGGCGTGCCGGCCAGCACCCGGGCGATCTGCGTCTCGGTCTCGATCTTCTTCGGCATCAGGTTGAGCAATGCGATCCTGAGCGGCCGGATGTCCTGCATGATGGCGTCGGTGTCGCGGATGATGAGCACGCCCTCGCGCTCGAGCGTCTCGCGGGCCGGCAGGTCGTGGGGGATCTTGATGGGCATGGGCGGACTCGGTTGTGGCGGTCATTCTGCCTGGAATGCTTGCCTGTACGGCCGACAGGCGCCGGGAATGCGCTCTTCCCTAGCAGAACCGGATACGCATGAGAATTGCCGCTTCCGGAACACACCGGCCCGAAGCCGGAGCCGATGGACGGTACCCGGCGGTCACTGGCCGTCCGGTGCGGGGGTTTCGCCGCGCCGCGCCGCCAGGATCGCCTGCACAAGATCCTCCGGCACGCTCCGTAGCGCCTGCTCGTCATCGTGCCGGAGGGCATCGCCCGCCATCAGGCGGGCCCGGTCGTAGGCCCGCAGGTAGCGGCGGCAGTGCGGACACAGCCGGGTGTGCAGAACGATCTGCCGGCGAGCCAGCGGCCCGAGGTTGCCGTCGAGGTAGTCCACCAGCCCGCCCTCGAACTGCTCGCAGGTCATGGCGCCGTGCAGGCCCCAGGCGATCCAATGCCGGATCTTCTTCCAGGTGCCGCGTCGACCGGTTGCGTCCGGTCCAGTCATGCCGGGTCCAGTCATGCCGAGACGTCTCCCGTCCAGAGCGGTTCGATCAGGCGCTTCAGCGCCGCCCGGGCGCGGTGCAGGCGAACCTTCATCGCGCCCTCGGCGATTCCGAGTGCCTCGGCGGCCTCCCTGGTGCTCCAACCCTCGAGGTCCCGCAGCACCAATGCCGTCCGGTACCCTTCAGGCAACATGTCGATCTTCGATCGAACGAATTCGCGGATCCGCCGACGCTCCAGCTCGCTCTCCGGGTCGGTGTCCGGAACATCGACCAGGTCATGGCGCCAGCCGTCGGCATCGAAGGGCGGCAGCAGGTCGTCGATCGACGTTTCGGCGAGCCGGCGCTCCTTGCGCAGGCGCATCAACGCGGCGTTGATGGTGATCCGGTGCAGCCAGGCCCCGACCGAGGACCGCGGCTCGAACTTGTCGATCGCCCGGTACGCCGACAGGAAGGCCTCCTGGACGCAGTCATAGGCGGCCGCCTCGTCGCGCACCAGCCGACGCGCGGCAGCCAGCAGCCGGCCACTCTCGCACCGTACCAGGAGTTCGAAGGCGCGCTCGTCGCCGGCCTTCAGCCGCGCGACCAACTCCACTTCTTCCCCGTCCGTCCGTCCGTCGGCCTGCGACCGCTCCACGCCCGGCACCTCCCGTTCCGGGCCGGAGCATCGCCGCGGCGTTGATCCATCGCAAGGACGGCGTCGTCTGTGCCGCTGATTCTGGCGCCACGCGCGGCAGAACGCCACGATCGCGGAGGTTCGCATGCTCGACCCGAACGTCGCCGCCAACGCCCCGTCCGCGGACGCCGCAAGCGTCGATCCCGAGGCCCGTCGTCGCGCCCTTCGGGACCTGCCCGCACCGGAACCCGCCGCCGGCGTCGCCGCCTATCACCGCGAACGTGACCTCGCACTTGCCGCCTCGCCGGAGAAGCGCGCGAACTACGAACGCTATCTCGCCGCCCGGCGCCGCGACGCCGCCCCAGACTACCTGCCGATCAAGCTCGACATCGAGAACGTCAGCCGCTGCAACTTCCGCTGCATCATGTGCAGCGTCAGCGGCTGGCACAAAGGCAAGCGGGCGGAGGACATGCCGCTCGAAGCGTTCGAGCGGCTGATCGACGGGCAGGTCGGGCTGCTGGAGATCAAACTGCAGGGCCTGGGCGAGCCGACCCTGCAACGGGATCCGTATTTCGACATGATCCGCTACGCGCGGGCCCGCCATATCTGGGTGCGCACCACCACCAACGCCTCGCTCCTGCACCTCAAGGACAACTACCGGCGGCTTGTCGATGCCGACCCCAACGAGATTCAGATCTCGATCGACGGCGCGACCAAGGACGTGTTCGAGGGCATCCGCCGCGGCTCGGTGTTCGAGCGGGTGGTCGAGAACTGCAGGCTGCTGAATGCCTATTGCCGCGAGCGCGGGGTGGTTCGGACCAAGATGTGGACGGTGGTGCAGCGGGCCAACTTCCACCAACTCGCCGAGTTGGTGAACCTGGCGGCCAGACTCGGCTTCAAGCATCAGGTCTTCTCACTCGAGCTGGTCGACTGGGGCCTCGCCGAATGGCGCGCCGCCAACCACGCCGTCAGCGTCGAGGACGAGCTGGACCCCGACGCCCTGCTGGCCCTGGTCGGGCTCGGCATGGAACAGGGGGTGCAGGTGCGGTTCTGGAACACCACCGACAAATACTCGCGCGGCTCACCCTGCCCGTGGCCGTTCGAGCGCGCCTATGTGTCGTCGGACCTGCGCGTGGTGCCATGCTGCACGATCGGCAATCCGGATGTCTGCCAGATCGGGCCGGCGCTCGATCCAGGAGATCCGCATGCCTTCGGCGAGCGTTGGCAGGGCCCGGACTTCGTCGCGTTCCGAACGGCCCATCTGGAAGGCCGCATCCCGGAAGTCTGCAAGGCCTGCTACGTTGACCCCGAGTAGCGGCAACCGCCGCGACGCGTTTCGGACCAGCGGGAGGGCATGGCAGTGAACTGGCGGACACGACTAGCGCATGCGGAACGGCGACTCGCCGTAGCCGTGACGGCCCTGGTACTGGCCGTCACCGGGATCGCGAACCCGGCTTCGGCATCGGCAACCTGCGAGGCCGGCCGGGTCGCCCTGGGCGACGCCTGCGTCGATACCGGCGAGGCCGCTGACGGTGTCCGTCGCCTGGTCGATGCGGCGATCGGCGCCTACGACCTCAACGCCGTCATCGTCTCCGTCCGGATCGGCGACACGCCGGTGCTGACCCAGGCCTGGGGGGAGTCGCTGGCCGGCGTGCCGGCCACGCCCGGCATGCATGTCCGCAACGGCGCGATCGCCATCGCCTATATGACGACGCTGCTGCTGCAGCTGCAGGACGACGGGCTGCTGTCGCTGGACGACCCGATCGCCCGCTGGTTCCCCGACTATCCCGAGGCGAACCGGATCACCCTCGGCATGCTTGGCGACAGCACCGCCGGCTATGCCGACTACGTCCACGAGATTCCGATCTACGAGAACGTGTTCCGGCAGTGGCGGCCGGACGAGCTGATCGCCGCCGCCATGGCCAAGCCGATGAAGTGCGAACCGGGACGCTGCTTCGCCTACTCGCACATGAACTACGTGATCCTCGGCGAGGTCCTGCGGAAGGTCACCGGCAAGCCCCTCGAAATCCTGCTGCGAGAGCGCATCCTCGATCCGCTCGGCCTCGACGACACCCGAAGCGAGGCGACGGCGTTCATCCAATCGCCGGCGCTGCACGCCTTCACGGCCGAGCGCGGGATCTACGAGGACTCGACCTACTGGAATCCGTCCTGGACCCTGGCCCGCGGCGGCGTGATGACCACCAACATCCCCGACGCCCTGGCCTCGATGATCGCCATCGGCAGCGGAAAACTGGTGTCGGCCGGGGCATACCGGCGGATGCTGGCGCCGACCACGGCGGCATTCCCTCCGATGAGCCCCTTGCTCTACTACGGTCTCGGCGTGGTCGTTTCCAACGGCTGGATCATGCAGACGCCGTCGTTCGGCGGCTATTCGCTCGTGGTCGGATACCTGCCGGACCGCAGCGCCGGCTTCGCGGTGACCTCGACCATGGGGCAGCGAACCCCGGACGAGCGGATCACCAACCGGCTAGCCAACCAGATCGGCGCGTTCCTGGCGCCGGACCAGCCGCCTCGGGTGCCCTAGGCTCGAACCGGAGCCGACCCCGGCGCGACGTATTTCTGGCCGGACTCGCGTTCGGACACTTTTACGTAGAAATTTACCTATATTTATTCAACAATGGGAGAAAGAACGCGTATCCTGGAGGATGAAGATGCTTCGGTCATTGCGCTCCGAAGGCGGGTCGGCGCCAGGCATCGAGTGCGGCAAGGATCCGGTCGGCTCGCTCGTCGAGATGTTCGTCGAGATGGTTCAGCGGGGCCGAATCCAGCGCGGCCAGTGCCCGGCTCTTCGGCCGGTGTTCCTGAAGCCGCACGGCGTCGCGCATGGTGTCTTCCGTATCCGGCGCGACTTGCCCGAAGAGATGCGCGTCGGCCTGTTCGCCGGCACCGAGTACCCGCTCTGGGCGCGCTTCTCCTCCGATACCCTGCCGACGCTCGGCGACTTCGAATCGACGCTCGGAATCGCGCTCAAGCTGTTCGATACGCCGACCCCGAAGATCTTCGGCCAGCCGGACGAGACGACCTTCGACTTCATCCTGCAGAACATGGACGTGTTCTTCGTCGATACCGCGACGGACATGTGCGAGTTCACCAGGGCGAGCGTTGTCGACCGCAACGTCCAGGCCTACCTCGACGCCCACCCGCGCACCGCCGAGATCCTGAAGCAGATGGCCAAGCCGGTCGGCTCGGTCCTGGCCACGCCGTATTGGAGCGGACTGCCCTTCGCCTTCGGGCCGGAGCGCTTCGCGAAATATAAGCTGGAACCGACCCTCGAGGCCGACCGGCCCGCGACCGCGCCGGCCGATCCGACCTACCTGGCGGCCGATCTGGCATGTCGTCTCGCCGCCGGCCCAGCCCGGTTCCGCTTCTGCATCCAGCTCCGCACCGACCCCGGGACCATGCCGCTGGACCGCGCGACAGTGCCCTGGCCGGAGAGCGCGAGCCCCTATGTCCCGGTCGCCGAGATCGAGTTGCCGCAACAGGACGTGGCCGCCCGCGGTCAGGCCGAGTATGGCGAGCACCTGTCCTGGAACATCTGGCGGGTCACCGCGGAGCACACGCCCGAGGGTTCGGTGGCCGAGGCGCGCAAGGCGGTCTATGCCGCCTCCGCCGCGCTCCGGCGCAACGCCAACGGCATTCCCGACGGCGAGCCCGCCAGCCCGCGACCGGCCGTCGATCCGGGACCGTGCGTGGACAGCGTGGTCGTGCGCGCCGCGATTCACCCGGGCATCGGCATCGCCCGGATCGGCGACGCGCGGGACGCGTTCTTCGTCGGGCCGGAAGTCACGGCACCGGCGCCCGCGGACCCCGGCTTCTATCGCGACGCCAGTGGCGCCCTGAAGCGCCAGGCCGCCCGCTTCCGGATCTACGGTTACAACGCCGCCGGCGACGTGGTGCGCGAGTTGACCGCACGGGACGCCGACATCAGCTGGACCGTCCACCTCGCCAACCGCAAGGCCGATTGGTACCGGTTCGTCACGGCCATGGACATTCCGGAGACCGCCGAACTGAGCGTGCCGCTCCGCAATGCCGCGATCAAGGGTGCCGCCCGGAAGACCCTGGCCACCGATCCGGGGCCGCGCAGCATCGCCGGGGCCTCGGTCTCTGGCGGCGACGAGTACAGCTTCGACAGCGGCGAGTTCAAGGGCGAGAAGGTCTATCTCGGCGAGGTGCAGACCGACGACGCCGGCAACCTGCTGGTGCTCGGCGGCCGGGGTCGGTCGGAGTCACCCTCGGGCGCGCCGCCCTTCGATCCCGCCGACCCCGACACCTTCAACAACGCCGACGACTGGTTCGACGACATCGGCGACGGTCCGGTGACCGCGACGGTCTCGATCGCCGGCCGGGCGGTGCCGGTGGACGGCGCCTGGGTCGTCGTGGCCCCGCCCAACTATGCCCCCGACGTGATCGGCTGGCGGACGCTCTACGACCTGCTGGTCGACGTCTATGTCGGCTGCGGCTGGCTGCCGGTGCCGGCCGCGACCTCGTTCTCCGCCGACGTGCTGCCGCAGCTCGCCCGGCTGTCCAACCTGCAATGGGTGAACAAGGGCTTCGCGACGATGTTCGGCCGCGAAGGTCCGATGAACTTCGAGGATCCGGCCTTCCTGGCGCGTCTCGCCGCCGGGCCGGACCCGCAGACCGGCGAGGATCCGTTCAGGGAACTACGCCGACAGATCCTCAATGCCTTCCGGCCCAACGACACGGCGGTCAACGAGCCGCGCATCTGGCCCTGGATCTACGGCGACGACTTCGGCGGCGAGCTGTTCGGCGCCTCGCCGCGCACCATGCTGGAGCTCCCGGCCGTGCAGCAGGTCCATCTGGAACGCTGGGCCGATGGCCAGTTCCAGGCCGACTGGGACCCATCCGGCAAGCCGCCGCCGTCACTGGACAAGGTGCCGCTGGCGGAACGACCCGCCATGCTCGACCGCGCGGCGCTGCATTTCTGCCTCGCCGACGCCTTCCATCCGGGCTGCGAGATGACCTGGCCGATGCGCCACGCCACCATGTATGAGCGGCCGTTCCGGCTCCGCCACCGGCCGCCCGGCCAGCCGGAGCCGTCCCTCGGCAGCACGCTGGACCAGAAGACCGCGCTGTCGCCGACCGGCCCGCTGCACGCCCAGGGTCCGGGCGACATCAGCCGCTGGATGGGCCTGCCCTGGCAGGGCGACACCGCCTATTGCCGGTCCGGCTACGACGTCGACTTCGATCCCTACCTGCCGAGCTTCTGGCCGGCACGGGTGCCCAACCAGGTGCTGACGGAGGACGACTACCGGATCGTCATCGACACCGGCCGGCCGATCGAGGAGCGCCTCGCCGCCTACAACCGGCGCGCCAGCTGGTACCGCTTCATCGACCAGGCGCCGACCATCCCCGAGCGCATGGAACGCATGATCGCGCAGTTCGGCGCCCAGGGCATCGTCGAGGCCAGGCCGGGAGTCCCCGACGACCCCGACTTTCCGCCGGTGCTCTACGTGGAGTCGTTGCCGGTCGCGCAGAAGGAGGCACTGCAGCAGGCCGCGAAGCTGGCCGCCGCGCCACCGCCCGCCGCATCGCCACCCGCCAGCGCCCGCGAAGCCCGGCTGCGCGACGCCGGCTGGGGCGACGAGCGTCACCTCGAAGAGGCACGCCGGCTGCGCGCCCGGCGTCGGTGACCCTCGGGTGAACCCGGCGTGATCGCACCGCCGACGAGGAAGCGATGACGACCTGCGACGTCGTGGTCGCCGGCGCCGGACCGGCCGGTGCGGTTGCAGCCGGCCTGCTCGCGCGGGCCGGGCTGTCCGTCGTCCTGGTGGACCGGCCGCGTTCCGGCGTCGAGACGATCGGCGAGACCTTGCCTAGCCCGGATATCTCACACGGTCGCGGTTGTAGGCATTGGTATCGGTCGTTTGGGATGTCGGGATTTGGTTAGGCATGGGTGGTTTTCCGCTGGTATCGGTTGGAGCAGCCCGGCGATGATCCTGAGTGA
>Ga0222690_1000209_pt1 | contig 17934 bp, 14 predicted proteins | sample AntAcemetage1234_FD_179802 | JGI IMG/M metagenome (GOLD analysis project Ga0222690, IMG submission 179802) | Saline water microbial communities from Ace Lake, Antarctica - #1234 | ecosystem: Environmental > Aquatic > Non-marine Saline and Alkaline > Saline | place: Antarctica: Ace Lake... | reverse complement strand
TATTGAAACCGTAACAGAACCGCACGGCGGGCAATTCGCGGGCAATCATGGCCGCTATGTCCTGCGCGCTGATGTGCGCAAAGGTGGTGCCGCATGACCAACGCACGCGAACTAACAACGGCGCTGGTCGGGCGCTGGCATGGGGGCTATGGGGCCGCGCCTTGCCCAATATGCCAACCCGACCGGAAGCGGGGGCAAAACGCTCTGACGCTGGCCGATGGGCGCAACGGGCGGCTTGTGTTGCACTGTAAGAAAAGCGGCTGCGCCTTTCTCGACATTCTGGCGGCGGCTGGGCTGCGAACTGGTGACTATCACGCCCCAGACCCGGCAACCCTTGCCCTGCGCGAACGCAAAGCCAAGGTGGAAGCAGAAAAGCGAGCGGCACAAGCCAAGCGGCTTTGGCAGGAAGCCCAGCCTATCGCGGGCACGGTGGCGGAAGCCTATCTGCGCGGGCGCGGCATTACTGGCCCATTGCCCCAAACCTTGCGTTTTCATGGCTTTTGCTGGCACGGGGCAACTGCAAAACGGCACCCGGCATTGGTGGCGGCTGTGCAAGGCTTGGGCCTTCCGGCTGTGCATCGCACCTATCTGCGGGCGGACGGCACGGGCAAAGCTGATGTGGACCCGCCCAAGGCGATGCTGGGCGCAACCGCTGGGGGCGCTGTGCGCCTCACTGAGGGGCATTCGCGGCTTGTGGTGGCGGAGGGTATAGAAACCGCGCTGTCCCTATCCAGTAGTCTGCTGCAGAGCCCTGCGACGGTCTGGGCGGCGCTTTCAACCTCTGGCATCCGTGGGCTGCATCTACCCCCACAAGCTGGACGCCTGACCATTGCCGGCGATGGCGACGCGGCGGGCCGTGAGGCTGCAAACGCATTGGCCGAACGCGCGAACGCACTAGGCTGGCAGGTGTCGCTTTTGCCTGCCCCTGATGGCCATGACTGGAACGATATTTTGACTAGAAAGGCGGTGGCAGCATGAACGTGCATCCCCATATAAAAGAAACGGCTTTCACGCCCGAAGGACCGCAACCACTGGTGCGCGAAATCGCCCCTGGTGCAGCCTATCCGGTGCAAGCGCTCGGGCCGCTGCGCGCGGCTGTGGAGGCGGTGCAAGGCATGACGCAAGCCCCCCTGGCGATACCGGCGCAATCGGCGTTGGCGGTGGCTTCACTGGCCGTGCAAGGCTTTGCCGATGTGGAAACGCTGGGCGGCACGCGCCCACTTTCGCTTTACGCTTTGACGGTGGCGCGCTCTGGTGAACGCAAAAGCGCTTGTGACGCCCCGTTGATGGCTGCACTTCGCGCTCACGAAAAGGAACAGGCAATCGCCCAGCGCGATGCAATGCAAGCCTGGGCCAACGCGCACGCAATCTGGAAGGTCGAACGCGACCGCATCCTGGGTGAAGCCAAAAAAAGCAAAGGCGAAAAACGCACGGCAGCACAAGCCGACCTTGAAGCGCTTGGGCCGGAACCGGCGGCACCCCCCAGCGCTGACCGAACCGTAACCGAACCGACATTCGAAGGGCTGACTAAGCTTTTTGCATTTGGGCAGCCCAGCCTTGGGCTTTTCTCGGATGAAGGCGGGCAATTCTTGGGTGGGCACGCTATGGGCAGCGACCATAAGCAAAAGACGCTGGCCGCGCTGAATGACCTTTGGCAAGGCAACCCGATAAGGCGCACGCGCTCGGGCGATGGGCATTCAACCTTATTCGGGCGGCGGCTGGCCGTGCATCTGATGGTGCAGCCTGGTGTGGCGCGAACTTTTATGGCGGACCCGCTTGCGGCTGACACCGGCTTTTCGGCGCGCTTTCTGATGTGCGAACCGCCCAGCGCAATCGGAACACGGATGCAAGCCAACGCCCGGCATGACGAAATGGCCCTGGCGACCTTTGCGGGGCGGCTGCGCGATATTCTCGACACGCCAATGCCAATGGACCCTGAAACCCGCGAACTGCAACCGCGCACCCTAACCCTTTCCCCCGAGGCCCGCGCGCTGCTGGTGGCCTTTTCCGATGCTATCGAAGGGGCACAAGCCCCCGGCGCGGATCTGGCGCATATCACCGGCACGGCATCCAAGGCAGCGGAACAAGCGGCGCGCATCGCGGGCGTGCTGACCCTATGGCGCGACCTTAACGCCCCGCAAGTGCATCCGGGCGACATGGCCAACGCAATCGACCTTGCGCAATTCTATCTGGCCGAGGCTTCAAGGCTTGCAAGCGCTGCTGTGGTATCGGCTGAAATCGACCGGGCCGAAACCTTGCGGCGGTGGCTGATGGAAAGCTTTTCGGAACCTGCTGTGCTGGTGCGGGATGTGGTGCGGCTGGGGCCGAACCAACTGCGCGAAAGTCCAAAGGCACGGGCCGCGCTGGGCATCCTCGAAAAGCACGGATGGCTTGTGCCACTGGACGCTGGAATGGTGGTGCGCGGTGCAGCCCGGGCCGAATCTTGGTTAATCGTGAAGGGGGCGGGCAATGTGGTTTAACGCGAAAGTAAAGCTGGCGGAAATCTCGGGGGACACCCCTGCGACTTCTGGGACAACCGCGACACAAGCCCCCCCCGTGTCGCAAGTGTCGCGAGTGTCGCAACCCCCCGAAGCCAAGAAACCGGCTTTCCGTGTCGCAAGTGTCGCGACTGTCGCAACGCCCGCCCGCTCAAAGCCGGAGCAAACGCGCCCCGACGCGGCGGACTTCCCCTACGGAACTGCCTGCGACCTCGGGCTTATGCCTAAGACTTGGACCGGGCGTGTCGTGTCACTGGCCGACTGGCGAACCCTTAGCGAATGGGAACGGCACGGGCCAAACGGGCGGCACTGGTGCGGTGTCAGAAAGCGCTGGCAGCACCCCCCATAAGGGGGGGGTATTTGCGCCTTTAGGGCCTTTCCTAACCATACCGGTGCTGCAGTCGTCCTTCACTGCATTTCACCCCCGTTAAAAAAACCGGAGTTTCTTTTATGACCCAAAATCTTAATTCACCGATACATCTGGCACCTGAAACCGCTGACTGGTGGCGGGCGGTGCTGCAAGAATTCGTTCTCGAACCCCATCACATGCGGCTTTTACGGCTGGCCTGTGAGGCTTGGGACCGGTGCCAGCAAGCCCGCGAAATCCTTGACCGGGACGGGCTGACAACCGGAACTGAAGCTGGGGGACTGAAAGCACATCCTTGTATAGGCATCGAACGCGACGCGCGCTTGGCCTTCGCACGGCTGCTTCGCGAACTTGACCTTGATGCGGGACCAACCCTCGACCGGGCACGACCCCCGGCGATACGCTCTAACCGATAAGGAAAAATGAAAATGCCAATCAAACGTAAACGCGCGCTTTCTCGAAACGTCACAATTTCACCCGCAGCGATAGCACGCTGGCAGGAAATCCGACTGGAAGGAATCGATCTGCAAGGCGACTGTGGCATTCTCTTTGATGATGCTCTGTCCGACGCGCTGGGCATACCAACTTTGCTTTGGCTTCATGAAGCGGCCGACGTCTTTCACGCTCTCGAAGCTGCTATTAAAAGTGAAGGTAACCAAGCCGCCTAGGGTGTATATTTAGGGGGATACGCAAAACCATTAAACGGTTATTTTTGTTTATAATCAACTGCTTGGTGTTTTTATATGGTGCCCAGGAGAGGACTCGAACCTCCACATCGTTGCCAATACTAGCACCTGAAGCTAGCGCGTCTACCAATTCCGCCACCTGGGCAGGTGTGCTTTGGGGGCAATAAGGCTGCGGCGCGGGCGTGTCAACGGCTTTCGATGTCAAATCAGCAGGATCTTTCACAACACCTGATTGCGCCTTGTCTGGCACCGGTCGGGGCGGTAAACGAAGGCGAACGGGAACAAAGGCTGCCTTATGTCAAAGCTTGTCACCATTTTCGGCGGGTCCGGTTTTGTCGGCCGTTACATCGCCCGCCGCATGGCGCAAAACGGCTGGCGCGTGCGTGTCGCCGTGCGCAATACGAACGAGGCGATGTTCGTGCGCACCTATGGCGCCGTCGGTCAGGTCGAGCCGGTTTTTTGTAACATCCGCGATGATGCCAGCGTGGCAGCTGTCACGCAGGGTGCCGATGCTGTTGTCAATTGCGTCGGCGTTCTGGCCGAGCTGCGCAAGAACACCTTTGCCGCCGTCCAGGCCGAGGGTGCCACACGCATTGCGCGTGTTGCGGCCGCGATGGGGGTGGCGCGCATGGTGCAGTTGTCTGCTATCGGTGCCAGCGACACATCCGCCAGCGCTTATGCCCGCACCAAGGCCGCTGGCGAACAGGGCGTGCTGGACCATATGCCACATGCGATGATCCTGCGCCCGTCGATCATTTTCGGGGCCGAGGATGAATTTTTCAACCGTTTCGCCGGCATGACGCGGTTTGGCCCTGTGCTGCCGGTGATCGGTGCCGACACGCGGTTTCAGCCGGTCTATGTCGATGATGTGGCCGCCGCTGCCGTCAAAGGCGTGCTGGGCGAGGTGCCCGGTGGCATCTACGAACTGGGCGGGCCGGATGTCGCGACCTTCCGTGAATTGATGCAGACGATGCTGGCTGTGGTGCGCCGCCGCCGGATGATCCTGAATATGCCGTTCTGGGCTGCGCGGATCATGGCGGGCGGGTTCAACATTCTGCGTGTTGTGTCGCTGGGTCTTGTGACGCCACCGGTCACGCGCGATCAGGTCGCCAATCTTGCCGTGGATAATGTCGTCAGCGACGGGGCCAAGGGTTTTGCCGATCTGGGCATCACGCCCACTGCGATGATGGCTGTCCTGCCCGATTACCTGTGGCGGTTCCGCCCGTCGGGCCAATATGACGCGATCAAGGAATCGGCCAAAAACCTGCGGTCCTAACGATAGGCGATCACCAGCAGCACGATCCCAAGGCCGATCCGATAAATGACGTAAGGCGTATAACTGACGCTGCGCAGCAGCCGCAGCATGATTGCCAGTGCCGCCCAAGCGGCAAAGCCCGACATGACAGCGACGATGGCAATGTCGCGCAGGTCGGCCACCGTGGCAGTGCCTGCGACATCCAGGCTTAACAACGCGCCAGAGGCGATGATTGTCGGGATCGACATCAACATTGACAGCCGTGCCGCATCGGTGCGGGCATAGCCCAGCATCCGCGCTGCCGTGATCGTGATGCCGGACCGTGACGTGCCGGGGATCAACGCCACCGCCTGCCACAGCCCCATGATCGCCGCATCTTTCAGTGTCCAGCGTTCGGCGGTCTTGACCGTCTCCCCTTTCTGGTCGGCGATATAGAGCACGATCCCGAACAGCAGCATCGCCCATCCGATCACCGCGATCCCGCGCATTGCGTCGGCCAGTCCGGTGACTTTCAGGATTAACCCCGCGATGATGACAGGGATCGTCGCGATCAGCAGGCACAACGCCAGAAACGCGCCTTGGGTGTCGATCTTGCCCCGCAAAAGGCGCAGGGTTCCGGCCAGCGCCAGCCGCACGTCCGCCCAGAAATAGACGATCACCGCCGTCAGCGTGCCCAGATGCGCCGCCACGTCGATGATCAGCCCCTGATCGGCCAAGCCCGTCAGACTTGGCAGCAGGATCAGATGGCCTGACGACGAAACCGGTAAAAACTCGGTCGCGCCCTGGATCAGCGCGACCAGCAGAAGGTGGAACATCGTCATAAAAGCCGCCCTGGTGATTCGTTCTCTGCACCCTAGCCGCAGGAAAATCTGAGGGAAGCAAAGATATAGGTCGCATATGGTACCTAATATGGGGCAAAAATTCAGGCGTTGACGCCATCTTTGTCAAAATACTTTAATATAGGTCAGCAATACTGCCTTTTCATTTCTTTACCCCCGCACTAGAACCAAGTTTGCGCTTGGATGGGAGGACGGCAATGGCTGGCCAAAAGATGTTGAAATTCACCACCGTTCACCGGGACATGCCCGAAAAACGGCCACCTGATTTGCGTAAGCAGGATTTCAACGAAATCTATGCCGAATATGCGCGTGACAAGGCTGCTGAACAGGCCAGCCGCTGTTCGCAATGCGGCGTGCCCTATTGCCAGACCCATTGCCCGCTGCACAACAATATTCCCGACTGGCTGCGCCTGACCGCCGAAGGCCGGTTGCAGGAAGCCTATGAGATTTCGCAGGCTACCAACACCTTTCCCGAGATTTGTGGCCGTATTTGTCCACAGGACCGTCTGTGCGAAGGCAATTGCGTGATCGAACAATCCGGCCATGGCACGGTCACGATCGGGTCGGTAGAAAAATACATCACCGATATGGCGTTCGAAAACGGCTGGGTGCAGCCGATCCGCCCCTATGCCGAACGCGCCGAAAGCGTGGGCATCATCGGTGCTGGCCCCGGTGGTTTGGCCGCGGCGGATATGCTGCGCCGTCAGGGCGTGCAGGTCACGGTCTATGACCGTTATGACCGTGGCGGCGGATTGATGACCTATGGCATCCCCGGCTTCAAACTTGAAAAAGACATCGTGATGCAGCGCATGGCGCAGCTCGAGGATGGCGGCGTGCAATTCGTGCTGAATTGCAACGTGGGCGAGGATTTGTCCTTTGACGCCATCCGCGGCAAGCATGATGCCGTGCTGATCGCCACCGGCGTCTACAAGACCCGTGATCTGCCCGATTCCAGCGCTGAAGGAATCGTGAACGCCCTTGATTACCTGACGGCCAGCAACCGCAAATCCTTTGGCGATGAGGTGCCGGAATACGACAGCGGCGCGCTGAATGCTGCAGGCAAGCGTGTCGTCGTCATTGGCGGTGGCGACACGGCGATGGATTGTGTGCGCACCGCAATCCGGCAGGGTGCCGAAAGCGTCAAATGCCTGTATCGCCGTGACCGTGCCAACATGCCCGGATCGCAACGCGAAGTCGCCAATGCCGAAGAAGAAGGCGTCGAATTTGTTTGGTTGTCTGCACCGCTTGGGTTTGAAGGTGATGCCGTATCCGGCGTGAAGGTGCAGAAAATGCGCCTTGGCGCGCCCGATGCGACGGGCCGCCAGATGCCAGAGGTCATCGCCGGTGCCGATTACATCGAAGAGGCCGATCTGGTCGTCAAGGCGCTGGGCTTTGAGCCAGAGGATGTTCCCACCCTGTGGGGCGTGCCGGAACTGGCCGTGACCCGCTGGGGCACGATCAAGGCGGATTTCACCACCGGCAAGACATCTCTGGACGGTGTCTATGCCGCCGGCGATATCGTCCGCGGCGCGTCGCTGGTCGTCTGGGCGATCCGTGACGGGCGCGATGCGGCAACCGCGATCCTTGATTATCTGGGCCAATCCGCATCGGTCGCGGCAGAATGATGAACAAGCTGCTTTTGACCCTGATCGCGCTGACGGTCGCGGCGCCGGTCGCGGCGCAGCAAAGCTTTGCGCCGCCGCAGGGCTGCACCGGCAAACTGACCGTGCAGCACCGCAATTGCGTCATGGTCAATGTCTGGACCTGTGATGCGGACCCCGCTGGTGATCAATGGCTGGCCCTTATCGGGCAGGCCGGCGTGTTCAGCGTGCAGCGCGTTGATGACCAGTTCCAGTGGCTGGAAAGCTACAAGATATCCGGCACCGAAATGTTGCAGGTGCCTGCGCCCGATCCGGCCTCTTTGGACGAATTGTTCGCAGCACAAGTTGATACTTGGGATTTCACGCTGGACACTGATGCAGGCACCGAACGGCATGTCGGTTTTGACATGCTGACCGGTGAAACAGTCGTCATCGACGGTGAAACGCTGCTAGTGACGGAATTCCAGGGCCGGACAACTGATGCTGATGGGACCGAGACTTACGCAGGGTCCGGTCGCCAATATGTCAGCGAAACGCATCGTTTATTTTTTCTGGGTGAGGGGTGGGAAGATGCAACACCCGATCAGGTCACGGATTCTTCGCCCGTCGAATTCATCTATCCCAGTGAGGCCGGGTTTTTCACCGACCAGCCTCGTTACGAATGCAATGTGATTGAATCCGGGTTCCGGCCGTAACACTGCGCCCCTGCCAAATATTCTCGGCCGCGCAAGCGGTGCCGACCCATCGAAGGAGATTATGATGACAACCTATGACCAGACCTGGGTGGCGGCCGAAGAAGCCAAGCGCAAATGGATGGCCGAAAACGGCATGTACCGCGATGACGACGAACACGCCTCCTGCGGTGTTGGTCTGGTTGTGGCCATCGATGGCACCCCGTCGCGTGATGTTGTCGACAAGGGCATCAATGCGCTGAAAGCGATCTGGCACCGTGGCGCCGTCGATGCCGATGGCAAGACCGGCGATGGCGCGGGTATCCATCTGCAGATCCCCGTCCCGTTTTTTTACGATCAGGTCCGCCGCACCGGCCATGAACCCGATGACGACAAGATGATCGCGGTCGGTCAGGTGTTTTTGCCCCGCACCGATTTTGGCGCACAGGAACGCTGCCGCACGATTGTCGAATCCGAAGTCCTGCGCATGGGTCATTATATCTATGGCTGGCGCCATGTCCCCGTGAATACCGAAGTTCTGGGCGACAAGGCCAATGCCACACGGCCAGAGATCGAACAGATCCTGATCCGCTGCGAAAAGGACATGACCGAGGAAGAATTCGAGCGCGAGCTGTACATCATCCGCCGCCGCATCGAAAAAGCTGCGGCTGCCGCGCAGATCGCGGGCATCTATCTGTGTTCGTTGTCCTGCCGGTCGGTGATCTATAAGGGCATGATGCTGGCCGAACAGGTGGCCGAGTTTTATCCGGACCTGATGGATGCGCGGTTCGAATCCGCTTTTGCGATCTATCACCAGCGCTATTCGACCAATACATTCCCGCAATGGTCGCTGGCGCAGCCGTTCCGCATGCTCGCCCATAACGGCGAGATCAACACGCTTAAGGGCAACGTCAACTGGATGAAAAGCCATGAAATCCGCATGGCGTCGGGCGCTTTCGGTGACAAGGCCGAGGATATCAAGCCGATCATCCCGTCGGGTGCGTCCGATTCCGCCGCCTTGGATTCGGTGTTCGAGGTGCTGGTCCGTGCAGGCCGCAACGCGCCGATGGCAAAAACCATGCTGGTGCCAGAGGCATGGTCGCAACAGGCCGTGGAAATGCCGCAGGCCTGGCAGGATATGTACGGCTATTGCAACGCCGTGATGGAACCTTGGGACGGCCCCGCCGCCCTTGCCATGACGGATGGTCGCTGGGTCTGTGGCGGGCTTGACCGCAACGGTCTGCGTCCTTTGCGCTATGTCGTCACTGGTGATGGCCTGTTGGTGGCGGGCTCCGAGATGGGCATGGTTCCCGTGGACGAAGCAACCGTCATCGAAAAAGGCGCGCTTGGCCCCGGCCAGATGATCGCTGTCGATATGCTCGAAGGGCGGCTTTACCGCGACCGCGAGCTCAAGGACAAACTGGCCGCGGCCCAGCCATTCAGCGATTGGGTGGAGAAGGTCGTGGACCTGAACAACCTGATGCGCGACATGCCCGAAAAGGCGATGTTTGACGGGGCAGAGCTGCGCAAGCGGCAGGTCGCGGCGGGCTATTCCATCGAAGAACTAGAACAGGTGCTGGCCCCCATGGCCGAAGATGGCAAGGAAATGATCGCCTCGATGGGTGATGATACGCCGTCTGCCGTGCTGTCCACGACCTACCGCCCGCTGTCGCATTTCTTTCGCCAGAATTTCAGCCAGGTCACCAACCCGCCAATTGACAGCTTGCGCGAAAGCCGCGTGATGAGCCTGAAAACGCGGTTCGGCAACCTCAAGAACGTGCTGGACGAGGATTCGTCGCAGACCGAAATCCTCGTGCTGGATAGCCCGTTCATTGCCAATGCCGAATTTGACGAAATGGTACGCCTGTTTGGTGATAACGTGGCCTTTATCGACTGCACCTTCGCGGCGGGGCGCGGTGCTTTGAACGCGGGCCTGCAACGCATCAGGGCCGAGGCTGAAGATGCCGTCCGCTCCGGTGCCGGCCATCTGGTGCTGACTGATCAGCACCAATCGGCTGACCGTGTGGCGATGCCGATGATCCTTGCGACATCTGCCGTCCATTCGGGGCTGACGGGCAAGGGCCTGCGCACTTTCTGTTCGGTCAATGTCCGGTCGGCGGAATGTATCGACCCGCACTATTTCGCGGTGCTGATCGGCTGTGGCGCGACCACCGTCAACGCTTATCTGGCGCAGGATTCGATTGCCGACCGTCTGCGCCGCGGCTTGATCGACGGCACCCTGACCGAGGCCGTGCGCCGCTATCGCGCGGCTGTTGATGCGGGTCTGCTGAAAATCATGTCCAAGATGGGTATTTCGGTCCTATCCTCCTATCGCGGTGGTCTGAACTTCGAGGCTGTGGGCCTGTCCCGCGCCATGGTCGCCGAATATTTCCCCGGCATGCACAGCCGCATTTCCGGCATCGGCACAACGGGGATTCAGGCCAAGGCCGAAGAAGTCCACGCCAAGGGCTGGAAAGGCGGCACCGACGTGTTGCCCATCGGCGGGTTCTACAAGGCGCGCCGGTCGGGTGAAAAGCACGCTTGGCAAGCGCAGACGATGCATATGCTGCAGGCGGCCTGCAACAACGCGTCCTATGCGCTTTGGCAGCAATATTCCAAATCGATGCAGGCCAACCCGCCGATCCATCTGCGTGATCTGCTGGCGATCAAGCCTTTGGGCGCGCCAGTGCCAATCGAAGAGGTCGAAAGCATCACCGCGATCCGCAAACGGTTCGTGACGCCCGGCATGTCCTTGGGTGCTTTGTCGCCCGAGGCGCACAAGACGCTGAACGTCGCGATGAACCGCATCGGTGCGAAATCCGACAGCGGCGAAGGCGGCGAAGACCCAGCGCATTTCGTGCCGGAACCTAATGGCGACAATCCATCCGCCAAGATCAAGCAGGTGGCATCGGGCCGGTTCGGTGTGACGGCTGAATATCTGAACGCTTGCGAGGAACTGGAAATCAAGGTCGCCCAAGGGGCCAAACCCGGTGAAGGCGGGCAATTGCCCGGCATGAAAGTGACCGAGCTGATCGCGCGCCTGCGCCATTCGACCAAAGGCGTGACGCTGATTTCACCGCCACCGCATCACGATATCTATTCCATCGAGGATCTGGCGCAGCTGATCTATGACCTCAAGCAGATCAACCCGCGCGCCAAGGTAACAGTGAAGCTCGTCGCATCGTCCGGCGTCGGCACGATTGCGGCGGGCGTGGCCAAAGCCAAGGCCGATGTGATCCTGATTTCGGGTCACAACGGCGGCACGGGCGCATCGCCGGGCACGTCGATCAAATATGCGGGCCTTCCGTGGGAAATGGGCCTGACAGAGGCGCATCAGGTGCTGGCGATGAACAACCTGCGTGACCGCATCACCCTGCGCACCGATGGCGGTCTGCGCACGGGGCGCGATATCGTCATGGCCGCGATGCTGGGGGCCGAAGAATACGGCATCGGCACCGCTGCCCTGATCGCAATGGGTTGCATCATGGTGCGCCAGTGCCAGTCGAACACCTGCCCTGTCGGCGTGTGTACGCAGGACGACGCCCTGCGCGCAAAGTTCACCGGCAATGCCGAAAAGGTGGTGAACCTGATCACCTTCTATGCGACCGAAGTGCGCGAGATTCTGGCCAGCATCGGGGCGCGCAGCCTTGATGATGTGATCGGCCGCGCTGATCTGCTGACGCAGGTTTCGCGCGGTTCGGCGCATCTGGATGATCTGGACCTGAACCCGCTGCTGATCACTGTCGATGGCGCGCATAAGATCCGTTATGACCGCCACCGCGCGCGCACAAAGGTCGATGACACGCTGGATGCGCAGATCGTGCAGGATGCCGCACGTTTCCTGAACGATGGCGAAAAGATGCAGCTGGATTACGCGGTGCAGAATACGTTGCGCAGCATCGGCACCCGCACATCCAGCCATATCGTGCAGAAATTCGGGATGCGCAACGCGCTGCAACCCGACCATCTGACGGTGAAACTGCGCGGATCGGCGGGGCAATCCTTGGGGGCCTTTGCAGCACCGGGGCTGAAGCTCGAAGTATCGGGCGACGCCAATGACTACGTCGGCAAGGGCCTGTCAGGCGGCACCATCGTCGTGCGTCCGCCGATGATCAGCCCGCTGGTCGCGTCCGAAAACACGATCATCGGCAATACCGTGCTATATGGTGCAACGGCGGGCTATCTGTTTGCCGCTGGCCGTGCGGGTGAAAGGTTCGCCGTGCGCAATTCCGGCGCGCATGTCGTGATCGAAGGTTGCGGCACCAATGGCTGCGAATATATGACCGGCGGTGTCGCGGTGATCCTTGGCAGCATCGGCGCCAACTTTGGTGCTGGCATGACCGGCGGGATGGCCTATCTTTACAATCCCAAGGGTATGTCGGCCCCGCTGATCAACATGGAATCGCTGGTCACTTGCCCCGTGACGGTCGCGCATTGGCATGACCAGTTGAAGGGCCTGATCGAACGACACGCCAAGGAAACCGGCAGTCGCAAGGCTGCGGATATCCTGCAACATTGGGATCTGGAAAAGGCGCATTTCGTGCAGGTCTGTCCGAAAGAAATGCTGATCCATCTCAAGCATCCGCTGACAATCGCGCAAACTGCGATTCCGGCAGAGTAATAGCAACGCCCCGCGCTGAATTCAGTCGCGGGGCGCGCCCTTTGCTTGACCCGGCCTGTCGGCTTGTGGCTATACAGGGCGATGGCAGACACCCCCAAACCCACCAAACGGCGTGCGCGTAAATCCACGCGCGACACGGCGACAACGATACCGGGCCTTTGGCACCGGGCGTTACGCGCTATGCGGCGCGTGCTGGTCTGGGGTGGCGCGGGGATTGTGGGCTTTGTTCTGGTCTGGACCTTGCTTTATGCGCTGATCAATCCTCCAACCAATGCCTATATGCTGTCCGAGGGCCGCAGGCTGGGCGGGGTGCAGCAGGATTGGGTGCCGATGGACCGGATCGCGCCTGTCATGGCCCGGTCCGCCGTTGCAGCCGAAGATGCGAATTTCTGCCTGCATTGGGGGCTGGACGTGAATGCGATCCGTGATGCGATGGAAAACGGGCGGGGCGGTGCATCGACCATTAGCCAGCAGGTCGTCAAGAACTTGTTTTTGTGGCATGGTCGGTCCTGGGCCCGCAAATCCATTGAGGCCGTCTGGACACCCGTGATCGAAGTTTTGTGGAGCAAGCGGCGCATCCTTGAAATCTATCTCAACGTGGCGGAGTTCGACACGGGCGTGTTTGGCGTCCAGGCCGCAGCGCGGCATTATTTCGGCGTCGATGCCGCCGATCTAACCGCGACACAGGCGGCACGTTTGGCCGCGATCCTGCCTGCGCCTAAGGAGCGGTCAGCGTCTAACCCCAGCAGTTTCACCCGGAACCGGACCGCCCAGATCATACAGGGCGCCGACACCATCGCGGCGGATGGCCGCGCGGCCTGCTTTGAAAGATGAGGCAGGCATTGAACCCCGCGATCCGTTGCGGCATGGAAGTGCCATTGTCCAAGTCAGGTTTGCCATGAACACGCTCTACCATTATCCGCTGTCGCCGTTTTCGCGCAAAGTCCGGCTTTGCCTTGCCGAAAAGAAGATAGAGGTCGGTCTGGTCGATGAACGCTATTGGGAGCAAAGCCCCGAATTCCTGCGCCGCAACCCTGCCGCCAAGGTGCCGGTTCTCAAGATGAACGGGCGTTTGATGCCGGAAAGTACGGCGATCTGTGAGTACCTTGAAGAAATGTACCCCACGCCGCCACTGATGCCGCGTGACGCAGAAGGCCGATATGAGGTGCGTCGCTTGGTCGGTTGGTTTGATGACAAGTTCTATCATGAGGTCACATTCAAGCTGACGGGCGAACGCGTTTATCGCAAGGTGATGGCGCGCGGCTATCCCGACAGCGCCAATGTCAAAGCGGGTGCGCGCGCGATCAAGTTCCATCTGGATTACATGGCGCATCTGCTGGAACACCGCCGCTGGCTCGCAGGCAATGACATGACGCTGGCGGACTTTGCAGGGGCGGCACATCTGTCCTGTCTTGATTACACCAGTGATGTTGATTGGAACCGGCATGAGGTCGTCAAGGATTGGTATGCCAAGATCAAGTCGCGACCGGCGTTCCGGTCTTTGCTGGCTGATGAGGTGCCGGGCTTTCAGCCCGCAGCGCACTATGCCGATTTGGATTTTTAACAAGGGGCTCTGCCCCCTTGCCCCTGTCGGGGCAATCCCCCCGGGATATTTAGGCTCGGAAGAGGGATGAAGGATCGCCTGACAGCCTTTGCGCGTGACGCGGGTTTCGGCAAAGTGGGTGTCTGCCGTCCCGATGCGGTGCCCCAGATGGCCGAACGCCTGGCCGCCTTTGTGGCTGACGGCCGCCATGGCCAGATGGCGTGGATGGCAGACCGGATGCAGTGGCGCGGCGATCCCACGGCGCTTTGGCCCGAGGCGCGGTCGGTCATCATGCTGGCCGAGGTTTATACGCCAGACCATGATCCGCTTGCCGTGCTGGACGAACGAGACCGCGCCGCGATTAGCGTCTATGCCCAAGGGCGCGATTACCACGATGTCGTCAAGAAGCGCCTGAAGGTCGTGGGCCGCTGGTTGATCGACCAGGTGCCGGGGGCCGAAATCAAGGTATTCGTGGATACAGCCCCCGTGATGGAAAAGCCGCTGGCGCAGGCGGCAGGGCTGGGGTGGCAGGGCAAGCATACCAACCTGCTTGGCCGTGATCTGGGCAATTGGGTGTTTCTGGGCGCGATTTTTACCACCGTTGCGTTGGAGCCTGACACTCCCGAAATCAGCCATTGCGGGTCCTGCACCGCCTGTCTGGATATTTGTCCGACGCAGGCCTTTCCTGCAGCTTACCAATTGGATGCGCGGCGCTGCATTTCCTACCTGACCATCGAACATAAGGGGCCGGTGGACCCCGACCTGCGCGGCCTGATGGGCAACCGCATCTATGGCTGCGATGATTGCCTGGCGGTCTGTCCGTGGAACAAGTTTGCAGCATCGGGCCGTGATGCACGGCTTGCCGCGCGCGATGATCTGTTGGCGCCGCCGCTTGCGGAGCTGGCGCAGCTGGACGATGCCGCCTTTCGCGCCCGTTTCGCCGGATCGCCGATCAAGCGGATCGGGCGGGACCGTTTCGTGCGCAATGTCGCCTATGCGCTAGGCAATTCCGGTGATCCGGCGATGGTGGCACACCTGTCGCATCTGGTTGATGATCCGGATGCAACCGTGGCCGATGCCGCGCGCTGGGCTGTTTTGCGGCTTCAGAGGGCAGATTGATTCCCTTGACCCATCTACCTGACTACCCCGAGGCTGATGTTCAGGCGCCGGCGCGGCGCGCGGCGGCAAAGGACACCAGCCGCCGTGATTTTTCATCCCAGAGATCAAGACTTGCGCATTTGAGGCTTTGCAGCAGAGTCATGCGGCTGCATTCAACAAGTTCCTGATGGTCGCGCAGCACCTCGGTCAGACGATAGAACGGGATGCGGCTATATAGATGATGCACATGGTGAATGCCAATATTGGCGGTAAACCAGCGCAGGATCGGGGGCAGGTCGTAATGCGAACTGCCGTGCAGGGCTGCATCGTGCAATTGCCAGTCATCGGCATTGTCCCAATGTGTTGTCTCGAACTGGTGCTGCACGTAGAACAGCCATACCCCGATCGACGCGGCGATCAATGTCGTGGGCAGGAACACCAGAAACAGCGCCGCGAACCCGCCGACATAGCCGATCACTGTCAAAAGAACCGCAACGGCAAGATTGGTTCCCATGGCGCTGACCCAATATTTGCTTTCGCGCTGCATCCGGCCATGCGGCATGCGGTTTTGCAGAAAGAAGATATAGGTTGGCCCAAGGCCGAACATCACTAAAGGATGCCGGTAGGCGCGGTACAGAAAACGCCCGAACGGCGTGCGCTGGTGGTATTCCTCGACCGTCAGGGTCATCACGTCGCCGATGCCGCGCTGGTCCAGATCGCCCGCGTGGCTGTGGTGGATCGAATGGGTCCGTCGCCAAACATCATAGGGCGTCAGTGTGACAACACCCAAGGCCCGCCCGATCCAGTCGCTGACAGTGCGGTTGCCAAAAAAAGACCCATGCCCGCAATCATGCTGGATGCAGAACAACCGCAGCAGGAACAGCCCGTTCAGCGCCGAGATCAGCAAAGCACCCAAATAGCTGAATTGTGATACCCAGACGGCAAGCACCCATAACAGGATGAACGGGATCAGGCTGACTGCCAATTCAAAGCTGCTGCGCCAGTTGCTAGGCTCGCGGTATTGCGCAAGGATATGCACCCAGTCGCGCGCGGTCATGGTGGAAGGCTGGTCTTCGGTTCTGCTCATGTTGTTCTTCTTGTGTCGTTTCGTAAGCGGTAACTGAGCCGGAGCGAGAAGCAAGCGAAAAGGGCTTCATTGTGTCAATGCGCCGCCATAGTGTCACGACGAAAAGGGGAACACCATGCAGCCGCTTAAGGGAATTGTCTTCAAGGTCGTGTCGGTCTGCATGTTCATGGCGATGGCCGGGCTGATCAAGGCCGCGTCGGAAACAGTGCCACCGGGGCAGGCGGTGTTTTTTCGGTCCTTTTTTGCCTTGCCGATCATTTTTGGCTGGCTGGCCCTGCGCGGTGAATTGCGGCACGGCTGGAAAACCACGAATACCATGGGCCATTTCTGGCGCGGTCTGGTTGGCACCTCGGCCATGGGGCTGGGGTTCGCCGGTCTGGGCCTGCTGCCCTTGCCCGAAGTCACGGCGATTGGCTATGCCGCCCCGCTGCTGGTTGTGATCTTTGCCGCGATGTTCCTGAACGAGGATGTGCGCGCCTTTCGCCTGTCGGCCGTGGCGCTGGGCATGATTGGCGTGCTGGTCGTGCTGTCGCCGCGCCTGTCGGTGGGCGCGTCGCTGAACACGGCCGAAACGCTGGGTGCGGTTGTCGTGCTGATGGGGGCGGTGCTGACGGCCTTGGCGCAGGTTTTCGTGCGCAAATTGGTGGCCACTGAAACAACCGCGGCCATCGTGTTGTGGTTCACTGTCACGTCATCCTTGCTGGCGTTGCTGACAATTCCCTGGGGCTGGGTCACCCCCACATGGACCATCGCGGCACTCTTGGTCATGGCGGGGCTGTTGGGTGGGGTCGGGCAGATTTTCCTGACCTCCAGCTACCGCTTTGCCGATGCGTCGCTGGTGGCCCCTTTTGACTACACCTCGATGATTCTGGCGTTGGCCATCGGCTATTTCATCTTTGACGAAGTCCCGACCGGCACGATGCTAGTCGGGGCAGGGATTGTCATCCTTGCCGGTGTGCTGATCATCTGGCGCGAACGCAAGCTGGGCCTGCAACGCGCGCAGCAGCGTAAGGCAACGGGCAACATGGGAAGTTAACCCTGGGGCAGAAAGGGCGGGAACAAAGCCCGCTTTTGTGCTATCGTGGAAGTCCGCAACCGAAAAGGAGGAGTCGATGAAACATCCACTTGATCGCGCGAAATCAGGGTCCGACAACGAATTGCAGCGGGCCATCGGCATGAAAAAGGATGCTTTGCCACGGCGCGCCAGCCTTGATCTGCAAAAGCGGCCTCGCGGCCATGTCTCCGAGCGCCGCGCGACTGAATTTGTGCGGATCGCCCGTCAGCAAGAAACGCCGGTCTGGCAGCGCTAGATGTGACAAAGGGCGCCGTATGGCGCCCTTTGCCTTGTCTGCCTAAGCGCGGACTAGCTTTTCGTAATCCGCCGAAATGTCACGGGTCAGTGCGCCGACCTCGAAATTATAATCGCCGATCTGGCCCACCGGCGTAACCTCGGCCGCAGTGCCGGTCAGCCAGCATTGCTGGAAGCCTTCCAGTTCGTCCGGCATGATCACACGTTCATGCACGGTGATACCCTTGTCGCGCAGCATGCCGATCACGGTCTGGCGGGTGATCCCGTTCAGGAACGCATCGGCAGCGGGTGTATGCACCTCGCCATCCTTGACAAAGAACAGGTTGGCGCCTGTCGCCTCTGCTACATAGCCGCGATAA
>Ga0222690_1000201_pt1 | contig 18729 bp, 20 predicted proteins | sample AntAcemetage1234_FD_179802 | JGI IMG/M metagenome (GOLD analysis project Ga0222690, IMG submission 179802) | Saline water microbial communities from Ace Lake, Antarctica - #1234 | ecosystem: Environmental > Aquatic > Non-marine Saline and Alkaline > Saline | place: Antarctica: Ace Lake... | reverse complement strand
GTCCTTCATATACTATTTGTCCATCCTCATAAAATTTTCCTTCTCCGTGGCGTTTTCCATTATCCCATGTTCCATCATATTCAAGCGTGCCATCTTCATAATATTTACCTTGACCATCATATTTATCATTATACCATTGTCCTTCATATACTATTTGTCCATCCTCATAATATTTACCTTTTCCATGTCTTATACTATTTCTCCATTGTCCGGCATATTCAATTGTACCATCTTCGATATACGATTTACCTTGTCCATGATAATTACCATTATCCCAATGACCATCATATATGATTTGTTTATTTTCATAATATTTACCTTCTCCATGTTTTACACAATTTTTCCATGTTCCATCGTATACTAGTTGTCCATCTTTATAAGATTTACCTTGATCATATTTGTCATTTTCCCATTGTCCGTCATATTCAAGACTTCCATCTTCGCGATACGACTTTCCTTGTCCGTGAGACAAGTTATTTTCCCATTGTCCATCATAATAAAGTTGTCCGTTATTATGATACGATTTGCCTTGTCCGTGAGACAAGCCGTTCTTCCATTGTCCTTCGTAGCAAAGCGTGCCGTCTTCGTAGAATTCTTTCATTGACGTTGTTTATAGTTTATGTTGCATTCAATTTTTACAATCGGTCAAAACGAAGAATGTAGGAAAAATTGGTTATAAGCAATATTGTCTCCCATTTTATAGATATAATTATAATGAAACATAAAAAATGTTTTATTTTGTAAATTGTAATGAGATATTTGTCTTTATTGTAAAATAAATCAAATTCATTTATACAAGGCGAAACTTGTAATAAACCATTGTATACAGCCAAATATCCATTATATAAACTATGACAATATCTGCACATAAATTCGACAACATGTTCATTGTTTTTTTCATTCATATTTAATAAACATCTTGGTTTTATGCCGTTTCTAATAAACATAGTGGCAATTTTTTATCACAAAATATACATATAGGTTGCTTATTTGTAATTAAATATTGTCTTAATTGTTTTTGTTCCGTTCGGATTTCTTTTAATTCGTATTTTTTATAATTTTCGAATAATAATACTTATGATCATTTAATATTATATGTCCTTCTTTTGATAATTTATTATATAAAAAAATAATGTTATGTTTAATCATTTGCGATAATTCATACTTTATATCATTTTTTTCAACGGATTTATCATAACGTAAATATATATAATTATGTCAATTAAACTATGGTTATCTTGTGAAATAAATGAATTCATAATATAATCTTTTATACTATGATATTTATGAGTTATTTTTATGTCATTATAATGATACCATAATATTATAACCTCGCTTACAAGGGTTTGTTATATCAACTCCTTTACTTGTTTCTTTATAAGGCAATTTTTCAAACTCTTCTTTAAATTTTTTCTGTGTTTTTAAACTTGTTTTACCATTTATTTTGCACCAAGTTTCATATATTTTGAATATATCTTTTAACCCAAATCTTAAATTTAGATTGTCCGTTTTTTTACAACACGAATTTGCGAATAGCAATATATCACTACGTGGTTCTGTTGAAATGACCGGTTGTATAACATTATGAATTGGTAAAGGTTCGAGTACATTTAATGAAATAATATCAGGTTTATCTTTATCATATAAATATAACCATCCATCGGGCGTTTTCCAATAATATTTATTTGGCAAGCCAGACGCGTGTTCAATAAAGACATCTCCGTCTTCATTTGTATATCCGTGAGTATTATTTAGTTGTTTGTATTCTTCTTTAAGAACAGAATATTGAACTTTATCACCATTTACGATGTATGGAGTTTTTTTTATATAATTATTTGTTTTTTTTGGTAACGTATTTAAATGTCCCCAGTAAATTATAGACAAATTTAGTTTATTATCGTCATAACACAAGTTAATTCTTCTTGATGAAATCATTAACGATGTTCTACTTTCATTATAAAAATCGTTTTTTGTGTATTTGTTCCATATACCCCGCTTATTATCATGCCATATGTCATTGATTTTATGTTTAATTCTTTCATCAATCCAAATTTTTGTAATAGGTGATATTTTTGTATTATTTTGTATATTGAATAAATGAATTTGTTCATTTATATATTCAAATGTAATTTCATTTTTTAATTCAATAAAATCTAATTTATTTTCTTTTTCTAGACACTTCTCAATAAATTCGTCTTTATTCATTTCTTCTATTTCGTTTATACAAATATACTCAGGTAAATTTGCTTTTCTACACCAATCCGCGATTTCAGTATCATTCATCTCATCAATGATAATTAATTTATATCCATTTGATTTCTTGTCATAATGTTTTATTGGTTTTAAATTTTTCCTTTTCTTTGATACGTCAATATATTTCATATATTTTCCAAACTTAAAATCACCATTATCAATTATACTTTCTAACAAATCTTTGATTTCTTCCCAATGTTCACACCCCATTATAAATTTTTCTATTTCTTTTATAAATTTTACATAAAAGTTTTCTATTATATCTTGTAATTCATTCGTCGTCCATAAAGTAAGTTTCATTGACTCGTTTTTAAGTTCTAAATCTCCATATTTCCCCTGTAATCTCAATCTTTGTGAAATATCAGTACAATTTAAGGATGCGTGAGACACAAAATATTGGTCGGTTAAATGTAATGAATAATGATCGTAATCGTCGCTTGTAAACGAATACCCTCTTTCGCCGTATTTTCCTGTGATGGTTATAATTGTTTTATTCTGGATCGGGATAGTACTCATTTCAAACAAAATTCTTAATAATTTATAAATAAATTTTATATTTAATAATTTTGTATTAATATTGAAATAACAATAATGATTCGGTAATGTTTCATATTTTTCAGTGTCTATGGATGACCCATAGACTCCACCATTTTGCCACAATCTTTGGCTAGTGGTGGATTGTTTCGAGTCCCACAATGACAAACGTTTCATTTCTTTTTCGTATTTTTTTGAAAAGTATAATCTCAAACAATTACCGTGATATATTACAATGAATAATTCTGTAAAATCATTCATTAATTTATCCACTAAGTAAAATTGATTTGCACGTATTTTTTCTTCACTAATCAATAACGAATTATATTTAACGGTTGGTCGTTCAAGTATTTTTTGTATTATTTTTTTTATATTTACGTTATAATCTTGAACAAAATCATATCTAATTTTTTTTTTATTATTTTCTTCATCTTTATAATCCCACCACGATTTAACAAGCGAAGTTTCAAATTTTATAGAATTCTTAAATAATCCAAAATAATCATTGGTTCTTTTCATTTTATGCACTTTTGAAATTTTAATTTGTATATCTGTATTGTCGCTCAATCTTGTGGTTACGTTATACAACAAGGAATGCGCTGTTCCTGTAATATGTAATGCGTATATTACTTTTTTGTAAATTTTCGCAAGTAATATTTCACAAGCAGTAGAATCTTTTTTGTCATTATCATTCGACCTATCATTGGTCGAAGTAGGACACATTAAATCACTTTCATCTACTAATGTAGTTATATTAACCAGTTCATTATTATAGTAAATATATTCACTAAACTTTGAATTAATTTTTGCTAATTGAGTATGATTCATTAAACAACAGAATATATCATTTGAATTGATTGCCTCTTTATTGCTTAATTTATTAAGAATATCATTGCTATTTATATCTTTTAATTCAGGGAGTTTATACTCTTTCCAATATTCAACATTTTTTTCCCGAAAATATTCTTGGAGTTCATGGTTGAATTCTTGGAATAATGTTTTAATAAATTGAATATTGAAATTGTAATTTTCTGTTCCAACGATGTCGTCTTGTAATTGTTTTTGGTCGATGGATAAATTCCTGAAAATATATAAAACAGGTCGTTGTAGTATATGAACCGAAATCCACATTATTATACAAGCTTGAACCCTTTTTCCAAGTTGTATGTCTCCCCATAATAATTCTACAATTGATTTTTCATTTTCTTCTAAATTAAGCGCGTTTAATAAATCGGATTCAAAGGAAGGTAAATTAATGTTTTTTGGAATATGATTTAATTTTATTGGTATATTGCCCCAATTATGTCTCTCTAAACTTTCTCCATTGATATATTTACACTTGTCTAACATGCTTTTTATAATTTTTTCAAGTGGCTTTTTAAAAATTTCATTCTTCTTTTTGAAAAAAGTGTTTATTTTTTCCTCTAGGTAACTCATTCGTTTTATATGATTTATAAAAAAAAATCAATTTTATTATAAACACATTTGAAGAATATAATAACTATGAAATCCCCATATAAGTTTACTTTAAAATGAGGGCTCATCAGAAGCACTTAGATTGAGTAGTTTTTAGAGATGCATTCTGCTGGATATACGCAGTCATTTCCTTCGTGACTTCAGCGCGAGCCATAGAACCTTTTACTTTTCAGAAAACCCGCGAGTTCGGATATCGGGTTTACAAACCCGGTTGGTTTGAACCTCATAACGATTCATTTATGATTATATTTATCACGAAGCATATCCTTTTCCCATTGTCCATTCCGTTATCATTTTCCTTGCCCGTGAGACAAGTTATTGTCCTTCATAGCAAAGTGCGCCGTCTTCGTAGAATTCTTTCATCCTAGTGGTTTATGTTGCATTCAATTTTAACGATTCAGACAAAATTTAGAATAATGTTGCTTTAAATAATAAATAGAACCTTTATCGATAGAAATGGTTTTCCCTTTAAAATGCATAATAGAAGAATCCTTATGAATATGTTCGGAGACTTCTACGCAAAACGTCTCTGGATGAATGCTCCATAAATATTTATCAAATGTTTTGTGTATCATTCGATTCAATAATATTCCGTTGTGTATATGCGTATTTAAAGACGTATATGGTACAATATGACACGCTTCTAATTCGTCTACATCACCAAAACCACTTACAACGCAACACTTATATCTTTTGATAAGTTCTTCACGAAATTCCGTTTGGTTAAAACGTTGCTTTACGTTATTTTTTGTTTGGATTATATGTTCTGAAAAAAACTGAAAATCTATGTCATAATCTTCTTTGTCTTCATACAAATGAACTAGTGTATCATAGTTGTCATCACATAAAAAATATTTATCTATTTGATCCATTATAAAGTATACATAATACTATTTAATAGGTTATTTCAATTATAGTATTATCTTTTAACCTAATTTTCATATATAAAGAAATTTGGTATTTCAGGCATTTCTCTTTTATTTCGGACATAAGTGTATTTGTATTTTTTCCTTGCACATAAATATTATCGCCGTTTTTTAGAACAAGTTTATAAAAGCCATTTTTTCCATAAAATTCTTCTCCTTTTTTTACACCAGATGTAAGTTTTAAAATATCATAATCATTGATCACGTCGGTATAAATATGTTCAATTGCTTTTTTATAACTTAATTGTGTCATGAGGGTGCTATTTATTTTACATTCTAGAATTTTAGAATGCGTATATAGGACTTCTTTATGTTCGATTTCTAAGGTTTGAATCTTTTCTCTTATATTTGATTTGATTTTTGTTTCAATCTGGTTCCAACGTAGTTCTTCTACATGAATACAAATCTTATCGTCGTCGCTAATATGCATAAATATTTTTTTAGATTCTTCGTGAAAGGTTAAATGCCTCAACAATTCCTTCAATTTGGTTATTCTGGTTACATTGTCATTTGACGAATTATACATAGAACAATAGTAATCTATAATTTTGGTACTTATGTCGTGATAATAATCTTTCGTTTTAGTGATCCCTTCCAAAATAACTCCCTTTGTTTTATTTGGAGCAATTCTTAATACCCGCCCAATCGATTGGATAAATGGGATGATGCCTCTATTTTTTACTTTATCCGCAAACAAGCAAGCATCCAAAAAAGGAATGTCACTCCCTTCTCGATGTTTTACGGCACAAAACAATATAGAATTACCGTTTGACTTATAAAAGGATTGATAATCGCTTGTATGATTATCGCTTGTATCCATATACAAGCTGAATCCAACTAATTCATTACGGGTGCCAACGTAGGTTTGGAATTTTTTCATCCACGATTTTGTATTATGAATGGTTTGGCACCAAATAATGATTTTCTTATAAAATAATTGTGGTAAAATTTGTATCAATTCTTTCATTATAGAATCTTCCACATCTTTGTCGTAATAATACCAATAAAATTCGGGTGCTAAAATTAATTTTTTTGATATGGAATACACCATGTTATAATCGGTTAGCAAATTTATTTGATTGTTCACGCTATATATATGTTTAATTTTCGCGATTTCATTTAAACCACTCCTTAAGGGTGTGGCGCTAAACCCTACTATGGGGACTTCATTTCTTTTCATAAAACTCAGAAAATCATAACAATTTATACTTGGCGTATTATGGCATTCGTCGTGCAAAATCAAATGAATTTTCTCTAAATGTTTATAGTCGCTTGTTGTTAAATAAGACCGATTAATCAATAATAAACACGGTTGTGTATCGTCAAATTCGTTTACCCAATTCCTGTTTTTATTAGTGACAGCGTTTATAATCTTCGTATTCGTCAAGTCTACGATGCCCATTTTTTTCCATTGTTGTATTTTATTATGATGTACAATATCGTTATCTAACCCAAACATATCTCGTAAAATATCAATACGTTCTGTAAACAATATAGCATTGCTATTGTTTCCATATTTATTTTGTATAGATTGAATATAATATAAGATAATATAGGATTTGCCGCATCCGGTCGCTTGACAATGTATGCCTGTTTCGATTTTTTTATCTATCAATTTAAATGCTTCGATTTGATTGATTCTAGGTATAAAAGATGCGTCGGTTTGCGTTTCATTCGATAGGTCAGTTTGTCTAAATGAATCATATAGTTCGTTAAATATATGGTTTTCTATAAAATAATCAAACACAATATCTTTGCATCGAAGTATGGTTTGCTTATTTTCATCCAACTCGTAAAAAGCGATACGTACTTGAATGATTTCAACGACTATATCAATTGGTTTGTGAATATTTTTTTTAATTAAATTTATAAAATAATCCATAATGGAATGAACCAATTTACTATGTTCACTATACACATTTTTTAATGTATTTAAAGAATTCGTTTCTGGTAAACGGACATAATTGTCGCGGATTGTTTCAAATTCCTTATAAAGATGATCCATAATATTTATGATTATATATATTTAATTCAATTTTAAAGAAACTCTACTATTTTAGTCGTTTTATCCCATTTTATTACTTCGGATAAAAAGAATCGTTCAAGAAAGGATGTGATAAATGTTAAAGAGACAAACATATACATAATATTTTGTTTATATATGGATATTGTAAATGGAGTTATTGGATTGGGAATATTATATGGGGTTGGTCATTATATGACAAGAAACAATAAACCTTCAAGAAAACGACCTTCCAATACAAAATCGATAAAAAATAAAACAGCCAACAATTTTAATACAAAAACGAGAAATACAACAACCAACCAGTCACCCAAAACAAAAACCAACACGCCACCCAAAACACCAACCAATCAGCAACACAATACACCAACCAACCAGCAACACAATAAAACCAACCAGCAACACAAAACACAAAACCCCACCCAACCCGCCACCCAAAACACAAACCAACCCAAAATAGTCAAAACACCACCCAGCCCGCAACCCAATAAAACCAAAACACCAACCAACCAGCAACCCAATAAAACCAACCCGCAAACCAATACACCCAACGCAACTTCTGTCAACGTTAAAAAGGATACATCCGACGTAATCAAACTGTTATTTTGGAATATTTTGTATACAAACTTTAAAGATAAAAAAGGGTATGAAATTATAGAGTATATAAATAAAACAAAACCAGATATAATGGTTTTAAACGAAGCGTCTCATTTGGTTCCGAAGGACAACATTGGAAAGAAGGACTATTATGATAACATAAAGTTAGATAAATATACAGACAGCGTTTATCACGCCGAAAAAGACAAAGACGGAACCCTCATTTATTTTAATCCATCTAAGTTTAAATTATTGAAAAGGTCCGAAGGGATTAGTATAGGGCGGGAACTTATACCCTTTGTAAATAGACCTTATATAGATTCTGGATTTAGTAGAGCCTGTTTGGGGGTTACGTTAGACTATAACGGCGAACGTATTCATGTAATTGGTGTACATTTAGGTCATCATGTGCCATTGGAAACAATACAAAAGGGCATAAAACAAATTATGGACGAGTTAGATATTCAACCAGAAGATAGGGTTATATTAGGGGGCGATTTTAATGAATTATATCAAATAAAAAATTATAAAACTGCGTTCGATGGGCTGACTCTATATAATACAGTTAATACACTTGTGGGCAAAACAAACGCTCCGAGCGACCTAATTTATTCCAATCGTCCATTGAATGTCGTTCAGGGTAAGGGATCTCCGTCTGACCATTTTGCTTTAATAGCAAAAATTGAAAAATAAATAATCCCCTTTCAACTATATGGAACAAATGAATTCTGATTTGAAACGACTCATTTATTCGTTCGGCTACCCCGAACACCGGGTGTATATGAAAGAGATTGTCGAATATTTTAAACACCAGGCATTTAAGCGCGAACATAACTTAAAATGTATTCGTCGCGACTTCCAAGTGAACATACACGTGTCCCCGTGTCCACTCCGCCAACTTTTGCCCGAATTGTTTAATATTACCCAACACGAGATCCTTTTAAATCAAATGATAGATTGTAGGTGTTGCACAAACCACAGCCATTCCAAGCCGGTGCGCGGTGGGGACGGGTATTACACCTCGGAGGCGCCCAAAACTCAAAAAGAGGACTGTAGTTGCGGCTGTAGAAATATGGCTCGCATTTTGTTATATTCTATGATAAACCTAGAGTGTGCCCCCGACGGATATGAGATCCAAAACGAGCTATTTATATGTCCAACTCAAGTGTTGTATTAAAAACCTTTTCAAGCATGGTCATTTGCGTTTCACTCATCTTTTCAGTGACTTTCACCATAAACAATACAATCAAGTCACCTGTGTCGCCTCGTATCATTCCCTTATTTTTTATGACGCGTTCTTCTTTATGTTGGATAATATTCCCGCGACTACTTTGTAATTTCAAAGAGACATTATTTAAATGTAAAATAGAATAGGAAAAACCGCAAATGGATTCGGTAAACGTTATGGTTTGGGTATACACCAAATCTAGCCCCCTGCGTTGGAACCTAGCGTGCGGTAAAACCGTGACAAATATTTTTAAGTCACTATAAACACCTTGTTGACAATGTCCCTTTTCTTTTATTTTTATAATTTCGCCGTCGTCGACCCCTTTGGGTATGTCTAAATATATTTTTTCTTGTTCGTATTCACGTGTATTGCGTTTATGAATCGTTCTTTTGACGAACACGGGAAGTTGAATACCATTATACGCTTCCAACAAGGTCAATTCTATTTTTATATCCAACGAAGGGGTCATTTCTTTAAAATCGTCTTTAAACAATTCTTCTATGGGATCCATTTTTTCTTTGGTTTTGAATAGTTTTTCAAAAAAAACATCCAGCGGATTCGCCCTCATATCGTAATCGAGTCGCTTGTCGGGTTCTTTGAGGGTTTCGTACGCTTCGTTTATTTGTTGCATTTTCTCCGAGCTCGTGGGGTTTCTATCGGGGTGATATTTGTAGCTGAGGGCGCGATATTGTTTCTTCAATTCCATATCGGTGGCGTGCTTGTCTACGCCCAATACGTCATAATAGTTCATAGTATGTAAAGATTTAATTATTATTTAAATATAACGAGTGACACTATGTATGAAGTTGGTCGAATATAATCCATCGTGTTTGGACGATTTTATTATGGAAAACAAAGAAGCCATATTAAAGACCCTCTACACTTGTATGTCAAACCATACTATGAATTTAATGTTAATAGGATCGGTCCCTAAACAAATCGTCGGTCTGATTATACAAAAATATTATGCGCAAAACGATAGGTCGGATTGCCCGATATTGGAAGTGGATTGTTTTAAAGATTTAAACTTGACCTCCCCCAACAACGAGATTGTATTATTTTCTAAAGCCCAGACTAATTATAAAAAGTTTGTCGTGGTCTATAACTTGGAGCAAGTGCCCGAAAATATGCAAGTATATTTCAAGCACCTCATGCATAAGAATACGTTTTTTATATTTTGTAGCGAAAGTCAGCAAAAAGTATACGAAACCTTAATGACCCGATGTATACCTATTGAATTTTCGCCGTTAAAGTATGCGAATTATAAAAAACTACTTTTATATTTGGGGGAACAAGAACGCATCGTCATCGAAGACCCCGACGAAACCATTTTACAAACCAATCAAAACCCGGACTACATATTGAATTTGTTAAATTATACCAAGTTGTTGAACCAGACGACGTTGCCGAAAGGAAATCATTATTTACAAATCATTCAAGACACCCAATTGGCGACCTATTTTGACTATGTTCAACAAAATAAACTGAAAGAAGCCTTTGCCATATTGTTCGGTTATTACGACAAAGGATTTTCTATTCTGGATATATATTATTTTATGTTTGAATACGCCAAGCATAGATTGCCGAACCCGGTCAATTATAAAATCATTCGTTCGTTATGTGAATATATGAATCATATATACGAAGGACAAGACCATAAAATCGGTCTGGCTTTGTTTACAAACGATATCACGCGTCATTTTTAACTTAAATATTATATAGGCGCATTCATACATTATTTTCTGAAACAATATCCTGATTATGGATTTCAAGATATTCGGGTTATGACATCGTTTGTGGATTCTAATTGGACACATTTTCGTGGTCGTGTTTTTTATATACTTTTCTATAATCTTAGATTATTTTCTTAAATGCTTATTCAAACTATCTATTAATTTTTCCGCGTAAAACATAAAAGAAAATGACACAATACTATATATGTCGTTTGAAGATTGTTTGAAAGATATGGGCGAACAATTACCCGACCAATCGTATTATGTATATTCTGAAAAATATAGGTCTTTTATGTATAAAGAACGTATGCCTTTATACATAGAAGGATTGAAAAAAATTATACCTGATCCAGATGTAAGCACGTATAAAAAATGTATGTGTACGTTTCGCCAAATCTCTAAAAAAACAAATGGGTCGTTTCACTATAAAATAAGATATGTAAATGCTACGTATTATATAGATTATTTTTTTTTTATAGGTGATAACGCATAAACCCCAACGCACTTATAGTCGTGTCTAGAAGTAAAAACGCATAGGTATAATCGTAAGAAACGACTAGCCCGTAAGTGGTCAGAGCGAATAAAAGCGCGTGGACCGGTCTTAAATAATCCCACCACACTTGGTTGTTAAATGCGCCTACTGTCCGAGTTTTCACGATGTATTGATACAAAGAACCTATACTAAGCAGGATGTAAAAGACTGCTAATGCATATCGCACGGGTGTTCGGATGACTTTATACGCGACCCACGCCAGGATATAACGAACTAAAATACAAATCGCATATAACTTAAAAAGGCTCATATATTAGACAACATATATTTAGATAAATATACATTGGCTTCTAAAACTTGTTCGGCGTTCAAGTGGGCGTAGTAATTGTATTTGGGGCGTCGCATCAATTCTTCGTGTGGAATATATACGCCTACGTGCGACGGATCCAAATGAATGGGTTTTGTCTCCATCCAATCTTCCAAGTAGATGGGCTTGCCGTCTTTCGTCGTGACCCCAATGACTTTACCTTGTAGACACGGAATATCCATTTTTTTCAAATACGAGGGCGTAAAAAAGTCGGTCTCGTTCGTCAAATCTTTTGAAAAAGAATGTATGACCGACGCTAAGATAGGATTCTTGGCGTTTGACCCCATTATTTTGGTTGAATATACATAGGTTTCTAACGAGGAGCTTAATCCTTGGTTGGGCAGTTCGCATACAAAAAATGTATTGGGTTTATCCACGCTATATATACTTTTTCGCATATACATGGAACACGGAAGCACGACCCCGCCATACTTGTATATCAATTGTAATAAAGCGCGCTGTCTATACGTCTCTAATAATTCACCTGATAATTTTTGGTAATCGATGTCATTTCCTAGCAATGCGGAAAAATTCGCGTCTTCCAACAAAATGATGTCGTAATATTGTCCGCAATAATCGATGATGGATTTGACGCATAGCGCAATATAATCTAAATTCATATCATATGACCCGCGTATTTGTCTCCAATTGCGGGAATTTTTCTCTACCGGTAAATGTATCCATAGTTTGCGTTTGGACGACAAATGCCGAATGTCTTTGAAAAAGTAATCGTTTATATCCAACTTTTCCGATTTTAATTTTTGTATGAGTTCCTTATACGTGTCTCTATAATTGTATAAAATAACGATCAAAAGTAAAACCATAATGATTCCTACCATTATATATAGTCTAATTTAAAAAATCTAGAATTATAGTCTTTCTGTTTTTTCTCCATTTGTTCTTCTCGTTCTTTGTATTCGTAGGCAAGCTTAAGCGAGTCGTGTGTATTTTTTTTATATTCTTGTTGTAATATTTGCTTCGGATCGGGTAAATGGTCGATCGCTTGTTCGCGGTGTATTTGATAGTCTTGAACGTTTTTAAACTTGGGCGTTTCTCTAAACACCTTTTCTTCGTCTATGGCTATAATAGAATGTTTATGGGCTTCTTTTAAATCGCTATAGACTTTACCGAATACTTGTTCCGGTACGGGTTCTTTTAACACGACCAATTCTTTCATAAGCATTTGTCGTGATGTTTCAATATCTTTGTCGTAAATATCTTCGTTGGATTGTATCCATTGTTCGTATCCATACGCTTCGTCCCCCGATTTTACATGAATGTTTTCAAACATATGATTGAAGTGTTTCAGAAAATCCTTTTTTTTATAGCTTTTCTTATCTATGTAGTTTTTAAACGTATCGTCGATGGGTATATCGTCGCTCGATACCGCGTGTCTCGTAGAGCGATACACGGCTTCTAATTTCTTGTATCCGTCTAAATATTTCAAATAATGATGTTTCATCTCTGGGTGTCTTACATGTTTATCGGGGTGCAACATCAAGACCTTTTTCTTGGCTGCTTGTAAGTCGGAATCACTAAAGGGAACACTTAAATCAAACATAGATAAAAGGGATTCCAGTGTCATTAAGTTATTTCAATATTATTTTTTGTTGTTTTATTCTATATGCCAAAAACAATGAAAAAAATGTCAAACACATTCACAAAAAGAATGACGGATTATATTTTTCTAAAAAGAGACATATGTTGCGACGAAGATTACAATAAAGATAAAATCATAGATTATTTAATAAATAATTATAAAAAAATATATCCAGACGATTATTTGGATTGGATTTCAAATGATTTATGTAAATATATAGGATACAAAAATACGTTGATAGATAAAAAAGACAAAAAAGGATTAAGATTATGGAATGAAATGGACAAACTCAGCGCAAATATAAGTGAAGATAAATTAAGACAAAATTTGCGCGTGTTTCCTTTGTATTTTTTATTATCCTTTTTAGGAACTTCTGTATACCTAAACGAAAATATACTTATGTAAAGGAAAATATAAATTTTAAAAGTTTAAACATTGAAATTATATGTTTACTTTGTTAAAATTCTTAGATAATTAATCATTTGTTCTTTTGTAATAAAAGATATATCATAATTCACAATATATCCTTGTAACAAATTAATAATTGAAATATTATCCACTTTATTTTTTATAAATTTTGAATTACAATTCAATAACGACGCATAACCCAATAGTTGTAAAATTTCATAAACATATTTTTCACCAGAGGTGCATTTAATGTCATACAAATAATTGTTTATTACTAAATCACAATCCGACGGAATACTTTTATTGTCTAATAATTCAATTGAATATCCTAATGCTGGATTTAATAAAACATTTGAGTTTTTATTTAATAAATCTAAACACAATTGTTGTAATGGTATAATTAATTTTTCAATACCTATATTATCATTTTGTAATAAATTAACCATTTTATCAATATCTTCTTGTTTTGGACATCCACCAAACGCGAGGGAATGGGACAATGATGATATAAATATTTCTACTACAATATTATGTGTTTTATATAACATCGTATCTTGTGTTTTATTATAACTTTCTAACATATTCAATGGTAAATGAGTTTTTCGTATTCCGTCGTATTCGAACCCAATAAATTCATCATTTTCTACCCATGTTACAGATGATATATCTTTACTATTTAACGCATGTTTACTTGCTCTACTATCGTAAAATAGTACTTGTGTTATTTCGCAAATGATTCTTCTCATAAGATAATCTAAGAATGTTCCAGTTAATGAAGCGCTAACAGAATGTAAAATTTTAATAAACTGGATACATTTCTCATTCAATATTGATTTTTTTGTTTTATTAAATTCTAAGACGTCTACATTATTAAAACATTCTTTCATAATGTAGTGGTAACATGGTTTATTTGAAATATTCTTAATCCTCGTTGTTAGATTACCTAACATTTTTTTACTATAATGGTTTTTGTATAACCAATCATATATATATGCTTTAATGTCTTCATTTTTTTCGTTATTTGAAACAAGAATGATAGATTTAATTGGACTTTTTAGCAATTCTCCTAATGTTTTATATTTTTTGCTAGTAATTAATGTAAGACTTTCCATTGTAATTCGGTTTGTAGTATATTTTCATCAATTTTATACACAGCAAAATATCGCTTGTCCGCGCAATGGTCTTCCATTTATAGTCCAACGTTTGGACAAGTTTTGCCAAGCGGTTTGAATAAAGTTTTTATACAGGTTTAAATAGGTTTCAAACAATCCGCAAACATCTTTTCAATGGCGTCTTTGTTTGCGCCGGTCACTATATGACTGGGTACATAAAAGGTGTCTTCGTCGTATCTGGATTTGTAATACACACAAAAGGCTGGAATACCATTCAACATTCTTTTCTTTTTAAAAAAGGCGTAGGTGTCTGAATATTCGTCGATGTCTATTTCGTAATAACGGAAGTTGCAGTGCTTATAGGTCTCCAACATTTGTCTCACGCACGGAGCAATGGACTTACATGGTCCGCACCACTTGGCAGTAAATTTAAGAATGGTCACTTCTTTGTCGCTATGTTTTAAAAAATCTTTAAAATCATTTCGGTCTCGGAACATTGTATACGCACAATATTATTTATGTTCTAATACAAACTTATCCAACGCTTGGATGGGTATATAATTCAAGCCCACATGGGCTTCCCAGAAAAAATGACAGAAAGAATATTGGATATCATAATGTAAAACCTTTAAAGACGGGAACGCTTCCAAGACGCAGTCCAAGTTTTGAAGGGGTACGAAACGAAAATCGTCGTAAGGTAACACATACAACAATTGTGTAATCGGGTTTACATACGTTGTATTGGGTGTGGTCAAAAAACTCTCGCCATACAACGGGAAGTGATGGAGCAACGATTTAAACAAAGGGGCGTAATGCATACGATAATACATATATAAATCCACGTCTTTCCCTTTGTAATAAGCCCACGTCCATTCTAGCATTTCTAAATAATTTTTACACATGGCGTCGTCGTTCGGTTGCTTGAATAACACGACGTTATATTGGTCAGGATATTGCTTTAAATATTCTTCTTCGTCGCGGTCGTATAGTGGCAAATAATTCAGACGATCCGCGTGCGTCAAGGTGACGCCTTTGCGCGTGGTCTTCCAGTCAATTTGTTTGGCGATCATCGCTTCTTCGTCTTTGGACAGCGCGTAAAACAACTTATACAACTCGGTCCATACAATAGCCCCGTCTTGAATCAGGGTGACCTTCGTTTTTTTATAATGGTCTAGAATATGTTCGATGCCTCCATTGCGGATATTGATAGACGGAAAATGGGGCAAGAAATCATTTCCGCATAGAAAACATAAAAAGCAATACTCTTGCACTGGCACTATTTCGCTTATTTGTTTTCCTAAAAGGTCTACGTCCAAAATATAGTCGTATGTTTCATTTATATACTTTAAATAGGCGAAATACTTGGTTTCCCGATACAAATATATCTTGTAATTGGTTTGTAATAGAGACAACATAATTAAATCTGCATCTAATCCATAAATGACGTGGTTTAGATCGTTGGATTCGCCCCGCATATAGTGGAATATTTTATTCTCACCTTCGCCTGGTTCGTCGGTCGTGCTTAATATAGTATGTTCGTCCATTTTATCTTTTAAATATAGGTTCAACTCTTTCATAAAAAGCGTACCAGGCGTAATTTTATTGGTTTCACTGTTTGTTTTTAAAATACGATTCGTCAAGAGAGATTTGTATCGGCGTTGTTTTTGTTGAACCATTTTCGCTAATGGCGCGACGCCATCAAAGCATATAAAGGTCTTTTGTGGAGAAAACATCCGTTGTATGGCTATAATAGAGTTATATACCCCTTCATAAATATTGTCTTGCGCCAAGTTGTCATAAATCATAGAATTTGCGTCTAAATATAAATTATGGCAAGTGATATGATTTCGTTTTAATATATGTTTGTGGTGTTTTAGAATATAGGAAAAGTAGCTAGGTATACCCATTAATTATAACTATGGTTTTATTTTTAATATTGAATTACTATAAGTTATGAATCCGCAATTTACCATACACAAGGATTTGACGACTATGTTTGGCTTTATGACGTTGGTGGGTCCATTTTTTGTAATGTTTATGTTGGTATCACTTTCTATATTCAATTCAAATTTTAAGGGGTTTGTTTATTTGGCAGGCGCGTCTTTGTTGTATGTATTGGTTCGCCTTTTAAATGATTCAAATAGTCAGGTCGGTGAGGCTCATCCATTGTATTGTAACTTATTTGGTTCCACCTTAGGATTTTCGGTACCCTCTTTTAATAGCGCCCTTTACGTATTTACGCTTACTTATTTACTAATCCCGATGATAAGTTATAATATGTTCAATATACCCTTGGTATTGTTCTTTATTTTTTTGTTTGCCTTGGATACAATTACTCGGACGACTTACGTGGGTTGCACAACCTCCAAAGGTGTTTTATTGGGGACACTCCTAGGTGGCGTTTGGGGTGTGGTGTATTATCTTCTATTGTCTCAAAACGATAACACCAAGTCTTTTTTATATTACAATGATTTTGAATCTAGCCGTACCGCCTGTATGAAACCCACAAAACAAAACTTCAAATGTAATGTATATAAAAACGGCGAGTTAATCGAATCTATATAAATCTCGATGTTCTATAAAATAGGCGCGCGTTTTAGTCAAGATGATGTCTCTATGAAATTGATATAACATCATATTGGTGTTGTGTTTTATTTGGTTGTAAATTTTAAAAAACTCATTCAAGATTGTATTCAAGTTGGTCGGGTGAAGGGATTCTACTTGGTCGTAGGGTATGGACTCGTGTTTTAACTTTAGGTTTACTTTTTGGTGAAATTCATAGATGAACCGCTTAAAATCCTCGATATTTTGAATTTGTTTTATATTATATTTTTTCAATAACGTGGTCGCTTCGTTGGAGCATAACGGACACGGCAGATTTTTACAAATGATTTTTATACATTCGACGGCACGCTGGATTTGGTCTGGACTACATTCTTTCATTCGAAGACTCATTGTATGAAATAATTTCCATGTTATATTTCCCCATACCTTCTTCGACATAATATAAAGATATAAACATAATATATTTATGGAATTATGCCTTATTAGCAAAGAAGCGATTGAAAACCCGATACAATTGCCTTGTCGCCATACGTTTGACTATATTTACTTATATTACGAAATTATGGAGCAAAAAAAAACAACGCTTAGAGGATTTCATTGTCCTTATTGTAGGGCGTTTTATGATCATACTCTCCCCTATTACGAATTAGAAGGCGTGGCAAAGAAACCAAACCTAAATTATCATCGTTCTAAAACAATGGATCTGATGTCTTGTCTCTTATGTTCCGCACCCGCCCATCAATTTATACACGGGTGTTATTGTATCAAACATTCTAAAATCAAACCTATGTGTTTAGGGATTTGTAAACACGGGAGACCTTGTAAAAATAAGGCGGGACATGAGCTTTATTGTAAAATACATTTAAAAAAATAATCCCTATATATAATATGGGTACTAGAAGAAAAACAATCGCGACGGAGAAGGCGGAGGCAAAGGCGGAGGCAAAGGCGGCGGCGGCAGCGGCAGAGGCGGCAGCGGCAGAGGCGGCAGCGGCAGAGGCGGCAGCGGCAGAGGCGGCAGCGGCAGAGGCGGCAGCGGCAGAGGCGCTGGAAAATGCCGAATCCAATGGTATAATGCAAAAAATACTGGAAGGGACTATGGTGCCTAAAACCGAAAATCAACTATTGCGCGCCACCGAATTAGGCGATAGAACAAATATTGTACCGAATTTTAAAGGCGAGTTCGGCGATGTGCTGAATAGTCAGGCTTCATCAAAACATGCGAGAATGCAAAACAAACCTTTAAAAGATGCGCTTACGAATATTAGAAAAATGTTATATAAAATGGAAATTATGTTGATTGATAATGGGGAATCTGGTAATTTAGAAGATGTTGAGGAAAGGTTAATAAAATCCTTTGTTAAACTATCGCAAAAAGTCTCCCCCGCAACCGACCCCGCCTCCGCCCCCGCCG
>Ga0222690_1000197_pt1 | contig 18920 bp, 23 predicted proteins | sample AntAcemetage1234_FD_179802 | JGI IMG/M metagenome (GOLD analysis project Ga0222690, IMG submission 179802) | Saline water microbial communities from Ace Lake, Antarctica - #1234 | ecosystem: Environmental > Aquatic > Non-marine Saline and Alkaline > Saline | place: Antarctica: Ace Lake... | reverse complement strand
GCCACCAGCTGGGCTGGGATGTGGAAGACTAGTGAGAGAGGAAACCAACGTTCGGCCTTTTCATCAATGAGCATAGCGATCTATCCAATCACCGCTATGGGTAAACCACGCATGACCCAGGCGGATAAGTGGAAAACCCGGGCAGTTGTGCTGCGCTACCGAGCCTTCAAGGACGAGTGTCGATTACGCAAGGTACACGTCCCCGACAGCGGCGCCCACATCACTTTCATATTGCCGATGCCGAAGAGTTGGTCAATCACGAAGCGAGAAGAATTCTGCGGCACAGGCCACCAATCACGCCCGGATAAAGACAACCTGGAAAAAGCCCTCAATGACGCTGTATTCGGAGAAGACTCCCACATCTGGGATAACCGGATTACAAAACGCTGGGGCATCAAGGGAAAGATCATCATCGAATCAGATGCGCTCGAAGTGCAGGAGAGAATCAACTATGGATGAATCTGTCATGAAGAAGAAGACGAACCGGTTCCCGTTCAAGAAAACGGCAGACGGCCAGAACACTCGCAAGGTCAAAGAGATTCTGTCATGCCTCGAGGCCTACCTGAACAGCCTCCCTCAAAAGCCAAACGAGCTGGTGCTAACTGACGAAGCCGCCGAGGCGTTATTAAACCCGCACTACGACGGTACACCAACCTACAGAGACATCCCAATTGTAACGGAGGCAACCGCATGAGCGGCAGTGTAGCGACCGTCATCATCCCCTGCATGTACGTGAAGAGCAAAGCGAAGGTATACGTGCTGCAGCTGGGTCTGAAAGAATTCATGGTCGCCAAGAGCCTGGTGCGATTGACCAAGGCGCAGGAGGGCAGCGCGCCGACCCGGGTGGGCACGGAGATGAATCTGCACATCCCAGAGTGGAAGGCGAAGCAACTAGGTTTGATGTAGTGGTACCGGCCCAGGAGGGCTCCTCGAAGAGGCCAAGCAGAGCATCTGTCTCTGCCCACCAGCCGGTTTTATTCACAGCAAGACACAAGGCAGTAGACATTTGGCGCGGATAGATTATTTACTCAGTCGGTTGAACCTGAATAGCACGCAGTTTGATTCGCTGTCGTCGAGTAACGAGACGCCGGAGCTGGACGCGATGATGGTGAATGCAGCGTTGGGCATGGGCAATTTGAGTGATGAGGCAGAATTGATCGGCAGGGCCATCCACATGAAGGACGATGTCGCCAGAAGCCAGATCGGAGACCTATCGTCCATCCGGATCCGGCAGATGTTCAAGGAGCACAACTGGTCCAGTACTCGCCAGTTCCAGACACACATCAAGGATTCCCTGGCGAACGGATCCATCACACTCGACCAGGTTGACACCGTCAAGGCAGAGCTCGCCGGCAGCTTTTACACATCCTTGGGTAGTCTGGCGATATCGGAGCTCGCAGCGTATGGCGATTGCCTGACCTGCGATGGCAGGGGCTATCTCCGCAACCGACAGATCTGCACGACCTGTAAGGGTAAGCGCAAGCATCCCTGGACGGAGAAGTTCAAGGCGATGTTCTGTGTACACCTGTCGATCCATGCCTGGCAGAAGACCTGGAAGGACCGTTACCAGATCATCTATCTCGAGATGCAGCTCTGGTTAATTGAATTTGAAGAACATCTTGTGAGGTATTGCAGATGACAGTGACTATCATGACTGATCTATTCCCAGACATGCCCGGTGGTCAGTTGAGCAAAGCGAAGCAGGTCCCGAAGGGATACGGTGGTATTCCCGGCAGCGGCCCCGAAGGCGAAACATGCAAGACGTGTGCGCATTACACCCTGGTCAAACAAGCAAAGGCTTACCGGAAATGCGGGTTGATGGAACACGCCTGGACCCGAAGTTACGGCACAGACATTCTGGCCAGATCGCCAGCCTGCAGCAGGTGGGAGGAAGTTCAAGATGACGATTGACGACGACTGGGATCCGGACGACGAACTAGAAGATCGCGACTGGTGTTATTGTCTCGACTATTGCGAGGCAGACGACCCGCACTCAGAAACACCCGTAGGCGTCTGCCGAGAAAAACATGGATAGACTGCCGCAACGCCCAGCCAAATACACCGGCCGCCAGATCCTACCCGGCTCCGCAAATTTCCATAATCGAATAGCGAGGGCGCGAGGGGCGAATAGACCGCTGCGACCAGATCCACCGCCACCACCACCAAACCGCCCGGTCAACTCAAATCCACCGAAGCCTCGCCCTCACTTTGATCGACGATCGCCACCAAACACGATACGCCTGAGCCCTCCTGAAGCACCGATGCCGTCATTGGGTGGATTCATTTTTCTGGCCGGCTTCTTCGTTGGCGCGATGGGGTTCGCTCTGCTGCGCTGGGCGTTTATATGAACAGGGGTCAAGTTGTGAAAAATAGCGCTTGACTGAACTTCCTACTTTGGAGTACTGTTTTTCCCAGTGTCGATACCTGACCTCTGAAGCCGGACATAGCTCCGGCTTTTTTTTGCCCGTTATCCTCAAGCCCGCTACACCAAAGACTTTCACCCGAATTTGACCCTCAACATGGCGCTCATGCCGTGGGATGCCCTGAACGTGAAATATTTTCTACTTGCCATGGTGCTGGTGCTGACCAGCTGCGCCACCATCGGAACCGACGCGCCCATGCCAAGAGATACACCTGCCCCCGCACCCCGGGGTCAGAATGATCAGTGTGCCGAGGATCCAACCCAACCAGCCTGCAGCAATGTAGACAACCAACGCTGGTACATCGACAACGCGTCACAGCGCCCGTTCTACCGAGAGGGCTATGGCCCTTTCTACCATGAGGTACAGCATTCGTTTTACAGCAACCCAACGGAATGGTTTGAAAGCCAATGAGCATCATGGATGACGAAGAATTTAAAGAGACGTTACTCGACCACCTGAAGCGCTCTGGTGATGTGGCAACCGAGGTCTACAACCAGCTGGATGGGTTTGGAAAGCAGCTCGAGTCTCACGATGAACGGACCAAGAAGACCTCCGAGAAGGTAAATGACCTTCACGAAAAAATTACCCGGATGGACGAACGCCAGTTGCTGGAACACAAAACGATCACCCGAATCGGTGAGAAAACCGACAAGACATCGGAAACAGTAGAGCGTTTAAAGCAACACAATATTGATCAGGACGCCCGGATTGATACAACGATTGTGACTGGCACCGGCAAAGAGTACGCCATCCAGGCCGGGACCATGAAGTGGTTGGCCATCCTGGTGCTGGGCGTTGTCCTGGTGCTGTTCTTCGCCCTGCAGCCAGAACACGCGGGCGAGATGGGCAAAACTGTCAAGGAGATTGTTCGGTGAGTAATGTTTGTGAGTGCGGCCATATCCGTGATGCATCCGGTAACTGCAATTACCCGATGTGCAGACGAGGATCCTATGATTGAAATGAACCAACTGAAAGCGCTGGTGATCGTGCCGACGCTTGAGCGGATGGATGAAGCATTCCGTGGTGCCAGTAACCCGGCAGCAGCAGATTGTTTGTGTGGTATCGCCGCCCACGAATCAACTATTGGTGGTGTCACGTATCTCAAACAGGTCAACGGTCCGGCATTGGGTATCTACCAGATCGAACCGGCGACGCATGAAGATCTCAGTTATAACTACCTGTACTACCAGGACGACAAGGACAGCCTGATCGCCGAATTGGTGCCTATCGCCGATATGAATCGATCTGATCGGACGCATGCGCAACTGACCTACGATCTCAGGTATCAGACAGCGGTGGCCAGAGCGATATTGTATCGAGCGAGCTTCGCTGGTTGGCCAGGTCGAGACGAGATGAGCCAGGACCACTACGTTGCAGCCCTAGCGGTGATCTGGAAGAACCACTGGAACACCCATCTTGGTGCCGGTACCGAACAGCAGTACATAGACGCCTTTCCCCGAGAGATCCTGTAACGGTCAGTCCTCGATACTGACCTCACCCATTGGCGCGGCCCCTATAGGCCGCGCTGTTTTTTTCAATGGTCATGCTCACAGTGGAAAATAGCCTCTCCACACTCACGGCAGCGAGGCTCAATGATCCAGTTGTTATCACGAGTTAGTACATGCGTTTCATTCCAGCTGTACACCTCGTTGGTGTCCTCAACATCTGGACCGCCAAATGTTGGTATGGACGAGGTATCTATTTGATCTAATGCCTCGGCATCGAGACTGTTGAGGTAGTCACAGCAATGCTGCAGAGACGAACCGAATTGCAGCGGTAGACCGGCGATGGCTATGCTAACCAGAGACTGCCGGTCCACCAGCAGGCCCATGAGTTCGTATTCGACCGCAGGTATTGGTCGGTCTCCAGACAACCACTGCCTAATACGCCTGGCATCGGATAGACCAAGATCTCTGGCCAGATCGGTTTGCCACCGCTCTCCGTAGAGAGCCTGGCCTGCTGAAATTAGAATCCCTTTGTTCATGGGTTTACTCCGGGTAAACGTAGCAGATCATTTCACCGCCCCAGTGTGGCGGTAGGGAATGCTGGTCGATGTTTGATTCACTGCATACCCACGATTTTCCGTGGTTCAATCCATTTCGTTGTGCATCAGAGACGCGGGTGATGTAGCGTTTTTTTGGTTGTGCAGGTTTCTCGTCGTGCTGAATCACGGGTTTCTCAAAACCCGCGATGATGGCCCGTACATCGCCGGTATCGCGTTTGTTGCCTGTCATGAATTTAATTTGAGTGTCGCCGTCCTCGTAATAAACACCAGCGAGGTTCGCGTTTTCAATGGCGTCGGCCAACTGTTTTAGGTTTTCGCCCGCAACGTAGAACCATGTTTGACTGCCTGATTTTGACTCTGTGATTTCGTATGTTGACATGATCGCCTCCTAGGCTCTGATCTCGGGCGGCCCTAGTGGCCATCCCATGAACACCATTGTACCTATAAATAGGTACGAAACAATAGTTATTTTCATTTATTTTCAATGGTGCAGAACATGAACAAGAAGATTCTGGATGTTGCCATTGCAGCGGCCATCCTCGTCGGTTGTGGTAGCAATCCCCAGAACGGCGAAGGCAAGGAAGACAACAGCCTGAGAGAAGCAGCCATCGCTGCAGCCCTGACGCCCGGTGTATCCAGGTGGTGTGCAGGCGTATTCGGGTTCGAGGGATGCCTAAAAAAAGACCGCACTGTCGACGTCCCGCAACTGAAGGCTCTGATCGAGTACCTGGAGACCAAGGGTCTCATCACTACGAGGCGGGCTGATGAAGAAATCACTACCGCCAACTAAGGGTATTCATTATCGGTCTGGCCTCAAGGCTGAGCTGAAGGAGAAACACTGGGTGATGTCCATCCCTGTCTGGTTCCGGATGCCGCTGGACTTCCCCGGATCCTGGAAGGAAGACCATGTGTGGGTAACTGACGCACTACTCCAGATAGATCCAGAATTCTCATGGAACTTTGCAAACTGGTTCCCTGACTACGAATGGGTAAGAACACCCAGCATGGTGCACGACGCCCTGCTCTGGTTCCGCCAGGCGATGATCAACAGCAACATCATCACCGAGGATGGGCCCGAAGACAAAGCGCTCAAAGAAGACATCGATACTGTCTTCATGCTGCTTTGCAAAGAACGATTACCCAGGTGGGCAAGACTGACACCGAAGATCATGTTTATCGCGGTAAATCGCCTGTCCAGGTTGTCTACCGGCAGCCAGGCCAGAGACCACCGAATCAGATACGCCCCTTAACAGGAATCAGTTAAACATATGACCACACGCACACTCACCGTCACCCTGAAGGACCTCCTGGAGGTTGTTGGTGCCGGATACACTGTTGAGATAGAAGCCACCGCGGACGATCACACGTCCGGGTATTCTGTTGTCAAGAGTACAGCGACTGCGGTGGCCGATGGTTCTGGTGTGGCGACGTTCGATCTGGTGCCGAATACCCTGGGTAACCAGAATGCGTTGTACACAGCCAGGGTAAGTGATCTTAGCGGTGCATTGGTGCTGTCCAAGCAGTTCCAGATGCCAGATGCCAACAGTGAGCTCAATGACCTGGTTAGTGCGACAACGGTAGAAACACCTGGCGCTGCAGAAGGTTTTGCCAACCAGGCGCAGGCCTCCGCGATCGCTGCAGCTGCTGACCTGGTCCTGACGAACGCAGACGTGGTACTGACACACGCTGATGTTGTTCTCACCAATGCAGATGTCGTGCTGACCAACGCTGACGTTATTCTGACCGCTGCCGATGCAGCGAGCACGGCCGCTGATGTATTAATCACCAACGATGACGTTATTCTAACGAACGCTGACGCTGCGAGCACGGCCGCTAATGTGATTACCACCAACGCAGATGCCGCGACTACCACCGCTGATGTCATCACCACAAATGCTGATGTTGTGCTGACTGCTGCTGATGCTGCCAGCACTGCCGCTGATGTTGTTACCACTACCGCTGACGTTATTCTGACCGGTGCCGACGCTGCGAGCACGGCCGCTAATGTGATTACCACCAACGCTGATGTTGTGCTGACTAACGCTGATGCTGCCAGCACTGCTGCTGATGTACTGGTCACGAATGCTGACGTTGTACTGACCAATGCCGATGTTGTTACAACTGCCACCGCCGCTGCACAAGCAGCCACCAGCGCAGCCAATGCTGCCGCCGTAGTCAATTGGTCAATACCCGGGTTCACCACCACGCTTGCCATGACTGATGGCGTGGTTGCTCGTATGTACCCAGCATCAGAACCTGGTGTACCTGATGCATGGCGATTTAACAAAGGCGCAAGCTGGTACAACGAAACAAGAACAACGGGCGCTTATCTTGGCGAGTTTGCCAACGTCACTGCTGCGGCCGGTGCAACTGATGCTGCAATTGGCGATTACTATTACGACTCGGCCCTTGCGTTCTTTTACGAACTTAGCAACATTGGTACACCCGCCAGCGATGCCACAGAGCGAGCGGGCAGCGCGGAGTTTCCTAGCGCCATTGAGTTCGTTGTCAAAGCCAACAACATTTTCATCTTGGATCTTAAAGATGGGTCACTTTGGAAACGAATAAGGGCTTCGGCTGGCCCCACATCAGCTTTGAGTTGGTGGAAAGGTAGCAGAGGTGTTTCGAGTCTGGATTATAAAAACGGCGTGCTTGTATTCGGTAAGGATTCCGGCACTACCCCTCTGGGCCTCAATATCGTCAACTTCTTGGAAGATAAAATATACAAGATAGAATCAACTGAGGGAAACACTGGTGAGTTACCCATGTCTGCTATTGGTCAGGCTGTGGATATTTTACCTACTTCTCGTTATGAAACCATACTAGCTAACACAGTCAAAGCAGTCGCTATTGGCGATGCATCAAAACACTACGGCTATGACGAATGGGGAGTACCTAAACAGTTTATCGCTGTAGGTTGTGAAACTACACACGGCATTAGCGTTATACACCCGAACGGCAAGGTGTATGACATTACGGGCCAATCCAGCTTAATAAATGCTGTTGAATTTAATGCGTTCGGGGAGTTAGTTGCAACTGGCCTTTTCTCGTCATACCAAAGCACTTACAACGTGCCATTTAGAGATATTGATTACTCCGAACACGTGAGGGTTATGTACCCCACGGCCAGTATTTCTGCTGATGCTGCCTCGTTCCCGAGGACTTTAATTGTTGGAACACCCACGGCCACTGCACTGATGGGGCAGAAAGCGCTAGTTGCTGACGATACATTCCTGGCGGCAATTGATGAGGATGTATATGGTACGGGTAATGACGACGGTCGTGACAGTCCAGCCACATACGTTGGTTACGATTCCGCTTTAACAGAACACTTTGTTTCACCAATGGTTGATAGGCTGGTGACGGCTGCATTGGGTATGGAGGTAGGGACAACTGCTCTAGTTGAGGCGGAGTATACAACAAACTCCACCTTCGATTCAGACACAACAGGGTGGACGGTTGTTAACGGAACACTGGCTAACTCACCCGCAGGATCTCTGCGACTTGAGAACACAAACACCAACCCATCAACAGTTTATCAGGCGCTCGCTACAACAGTTCAAGGCAAGGACTATGTAGCGATTATTGAGCTTGAAAGCGTTGTTGGGCTAACTGCCGTTAGGGTTGATATATCCACAAGCAGCTCAACCGGCAACTCCTATAAACAGGTTACGTTGCCTGCGGTGGCGGGCTTTTACGCCATTCCATTCACTTCTCTGTATAACTCAGAATATATAATTCTTGTTACCACGGGTGCCGAAAACGCAGGCGATTACATTCAAGTATCCGAAGCCTCTGTATGGGAAGCTACATCTGACCGCTCACAACTCAACACCAACCACGCCAAGATAAACGGCACGATTACCAGAGCAGCATATGATTCTGGTGATGCTGTACTTCATTCGGGTGCTGATGCGCTATCGGCTAATGCTGGGGCTTATTGGGAAGAAGGCTATGATGGATTTGCCACAGATGGTGTAGTGCTCCACACGTTCATTAATTACACAGCCACCGAAGTTCGCAACCTGATAAGCAACCGGGCGTTAGACGGTAGCAGTAATCCGATAACCTGGTTGGCCGACAACACCGCAGGCGTTTCTATACATATCAATGGGTCGTCTATTCTTTCAATTACCAACGGGACTGGTGCTGCAACAGCTACCACAGCTATTTCAACCGCGCTGGCAACAGGACTGCATGAGGTCACAGTTATACAAGCCTCTGGTAGCACTTCAGGCTTCAGAGATTACTATGTATACGTGGATGGCGAGCTAAACCAAGTCACTGCCGAAGTGGTGTTTACTGCGCCGACAACTGCAATCACTTACATCCACCCATCGAATACATCATGGGCGGAAGTGGGTGGCCTCGACAGAAAAGCCACCGCTGATTTCTACCGATGGAAGTACAAGAAAGAACGCAGGTTGTTCGACACTGGTGCCAAGGCTACATTGCAGGGAACCGGAAACGTTGTCGATATTGCAGTAGACGAAGCCAGGAAGACCTACACGGTCCTCCAGACAGATCACTACACCACATTCGATATGGATGGCATTGTTACTGACGATGGTGCTGTATCGAATACCGGCGTGTCGATCAGTGTCCATGATGGCGATATCACTATTCTGGATGGTGCCAATCTCACGCTGACGGTTGCTGCCAAGGATCTCGTTGAGCACCCATCCCAGCGAGTTAAAGAAAAGCGGATATTTGAGTATGACAGCCTGGTTGAGGCCGACCCGCGTATCTTCGGCAAGACCGTCACAAACCCGCCCAACACAGGCGGCGATACCGTCGGTGGCACGCTGCTTGATTGGGATGGCGCAGAATCGACCGATCCAACACTAGCCGACGCCTTGACCACGCTATTTGGTAACGAGGCAGGTAGCTATCTCGTTGGATTAACCGTCGCAAGCAGGACAGCCGGTACGGTACAGATTGATATCTCAGGCACGTCAGGTGCGGCTAGGTCAACCAATGCGACCTTCACTGAAACGCTTGTATACGATCCTGCTGCGAGTGCGTCAGATGATCTTGTATTCAGTGATGCCGCCAGCGCATTTGATGGTCAGGTCAGCGATTACCGAATTCGGAAGGTGGGCATACCCCATTGGGTTGAATCATCCTGGCGCATAGAGATGGTGTTGGAAGATGGGTCGAAAGTAAGACCAGATACACCTGACCTGGTACGGGATGGTGCGATCACTAGGCGCTTTGATGGGAAGTCTGGATGGCTCTCCACAGTCGATGCTTGGAATGTGCTCTCCATTGAGGGGGTACAGTCATGAGCATCGAATTGAAGAATGACGGGATGGAAGTCCTCTACGACGGCAAGCTGATACACAGCCACTTCAGCAATAAGGTCTGGTCGCCAAGTCAGATTGAGGCCTCAGTACAGCGAGTCATCAACGCCAAACTCCCACAACCTGCCAGAGAGAAGATCATTCGCCAGGGTGGCGCCACCAAAGCGGGTCTGGACGCATACTTCGATGCATTTGTAGATGGCATCAAAGACACCTTGATAGCAGAGGCAGAGAAGCACAGGAAAGCGCTCAGTTACGAACGCATGACCATCAGGTTGGAGCAGCTGGATATTCAACTGAACGGCCTGCCTATCCAAGTGGAAGAAACGTACATCGACGCTGAAGGCGCTGAGCAGGTTCGTATGATCGATAACCCACTGCGTATTGGCTACGAGGTTGGCCATGTGATGCTGGATGGATTGCCACTGCAGATTGAACAACCGACCTATGGTGTAGATGGCGAACTCGCAGGCACTGAGATGATTGATAACCCTAAACGGGAATCTGTTGGCCAAGAGCACGACACTATCGAAGGGCTTTTGGCGTTTATCGCTCTCGATGCTGATGTCATGGTGCTGGTAACAGCCAGATCTGGAGGTCTGTAGATGTCTTCCATTGTGGCGACCAATATCAGCAGCTTTGCGAAGATCTCACCGGTAAAGGGGTTTGTATTCAAAGGAAAAAGGAATCTCCTGACGATCGCGGTAAATGACTTCTATCCTGAGTCAATGGCATCGCTTCCGCGGATCTGGACGGACGTCGATCGCATGGTGCTGCATGTATGCAGTTTTAATGCTGAAACAGGCACCGCTACCGAGATCGTGGCCACCGCAGATACCGATGTTGACGCAACGCTGATCAACTATTCCGCTGCTGGACAGGTGGTGCTGAAACTAGGCGCCCTGACAACATTGCTGGGTGCAGCCATTCCGGATGCCGAATATCTGGTGCGCCTTACTTCGTATGTTGGCGAGCTCGCAACACAGGTGCTACATGAGTCGCAACAGGTCGCCCGCATTGTGTTCGTCGATACGGAAACAGTCTGATGGTATTGGCAATCAGAATCACAGATGACCTGGCCAGGCTGGATAAAGTACTCCACCGCCATGAGCGGGAGTTGATGACAAAGGCTGTACCACAGGCCATCAACAAGACAGTGACCACAGTGGCATCACGTGCAGTAAAGCATGTGAGCGCAATCACCAGTGAGAAGCAGAAGGACATCAGGGCCAAGATGGTACTGAAGAAAGCCAGCCCGAAACATCTGTCTGCCTCTGTTGATATGCGTGAGGCCAGGGCCACCAACCTGATCAAGTTCGTTAGCACCTCTCAGCGTAACGCCGGCACGTTCAGAAGAAGAACGAAGAAGGGCTTCAAGCATCCTGGCGTCAAGGCCAAGGCGTGGGGTAGTAGCAAGTACTACCGTGGCACGTTCATCGGCACAGGCAAGGACAGCGGCGCGCAGCTGGTGTTCAAGCGTGGCTCATCAGGCAAGGCCCAATCAGTGACCGGGCCATCAGCGCGGCGTGAGTTCATCAAGCCTGACAGTACCGCAATGCTTCGGCGTGTGACCAAGCAACGCATCAGAATAGAGCTGAGTGCAGCCATCAACAACATGATCAGGAGGCAGGTGTGATGTTATGTACAGTCTGCAATTGCGATCAACCGAATGATTGTTTCTCGTCTTTCCTCTCACGTGGTAAGGAATATCAGCGCAACGAATGCGGTGATTGTGTGAGAGCCAAGAGCGCCGCCCGCGCACGACAACGGCGCGCCTTGCATCCAAGAGCGTCACGCGCGAAGACTGCAGGCACTAAATATCTACCACCTCGTTATTCGCACGGAATACTCAGGTCCAACGCGGCACAGGCGTTTGAACATTGGGTGACCGAAGTTCTAAGCGCTCAGCGTGCAGATCAATACTTCATATCGATGGGTTGCCCTTGGGATAACCCTCGGCTCACCAAGGCAGCGCGCTTAGATCTGGTGATGGCCGGCAAGGTTAAGGTTAGCGAAGACAGCCACGATGGGGTGAGAATCCCGCTGAATGGAAAGTATGCGTCAGGCGCCGCAGCGTTTACGTTGGTTGACAAGGAAATGTACCAAGAGCTTATGCGGTTCAAGTGGCAGGCCAAACCCAACGGCAAGCTCAATTGCGTCTACGCTGTAAGAACAACCGCGGTTGACGGCAGGACAATAACAGTTCGAATGCACCGTGAGGTGTTGGGCCTCGGCGGTGCATCAGACGAGCCAATGGATGTGGATCACATCAACCACAACCCATTAGATAACAGGGCCCGCAACCTGCGTCTGGTGGCTCGTATGGAAAACACTGCCAACAGATGGGCAGCATGATGACGCCCCATAGTAATGCGGTTGGGTCCTGGGGAAGGGGTCCGGGTAAGGGTACGCGGCATCGCAGTATTCCGCTATTTATGAGCCTCCACAGACTCAGGTTGTAGTTGAACTTGAGGGGATGAGCAGGCAATCAAACAATGGCAGCAAAGAAAAAGACACCGAATTCGCAGAAGCCCGATTCCACTTGGCTTACACGCAGCCAGATGGTGCTGCACCTGCAGATATCAGGGACGGCCTTCGACAAATGGAAACTACAACATGTAGGCAAAATCGGGCGCCATCGTTACTGGACGATCGCGCAGGTCATTAGTTACCGCGTTGCACGCGAACAACTCAAGTACCAGGCACGCCTTGACGACATGATTCAAGCAGGTAGCGACGGCGATGACCTCAACCCGGTGATTGAAAAGGCCAAGCTCGATCGGGAGAAGCGGATCGGGCAGGAACTGGCGAATGACGAGAAGATGGGCAACGTGTTCCCGACAGCTGCCGCGGGGTTTGTCTGGGCGAAGGCTGGCGCAGAGATGTCAGCAGTTCTTGAGTCGCTGCCGGCGAAACTGAAACGATCGATGCCAAAGATGACGGCAACCCAACTCAACGTAATCAAGAAGGAAATCGCAAAGGCATGCAACACAGCCGCCGACGTCGCCGATAAATTCGATGAATTCCTTGAGGAGTATTACACCTAGTCAGCGTGGCAACCTGAAGCGCGCCTGGGTCAAGGCGTTGAATTCAACGCTGCGAAAAAAAGAACCGTTGACTGCTGTGGAGTGGGCAGACCAGAACTATTACTTGTCGCCGGAGTCAGCTTACGTGGAAGGCGACTGGGAAACGGTCCCCTTCCAGGTGGCCCCGCTCAATTCGATGGGCAATGATGACATTAGAGCAGTGAACCTGGTCAAGTCCGCCCGGGTTGGTTACACCAAGATGATTCTGGCCGCGATCGCCTACTTCATCGAACACAAGAAGCGCAACGGCATGCTGTTTCAGCCGACCGATGATGCTCGTGATGGATTCAGCAAGCAGCATGTAAACCCGATGATCCGAGACGTTAGGGTGATGCGGGACATGTTCCCTCACCTCGACAAGAAGTCAAAGTTCAACACGATGGACTACAAGCTGTTTACGAACAGCCGCCAGCTGTTCTTGATGGGTGGTAAATCTGCAAAGAACTATCGAGAGAAGTCGGTTGATTTTGTCATCTACGACGAACTGTCGAGCTTTGATGCTGACATTGAACGAGAAGGTGACCCAGTATCCCTGGGTGATGTGCGGGTTGTAGGCGCCGCCTTCCCAAAATCGATTCGAGGATCCACGCCGAAGGAGGCGGGCACCTGCCAGATCTCAATGGCCGCCGGCGATTCGGATGAGCACTTCAGGCGATGGTACCCCTGCCCTCATTGCAATGAGCGGCAAATCCTCCGCTGGGGTGGTCCGGACGCGAGCTTCGGCATCAAGTACGTCAACAATGATCCATCTACTGCAGCGTACTTGTGCGAGCACTGCGCTGCCCTGATCGATCAAGATGAAATGCCAGCGATGGACGAGAAAGCCGTCTGGATCTCTGACAACGGGATGTCGACAACCGACGGCATTACTTTTTACGACGCCAACGGCAAGGTGACGAACGCGCCTGCCTCGGTCACCTGGTACATGTGGGCAGGATTTTGCGCACCTGGTGGTGACAGCTGGTCTCAAATTGTTGACGCGTTCATCAAGGCAAAGAAAGACCCGATAAAACTGAAGTCATGGGTTAACACAAAGCTTGGGGAAACGTGGGAAGAAGAATCAGACCAACTAGATTCACACCATCTGTATATGCGTAGGGAGCACTACCCCGAAGGGAAAGTCCCGAGAGAGTGCCTAGCATTACTGTTTGGTGGTGACACCCAGGATGACCGTGTCGAGATCAGTATCTGGGGTTTCGGGCTGGACGGTGAGTCCTGGTTGATCGAACACGAGATCTTCTATGGCGACCCTGGCCGCAACGAGTTATGGAACCAGGTTGGTCAGTATCTACAGACCTCAACCTGGGAACACGAATCAGGCGCGACCCTCCGGATCCGCGGCGGTGGCCTGGACACGGGTGGCCACTACACGACAGAGGCCTACAAGTTTTGCAAGAAACACCAGGCGCGTAATTTCCTGGCGCTGAAGGGTAGTAACCAGCCCACCGCGCCATTCACCAGCCGGCCAAGCAGAAACAACGCCCAACGAGTCCGGTTGTTTTCGATTGGTACCGCCGAAGCCAAGGACCTCATCTATGGGTCTTTGAAGTTGGCGGAGCCGGGGCCTGGTTATGTGCACTTTCCAGTGAGCGCCGACGAGGAGTACTTCGAGCAGCTCACCGGCGAAAAGAAGGTGACCACGTTTAAAGATGGCAGGCCGGTCAAGAAATACAAAGCCATCCGCCCACGGGTGGAGGCGCTGGATTGCTATGTCTACGCCCGTGCAGCATTTGAAATATTGAAGGTGCCACTTCGAGCTCTCGCAACTGAGCTCGCTGGTAAGCCGCCACCGGCAACGAAGAAAAAGAAACAGCAATCATCCATCCGCCGTGAGCGTGGCGACGGTTGGATGGACCGATATCGATAGGAGTTCAAGGAATGTCAGCAACAATCACTCTCGCGACCGTTCAGACAGACCTCGCCGCATGGCGTGCGGCGTTGACCGCTGCGAGCTCAGGAGCTTCTTTCTCTCTGAATGGCAGAACCCTAACCCGCCAGAACGTCAGTGAGATCAAAAGGATGGTGGCAGAGTTGTCCAGGCAAGAGCGAGATTTTCTTGATGCCTCCAGGACCGGTAAAGCCGCTTCCCGTCTGGGCGGATCCCTCGGGAGGTTTAGCTGATGTCGTGGTACGACCGCTTACTTGCCGGCATCGCCCCCGACTACGCAGTTCGAAGAATTTCCGCAAAAAATGTTGTATCGGCCTACGAGTCTGCAAAAACCTCACGAACGCACAAGCCGAAACGCGAGGACCGTGGGCCTAATACACCGGTAACCGAGTCAGCAGTGTCTTTACGACAGCAGGGCCGCTACCTCGAACAAAACAACGACATCGCAAAGGGTGCGCTCGATATCCTGGTCGCACGCACGGTTGGCATGGGGATTCTCCCAGAGTTCATGGTCGAAGACACGAATGGTGATCTTCATGAAGAAGTGAACGAGCAGCTGGCCAGCCTTTACGACGAATGGTGTCGGCGCCCTGAAGTCACCTGGACGCTGGACGAACCATCAGCTCAGCGAATGTCAGCTCGCACTTACTTTCGGGATGGCGAGTATCTGATGCAGCACCTCCTGGGAAACACCAGGGGATTGCAACATGGCACGAAGGTGCCGTACAGCTACGAACTCATCGAGAGCGACATGCTCCCCATGCACTACCACAAGCAGAAGCCGCTAGTGGTCTCTGGTGTGGAAATGAACGGATGGGGACGCCCAACAGCGTACCACCTGCTCAAATCAGATCCGAACGACGTAAGCAAATTCAGCAGGTTTAACGAAGAAACCCGCGTTATACCTGCCAGTAAAATTTCACACCTGGCGATCCGCAATCGATTCCGCCAGGTCAGAGGCACATCAGTTTTCGCGGTGGTGATCAAGCGCCTGCAGGATATCAACGAGATCGATGAGACGGAACGCGTTGCTGCACGGATGGCTGCGGCGATCGCGCTTTATATCAAGAAGGGTGACCCTACGATCTACTCTCCCCCGGACTCCGAAGCGGGTGATGAAGATCCCCGGGAGATTGACATCTACCCCGGCATGGTCATTGACGATCTCCTGCCTGGTGAGGATGTTGGGTCCGTGATATCCAACCGCCCGAACAACCAATTGATCGCTTTCAAGGGTGATCAGATGAGACACGCGGCAGCGGGTATCGGTGTTTCCGGCAGCGCCCTTTCGAAGAACTACAACGGTACCTACTCCGCCCAGCGCCAGGAACTCGTTGAACAGCACGACCACTACGGAATCCTCTGGCAGGATTTCATTGGACGCAGCGAGCGACCGAAGCTGGAAAACTTCATCAACATGGCGATCGCTTCCCGGGTCATCCGGATCCCGGACAACGTAAAGCAAGACACTTTGCTCAACATGAACTTCAGCCGCCCGGCCATGCCCTGGATCCAACCGAAACAGGAAGCGGAAGGCTGGATGACATTGATCGAAGGCAAGCTGGAAAGCAGAAGCGCAGTCATCAGATCACGTGGCAAGAACCCGAGACAGGTAGATAAACAAATTGAACGCGAGGAGCGTAAAAATGCCCAAGACACCAAAGACCCCGAAGACACCCCCGAAGAGTAAAGCACCCTGGTATTCCATGGTGTCGAACGCTGTTGACGGAGCCAACGTCGTCAATCTGCACATTTTTGGCGAGATCGGCTGGGACATCTCCGCGCAAGAATTCATCACCGAGCTCGAAGCACTTGGTGACGTTGACCAGGTAGACGTTGAGATCGGTTCAGTCGGCGGAAACGTGTGGGACGGCCTGGCGATTTACAACGCCCTGCTTAACCACAAGGCCAAGGTGTCAGTGCTTGTCACATCCCTGGCCGCATCAATGGCTTCAGTCATCGCATTGGCGGCTGATGAAGGTGAGCTCCGCATGATGGAGCAGTCGATGATGATGATCCACAACCCATCTACGGGGGCATGGGGAGATCAAAACGATCACCAGAAAGCCGCCAAGATGCTCGAAAAGGTTCGAGAGGCGATGGTCGGCGCTTACATGCGCCGATACAACGGATCCCAGGAAGACCTCATCGCGATGTTGGACGAGGAAACCTGGCTGACTGCTACCGATTGTGTTGAGAACGGCCTCGCTGATGCTGTTGTCACCCAGGAACTAGACCTGGCTGCCTGCCTCGCCGAACTAGACCTCTCCACCCTGGAGAACGTACCCGAAGAATTTCTCGCCATCATCAACGGGCCAAAACCCAACGATGAGGGTGAGGACGGCGCTGCACTCGCAGCGTCCAGAGCGCAATTGGTGTCTGACATCATCGTGCGAAACCAACAGTCGGCAATAGCCGCCGACAAACCAGAGGAAGATCCCATGGATCCTAAAGAAATAGTGGCGGCTGAAAAAGCCGCACGAGAAGCCGAGGCCAAGCGCCAACGCGATATCCGTGCCGCATTCTCGAAGTTTGAGTTTACTGGCTCGGTAGAACTACTCACCGCATGCATTGATGATTTTGAGTGCAGCGTCGAGATGGCAAACACCAAGCTGCTTGCAGAATTGGGTAAAGACAGCGTGTCACTCGGTGGGCCTGCAGTCGTCCTCGAAGACGCTCGCGACAAGTTCAGGGCGGGTGTTGAAGAAGCAATCGAAATGCGTATGAACAGGAAGCCGGTGGATCACACCAACGAGTTCCTGTCCTGCTCACTCCTGGAGATGTCAAAGCGATCTGCTGAAGTGCGTGGTGTTAGCATCGCAGGCAAGGACAAGTTTCAGATTGTCGCAGTCGCACTGCAACCAGGCTCGGATTTCCCCGGGATCCTGGAGAACATTGCCACGAAAGAAGTGCTGCGCGGTTACTCCGAACAGGCTGAGGTTTACACAACCCTGGCCAGGGTGGGTAGTCTGCCGGACTTTAAGGCAGCGAGTCGCACCGGCCTCGGTCACGCGCCTTCTTTGGTTGCTAATGCCGAGATGCAGGAAGTGGAAACCATCGAACTGGCTGATCGCAAGCAAAGCATCCAGCTGGCCACCTATGCAGGTAAGGCCGGGCTTAGCCGAGTCGCCATCATCAACGACGATCTGAATGAGTTCGGGCGCATGCTTTCCAGGCTAGGTGCTGGTGCGAAGCGGACTGTCGGTGATCGGTTTGCTGCAGTGTTTACGACCGCTGCAGGTCTTGGCCAGACACTGGATGAGGACTCAAAAGCAATCTTCCACGCTGATCACTCGAACACCGGCACAGGTGGTGTACCGACATCAGCCACGTTCACAGAGCTCCGCGTGAAGATGGCTACACAGTCTGACGTAGGTGGTAACGCAAACCTCAACATTCAACCCAGGTTTGTCTACTGCCCGGTTGCGCTGGATGGTCCTTGCAGGGTGGTGAATACGTCTCAGGACGAAGTCACCTCTGCCAAGACTGCTCGAACTAAAAACATTGAGATGGGCCGATGGGAGATTCTCTCAGACGCACGTCTCGATGCTGCAAGTGCGTTGAAGTACTACGCGCTAGCGGATCCCAACCAGACCGACACTGTCGAAGTGGCGTTCCTGGATGGCCGAGACGAGCCGATGATCGAGCGCGTGGAGTCCTACAACGTGCTTGGTGTTGAGTGGGTTGTCTGGATCGACTGTGTCGCCCAGGCGCTTGACTTCCGAACCATGGCATACAACGCAGGCTCTTAACCGCCTATAACCCACCACCCAAACGTGTGATGTACCGGCTCGCTTTTACAGGGGCTGGCACCGCTCATTCGTAACACATTAGGAGTAATGATCATGGGTGAATTAAAAGCAGGAAATAGCGTCACTTACGAAAACGCTGGCGCAGCGATTTCGAAAGGTGCCGTAGTTGAACTAAAGCACACCCTGGGTGTTGCGCTGGAAGATATCGCCGCCACTACCGGCAGCGGGGAGGTTGCAGTTGAAGGCGTGTTTGATCTGCCTAAAGTTGATACCGCCGTTATCGTCAATGGTGAAAAGCTTGTCTGGGATACATCAGTAGGCAAGTTTGATGACAGTTCGGCTACGCCAGCGACTGGCGACATCACCGGCGCAGCAATTGCGGTAGAAGCGCTCGGAGCAACAACCAGTGCCAATATCCGCGTGAAGCTGACACCTGGCAACGCAACACTCACCTAAAGTGACG
>Ga0222690_1000176_pt1 | contig 21554 bp, 22 predicted proteins | sample AntAcemetage1234_FD_179802 | JGI IMG/M metagenome (GOLD analysis project Ga0222690, IMG submission 179802) | Saline water microbial communities from Ace Lake, Antarctica - #1234 | ecosystem: Environmental > Aquatic > Non-marine Saline and Alkaline > Saline | place: Antarctica: Ace Lake... | reverse complement strand
CTGTCAATTTCACCAACTAATTGCATATTCAAACATGGTAGTCTTGCTAATACAGGAGCAACGAATATGAGTTACCTTAAGACGTCCCCTGCATTGTTAAAGTTGTTGTTTGTAGGTTTTTCCACCAACCCAAATATTAGAAGCCCTACCAAACACAAACCCACTGTGACTGCGATTATCAGTTCTTTATTCATAGCTATATCCTTACCCTGTCCAAAAGCTAGCATATCATAGCGTATCTAAATATCCTACCGTATAGCACATAAGAACGAAAATATCCACTGATTATGACTGTAAAAGTTCCGTCATAAAATGGCGCAAAATGGTGAGTGTTCCCAAAGTCAACAGTATCACATTAAGACAATAATTCATCGCATGGGCGCTGATTTGTCATTATAACCTGGCGCCTGGCGACTGACACTGAATGGAATTTTTTGGAAAGCTTTAGCAAGCTTAGGCTAGGTGCTAGTGACATGAATATTTGTTTCAAACCTACTGTTTTCAACTTCAACGTATTCTGCGTTGGTGTTTTATGTTTACATGTATAGGCTGTTGACGAACCCAAAAGTATTGTTAAAAGGCACATGCAATATAAAGGAATTAGATATGAGCAAACTTGAAGAACTGCTTGAACAACAAGCACAGTTGTCGACAGCGATTGAAGCTGCAAAGAAGCAGCAGAAGACTGAAGATTTGAAAACAGTGCGTCAGCTGTGTAAAGCACATGGGTTCACTGCAAACATGCTCAAAGGCTTTTTGGCAGAAGGCAGAAAGCGTCGTACCAAGTCTTAAAATGAGCCTCAAAGGCTGATTTTCGGCTGACAACCAGCCTTGTTCGAAAGCATAACATGTGAGTAGAACAAGGAGGTTATCATGTCGTTCCTACAGAAGCAGAAGCTTACAGAGTACAAACCCAACATAACAAGCAATCCCATTGCGAGACGACGCAGCAAGCTTGCGTTCAAAGTTGAAGAACAAATCCGTTTGGCTGTGGACAGCACCTATCGTCCAACAAAGATTGTTTGGAACACTGACAGTGACGGCAATCAACACAAGGTAGAACAACCCAAGCGTATACGCTGTTGGTGGATTGAACATACGGACGGTAGTGTACAGCTGACTGTGCGTTATGGCTCAAAGCCGCTTGAGTTGGCAAAGGGCAAGACTGCGATTGTGTTGGATACCAAAGAAGCAGTTGAACCTACTCTTCGTAATCTCAAGCTGGCTGTGTTGAGTGGAGAACTTGACGCAATACTCACACAGCAAATTGGCATTACAAAGCCACTGTCAAAGTAGTTGAGGGCAGCTTCAGTCACAGCTGCTTAAAACTTTTTTTGGCTGTGATTTTCAAAACATAAAGTGTAATTAAAACAATGACTTGGCTGTTTGGCAAATGTTAGGCAGTATCATTGTGGCTATCTAAACATGTTTAATAACAATAGATTAACGCTCGCCAAAAGAATTCAAGCACTGCCACGGACGCCTTGCCTGAGGTGCATCATTAGCGCGGGATACACAGGTGCAAATGTCAGAATAGGCCCTGCGCGCGAAAGCTGATTTCGCACGACTTTCCGATGATCAGATGGTCATGCACCGTGATGCCCAAGGTGCCTGCCGCATCACTGATCTGGCGGGTCATTGCAATATCGGCCTGCGATGGCGTAGGGTCGCCCGACGGGTGGTTGTGGACAAGGATCATCGATGCCGCGTTCAGTTCCAGCGCCCGTTTCACAACCTCGCGCGGATAGACGGGGACATGGTCCAGCGTGCCTTTGGCCTGTTCTTCATCCGCGATCAGGACGTTTTTCGTGTCGAGGAACAGGATGCGGAATTGTTCGGTATCGCGATGCGCCATCACCGTGTGGCAATAGGTCAGCAGGGCGTCCCAGCTGGACACGACGTGCCGCTGCATCACGCGGGCGCGCGCCAATCTGTGCGCCGCGGCTTCGACAATTTTCAGTTCCAGCGCAACGGCGGGTCCGGCACCCGCTACCTGCCCGATCTGTGTGATACTGGCCGACAGTACCCTGTTGAAATCGCCAAAATGGTCGATCAGCGCGCGGGCCAGCGGTTTGACATCCTGCCGCGGGATGGCGCGGAACAGCACGAGTTCCAGCAATTCATAATCAGGCACCGCCGCCGGACCGCCCGCCAAGAACCTGTCGCGCAGCCGTTTGCGGTGGTCGCGCATATATGACGGCAGTTTTCCCGCTGGCGGGATATCGGTTTGCGGAAAAAGGCTGCGGGATTCGGCAAGATGGGTCATGCCCCATCCTGCCGGATCGCCGGTTACCGCATGGTTAACTTTTCATCGAATCCCAGAAGGATTTGACGCTGGCAAAGAAACTGGACCCTTGGGGGTTGTTCTCTTCGCTGAGCTTGTCGAACTCGCGCAGAATTTCGCGTTGCCGCGCTGTCAGTTTCACTGGCGTTTCGACGGAGAGTTCGATCATCATATCGCCGCTGGGGCTACCGCGCAGGGCGGGCATGCCCTTGCCGCGCAGGCGCATCTGGCGGCCGGATTGCGACCCTTCGGGGACTTTCACGCGGCTGCGGCCACCGTCGATCGTCGGCACTTCGATTTCGCCGCCAAGGGCTGCGGTCGCAATCGACACCGGCACGCGGCAATACAGGTTCAAGCCCTCGCGCTCGAACAGCGGGTGGCTGTTGACCTCGATAAAGATGTAAAGATCGCCCGCCGGTCCACCGCGCACACCAGCCTCGCCTTCGCCGCTCAGGCGGATACGGGTACCTGTTTCGACGCCTGCGGGAATGTTGACCGATAGCGACTTTTCCTTTTCGACGCGGCCAGCACCGTGACAGACCTTGCATTTGTCCTTGATGATCTGGCCCATGCCGCTGCAGGTCGGGCAGGTGCGTTCGACGGTGAAAAAGCCCTGTTGCGCACGGACCTTGCCCATGCCGTTACAGGTCGGACAGACCTGCGGTTCTGACCCGCCTTCGGCACCGGTGCCCGTACATGACCCGCAGGACACGGCTGTCGTGACGGTGATCGTTTTTTGCAGACCGGCAAAGGCATCCTCGAGATTGATGCGCAGGTTATACCGCAGGTCGCTGCCCCGCTGTGCGCCGCTGCGCCGCCCAGTGCCACCGCCACGGCCGCCCATGAAATCACCGAACAGGTCGTCGAACACGTCCGAAAAGGCGCTGGCAAAGTCGCCCTGCCCGCCGCCGCGCGGCCCGCCCGCGCTGGACCCCATACCGTTTTCAAACGCGGCATGGCCATAGCGGTCATAAGCGGCCTTCTTGTTGGCGTCTTTGAGGACTTCGTAGGCTTCGTTCGCTTCTTTGAACTGCGCCTCGGCCTTGGGGTTGTCGGCGTTGCGGTCGGGGTGCAATTCCTTGGCCTTTTGGCGATAGGCCTTTTTGATCGCATCGGCATCCGCGCCCTTGGCGATACCCAGCACATCGTAATAGTCGCGTTTTGACATGATCAGTTTCCCCTTTGGGAACAGAAAAAGACCGGCCCGGTGTGGGGCCGGTCCATTTCCTGCACCGCCGAATTAATTGCGGCGCTTGTCGTCATCCAGATCTTCGAAATCTGCGTCGAGGATATCATCATCGGCACCCGGGCGGTCAGGCTCGGCGTCGCCCGATTCTTCCTGGCTGGCCTTGTAGATCGCTTCGCCCAGTTTCATCGCGGCTTCGGTCACGTTCTGTACGCCGGATTTGATTTTGCCGGCGTTGTCGCCTTCCAGATCGTCCTTGAGCGCGGCAATCGCCAATTCGATGGCCTCGATCGTGGTCGGATCGACCTTGTCTGCATGTTCTTCCATCGATTTTTCGGTCGAATGGATCAGGCTTTCTGCCTGGTTTTTCGCTTCGACCAGTTCGCGGCGGGCCTTGTCGGCTTCGGCATTTGCCTCGGCGTCCTTGACCATTGCTTCGATGTCGTCATCCGACAGACCGCCAGAGGCCTGGATCGTGATCTTTTGTTCCTTGCCTGTGCCTTTATCCTTGGCGCCAACTTCAACAATGCCGTTGGCGTCGATGTCAAAGGTCACTTCGATCTGGGGCATGCCGCGGGGGGCTGGCGGGATGTTTTCAAGGTTGAACTGGCCCAACATCTTGTTGTCGGCGGCCATTTCGCGTTCGCCCTGAAACACCCGCAAGGTCACGGCGTTCTGGTTATCCTCGGCAGTCGAGAAGACCTGCGACTTTTTCGTCGGGATCGTCGTGTTGCGGTCGATCAGGCGGGTGAATACGCCACCCAATGTTTCGATCCCCAGCGACAATGGCGTGACGTCCAGCAGGACCACATCCTTGACGTCGCCCTGCAGAACACCGGCCTGAATGGCGGCACCCATGGCGACAACCTCGTCAGGGTTCACGCCCTGATGGGGTTCTTTGCCAAAGAATTTGGACACTTCTTCCTTGACCTTGGGCATACGGGTCATGCCGCCGACCAGAACCACCTCGTCGATGTCCGATGTGGACAGGCCCGCATCCTTGATCGCCGCCTGACAAGGCTTCAGCGAGGCCTTGATCAGATCGCCAACAAGGCTTTCCAGCTTGGCGCGGGTCAGTTTCATGACCATGTGCAGCGGCTGACCGTTCGACCCCATCGAGATGAAGGGCTGGTTGATTTCGGTGCTGGAGGAAGAGGACAATTCGATCTTGGCCTTTTCAGCGGCTTCCTTCAGGCGCTGCAGGGCCATCTTGTCCTTGGTAAGATCGACGGCGTTCTCTTTCTTGAACTCGTCGGCAAGGTAGTTGACGATCCGCATGTCGAAATCTTCACCGCCAAGGAACGTGTCCCCGTTGGTGGATTTCACTTCGAACAGGCCGTCGTCGATTTCCAGAATGGTCACGTCGAAAGTACCGCCGCCAAGGTCATAGACCGCGATGGTTTTGCTTTCTTTCTTGTCCAGACCATAGGCCAGCGCCGCAGCTGTCGGTTCGTTGATGATGCGCAGCACTTCCAGACCGGCAATTTTACCGGCGTCCTTGGTGGCCTGACGCTGGGCGTCGTTGAAATAGGCAGGCACGGTGATGACGGCTTGCGTCACTTCTTCGCCCAAATAGCTTTCGGCGGTTTCTTTCATCTTGCCCAAAATGAACGCGGAAATCTGGCTGGGCGAATATTTGTCGCCACGCGCCTGCACCCAAGCATCGCCATTGCCACCGTCAACAACGGTGAACGGCATGTTCTTTTTGTCCTTGGCAAGGTCAGCATCGTCAAAGCGGCGCCCGATCAGGCGCTTGACGGCGAAAATCGTGTTTTCGGGGTTGGTCACTGCCTGACGTTTCGCAGGCTGACCGACGAGACGTTCATCATCTGTGAACGCAACAATCGACGGCGTCGTGCGCGCGCCTTCGGCGTTTTCGATCACACGGGGCTTTGACCCGTCCATGATCGCGATACAGGAGTTGGTCGTCCCAAGGTCGATACCAATCACTTTGGCCATTTTTCAAATCCCTTTACGTTTAGGCGGTTTGAGCAGCGCGAACCCATTTCGGCACCCGCGCCAGTTTCAGGCGTCTTACAGCGGCACGCGCTGATCCGACGTTGGCGTGTATATAGGTGTGTCATATGGGGCCTGCAACAGCCGTGGACGCGGCAAAAGCGTAAAAACCGCAGTTTTGGGCCGTCAGCAAGACATGCAGGCAATGCCTGACACAGGTCTTCGTGCCACTGGGCGGTGATGCATTGTTTGGAAACAAACAGTTTGTCGCCGCAGAAACGACCGAATTCAGGCTCAATTGAGGCGTTTTCTACGTTCCAATCTTTGTCAGAGTTCATCCAGGAGTACGACCACATGATCAAGCAATCTGTTCTGCGCTGGCCTGCAAAGCTTGCGCTTGGTGCCGGGGTCAGTCTTTCGCTGGCGACAACGCTCGCTGCGCAGGACGTCACGCTGAGCAGTCTTGACGGTGAACTGACATTGCGCGGCGAGTTGTTGTCCTACGATGGGTCGGTCTATGTGCTGGGCACCGTTTTTGGCGCGTTAGAGGTGGACGCCTTTCTGGTCAGCTGCGAAGGCGACGCCTGTCCCGACATCGACACGACGGCCGAAAGATTTACTATTGCCGGTGCGGCGGGGTTGATCGACGGGGTCTTTGGCGATGTGATCACTGCCTTCAGTGCCGAAGTGGGTGGTGCTGCGACTGTGACCGACCAATCCGGCGACACTACGGTGATCAGCCTGCTGGACGAAACCAACAGGGAAACCGCGACTATCACGCTGGCTGCTGTCGGATCGACGCAGGCGATTGCCGATGTGATCGCCGACGCCGCCGCTTTGGGCGTATCGACCCGCGCCGTTTCTACCAACGAGGTAAATGCCTTTGCTGACGCCGGGAAGGGCGACCCGACATCAGACGCGCAGCAGACCATTTTCGCGCTGGATGCGCTGGTGGCGATCACGTCGCTGTCGAACCCTGTCCGCGCCATTTCTGAATCCGACCTTGCCCGCATCTTTGCCGGTGAAGTCACCAATTGGGCCGATGTGGGTGGGCCATCCGCCCAGATCAACGTTTATGGCCGCAGCAATGACAGCGGCACGGCGGTCGTGTTCAACGAACTGGTGATGGAACCCGCCGGTCTGCGCACGGCTGACACCATCCTACGCACTGAAACAGATGCAGCCCTGGCCGAGGCCGTTGCATCCGACCCTTTGGGGATTGGTGTGACCAGCCTTGCCGATGCGGGTGATGCCAAGATTCTGGCCGTACGCGGTGTCTGCGGCATTCAGGTGCAGGCGACCCCATTCACGATCAAGACCGAAGAATACCCGCTGAGCCGTCGTCTTTATGCCTATAGCGACGATAAAACGGCCCCTGCGCAATTGACCCGTCTGATGCAGTTTCTTGAAACCCCTGCCGCACAGGCCGTGGTCCGCGATGCGGGCTATGTCGATCTGGGCATCTCTTTCCAGTCCAACACTGAACAGGGGCTGCGCTATCTTGCGTCGATCCTCACAGACGACGTCGAGGTCACCCTGCGACAGCTGCGTGACATGACCCAGTCGCTGACTGCAGCTGACCGGTCGTCGATCACCTTCCGTTTTGCGTTGGGGTCGTCTCGCCTTGATGCACGCGCGCAGGATGACATCCTGCGTCTTGCGAACCTGATTGCGACCAGCGACATAACCAACAAGGAACTGCTGTTGATCGGCTATACCGATTCCATTGGTGATGGCGCATCCAACCTTGCGCTTAGCCAGCAGCGTGCCGAAGAGGTCCGTCAGGCGCTGTTCGCCGCCGCCCCGTCGCTTGCGTCGGATGCCCTGCCGGTGCGTGCGGTGGGTTTTGGGGAAATCTCTCCGCTGAGCTGCAATGAAACGGCCAATGGCCGCCGCATCAACCGCCGCGTCGAAGTCTGGTTGCGTGATGTCGTCACCGAATCCCGCTGAACCCGGCCAGACATATTTCAGGAGCTTGAGGATGACAAAGAACTTGATCGTCGCTGGTGCTATCTTGGTTGCAACGATGCATCCCGTGGCCGCACAACAAACCGCCTTTTCGGATGCCGTGAACGTGTGGCTTTCGGGTGATGATGCCAATGGTTTGCCTGCTCTTGCGGTGGATGCCCGCAACGGCGACACGACTGCCCAGTTGATTCTTGGTCAGGTGGACCGTGACACGATCCCCGCCGGATATTCGGACTTTCTGCTGGGTCTGACCCGCGAAGAACGGGCCGCGCTGTTGCGGTTTACCGGCGATGATGGCGCGACCGTCAACTGGCTTTTGACGCTGCAAGGGACCGATAACGCAGCTTTGGGCGATGCGTTGTTCTGGTACGAAGCCAACCTTGACCCGATCGATTCCGCAGCCGACTTGCAGGCGGTGGATGAAAAGTCCAAGGCGGAATGGGTCCTGTGGCGGACCTTGAATAACGGCTATTTTGACCGGATCCAGTCGCTTCCGGCGGAGAATCCGGAACTGGCGCAGGTCGGGTTCATGACATGGTTGACCGACTACTTTGCGAGCGAAAACCGCACGATCAGCATCAGCCGTTTTCTGGACGACGACCGGCCTGCAAAGGTGCCGGGGCTTTTGGCGCTGAAACGGCTGGAACGCGTGCTGGGGCTGGGTGGCAATTTTTCCGTCGGTTTGAACGAATTGATCGAGGTGATCCGCGGGCGCGGCAACAGATTGCCGGTGACCGCCGATCTTGTGACGCTGGATGCTAGCGTGACCCGTCTGGGTGATGTCGATCCGCGCGTCGGTGTCGTCAACCGGATGTGCAATATCTGTCCCGATACGGTGGCCGATTACCAATGCCGGATAGAAACCTTCGAGATTATCGGCGGTTATGAAACGCTGTTGGCTGTCAGAAGCCCGGCCGAAGCTGCCGTGCCTGCGGATGTCTATCTTGCGTCGGATCGCGCCGTGACATCCTTGACCAATCTGGTCCGTGGGCGCGCCCCTGCCGATCTGACACGGGTGCGGTCAAGCTGCCTGCAATCTTTGATCGTGGCTGATCAATAAGCCCGACCACCGACATGCGCCGGTATCGGGGCATTTCGGTCAGTGGTCTAGCGGGCGGCATACCAGCTGACCGACACGTTCCTGCGGGTGTAGAATTCACCCATCAACCCGATCATGATCAGCGCCAATGACACATAGATTGGATAGCTGACCGACGTGACATGCGGGTTGTAATGCAGGAATACATGGCCGCGCGACTGGTCGATGATATGGAACAACGGGTTCCAGTCGAACAATGCCACTGTCGTGGCAGGCAGCGCGTTGACGACGAACAACTTGCCAGAGGCGATCATGTTCATCCGGATATAAAGCGCGCGCAACAGCCCCGCGAAATCGGGTATCCACGGATTGAGCGCCAGAAACACCATGCCCACCGCGATCCCAAAAAACCACGCCAGCAGCACAAGGCCCAGCGCGCCGACCGGATCGTGGATCGTGATCGGCGTGACGACGACATGATAGAACGAGAGGATCACCGTGATCGAGAAAATCTGCTGATACAGTGTCGATACCGCCGAGGCGGCAATTGAAATCAGCGTATTCATCGGGGCATGCAGCATCATTGCGCCCAGCGGATTTCCCCCGCCCGCCACGGCCGCCACGGTCTTTGTATGTGTCATGTAAAGAAAGATGCCGGACATGATGAACAGCAGGAAGTCGCCCCTGATCGGTGCTGTGCGCACCCCCAAAAGCGTGAACATCAGCAGGAACACCCCGACCATCACAAGGCTTTGCAGCGTGGTCAGCGCCAGACCGACCACGGCATTGCGGTGGCCGGACCGCAGGTTGCGGACGATGGAATGATACGTCACCTCTGTCATGGCAAAGAGGGTGCGGGTATGCGTTTTTGTATTGGGGGCGCGAAACATGCGAAACCTTGACCGGAACCATCGAACGCTTGTCCCATGACAAGCTTGCTGATTGCTTAAGCGCGAACCATAAGGCAGTGATAATACCACTTCAACACAAGGCCAAGCCATGGATTACGAACTGCTGACCAGCGTGATGCGCCGCGCGGCGCTCGATGCGGGCGATGCGATCATGCAGGTCTATGCCGCTGCCGATTTTGACGTGCGCGCCAAAAGCGATGACAGCCCCGTTACCGCCGCTGACCTGGCCGCTGATGCAGTGATCAGCGCCGCCCTGCGCGCGGCCTTTCCCGATGTCGCCTTGGTGACCGAGGAACAGGCCGCATCCCACATGGTGCAGGCCACGGCGTTCTTTATCGTGGACCCGTTGGACGGCACCAAGGAATTCGTGCAGCGCCGCGGCGATTTCACCGTCAATATCGCCTATGTCGTGGATGGTGTGCCGCTGCGTGGTATCGTCTATGCCCCCGCGCGCGACCGGTTGTTCTATACTGATTCCACTGGCCGGTCGGTCGAGGAAACAGTACCTTTTGCCAAGGACTCGGTGGGGAATCTGCGCGCCATATCGGTGTCTGAACCAGATAATGCGGCGCTGATGGTTGTGGCGTCGAAATCGCACCGCGATCAGGCGACGGATGATTATATCGCGAAATATCAGGTCCGCGACATGACCAGCGCGGGATCGTCGCTCAAATTCTGCCTTGTCGCCACTGGCGAGGCTGATCTGTACCCCCGCCTTGGCCGGACGATGGAATGGGACACCGCGGCAGGCCATGCGGTGTTGGCAGGGGCGGGTGGTCTTGTGGTGCACTTTGACGACCATCAGCCGTTAACTTATGGGAAACCGGGGTTTGATAATCCCTTTTTCATCGCCGCGGCCCCCGGCGTGGTTTTGGAATCCGCTTGATGCCTGTCCTGATTGTCATTCCCGCGCGCTATGCCTCGACCCGTTATCCGGGCAAACCGCTGGTTTCGCTGACGGGTGCCACGGGGGTTGCAAAAAGCCTGATCCGCCGGTCATGGGATGCGGCCATGGCGGTCGATGGCGTGGATGACGTTGTCGTGGCTACCGATGACGACCGGATCGCCGATGCCGCACGCGGGTTCGGGGCAAAGGTCGTGATGACCTCCACCACCTGCGCCAATGGCACCGAACGCTGTGCCGAGGCGGTGGACAATCTTGGCGGTGATTATGACATCGTCGTCAATCTGCAAGGCGACGCGCCACTGACACCCGCATGGTTCGTCAGCGATCTGGTCGCGGGACTGCGTATGCATCCGCAGGCTGATGTGGCCACGCCCGTTCTGCGCACCGAAGGGCAGATGCTGAACGCGCTGTTGCAGGACCGCCGCGAAGGGCGGGTTGGCGGCACCACCGCCGTGTTTGGGGCGGATCACAACGCGCTGTATTTCTCGAAAGAGGTGATCCCGTTCACCGGCCGCAGCTATGGGCCGACCGATCCGACGCCGGTGTTTCACCATGTTGGCGTCTATGCCTATCGCCCAGCCGCATTGCGCGCCTATGTCCGCTGGCCGCAGGGGCCGCTGGAACAGCTGGAAGGGTTGGAACAACTGCGTTTTCTGGAACGCGGCGTGCCGATGCTGTGTGTCGAAGTCGCGGCGCAAGGGCGCGAATTCTGGGAACTCAACAACCCCGAGGACGTTCTGAAGATAGAAACAATGTTGCAGCAAATGGGCCAACCCTAGCCGTTCATGCACGCTATTGTTGCAATTTTGACATATTATAGCCCTGATATCGGGCGACAGGGTCCGCGATCGGATCAGCAAAGGCATTCAGATGAAACGTAAGATCACCAAGGCCATTTTCCCTGTTGCGGGGCTAGGCACACGTTTCTTGCCTGCTACAAAATCTGTTCCCAAGGAAATCATGACTTTGGTGGATCGACCCCTGATCCAATATGCGATTGACGAAGCGCGCGCTGCAGGGATCGAGGATTTCATTTTTGTCACGTCACGCGGGAAATCCGCGCTAGAGGATTATTTCGATCACGCCCCTGATCTTGAAAATACCTTGCGTGATGGCGGCAAGACCGAGCTTTTGCGGATCTTGCACAACACCTACATGGACAGTGGCGCTATCGCTTATATCCGCCAGCACAAGCCGCTGGGACTGGGCCATGCCGTGTCTTGCGCCAGCAAGCTGATTGGGAATGAACCTTTCGCCGTGATCCTGCCCGATGACGTGATCGCCGCCGAAAAACCCTGCCTGCAACAGATGATCGAGGCTTATCAAGAGACCGGCGGGTCGATGGTCGCCACGATTGAAGTACCGGCTGCGAAAACATCGTCTTACGGTATGCTGGATATCGCCGGTCAGTCCGGCCAGATCGTGCAGGTCAAGGGTATGGTGGAAAAGCCCGCTGCGGGGGATGCGCCGTCCAACCTTGCGGTGATCGGGCGCTATATTCTGGCCCCCGAGGTGATGCAAAGCCTTGAAGGCGCGGATCGGGGAGCGGGCGGGGAAATCCAGTTGACGGATGCGATCGCGCAGGAAATCAGCGCAGGTCGCGATGTGTTCGGTTACCGGTTTGACGGGCAACGCTTTGATTGCGGGTCCAAGGCGGGTTTCCTGCAGGCGACGGTCGCCTTTGCCCTGGCGCGCGAAGATCTGCGGGATGAGCTGTCTGCCTTTCTTGCAGAGATACCGTTCACCCGTAACGCTGCGCAATAGGCCGCAGGTTTTCTTGAATGCCGGTTGGCGACCTGTGGATGGCCTATCGGATGCGCTGGAAACGGCGCCGCTTTCTGTTTCGTATCTGGCGTAAGCGGTGCCAGATCATGCCGGTGCAGGACCGGACGGCGGCGATCGGGGCGGATATGATCTTGTGTTTCGCGGCCGTCCGCAATGAAATGGCGCGCCTGCCCTATTTCCTACAACATTATCGCAGGCTGGGAATCGGCCATTTTCTGATTGTCGATAACGGCAGCGATGATGGCAGTGCCGCCTATCTTGCGGCGCAGCCTGATGTGTCGCTGTGGTCTACGCAGCACAGCTACCGGCTTGCGCGGTTCGGGATGGATTGGCTGGGCTGGCTGCACTGGCAGTTTGGCCATCGGCACTGGTGCCTGACGGTCGATGCCGATGAATTGCTGACCTTTCCCTTTGCTGGCAGCCGCGATCTGGGCGATCTGACCCGCCATCTGGATGCGTGCGGGATCACGTCCTTTGGTGCGATCATGTTGGACATGTATCCTAAAGGCCCCATCGCCGAGGCGCGGAATGACCCGACAATGGACCCTTTAGACGTGCTGGCATGGTTCGACGCCCCCAACTACCGCGAAAAAATCCACCCCCTGTATCAGAACCTATGGATACAGGGCGGCGTGCGGGACCGTGTGTTTTTCGCGGCAAGGCCGGAACGCGCCCCCACGCTGAGCAAGGTGCCGCTGGTGCGCTGGCATTGGCGGCATGTCTATGTCAGTTCGACCCATCAGATGCTGCCGCGCCGCTTGAACCATGTGTTCGACCGTGCGGATGACCGGCGGGTCACGGGCGTCTTGCTGCACACCAAGTTCCTGCCCGACATCATGTCCAAATCGCAAGAGGAACTGACCCGCCGGCAGCATTTCGAAAACAGCAGCCACTATTCCGACTATCATGCGCAGCTTGCGCAGGGACCCGACCTGTGGAGCCCGCAATCGCAGCGCTATACCGGATGGGCGCAGCTGGTGGCGCTGGGTCTGATGTCGCAAGGAGACTGGGACCAACATGACGTCATTTGAACAGCAAACAAAGGCCGTATCCGCTTGGGGTTTCTGACATCATACCGGCTGCGCTGGTACCGCCAGCACTGGAGGCTGCGAGCCATGCTCAAGGCGCGCGATCTGACCGCAGTGCAGGATCGCACCGGCAAAATCAGGCCCGACGACGTGCTGTTGTTCTGCACCTTCCGGAACGAAGACCAGCGGCTGCCCTATTTCGTGCAATATTACCGTGATCTGGGCATCGACCATTTTCTGATGGTCGATAACGACAGCGATGATGGTGGGCGCGATTTCTTGGCTGACCAGCCTGACGTTTCACTGTGGCAGACCAAGGCAGGCTATGGCGCAGCGCGTCATGGTATCGACTGGCTGACCTATCTGCAGGGGAAATATGCGCATGATCATTGGGCGCTGACGGTCGATGTGGACGAATTTTTCGTCTATCCGTTCTGCGACAGCCGCCCGATCCGCGCGCTGGCCGACTGGCTGGATGCATCCGAGGTCCGGTCCTTCGGCGCGCTGTTGCTGGATATGTACCCCAAGGGTCCGGTCAGCGCCCAGCCTTACCAGCGCGGCGACGACCCGTTCAAGACTGCCTGCTGGTTCGATGCCGGCAATTACGTCATGTCCCGCAACACCATGCTGCGCAACCTGTGGATACAGGGTGGCCCGCGCGCGCGCATGTTTTTCGCGGACAAACCGCGACAGGCCCCCGCGCTGAACAAGATCCCCTTTGTGAAATGGCAGCACACCTATGCCTATGTCAGCTCGACCCATATGATGCTGCCGCGCGGGTTGAACCTTGTCTATGACCAGCATGGTGGCGAAAAGACGTCAGGCGTTCTGCTGCATGCGAAATTCATCGACACGTTCAGCACCCGCGCCGCCGAAGAGGCCGTTCGCGCCGAACATTATGCCAGTGGGCGCGAATACAAATCCTATGAATCGCGTCAGGGTACCGACCCCGATTTCTGGTGCGAATGGAGCGAGCGTTATATCAACTGGCGCCAGTTGGAAGGTCTGGGGCTGATGTCCAAGGGGAACTGGGCATGACGCTGGGTGTTGTGATGCTGGTGCATACGGCCTTTGACCGTGCCGAACAGATGATCCGGCATTGGGCGGATGCAGGTTGTCCGGTGGTGGTGCATGTGGACAGGAATGTCGGGCAGGCAACCCATGATGCCTTTGTCGCGGCGCTTGCTGATCTGGCCGATGTCAGCTTTGGCCGCCGGTACCGCGGGGAATGGGGGATGTGGGGGCTGATCGCCGCATCGCAGGCCGCATCGCGGCAGTTGCTGGACCGATATCCGCAGATCCAGCATGTCTATCTGGCCTCGGGAGCCTGCCTGCCGCTGCGACCGATTGCGGAATTGAAGGCCTATCTTGCTGCAAGGCCGGATACCGATTTCATCGAAAGCGTCACCACCGGCGATGTAAAATGGACGGTGGGTGGGTTGGATCGTGAAAGGTTCACCCTGCGTTTTCCATTTTCATGGAAACGCCAGCGCCAACTGTTCGACGGCTATGTGCGGTTGCAACGGCTGTTGCGAGTGCGGCGGCAGATTCCCGCAGGGATCACGCCGCATCTGGGATCGCAATGGTGGTGCCTGACGCGGCAAACGCTGACTGCGATCCTGAATGATCCGCGCCGCGCCGCATTTGACACCTATTTCCGGCAGGTCTGGATACCAGACGAATGCTATTACCAAACTCTTGCCCGCTTGCATACGCGCCGGCTCGAAAGCCGGTCGTTGACCTTGGCCAAGTTCGATTTTCAGGGCAAGCCGCATATATTCTAGGACGATCATGCCGAACTTTTGGCGCGGTCAGGTTGTTTCGTCGCGCGCAAGATCTGGCCGCAGGCCAAGGCGCTGTATCACAGGTTTCCGTCAGGGTCGCAGGCTGATCTGGAACCGCATACGGGGACGATCGACCGCATTTTCGCGCAGGCTGTTGACCGGCGCACCAGCGGGCGGCGCGGGCTTTACATGCAAAGCCGGTTTCCTTTCATGGAGCGTGAGAACGGATTTACGGCTGTGCCCTATACGGTGTTGCAGGGATTTGATGCCATCATTCCCGACCTCGCCGGTTGGGTGACGGCGCAAACGGGGGTTGTCGCACATGGCCATCTGTTCGCCACTGACAAGGCGCATTTCGCGGGTGGCGCTGCTATCTATCGCGGTGGTCTGTCCGACAATGCCCGTCTGCGCGACTATAACCCAAAGATGTTTTTGACCAATCTGGTCTGGAACAGCCGTGACCGGCATCAGTGCTTTCAGTTCGGACCTGCCGATAGCCAAGCGATCAAATGGATGCTGGCACGCGATGCCCAAGCCAGCGTCTGGGTCGTCACCGGTGGTTGGGCGGTGTCGCTGTTCCGGTCCGGCAAGCCCGCAAGCGTTGTCCGGTCAGAGGCCGCGCGCCTGCAACAGGTTGAAAGCCGCTTTATCAGCGCCCTGCAGTCGCCCGATGCGCGCTCGCGGCGGCATATCATGACGCTGGCGGAATTCCTTGGATCGCCTGTCGATGTGCTGCAAGCCATCACCGACGACATGGCCGGACATCGCGCCACGGCGCTTGTGCAACCGCCTGTGATGGTCGATCTGGACGGTTTTGCCGCGTTTCTTCAGGACCTCAAAAATCAGGGGATGCATCCCTATCTTGCCGGCGATTTCGCCCACGGCAACAAGATGAAATCCCTGCGGCCACAGCCGCGCAAGGCCTATGTGATCGGCAAGAAATGACAAAGTTCGATTATTTCATCATTCTGGCGGATATGCGGACGGGGTCGAACTTCCTTGAATCGAACCTGAACGCGGTTGATGGCCTGTCCTGTCTGGGCGAGGCGTTCAACCCCGGTTTCATCGGCTATCCGATGCAAGAGGCGTTGTTCGGCATTTCGCTGGACCAGCGCGAAGCTGATCCGCAGATGTTGCTGGATGCGATCAAGGCGGCGGATGGTCTGTGCGGTTTTCGGTTCTTTCACAACCATGATCCCCGCGTGCTGGACATCTGCCTTGCCGATCCGTGCTGCGCCAAGATTGTTCTGACGCGCAATCCGCTGGATACCTACGTCAGTCTCAAGATCGCGCAGGCGACGGGCCAGTGGAAACTGACCAATGCGACCCATGCGAAAACCCAGCGGATTAGTTTTGACGCTGATGAATTCACGAACCATCTGCGCGCGATGCAGGATTTTCAGACAATGCTGCTGCACCGGCTTCAGATCACGGGGCAGACGGCGTTTTTTATCGGTTACGATGATTTGCAGGATATCGCTGTTCTGAACGGGCTTGCCGCATTTTTGGGGCTGCCCGCGCGGTTGGCCAACCTTGATCGCAAGCTCAAGAAACAAAACCCGGCGCCCTTTGCCGACAAGGTCAGCAATCTGGCCGAGATGGAAAGCGCGCTGCGCGGCATCGACCCGTTTGGCCTGAGCCGGACGCCTAATTTTGAACCGCGCAAGGGGCCTGCGATCCCGACCTATATGGCGGCGGCGCGGACCGGTCTGATCTATATGCCGCTGCGATCAGGGCCGCAGGACGTGATTGCCGACTGGTTTTTCGCGTTAGACGATGCGCCGCCGATCACGGATTTTTCGCAAAAATCACTGCGCCAATGGCAGAGTGACCATACCCCGTTTCGCCGATTCACCGTGCTGCGCCATCCGGTTGCACGCGCCCATGCGGCGTTCTGTGACCATATCCTGACAACCGGTGACGGGCATTATCCACATCTACGCGCGACCTTGCGTAAGGTCCACAAGCTGCCGATTCCCGAGGATGGCCCCGACCTTGACCATCCGGGTGATTATGATCCGGCGGCGCACCGGACCGGTTTTCTGGCGTTTCTGGAATTCCTGTGCAGCAATCTGGCGGGTCAGACCAGCGTCAGGGTTGATGCGGCTTGGGCCAGCCAGTTGACCCTATTGCAGGGGATGGCGCAGGTCGCGCTGCCAGATGTGATCTTGCACGAGGATGATATACCAAGCGCCCTGCCACTGCTGGCAGCGCAGGTCGGTAGGCCGGACGCGCCATTGCCACGGTTGGCGGCACACCGGCATGGGTATTGGCTGGCGGCAGTCTATGATCCGGTCATCGAGGCGACAGCCCGCACCGCCTATGCGCGCGATTACGAAACTTTCGGGTTCACTGATTGGCGTTAGGCGGCCTGGCTGGACCCGACCGCGGTCAGGATGGTGAACAATGTCACCGGATCGCTGTTGGCGCGCAGCTTGGCGCAGATTGATGCATCCCGAAAGGTGCGCGACACCAGCGCCAGCGCCTTAAGATGGTCAACACCCGCGTTTTCCGGTGCAATCAACGCAAAGACCAGATCGACAGGCTGGCGATCCACAGCATCAAAGTTCAGTGGCTTTTCAAGGCGCAGAAAGATGCCTTTGACGTCGTCCACACCGGCAAGCCGCGCATGCGGCAGGGCCACGCCATGGCCGACACCCGTGGGTCCAAGATTTTCACGGTCGATCAATGCGTCGATCACGGCGGATGGTTTCAACCCGTAACAGGTTTCCGCCATCTCGCCGATATCGTGAAAAAGCCGCTTCTTGCTGGTGCAGGATGCAATCGATTTGACGGCGTTCGATTGCAATATCTTGCTCAGTTGCATGATGCGTCTTTCTTGTTTTGCCTTGGATCACCCGGCAGCGCGCGGGTCGATCCATCCGATGTTGCCATCGTCTCTTCGGTAAACGACATTCACGCCGCTATGTTTTTCGTTCCTGAAAACCAGGACTGGCGCATTCGCGATTTCCATCTGCATCACGGCCTCGCCCACGGACAGCGACGGTATCTTGGTTTCCATCTCGGCGATGATCATCGCGTTGACGGTATCGTTGCTGGCTTCTTCAGTCTCGTCACTTGGAGCGAGGATATATGACCCGGCATCGGAAAGTTCAACCGGCGTTGAACGGCCGGCATGGTGGTCCTTCAGGCGGCGCTTGTAGCGGCGCAATTGCTTGTCCATCTTCTCGGCGCAGCTGTCGAAGGCGGCATATATTTCAGTCGCCTTTCCGGTTGCTTGCGCGGTCAGTCCGGTGGACAGATGCACGACTGCTTCGCAGACATATTCATGGGCGGACTTGGAAAAGACGACATAGGCTTCGGTGGGCCGTCCGGCGTATTTGCTTAGGATGGCGTCCATTTCCGTGCGGACATGCGTTTGCAGGGCTTCACCAATATCGATTTGTTTTCCGCTGATTTGATACCGCATTCTTTCTCCTAGGGTCTGGGGGTCAGGTGTTGACCCATGGTATTGCCACGGGTGCATCGACCGCTTCGCGCAATGTCAGTGATTGATGTTAAGCTATTGTAAAAAAACAATTGTTTCCAGCAGGCTGACCGCTGTGTCAGCATGTCTGCGGGGCATGAAAAATGGCCTGTCATCCCCTATATTTGGCGGCAAAACCGAACGTCTTGTCAATGATCCTGTCGCCGGGTGACCAAAAGAATCAGTTCACCCGAAAGTTGTTGCCCAGATAGACGCGCCGCACGTTCTCATCTTGCACTACGTCTTGGGTTGTTCCACTCATCAACACCTTGCCATCATGCAAGATATAGGCGCGGTCCACGATCTGTAGTGTTTCTTGCACATTATGATCGGTGATCAGCACGCCGATGCCCCGGTTTTTCAGATCGGCGACAAGATGCCGGATCTCCGCTACGGCGATCGGATCGACCCCAGCAAAAGGTTCGTCAAGCAGCACATATTTCGGCCCCGCCGCAAGGCAGCGCGCGATTTCCACGCGCCGCCGTTCCCCCCCCGACAGTGCCATGGCAGATGCCCGACGCAGATGTTCGATCGAAAATTCCGACAGCAGCGTTTCAAGCCGTTCACGCCGCTGGTGCCTGTCCTTGAGCGCGATTTCGAGGATCGACATGATATTGTCTTCGACTGACATCCCCCGAAAAATCGACATCTCCTGCGGTAGATAGCCGATGCCAAGCTGCGCGCGACGGTACATCGGCAGGGTCGTCACATCGCGCCCGTCGATGATGACCTTGCCGCCTTCGGGTGCGACAAGGCCCGCGATGGCGTAAAAACAGGTGGTTTTGCCCGATCCGTTTGGCCCCAGCAGCGCCACAACCTCGCCCCGGCCCAGCGTGATAGATACGTCGCGGATCACTGGGCGCTTGCGATAGCTTTTGCGCAGGCTGATGATCTGCAAGCCGACATCGCCTGTCTGGACGGTCAGGTTGGGGGGTGGAGTCATTCGGTCCCGCCCTGTTGCAGCATGGTGCGCACGCGGCCCTGCATTGTCGCGGTGCCATCGGTCACGTTCACGACCATGCTTTGCGCGGAAATCACGGTGCCGCCTTGGGTCACCAACACATCCCCCGTCAGCGTCAGCAGGCCGGTCGTGATGTCGTAATCCGCGCTGTCAGCCTCGGCAGCGTCCTGCGTGTTCGCCAGCAGCACATCACCAGTGGCGATCAGGCGTGCGATTTCAGCGGTGTCGCTGCCATAGACGACTTCAACTCTTTGGGCGGACAGGCGTAGGTCGCCCTGGATGACCAGCACATCACCCTCGAATACGGCGGTTCCGGTGTCCTGATCCACCGACAGGGTTTGCGACGTCACCTCGATCGCGGCGCTGGGGTCCACAACCAAGGCACCCAGATCGATCTGCGTTTGCGCGCTGGCGGCGGTGGACACCAACGCCAGCAGCGTCATGCAAAAGGCGAGAAATCGAAACACGAGGCAAATGTCCTTTGCTGCGGGCGGCCTACCCTTGGGGCGTGTATATTAGCCGGACCCCGTCGGTGAATAGCATCTGGTGACCAGTATTGCTGGTATCGAACTGGAATGTCACCTGCCCAGCGGTCAGATTTCCCATTGGTGCGCGGATTTCCAGTGATCCGTCCGATATGGCTGTCCCTGTGTCCAGCGTCACGGTCAGGCCACCGGTCTCCATCGTATAGCCGGTCGAGGTTTGCAGCCGCACAAGACCCGAAAACCGCGCGATGCGTGCGCGCCCGTCAATTTCACCGGTCACGCCGGTCACAGTCAGCGTGCTGCCCCCGGGGTTGTCCATCTGCATCCGAAGAGTATCGACTGTCGCTGTGTCGGGCCGGTCCGGCAGCGGGCGTGCGCTGCGCGCAGAAATCACCACGACCGCGCCGGTATCGGTCAGGCCGGAAAATTCGGGTGCGGATAATTTTTCGTCACGGGCGAGGTCGATGACCTGCGCCAGAGGGATCTTGGTGCCGTCGTTCGGCCCGCGCGCCAACAAAAACAGCATCGACAGCAACGCCAGCCCGCAAAGCGGCAGCAGGATCTTGGCCCAGCCGACCCATTGCGAATACAGATTGTCGCCGCCACCCATGGTCAGACAATACCAGCCCGCAGGCAGTCATGGATATGCAAAATGCCTGCGACCTTGCCGGGGTTGGCGGGATCCAGCGCAAACAGGCAGGTGATCTTGCGGCTGTTCATGATGTTGACCGCCTCTTCGGCGAGGGCATGGGGCGAAACGGTGGTGGGGTTGGCGGTCATCACCTCGCCCGCGGTGTGGTCCAGCAGGCCCTGCATGTGGCGGCGCAGGTCGCCGTCGGTGACGATGCCGACCAGCCTGTCATCATCGCCCAGCACGGCCGCGACGCCGAACCCTTTCTGGGTGATCACCAGCAGGACATCCGACATTGGCGTATCCACCCGCACCAGCGGGATCGCGTCATCGCGGTGCATCAGGTCGGCGACCTTGGACAATTGCGCGCCCAGCTTGCCACCAGGGTGGAAGTCACGGAAGTTTTCGGGTGTGAAGGCGCGGTGTTCCATCAGCGCGATGGCCAGCGCATCGCCCAGCGCCAGCGTCATCGTGGTGGATATGGTCGGCACGATCCCTCGGCCACACGCCTCGCCCAGTTGTGGCAGGGTGATCCCAACATCGGCCTGCTGGATCAGTGTGCTTTCGGCGCGGCTGGCTACGCCGATCATCGGAATGCCAAAGCGGCGGGTATAGGCGACCAGATCGGCCAGCTCGGGTGTTTCACCTGAATTTGACAGCACCAGCACGACATCACCCCGCGTCATCATGCCCAGATCGCCATGGCTCGCTTCGGCGGGGTGGACGAAATGCGCAGGCGTGCCGGTGCTGGCAAAGGTCGCGGCGATCTTGCGCGCGATATGGCCGGATTTGCCCATGCCCGACACGATGACCCTGCCTTTGGCGTTCAGCAAAAGCGTGACGGCATCCGCAAAGTTTGCGTCAAGGGTGGCGGACAGAGCCGTTAGCGCATCCGCCTCTTGCAAGATCACGCGGCGGGCGGTCGCCAGAAAGGGGACAGGATCGGTCATCAATGCGTGAATATATCGGTTTCGGGCCAGCCGTGCAGGTCTAGCGCCGCGCGTGTTGGCAGGAAGTCGAAACAGGCCTGCGCGACAGCGGTCCGATCCTCGCGTTGCAGCAGAACATCGAAAGCCGCCTTTAGCTGGTGCAGATACAAAACATCAGATGCGGCGTAATCCAGTTGCGCGGCTGTCAGCTTG
>Ga0222690_1000166_pt1 | contig 22505 bp, 32 predicted proteins | sample AntAcemetage1234_FD_179802 | JGI IMG/M metagenome (GOLD analysis project Ga0222690, IMG submission 179802) | Saline water microbial communities from Ace Lake, Antarctica - #1234 | ecosystem: Environmental > Aquatic > Non-marine Saline and Alkaline > Saline | place: Antarctica: Ace Lake... | reverse complement strand
AGTGCGACTGCGTGAAAGACGTTCAGCTGGTGCCCATGGAGAAAGACGGCAAGAAGTACAACCTCTGCTTCGTGCACTTCCACGACATGCCGGTGGACCCAGACATTGGTGGGGGCAAGTGGTCCAAGCTTGACGACGAGACGCCGTTCTTCAAGTTGAAGCCTGACAACAAGGTGAACCCTGTCACGGGTGAGCCGTTCTTCTGGAAGGTCTTCCTCAACAAGAAATCCAAGCCGGAAATCTTGGCATAAAAACATAAAAAAAGGGTGGTGGTGGACACCTTTTTTTTTTGACACCAAACTATATGGACGTGTGGATCGACGGCGGGGGGTTCGCGGCGTTTTGGTATTCGTACGGATATATGTCTAGGATTCCACGTCCTGCTTCGTTACACGGCTATAGTGCCGGCGCCCTAGTGTGCGTTCTCTTGACGTGCGACGTAGACGATGTCCTTGACGCGGCGCTCGCCGTTTTATCGGACTGTACATTTGGCGCCGTCGGGGACGCCTTAAGGCGCTTTGTAGAGACCTTGCTGCCTTGTGACGCCCACCTACGAGCCTCCAATTATGTACACATCGCCTTAAGCGATCCAAGCGCGTGGTATAAAACAAAAATCGTAAACTCTTGGGACACGAGACAAGACCTAGTCGTTGTGGCGGCGTGTTTCATTCCAGGCTTTATGGGCGGCCATAGAAAAGACCCGGTGTATGGTTGTCTAGACGCCACCTTCGCGCCTGACTTAGACGACTATCGTGTCAACCTCATGCGGGTTACGCCTCGGGCGGCAGATTTGTCTCTGATTGACCGAGACACCGCCATGGGATACTACGCGCAAGGCGCCATAGAGGGATTTTTAAAAGCAGAGATAAAAAATATAGGGCTTCACAATATAGGTTTATAGGGCTTCTTCACATTCCAATAAGTCAGACACATCCACTACGTCTTCGCGGACATCCTCTGGGATTGTATCGTCCTCGCTTTCTGTTTGCGGGACATTTTGTACTACGCCCTTATGGTACAAGAGCCCGTGTTTGATACAAATGTCCGCCAAAATCCATCCCTTAGGCACGACAAAGTGATGTTCCGACCCCGGATAAGTTGCTGTAATGACTTTGTGCGTCATCTTGGTGTTCCTCTCTCTATAAATCCATTTCAATTTTTAAAATTGATGGCGATTGAACGTGGTGTCTAATGTATGGCGATTTTACTACCGTTTTACCTTCGTCTCGGCGCGCACAGCCTCACCACGGACCAACCGCTGGACGTGATTGTCTATGAAATCGAGAGGATTTTAGACACCTTAGGCATCGTCCACGAACATTACATTTGGTTCTTTGACCAAGACGAATGCTTTGAAATCGCCGTGTATGCGACCGAAGACGCTCATGTCATCATTCCGCGAAATATAAGCCATAACGCGACCCTCTTTGAGGACATTGTATCCGAACTGAATTCTGTCTTTAAGAAAGGATTTTGAGACAAATTTGTCTCACGTCATACTCTAAAATTAAAGGACATATAAAATGGGGCGAATTTTACTACAAAGGAGTTCAAGACCGCGCCGTTCAGGTCGAATCAGACGGGAAGTATCCGGAAAATATTGCCGAAGAAGTCAACGATGTGACTGGTTTCGGCGAATAAACAATATTTTTTTATCCTACACCACAATCCTACACCCAATCCTACACCCAATCCTACACCCAATCCTACGCCCAATCCACAACCCAATCCCAAACCCAATCCAACACCCAATCCTACACCCAATCCAACACCCATCCACACCCCAATCCTACACCCAATCCTACACAATCCCAAACCCAATCCCAATCCTACACCCAATCCCAATCCCAATCCCAATCCCAATCCTACACCCAATCCTACACCCAATCCACACCAACCCACAACCCAATCCACACCAAACCACCGATTTGGCTCAACCTTTCCCAAAGGTTGAAAAATTGAAAGATATATTTTCTTAATCCTAATGTATGGATCGCGTCATCAATGATACCAACCAGGCGGTGACCTACGTGTTGAACCATTATCGCAACACAAGCGACGACATGATCCGTATGCTACAAGTGATTTTGGAATTGAATTTGGTGGATTGGGTTCGGTATTTTAACGTCATTCAAGGGTTTATGTTTGGCGGCGGACACAACTACATGCTCATTTGCGAACACCCGCGTGTGGTTGCGATGAATCTCAGCAACATGCAATTGGCGACATGTGTGCGCGAATGCCAAATCTGTTTGGGGGAAGCCAATACGGCGGGCTAAACCTGTTTTCCTCTATAAAAAATATATTTTTTTTAGGCGTCTTCTAAGGCGGTTTTTAATTCTATAAAATATTCTTGTTCAAGTGCGTCGAATCCTAGGTCATCTAAGTCGTGCTGTTCCAGCATAAACACACACGCGAGGTCGATTTGCTCGTAAGCAAACAATGGCGCGCGATGTCCCAGACCGAAAAAGCGAAACAAATAGCCCACCGGGTCCAAGTGTTGGTCCGCGTACACCAAATCCTCGTAGTCGAGTTCATATCCAGCCCCTGTGATATAATACGCCATGGTGTCTAGAGTTTATTTTTTTTTATTTCAATTTATATAATGAAGAGATCGAAGAGGGCGAAGAGCCGATCGAAGAGGACGAGACGAGCCGGAGCCCGGCGCGGTGCGGAACGTGTCTCTAATCTTGAGGCGGGGGTCTTTGTATTGTTGCCCAAAGACGCGCAAGAGTACGAACCACTTTATTTAATTATAGAAGACAATTACGACGGAACCTACGAAGCGATCTCGTGCCCGCCCATCCACTACCCCAAGCCAGACTATTACATTCGCGGACGACAAGTGGACACCATGTTTGGCGAAGCGTTTCATAAAATGGTGGTGTTTAACAAACTAAAAGACGCAGGCGAACATTATATATTATCCAAAGGAAGTTATAACATGACGATTCCTAAAGATTGGACGCATGAGAATGCCGAACTGTGGGACACCATGACCCAAACATTTTAAGACTGGTTTCTCTGTTTTCCGACTCATTTCTGGTATTTGCCCTCATTTCTGGGCGTTTCGCGGGTATAATCGCCTTCTATTTTGGTATGCGTTAGACGAATAAGGCGATTCGCCCCTACGCATTAAACGGATATTCAGTGAGGGTCACATTGAATATATCGTTCTCATCGTGTCGTAGAGCGGTGCTATTTCTAGTAACGCGCAATGTATAGGTCCCAGCTGTGACCCCACTATACACATCGTTCCGTCCCCAATATTGATGAACAATGGTTTGAGAAAATTTAAAACTAGCATTGGTCGAGCGTATTGCTATATTTTCAGAGTTTATTAACTCAAAGGTAAATCTAGCCACCAAACTAGAGCTACAAGAGCCACTGCATTGAAAGTTAAAACATAGGGTTCCGCCATTTAATATAAGAGTGGTCAATGTAGCGGATGTTCCAGTTCCAGTGCCGCCCGGAAACACACGGGTGGTATTCACCACTACATTTCTAAATCGTGAAGTCACGATGTTTCCGCCGACCACTAAGTCGCCGGACACATCGAGCGAGTCGTACACACGTTCGACCGCTTCGGTACCGGACCCATTCAATGTGATTGACTGATTGACCATCCATCCGCCGTGTATGGTCTCTTCGCCAATAAAACCAGTGTTCCCTAAGCGGAAAGGTATTTGGGTCGGTTTAGTAAATAAACACGGTACTTCAACCACAAAGGACATATATATATTAAAAAGGATTTTCTATTAAAACAACATTGAAAAAGTCGGATACCCCATGTCTTAAATTCGTATCATTTCGAGAAACACTTAATATATAGGTTCCGGCTGGTACATTCGTGTATACATCATTTCTTGCCCAATATTGTGATATGTTTGCTTGATTAAAATAATACGACGCCACCGTGGACTTTATCGTTTGACTATTTTGTGTTAATACAAACGTGTAATTCGCCAGTCCACCAACCGTACGAGATCCTCCACATTCAAAGCTCATATGTAATGTTCCGCCGTATACAATCAGTTCCGCCAAGGTTACATTTGACGGAGACGAGCTGTCAAGAAATTGTCCGGATAGATTGTCTATTATCTTGTCTACCCTAAAACGAGAACTCAAAATGTTCCCGCCGACTTCTATGTCGTTCGTAACTTTTATAGAATCGTATACAGGCTCTCCAGAATTAGAACCTACCCCGTCCAACGTTAAAGACCCATTGACTATCACACTGCCGTGAATCGTCTCGTTTCCGGTCAGCGTAGTGTTTCCTAGACGATTGGGGATTTGGACTGATTTTGTAAATGCAGACGGTATTTCTACTACGAAGGACATATATATATATATTATTTTATCCCTCTAATGCGTCTAAACGAGTAGAAATTTCCAACAAAAATTGGTAAATATTTATACCTGACACGTCCAACGAACCTTTCACTTCAGCATTGCCGCGGACCATAAGGTTGTTCGAGATGTCCAAAGAATTGTATATAATATCTTGGTTTTGATTGCTGGTGCCACCCAGCGTAAAAGAACCGTTCACCACCAACCCGCCGTGAATGGTCTCGTTTCCGGTCAGCATGGTGTTCCCTAGGCGATTGGGGATTTGAACCGATTTAGAAAATGCGGAAGGAACCTCCACTATAAAAGACATATATATGTAGATTATTTAAATTTTATATACAATTCGCGTTTAAACTTTTCCAGAGACATATCACCTGGAAGAGTTTTCCTCCAAACATGAATATCGTGCTTTGGAGCGTAACGGAAATTATGTATGATCTTTTTCTTTTTCTTTAAAATAATACAAAATTGACTCAAGGCATAGGCACATGGAATGCCAAACGGCACCATAAACTCCGCAATCTTGTTCCCGATCAACCCGACCTTCGGGCGCGAAGGGTTTGGCGCACACGTAAGATAAAATTCAGCAAATTGATATATTTCGCTACTCAAAAGATGACCTTGCGCCCGGTGACGGACCTCGTAAAGGAACAGAAGGTTCGTCAACTCTTTCAGTTTTTGTTCTAGAAATTTTTCTCGATTCATTTTAATCTACTAAATCTAAATCTTTCAATTTTTGAATGCCTCTTCCGTGTTTCCCGTTTACCGGCTATAAATCCTTCCATATAATTCTGTAGTTCGCGGGGAATATTTCGAAACGTTCCTGATTTTGAGGCTAACTGTAGGGAGCGAAAGGACTTTAAATCTATCATGGTGTCTAAATCGTGGTCACAATTATTTTCTCTTATATACTTGGCAAATCGCTTAAATTCAGTCATTTTTTTTGAAAATGGATTTCCGGATAAATATAACTCACGCAATCCGGGCGCCACATTCGGGAACTTTTTCATTTTATTGTCGCGCGCGTCTAGGCTGGTCAACGTCGGCATAAGAGGCAAATCCGTTAAGAGGTTGCCTACACATTCCACCTTTATTAATTCTCCCTCGTCTTGTTCCGGCAAGGACGTTAGCTTGTTATAATTACACGAAAAATATTGTAGAGAATCGGGCAGTTCTGGTAGTTCGGTTAAAGCACTATTGTTTTCGCAATTAATTTCTTCTACGCCGTCCGGGAAAGCACGGATGTAGGTTAAGTCTGTATTTGAAATCGTTAGAGAATCCACTTGCACCTCTTCTGGATCGCTTAATACAAGTTGTTGTATTGTATTAAATTCGCTAGAAGGACCAACCACAGATATTCGTTTTCTCTTCATATATTCAACCTTTAAAAAAGGTTGAGCCAAAACGGGTGATTTGGTGGTTGTGTTGTTGGTGGTTGGTGGTTGGTTGTGGGTTGTGGTTGTGTTGTGGTTGTGGTTGTGGGTTGTGGGTTGGTGGGTTGGTGGTTGTGGGTTGTGGTTGGTTGGGTTGTTGGGTTGGTGGGTTGTGGGTTGTGGTCGTGGTTTAAGGCGGGGTTGGAAAGGGTGTATCGATCGTCCAATTCACAGGCAAGTCCCGTAACAACTGCCTATAGACGACCCATTTGTCTCTATCGGGATAGTCCGGAAGGGCGCAAAAGTCGCACCCTACAAGAAGGCTATTACGATGATATTTCATTTGTATAAATGCCCATTCGGTTTTAGACTTCTCGTAATACGCGATTATCTCGGCGTCGGTCGGTTTTGGTTGAACATCCCACCATACTAAACTATCGTAGGTCTCTTCTATTAAAAATCTGGCGGTTGGATACATTTCTCCTATAGCTCGTCGGTAATCCATATATTCAACCTTTAAAAAAGGTTGAGCCAAATGTGAAATATATGGGTGGGTTGGTTGGCTTGGTTGTGTTGTGGGTTGGTTGTGGGTTGCGTTGGCTTGGGTTGTGGGTTGTGTTGTGGTTGTGTTGTGGGTTGGTTGGCTTGGGTTGTGTTGTGGGTGGGTGTGTTATGGGTGTTGGGTTGTGTTGGTGGATTGGTTGTGGATTGGTTGTGGTTGTGGTTGTGTTGGTTTTGGCTGATTCAGAGTCTACCCGCAATGATACGTACAACCTACATACGCCACTATAGAATCATAACTGGAATCGTATTCTTCGTAAGTTATGATTTGCGCTTCACGATTGATGTATCTAATATTATATTCGTATTCATAGTCCCCAGAAGCGTCCGTCCATTGTAACTGGTCGTAAGCGTCTAAAATGTTTTCTCCACTGGCGTCTTTTAATATACTTGGTATCGGTACATAGCGTGGGCTGAAATCGCAATCCATCGTTATTTTGGCTACTGTATAATTATGTAAAATATCGTCATCTTGTTTCGTTCCATATCCAGACAAATCACACGTGGTAATGTAGTCGCCTGATTCCAGTGTGCCGTTTTTATTACTTACCCATATTGCGCCTTCTCCGACGGAGTTAATATAGACACGCGTGTCTCCTTTTTCTTTTTCATAAGGGGTAGAAAAAGCTCCATATCTATCAATTCGTTCATTAGGGTCTTCTCCAGAAGAAATAACACCGAAGCAAGATTTATCATTAATTTTATTGGAAAGACTTACATAAGGCAACGATTCATTTTGTGTAATGGCTTGGTTACCTTTTTTAATTGTATTGGACATAGATATATATATATTTTGGTCAGCACATATAATACGACCTTCGTAGTCTGTATTTGAAAATGGAATATCTTTGATGAAGCATCTGTGTTGACCTGTGAAATTCATACGATTGACAAGTTGACCGCCATCATCTTCAATATATCCTTTTAATGTTCCATTTTGATAAAATCCTAAGTTCTCATCATTATAATCTTGTAGTTGCCAATATTTGCTATCAGGCATATTTACTCTTAATATATTACCCGCCACCTCTCCCGGAGTATTTATGTTTCCACCGAAAAAGGCTTCATTTGTATTCGTCTGTAAATAAAGAGGCCACTGACCATTGACTTGACCCCAAGTATCTGAATTCACACCGCCTGATAAAAAATACATGCGGTTAGAGTTCATATGTATCATACCCGAACGCTCGTTTGTATCTTTAAAATAGAGTGTAGGACTCCCGCCTGTAATTTTTACTTCGCTTGAAAACGTCTTGACGCCATTGATCGTTTGGTCGCCTGAAGTATATACTCCACCCGTAACCGTGGCGGCATTTCCTGTAATACTTCCTGTAATCGTGCTTGAAAACGTCTTGACTCCGTCGATCGTTTGGTTGCCTGAAGTATACACGCCACCCGTCACCGTGGCGGCATTTCCTAAAATCGTGCTTGAAAACGTTTTGACGCCGTCGATCGTTTGGTTGCCTGAAGTATACACGCCACCCGTCACCGTGGCGGCATTTCCTAAAATCGTGCTTGAAAACGTTTTGACGCCGTCGATCGTTTGGTCGCCCGAAGTATACACGCCATTGGTCACCGTGGCGGCATTTCCTAAAATCGTGCTTGAAAACGTCTTGACGCCACCGATCGTTTGGTCACCTGAAGTATATACGCCGTTGGTCACCGTGGCGGCATTTCCTAAAATCGTGCTTGAAAACGTTTTGACGCCGTCGATCGTTTGGTCACCTGAAGTATATACGCCGTTGGTCACCGTGGCGGCATTTCCTAAAATCGTTCTTGAAAACGTCTTGACGCCACCGATCGTTTGGTCGCCCGAAGTATACACGCCGTTGGTGACCGTGGCGGTATTTCCTGAAATCGTGCTTGAAAACGTTTTGACGCCGTCGATCGTTTGGTCGCCCGAAGTATACACGCCATTGGTGACTGTGGCGGCATTTCCTATAATATTTCCTGTAATCATACCCCCAAAGGTTGATTCGTTTAATACATTGAGTGTACCGCTCATCCCTACATTACCAATGAAAGAGGTTGTTCCATCACACCAAATGTTCCGCCGACCGACGCGTTATTACTTACGTCTAAGTTCCCGCTTAGGTCTATATGTTGACAGGTTACATCTGCTAATCTGGACGTTCCTTTCAAATTAATCAAGGACATATATATTCAACCTTTAAAAAAGGTTGAGTCAAAGTTGTAGGGTTGATAAGGGATTAGTGGTTGATAAGAGATTACTTGTTGATAAGGGTTTAGTGGTTGATAAGGGTTTAGTGGTTGATAAGGTTGTAAAGGTTTAGTTGTTTCGTAGCAGACATTTCAATGTTTCTATCTTTCAAAAAATAGCCACAAAAGTCTTCTAACTCTTAGAACGACTTGAAATCAACGCCTAATTTGGTCGCCACTTTACGGCTAGAACCCTCCGTTTTTGTAGTTTTGAACTTCTTTCATACGAAGCGCCTTATCACTGAGTTCATAGAGCAAGTCCTCATTTTATAGATTTTTTCTTTAAGTTTTCCTTTATTCGAACTGTCTATGTAATCCCTTGATATGGTTCTCACGGCGGATAGTCGAAGTGCAGACTCTTGGGGTTTTTAAGGGTACTTAAGTCTCATTCATTTTCGATGTGCTGGGACAACATTGAATTATAGTTTAAGATATTTTATGTAAAAATGGAGACATAATTGCAGGGTTTCTACTTAGGTAAAAAGTAATTCTTGCGTAGGTATTCGAGTTGTTGATTATGTAAAAATTAGAGGAAGAGTTTCTATTAAAATATTCTTAAAAACAATAATTTAAGTTGGACTTTCCGGAAATTCCATATCTTTCACCCAAGCTTCTGGAAAATCTCGTAGTGTTTGGCGATAAGTAATCCATAGGTCTTTGGTAGGGTAATCATAGTCCACGACTACTCTAAAATCACTCTCTTTTAACAATTGGTTGCGTTTTTCTCGCATTTCATCTACTAAAAGCAATTCATATAAATCATTCAACTTCTCTTGGGTTGGCTTCTCAGATGTTTGGTCGTTCCATATTATACTTTCATAGGTCTCTCTACACGACCAACTTTTATCACCATAATATTTTGATAAAACTTTTGATTGCTCCATTATACACTATTATAAGAAATTTAAAAAAAAAATTATACTTTTTTTTTTAAATCAAGTTTTAACCGATTAAATAACCATTAAAGTATCGGAAGTCTTGTGCTGTATGCATCTCACCACTATTTAAATATATATTAATTTTATCTGTATCTTCCAAATCAAGTATCATAGAACCATTTACCTGTCTATTTCTATTGATAGTTGAAGGACCACTAGAAATTCCTGAAAACGCCTTAATGACTATAATATTATTCTTTCGTAGGTGTAAGTCTATACTTTCATTATTAGTCTCGCTTAATCCTCCAAAATTAACTAAATATTTACCGCTTTTTTGGATTGTAATAGTATCGTCATTATCGTTGTAAAAACAATTTACTTCTGGCGTTTGTTTTACTGAAAAGGGTATGTTTTCTCCAACGGGCAAAGATAAACTAACACGGACGCCGTTATCGAGTCCACCAAGCGACCAAGACGCGCCTGTTTGATTTATGACTCCGCCCACACTCAAATTTCCACCCACCGTCTCATTTCCAGTCACAGATAAACTACTCAAGGTTGTCGCTTCCGTCACAGACAAAGTTCCATCCACAATCAATCCAGCATTTTCTATTTTTAACTTGGTTAGGTTCGACTCAGTGGTTCCCGTTAAAGCATGGGTGTTGCTCACGATATTGGTGATGGAATCTTCATTTACAAATGCTTTATTATAAGTGCCAATACCACCAAAATCAAAACGATACACATCTGCGTTTGTAGTGATGATATTTGTAGAAACTAAAACTTGGTTTAAATTTGGGTCGTTGGTTCGGTTGTATAATTCAACCGCTGTTCCTATAAAATAATCGTGACCTGTTCTTTCGTATAATACTATACTCTGAATTTGATTTATATTTATCGAAGAAGTCAAAGGAATATACAATGATATATTTGGATTGGTAACGGCGTCGCCGTTTTGTATACCCCAATACGCACCTTCCGGTTCAAAAATATTATTTGCTACCAGATGAGGATACTTAATATCATGATAAGGGTCTAACGTTTTATCAGACCAATCCATAAAAAATGGAATATTGGATATATCTTCTAACGGAGTGCCGTCTACATTAAACGTAGAAGGTGTCACCAAACTAGGCAATACGTTCACATTATTCACCCACAATTGTATTTCTCTAATACCACGAAAGTGTCCAATTCCAGTTAGAGTAGGATAACGTATCACAAGCGTGTCAAAAAGGGGTTCGTCTTCCTCATAGGATTTTATAGTAACACCAGAAATATCTAGACTCCCTCCAATCACATTCAAATCACCTGCTACTACTACATCACCAGTCAATTCAGTGTTTCCAGTTACAGTCAAGTCACCCGACACGTCCAAGTTTCCCCCAATCGTAGTATTTCCGCTAACATCTAAATTGCCACTCATCTCAACAGGTTTGTAGAAATGCGAATTACCAGCATAATCTATTTTAAAAGCGTCGCCTTCGTCTCCTGCGTTAAATACAGCCACGTCTTGGTCTTCGCCTACACCAAACTGAGACACTTTTAGAGCCGGACCCGTCCCTTGATTGGAAATGTCCAGTTGTGTGCTTATGATGACCTCATTGTTTACGGTCGTAATGTTTTGTATGATTTCGTTGAAATTAAAATTTCCAGTTACATTCAAGTCACCCGACACGTCCAAGTTTCCGGTGATACGCTCCGAACCACTAACGAGCAATGTTTCAGTTCCGGAAGCGCCGCCAATCCCAACGTTTCCGGTCAAAGTAGTTGTTCCGGTGATACGACCTGTACCACTCACATCTAAAAGAGTGGTTGGAGTTTTTGTTCCAATACCAACATTACCGTTAGACAAAATCGTCATTCGTACATTTTCATCTGTTCTTGTTCTCGTATCAGCTGGATAAGTATCAAACGCAATAGTAGCAGCTCTTAACCTAATTCGGTCAGGACCTACGGCACCAATTGCATCATTACCTTTAAAAAGTAAAAGTTCGCTTTGTTCAGTAGCTGAATATATGCGGTTTTCAATGACCGCGAGATCGTATCCATTGTCACCAAATCCTCCACCAAAGAAAATACTTTTTGTAGAAGAATCATTCGTATTCTGTCCTACATATAAATTACCTGATGCGGTTATAGTTGGCGCAGTAATGGTTGTTCCTGTTCTTCCTGTAATATTTCCCGAATCAATTGTTCCTGCTACTACATTTCCAGTCACAGATAAACTACTCAAGGTTGTCGCTTCCGTCACAGACAAAGTTCCACTCACCGTCTCATTTCCAGTCACGGATAAACTACTCAAGGTTGATTCGCCGGTCACATTCAAATCACCCCCTATCGTTGTATTTTGGCTTACATCTAGACTTCCACTTAAGTCCATGTTTTGCGCCGACACATCCTGCATAGTGCTTATATTGTTCACGATTAGAGGTATATTCGAAGTAAATTTATGCATTATACTATCTATTATTTTATATTTTAACTCAATCCGCGAAATCCTAAATATTTAACCGCGTCTAGAATGTGTCGGCGCAAAACATAGTCTAGATGTAAAATACTACGTGGAGTAATTTGACAGATTTCTCCGTCACCGGAATTGGATGCGTTTACGGGAAGTATACGTGGCGCGACCACTTATACGTGTCGGGACAGATTATACGTACATTAGATCGTTAAAACAGATATAACATGTCTAATGATTCCACCTTTTATCCCAACAATAAGCGATAAAGCATCGCTAATGTAGCCGAGCCCCCATATAAATTCCGATGAACGTCCAAAAAATCACCAGAAAGTTAACCTCCTTAATACAAATCCCGGCAAAGATTGAGGGACCGCTTTTAAACCATAACGAGGTATAACCTGCACACGAATACCCGTAAAAATACCAATCAACGTACAAGCCTATCATTAGACATAGAATATTAAGTTTGCCCTTCACTTGGACCCTTGGACGTTGTCCAAAAACTTAGAACCCTTAACCTTTACAAAACGACCTTTTATAAACCCCGAGGGTTAAGGCAACTCCCTTAAAGGTTCCAAGTTTTGTAGTTTAGCCTCCAATTCTTTTATAGCTTGGATCGCATACATATACAATCCCATATAGTTGACAGAATACATTTGTGTTTTTTCATCCAGATGAACCAAATGTTCCAATCCTTCTATTTCCAAAATATCTTGCGCAAGAACACCCGCTTCTTTTAAATCGTTTTTGTTATACAATTTAGGCTGAATTTGGCGTATCAAATCCAGTCCGTGCGTCAAGTCCTGTACGTTGGTTTTCAACCGAGCGTCGGACGTCTGTATCACGCTTTGTGCCGTGATGACCCCAGCGACCTCCAAGTCTCCGCCGATATACACCTTCCCAAACACGTTCAACGACGCGTCCACGGCGGTCGTCGCCCCTATAATAATATTGCCTTTGTCGTAATATAAGTTTTGGTTGGTATCGGGTACCCAGTCGTATACATTCAACACCTCCGCCTCCGAATCCCCGTGAATGGTGAACGCGCTATCTATATAAAAGTCTGCCGACGAATATACGTGTAAGACTTGTGCCGACAAATCAACAATTGACCCAGTGTCTAGGTCTAACGAGTCCATGGAACACGATACGATGGTGGTATCGCCCAGCAAAACGGTTGTAGTGTTGGATTGTAAGTTATTTAGGACAGTCGACTGGAAAGACGTATTTTTTGTGTTCACATTTATATTATCAAATTCGGCGTCCGCCGCGCGTATATTTCCATCGACGTCGAATAATGTCGCTTTGACCACAATCATACTAAGGTCTTCCAGGGTATTGATTGTACCAATACCTACAAAGGAAAAATCCACACCACCTCCAAATTCGAGTGTAGTCGAACGCAATGTCCCCACCGATAAAACACCCGTTATATCCAAATTTCCCGCTATAAGACTCGTATTATTATCGCCATAAAATATGGAGTCGCCCAATGTAATCGTATCATTTACACCCATCACCAACGCCCCGTTCATTTGAATATTTCCATCCATCGACAAATCGTTCCCCAAAACCATAGAACCGTCTACCACCAAGCGTCCGCTTAAATCTACGTCATCTATAAGTCCATACAAGTGGTCGGACAACACCATATTTTTTCCGGCACCAAAGACTTCGATGCCAACACGCTTGTTATTCAAATATAAGTTGCCGTCTTGTAATTTGAATTTATGGTAAGACGATATATTTTCAGTAGACAATACATTTAACTGGCTCATTATATATTAAAACGAATAAATAATGAACGATCGTGGAGAAGTACATAGTCCACCTGGTTTAGTACAAGAAATCTATGACCTATTGATGCCCTTGTTGAAAGACGACGTCCATATAGACGTCTACGAACCCGGCGTCGGTCCCGGTATATTTTATGATTTATATCCGTATAAAGACAAAACTACGTATCACGGTTGCGACCTATTTCATAATCGCCCGCCTTTTGTCCACGGCGATTTTTTCGACCAAACGTTAAGCTCCTACGACCTTGTGATGGGTAATCTGCCGTTCAACCAAGGCATCGTCCACACCCCCTGCAACAAAACAAGCACGAAAAAAAGCAAAACCATATGGACGTCTATGTTAAAGAAATGTATCGAACATATACGCCCCAACAAATACGGGGCATTTATTATTCCGTGTATATGGCTGAAGCCCGACAGAGCAAAGATACACGAGCTGCTTATGTCTAAAAAAATCTTATATTTAAAAACCTACGATTGTGCCGAAAGCAATAAAATGTTTCAGTACCAATGTCAAACGCCCGTATGTTATGTTATATTTCAAAATACACCCGAACCGCAATTAAACCTTTGGAACCATACGGCGTTTATACGCTTTCCCCTTGTCTCGTGTATCCCCACAAAAAACGTGTCGTTGATGTTGAAAAGTATTCAATACATACAACAGCATAACCTTAAGACGTTGTCTCCCATAAAAATCGCCAATACCAAACCTATGACCCGCCAAACCGACGGATATTTTTGTATTGAATCCATCACACACCATATATACGGATTTCACGCCACTACACCAGGGTCTTATCACGGAATACCTAAAATAATATTAGCGAATAAACGACTACCTATTCCCTTCGCCGATTACGAAGGCGCTTACGGATTGTATGGGCGAGACAAATATATCGTCGTGGGCGAGTCCTTGGAAACCGTGTATACTTTTTTGAACGACCATCTTATTCAACAAATTATAAAATCGTTTTGTATTCGTATGAATTTTTACGAGTTGCACGTGTTCCAATATTTACCGGATCCAAGACATTGCGATGTAGAAGACTATAAATTGAAAATTCAAAGTCTATAGGAACAAATCCATGGATTACGGACTATTGACCACCCGGTTTACCAACGAGACGGCTTTAGAAAACAAGCGATGGCGCGAATCCAACGAATACAAAGGGTGTATGTATTTGTTAAAATCCAAAATAAGCGACCGGTTGGATTATAACAAATTATATTTTGTGTTAGAAATGAACAATAGTATCAATAAAATTATGGGGATAGGCATCATCTCCATAAAGCACAGCGGGTGCCGCGAAAAAATATATTCCAATACATATTACAACCGGTATATGTACAAAGGATCCACGCGGGTCGACGTGTTTCGAGACGGAGACTATTGTATAGACCGCGTAGATGAATTCATAGAGTATTTCGAAGACCCCTTGTTTCGCGGGAAAGGGCATATGAAACGCGGGCAATCGATGACGCATTTTCCCTATAAAAAAATGACCCCTAAACATATTGAATTATTAAAATATTGGGTTAAACAAAATATATAAACTTATAGTATGTTGATACCACTTAGTCCATTAGTTAAAAAATACAATATACAATTCAAAGGCGTATTGCATGTAGGTGCCCACGAATGCGAAGAATTAGGCGATTATGAACAATATATACAACGCTCTAAAATTTTGTGGATAGAAGCTATGGAAAACAAAGTCGAAGCCAACAAAGCCAAATATGAACATTTGCTTATCGAAAACGCGGTCATTTCCGACAAAGAAGAAACGTTAAAGTTTAACGTGTCCAACAACGGGCAATCGTCGTCGTTGTTAGAATTAGGTTTACATAAACAATTTCACCCACATATTCATTATGTCGATTTTTTTATGGCAAAAACTCAATTGTTAAAAGATATATTGCCTAAATACGAAGACATCCATTTTAATTTTTTAAATTTAGACATCCAAGGAGCAGAACTCAAAGCATTGAAAAGTATGGGCGATTATTTGAATAATGTCGATTATATTTACACCGAAGTAAACAGCGATTATGTATACGAAGACTGTGCCTTAATCACAGAATTAGACGACTATTTATCACAATTTAATTTAAAAAGAGTAGAGACAAAATGGTGCGGACATTTCCGGTGGGGCGACGCGTTTTATATAAAACAAATTAAATAAACACATCTATATATGTTTAGTTTGTGTATAGCCACGATGGACCGATACGACGAATTTCTAAGTAAATATTTGCCCGAATATTTGGACAATGATTTGGTCGACGAAATAATCATAAGCGATGAAAACGGGCAAGATGTAGAAAAAATAAAACAATACTTGAACCAACACGCACATTATGATAAATTCGTATTGTCTACCAATGAAACAAATTTGGGTCCGTTTCTGAATAAATATAAAGCGTGTCAAAAGGCAAACAACTCGTGGATCGTATTGATGGACTCGGATAATTTCGCAAACAAAACCTATTTTGAAACGGCAAAAGAATATATACATAATCTTGGAACCAATGTCATTTTGGCGCCAAGCAAAGCAAAACCGGGGTTTGATTTTACTCATATGAATGGTTTTGTGTATAAAAAAGGAAACTTCAAACACAATAAACATATGGAAATGAAACAAAAGCAATCACACCATTCTAATAGTGACACATTAATGAATACCGGAAATTATGTCATCCATAGGTCTTTAATCGAACGTTTAGATTTAAGCCAAGAATTAAATATTTCGAGCTCGTCCAGTTGTGATGTAATTTATTTTAATACCCTATTGTTTGAACAATTGGACTTAAATTTACACGTGGTACCCAAACTGGAATACGAACACGTCGTTCATAAAAATAGCATATATATACTGACCCATCGTCAATACAGGCATTTTGCCGCGTTCGTAGAGGCGCGATACAATAGATTAGAGTGATTCTATCAAAAAATCGCACATAGGACCCAATTCAAACAAATGTTTTATGGTGGAATAATAGACCAACCTATTATTATATTGTGTCTCGCTAATATTCAATAAAGTATGTTCTAATGTGCCTATTTCGTCGGCGTGAATAACTACACACAATTGCTTGTAATCTATCACGTCTTGAAAAGGCAGCCAATTAACGTCGTTCCATATGTATATAGGTATGGTGCCTAATTGTAAACATTCGAAAAAACGAAACGACCCGCGTCCGTACCCTCTTGGAGCTAAGGCGAATTTAGACCTAAGGGTGGTTTGAATGAATATATCTTGTAAGGATTCATTGACAACCGGTTTCCAACCGCCCGAATTTATCAATGTGAAGTTCGCCTTTCGAGACAAAACATCAAACATTTTTTTTCTTACATTGGGCACAACATGATTGGACGTGATATTGCCTACAAAAGAACATAATATATTTTTTTGTGAAAAAGATTGTTTCGGCATATGTTCGAGTCTATGCTGACGATCTTCGTATATGAGCGGTATGGGTATATTACCGGAGCAACACCCGTATATTAGCGTGTTAACCGGCAATTTCAGAAGCGGTCCGTCGTCGTATTGGACGATTACAAAATAACCATGTTCGGAAGGATGGTCTTTGACCCAAGCGTCCAAATCGTTTTGTAATTGTGTTTTTTTCGAAATGAACCACGGCTCTATTTGAAAGTTGGTCCATAAGGCGGGTATATAGGTTCGGCGTGTTTTTTTGTTGGACATTTGTCTCAAAAAGTATTCTTCCAAATAGAGACCACGTTTAAATGGAGGATACGTATCTTTGTTTTTACAATAAAATAATTCATTGTTTATCATATACTTATTGTAAGAGAAAATATCTTTACAAATGAACCACGGTTCTGATCCGCGTTTAAAAAGCGTTTTATTTTTCCTTGTACATTTTCATCCTTTTTTGTTTACGACTACGTGGAACGCATAAATATCCGCAAAAATCCGAATAGTCCGCGTTTCTGTATTTACGATTGGCAGTTTCTGGGTCGGTAATATCGGCGTGGTCTGCGTTAAAGGATCTAGTTTGGGTATGTCCGGGCTTGTGCGTCCATACGCCGTCGTCGTTTAATCGGTAATAATGATAATCATTCCCGGGCGCCACCACCAACGCGCCTTTATAATGTGTTTTGGGGCAGTTCTTTTTGGTTCGGAACATATGCTTATTGTCGGATAAAGTACGATCCATCATAGATTTACAATTTAAATCGGCACCTTTTATCATGGGCATTTGTACGGCGTAGCCTGGTTGGGGTCGCCTACAACGGTGTCCAGGCTTATGTTCTTTCTTGCATAAATTATACGCGCGACGACTTTTCAAATTCAAAAAATAATTATAGCAATTATGACTTTCACGTACGAATAAATTCTTATCGTACGAAGTGTCCCATGAATACAGCCGTTCCATTATATAGAGGCGATAATTAAATTCTTCATTTTTTGAAAGTCTCTTTTCAAATTCAAGCTGTAGATAATCGAGTTATAGGTTTCGTAGTGTTCGGCGTCTAATTCGGGGTGTTGTTCTAAATAATGTGTATACGCCTTTATAAACGAACCTTCCACAAATTGAAACATATCTTTCAACGAAAGGTCGCTTTTTATCCAAATATGTTTATGACATATGTAAATGTTAGACCCGCCTAGGACCTGTAGAATCCCGCGATTTAAACTATGACGGACGACTTGTACCCACATGTCCTCGCGACAGGCTAAAATAGACTCTATGTCTAGAGTATTCAGAACCATTTCATAACAAGGCTTGTGAAACATTTCCAAAAACGCTACGCGCCGTTTTAATTGCTGAATCTCTTCTTTTAATTCATCCATTGATGTTTTTTTAACGAAGAAAAACATCAATTTTATAATCTTACCAAACTATAATGAACTTTAATTCGGACCATTATAGTTTAAACGAAATAAAAAAAATGTTCAACATTATTGACGGCGTAAATTTTTTTACGGACTTTACGCTACAAGACGTCGAACTAGCGAAGAAAAGATTATACGCGTATTACTACAAAGAATATCCCACCCGAGACACCAAGGAATTCTTGGACGCCTTAGCCAATAAAATCATTCAAGACAAATTCGCCGCGTCGCTCGAAAAACCGCAAAGTGTGTTGGTTAAAAATACCATAAAAGATAATTTAAACCCCAATTATAAAAACACGATCACCCGTGTCACCGAAATAGATTCACAATATAGACCGACTTTATTTCAATGTAATTATCCAGACAATTGCTCCGCCCCGAATTTGTCTCCCGCCAGCGAAACCATATTTAGTAGCAAATTGACCGATACGCTCAACAATACCATTTCTTTAAAAGTGGCGTCTATAAATATTCCGTTTAGTTTTTATAACCTAGAAGCCTTACAAGGAAACACGGTGCTCGAAATGGATATATGCAGTAATGCCGTATTGGATATAGACCCCGGTTATTACAACGTAGAAGAATTGGTCGAGCAATTGGTTCAAAATCGTGTATACTATACGACCAATCAAGGTGGAAATCACACCGAATTACATACACACTTCGATATATCTTACAATTCAAAAACGGGCAAAACCACCATAACCAATAATGAAATCTATCCGATTGTATTTACATTTTACCATAATAAAAATACTACCTTCGAACATACCCGCGTCAATAATTCTCTAGGATGGATATTAGGATTTCGCCGTATAACGTGTTCGGGTGAAGAGATATACAGCACGTATACGCTTGAGGTCGGCGGGTCGATTACGGGGGAATACATGAGTTTTATACCCACCATAAAATACTTCGTCCTTACTGCCGACGACCACAACCACAATCAAAGCAACAAATCCCTTGTTCAATTACACCAAGGCAAAGAATACATCCGCCCCACCACCTATCCCGAATCGTCTATTTGTTTAGAGACCCTTACTAAGGCAGACTTGACGCCTTGGTCGTATGACAACCGACCCCTCACGCGAAAACAAATCTATAGTCGCGCCTCCACCAACGATACCAACAGCGAACAGCCTTTAAAAATAGAACAAACCAACATGCCGAACATATTAGCCATCATTCCGTTTGAAGCCAAGTCGTTGGTTTGGGGACAAAGTATATTTTTTAGTGATAAAAATCAATATGCGCGCGAATACCACGGACCCGTAGACATTGAAAAGTTGTCTATCAAAGTATACGACGACAAGGGTAAAGTATTGAACTTGAACGGGCAAGATTGGTCTATGACGTTGTTGTCTAAACACTTGTATAAATATTAAAAATTGAAATAATTTAAATCCTATAAACCGAAATATGATTGTGACGATTTACGATACGACCTTAGATGTATTCGAAACCGGAGTCATATTAAGAAAGTTATTGTCGGGGCGTTGGAAAGAAATAAAAAACACACCAAACCACAACAAAGGCTATAACGTTATCTTGATTAAAAAAAAGCAATATATGCGGTCTTCTATTATTGCGCATGTCTTTCTAGACTTTAATATATATGAAAAAAATCACTATATAAATCATATAGATTTAGATCGCCTCAATTGTCGGACTTCCAATTTAGTAGGTCACGCAAAGAATTCCAAGAAACTACTTTTGTCTCGCGAATTAAATGGACCCGTAGGTTGACCATTTTCAAATATTATAATGGTCGGGAAACCGTTGACGTTGTAGTCTTTCATAAGTTTCTTCTCTTCTGGCGTCCCTCCCCCGACGGACACTTCAATCATTTTTTTATCGCCTAACTCGAGCGCGGTTTCGTCCCACACCGGCTTTAATTTTTTACAATGTCCGCACCAATCGGCATAAAATAAGACCAGTTGTTTGCCATCGCTCTTTAAATTATTCGGAAAGTCGCTCGCCTCGAAGGCTTCGTCCAATCGGAACGTGGTGTATATAAAATACAATACCACCAACACCGCCACTAAGAGAAAGGTAAATTGTAAATCCATTTTTTTCAGTTTGTTGGTCATTTTGTTCAAGAGCTTCATTATATATATATAATATTTTAAGAGTCTTGGAAGTCGCGAATGTCTTTTTCCAATTTTTTCAGGCGTTTGTCTATGTTTTCCGCGTATTTTTCTACTAGCGCCAGGCGGACCTCAGGCGCGGTCTCAGGCGCGGTCTCCATACCTTCTCTTAGTCTAAAAAAGAATACGATTACGAGCAATAGGTATAACCACATATATATAGGGCGTAAAAAATTGAAGATAAAAAGGTCTAAAGCCAACCCTATGACCTCTCCCTTAAGGTATCCTGGCGGCAAAACGCGGGCGTGTAAAACCATAGATGACATTATGACGACTTATTACGACCTACCCGATACGTTGTGTTCGCCGTTCTTGGGCGGTGGTTCGTTTGAATTGTACGTAAAAAAGAAATACAATATGAAATTAATTGTGAATGACAAATTCACCCCGTTGTTTCATTTTTGGTCTCAAGTCAAAACCAACTCCCAACAATTGTGCGACGACTTGACGCAAATTCCGGTCGTATCCAAAGCCTTGTTTACCCACTACAGAGACACCATTATGGATTTAACCGACCCGCGCCAACAAGCCGTTCAATATTTTATTATAAATCGTTGTTCGTTCAGCGGCGCCACGTTGTCGGGCGGATTTTCTCCCGAAGCCAGCGCGAAGCGTTATACGGCTTCGTCGATTGAAAAAATTAGACAATTGGACCTGTCGGAGGTCGACTTATACAATTATGATTTTGAATATTTTATAGGTCATTGTGTCCCTCGTTCTGCGTTCCTATTTTTAGACCCGCCTTATTATTTAGAAAAAAAATCAAAATTGTATGGGAAAGACGGAAATATGCACGAAGACTTTCGCCATGACGCCTTGTTTGAGTTGTTGCGAACCAAAGAGAATTGGCTGTTACATTATAATGATTGCGACTATATCCGAACATTATACAAAGACTATTTCATCTTAGACGCACAGTGGAGTTATGGAATGAATAAAAGTAAAAGGTCGTCTGAGATTATCATATTATCGATTCGCGTAGATTAAGTTTACAGGCAAGACGCCATCCAAACTATACGGGCTTTTCATAAGGTCCTGAATATGTTTTGGTTGACACGACACGGTCACCGATAATTTACAAAATCCCTTGGCGTTTTTGGTCTTATGTATTTTCGTTCGTATTCTCAATTGTTGGTCGATCTTAAACTCGGGGACCTTAAATTTACAAAGGTCGTCGCCTAAATGATACAAGCCTTTATCTGAAATTTGTATATACGAACATTTTTTATGGGCGTACAAGGTTTGGATCGTATCGTCGGGGCAATCCAAATACATATCGTTAAAATCGGTGGTCTCTATTTTTACAGAGAGCCATTCTTCGTGGGTTACATCTTTTAACATAAATGGCGGGATTTTATGGTGGAATAACGTTGCGTCGCACAACAATTGTTCAAACAACTCTTTGGATTTTTTGGGTATTTTCTGTCGCGGACTCCCTACCCATTTGTCTCCATCGTAGTTCAAAGAACACTGCATCCAATCGGGTGTGTTTTTTCTTTTGATTTCTATAGCGACCGACACATTACCCATAAGGCATTCGATATCATTTTTGGCACCACAACCTCCTAAATCGCATTCTCTTTGTACGTTAAAAGGGCGTCCGTTCAAGTAGCAGCGTTTGACAATATTATAAATTTGTAATTCATAGTGTTTTCCGCTAAACGAACACCCTGAACCGCGCTTCATTCCTTAAACCCATCATAGAATTTATTTTCAATTTATAACCACGCAGCGCTCGCACTCGACGCCGCAGCGCTCGCACCAGGCAACCCGCCGTTCGCACCAGTCGCCACACTCGACGCAGCGCTCGACGCCGCGGCGCTCGCACCAGGCAACCCGCCG
>Ga0222690_1000163_pt1 | contig 22937 bp, 18 predicted proteins | sample AntAcemetage1234_FD_179802 | JGI IMG/M metagenome (GOLD analysis project Ga0222690, IMG submission 179802) | Saline water microbial communities from Ace Lake, Antarctica - #1234 | ecosystem: Environmental > Aquatic > Non-marine Saline and Alkaline > Saline | place: Antarctica: Ace Lake... | reverse complement strand
AAGGAAAGGATAAGGTGTTGGGTATATGCTGGGATAAATGTGGAAGTGGTTACAAAAACGCCGGCGCCCTTTGCCACCCCAATGGTGGTCCGGGTATTAAGAAAACCTTATTCAAGCGCCAAACGTGTCCATCTGGTTGGAAAAATGTTGGGGGTGTGTGTTGGTCGAAGTGCCCCCCAGGGTATCGCGACGATGGGGCACTTTGTAACAAAAATTAAATATTCGTATATTATAAAATATGGCTAAATTCAGCGGGGCATCAAAATTGGCTAAGGGGGGTGCGTCCGCCGCGGGGGCCGCAGCATCAGCTGCAAAAGCGGCGGGCAAGGCTGCCGCGGGGGCGGCCAAGGGGGCGGCAGCAGCAGCGGCGGCCGCTGGTAAGGCTGCTAGTAAGGCTGCGGGGAGTGCTGCCGACGCAGCTAAAAAAGCCGCTAAAAGCGCCAAGAAAGGTAGTAAAGGTGCAAGTAAAGCGGGTGATGCGAGTTCGGCTGCCAAGAAAGGTAGTAAAGGTGCAAGTAAAGCGGGTGATGCGAGTTCGGCTGCCAAGAAAGGTAGTAAACTTGGTAGAGGTGCTAAAAAAGCTGCTCCATTGTTAGCGGCGGCTGGTCTCGTCGGCGGAGTACTGTACATAGAAAAGAAACTTGGCGAAGAAAGTGAAGCTGTACAGGGTTGTACGACCGCATGCTTACCTAGTAATTTCGACGAACTCGCGTACGGCAGTTTGAAAAAGGATCAATTGAAATACAAAAGCCTGGAGGAATTGAAGAAGGTGGACCCCAAAACACCAGATGACCAACCCCTGTGTAACGATAAAGTTGAGGATTGTGGTGAATATTGCACGGATAAATGCAAAGCGAAACATCAATCAGATATCCCAGGCTCTAACATCTTGAATCGTGCCACCGACGCAGCTGGTGACGCAGCTGGTGACGTTTTTAACAAATTGAACGAAACACTAAACCCGTTTGCGGGACCAGAAGGTAAGAAACGAATGTTAATCGCCGGCATCGTATTATTCCTTATATTATTTGGACCTATCATTTTTAAAATGGTATTTTAAACAAATGTATTTAAAGCATTATTATCTTTATGTGAGTAGATGATACTCAGTATTGATGTTGGTATCAGAAATCTCGCGATGTGCCTATTTGACGAAACGTCAAACCTTGTCATGGAGTGGGACGTATCGGGTGTACCCCCCGAACATAAAGATGGTTTATTCGTTTCATTACGAAAACATTTAGACGAGCGCCCGTGGGTACTCACGTCTGATACGATACTCATAGAAAAACAACCCGACAAGAATAAAAAGATGAAGATGGTTGAACATTTTTTACACGCATATTTCGTGATACGGGCACCCAATGCCGAGACGATTATTTACGATGCTAGATTTAAAGTACCCGACGTATCGGGTCCCGGAAAGGCACAATATATGAAACGAAAAAAGGTATCTATAGAACGATGTAGAATATTTATCGAAACAAACGATAATAATTCACATTGGTTACCCATTTTCGATGCATCTAAAAAGAAAGATGATCTCGCCGACACTGTGATGCAGGCTATAAGTTTTACGAAACGGGTAGAACCCAAAAAGAATAACAAAGAAGAAAAGAAAATTGTACCTAGAAAACCAAATGAAAATCAAAAAAATACGAGGTATTCTTTATCAAATCTTGCGTGGATTTTAAAAAATAAACCTGAGTGTGAATACCTTGAAAATAATAAAAGATTCATGAAAGATTTAAAAAGATATTATAAATCACTCGACGAATTTATTGATGACCAAAAAAATACGTGAGTACGTATCTTACACCAGATGTCACGGGTAATACACCGTGGTTAAATCTGTACCCCTCGTAATTAATCATATCCCCTTGTTTCATGTATATGATGGGTAAATCTTTCATATTTAGTAACATTTCAGTTTGTTTTCCCAATGTGGGAGCTCTACGTATCCTCGAAACACGTGTATCTTTTAGATCATCGAATAAGTAAAAGTCACCTCCTTCATAGTCGTTAGGATCTGATAATAAAACATTTATTGTAGATTTTGACAAGTCGGCATGCATTGGTATATCGACCCGTTCTCCGGGTGTATACCGTTTCAAAAATATATAATCGAGTGTACCTTTCTGTTTAGGTAATTTTTTATTATACAAGTCTATACATTTTTCATATAACTCGGGGTAATTCATAGTTCTGTCAATCTCTAATAATTCAATTTGGTATACAGGATTATCATCAACGGGGTCGGCTGTTGTGAGAAAGTGTTTATTTTTCGCCATGGAAATAATTTCTTCACATTCAGATTTTGTGAGAATATTTTTTATTGTATATATTTTTATTGAATTTGGAATATACAAATAAAAAAAAATTAAGAATAATATTAAAATGATTAATAGTGTCATACTATTTTATATAGAATATATCCCATGATAATGATGCAATGCATTCTCTAAATTCCAATTTTTATCAATTTTATCTTCGTTTTCATTTGGTATACAATTTCGCATTTTAAACATTTCGGGTGTAACGCCCCGCATTTCCCAAAACATCTCACACATAAATTCACCTACGTGTTCCGTGACTACATTGGTATCGACGAGTAATGGAACATAGTCTGTTAAAATTTTACTTGGAAATTCTTTGGAAGCAAAAATATTTGTGTAAATATAATCGTCACGCATTTTATTTATAGGTACTAAACCAGATGGTACAATATAAAAAAAATGCCACCCTTCTAATTTTTTAAAAACTTCTTGTATATCTAAACCTTCTTTTCTATAAAAATTATCATATTCAAATTGAATCATATCTACATCAATGTCACCGAGTCCATTTAATACTGGTAAATCGTGACCATCTGTATCAATTTTCAGAAAATCGATATGAGTTATATTACGGTCTTTACAATACCCCGAAATTGTTTTATCCGCGTCATTTAAACCATATTTGTTCACGTATACGTTGGGTTTATCGTAATCAACCGATTCCTTATACATTACATATGTCGTTTCATTAATAAACGCGTCACCGGACGGCTTGAACACGGGGTCGAATAAATGTACCGAAGTTGTTGAGTCGATGTCATTTGGGATCTGCGAACCGGTCGCGCCCACATCAAATATCGTAGCGTTCGATGTATTTTTGAGTATAGACCTTAATAATGAAAGTTCTCCATTTATTTTCTGGTTACAGCAGATACGGTACGCAAAATAAGGAATACTAATCTTACTCGTTTCATCGCGAATCGTAATCCAGGTATCTAATGAAGGTTCCATTATGTGTAACTGTGGTATATCTTTTATATACGATTAAAGAATTGGAGCAATTTACATGTATAATGGAAATCCATGTACTTGATCATGGTTTTGTGCGACTCGTTGACCACATGCCTCGGGAAAACCTCGATACATCAATTGTACAAGCCGCTCGAGTCTCTTACGGAGATGGAACGAAGACTTCTCGCGGAGACGCTGGACTTATTCGATATCTAATGCGCCATTGGCACACGACACCATTCGAAATGGTTGAATTTAAATTTCATATCAAAATGCCAATCTATATCGCGAGACAGCATTTGAGACACAGAACAGCGAGTGTAAACGAGCTTTCAGCGAGATATTCAGTCGTCCCCAAGGAATATTACAGTCCAGACGTACTTCGTGGACAGTCAGAAGTGAATCACCAGGGGTCAGAAGGGGTTGCGGACGTCGACAAGGAAGGTATGCAGACGCATCTCGAAGAGTCGTTTGATATTTACGACAAACTATTAGAAGAGGGGTGTTGTCGCGAACAGGCACGTGGCAATCTACCACAATCCACATATACGGAGTTTTATTGGAAAATCAATCTCCATAACCTCATGCATTACCTACATCTCCGTATGGATTCACATGCACAAAAAGAAATTAGAGACTACGCGAACGCGATATACACACTCGTCGAACCACTTGTTCCTATTAGCATGAAAGCGTTTACGGACTTCAGGGTAAACGCCGTTCATCTCACGGGGCTTGAAATTGAATGTATTCGTTCGGGTATCATTATTAAATCACCTGGTGAAAGACGAGAGTTTCACGAAAAGATGGAGCGTCTAGGACTTGGGGATCGGTATAAATAAACTGACCAGTAAACTTCTATGTTTTAAATTTTATGGATGAAGATGTGGTAGCATTTACCCCTAAACACAATGCCATTCCTATAATATAATATTGTTTTAAATTAACATGAAAGTACATATAGTAGGATCGGGTCCTACGGGAATTTCAATTGCTTGGGAAATTTCTAAATTTACGGATCATGAGGTTATTATGTATGACAAAAAACCTTCAATGGGTGGGTCGTGGTGGGAACCACTTGGAGAAAAACGCAACATACATGCACACCGGGCACTGTTCGACAAAGCGTTCGTAAACACGCACGGTTTATTCCAGGAAATGGGTATTTCCTGGAATGAAATGTTCGTCCCTGAAAATCACGAATACGTGAAGATGAAAGAGAAACGTTTAAAACCAATCGACTACGCCTCGCTCACCTCACTCGCGGTACGTGTACTATCCTTTCCCGGTGCGTACAAAAGTAAAACGGTGAAGGACAGTATCGGTAAGCTTTCATCGCATGGCGAGAATTTCGTCAAGACAATCACTTATGTGATGGACGGTGTAGGGTGGGACGTCATGACAGCATACGAATTTGTCCAGAACGCGAATCATATAGGATTGTCAACCATGTACACACAACGCGGATCCGGTACCAAGATGAACGACGCCATGTTTCATGCACTCGAAAAACAAGGTGTAAAATTTATAGGGAATAAAACGATGAAAAGTGTAGAATACTACGACAAGGGGTACGTGGGTACATTCGAAGACGGAGTGATAATAAACGATGGTATGTTAGTTATGTGTGTGGATAATTCGAGTGCGCTTAAACTCATCGGGAATAATTGGCAAGGTGCGCGTGACAAAATGTTTACTAGTACATACGGGAGTTTAACACTTATGCTCGACTACGATACACCGACCATTTTACCGAAGGAGCATTACATTGCCATGAACACGAAATGGAATCTTATACCCGAAAAATTGGACGGTTCAAATACTGTCGCGTGTATGATGTGTAACCTGACTGAACAAATACTGACCACACCACCGGGAAAGTTAAAAAAACAAGTGGTCGAACAGTTAACTGCATTGGGTATTCCCGAACCAAAGAGTGTTCGCGTCGCGTGGGGGTCGCATTGGAACGGTCGTAAATGGGAATTTACACAATCTTCGGGTGTTCTCAGTGTAAATGGTCAAGTTCCATTTTTTGGTAATTCTGAAAATGTAGCCCTATGTGGTATGATGTCAGAGCGTCACACACCATATTCGAGTATGGAAGCTGCCATAGAAGTTGGGCGCTCATTTTGTAATCAGACATTCAAAACACGTAAACCCTTAAAACCTATTTTAGTCACACATATTTTAATCGTGCTTATAGTTTTAATTCTCCTAATGATATATACGCGATGATAGTCGATGGTACGGTATACGAACCAATGTATGAACATAATGGAAAACATTACTTACGCGTGACACTAAGTGATGCAATTGCGCGTCGGGTTCAATATACGCAAATGAAAAACCCAATCGACGCGAAACACATCGACGATCCATTGATTGGAAATGTACTTACCATAAAAGTACCATATAGATATAACCGTGTTATGTGTCGCTTCGAAGGTGCACCCGTTCAATCCCTTAAGCGTGGAGATACTGTCAACTTGGATATGATATTCACGGGGCGATGGTTCGCCGGTGAGTATAGTGGATACACGTGGAAAATGACCTATATAAAGCTAATAGACTCCGTTACTACATGACCCTTACAAGATCTGGGTATATAGTACCGGATACGCAAGAGACGAAAAATGCGTTAACGGTACGTCCCATCGTTAATGCAGATTTTGGTGTGGCACCCCCATCTTTTAAAGTGTTTAGAAAAGCAAAAACGGGTGTATGTGTACCGAGGTTTTACGCCGAAGAACGATTCGGTATTCCCGAAAAGGATATGAGACCCGAACCCGAAAAAATGAATATACAATTTAAGGGGAAGTTACGTGATGAAACGTTTCAAAACGTAGCACTTTCAAAAGCTATAGAGGCTGGTCACGGTATTCTATCACTTCCATGTGGGTTTGGGAAGACCACCGTGTCCCTCGCTATCGCGTGTAAACTTGGGTACAGAACTATGATTGTCGTCCACAAAGAATTTTTAGCGAATCAATGGAAAGAACGTATACAACAATTTTGTCCCGGTGCGACGATCGGGGTCGTACAACAGAATAAAAAGGAGACTAACTGTGATTTTGTCATCGCCATGCTTCAATCTCTTTCACTGAAAGAATATTCTTACGAAGACTTCGATAGTATTGGAACACTCATAGTAGATGAAGCGCATCATATATGTGCAAAGGTTTTTTCGCAGTCACTGTTTAAACTGTGCCCGAAACACGTATACGGTTTATCCGCGACGCCCAACCGTAAAGATGGTCTGACTAAAGTTTTACACTGGTTCATGGGACCCACATTTTTCGCCGTAGAACGCGAAAATCAGGCACAAGTGAATGTATTTCCACTTGATTTTTCGTGTAAACGATTTGAAGATCCACCACCGTGTACGAGATTTGGAAAATTATCATTGGCGACGATGATAACCGAATTAACTGAAATATCAGAGAGGAACCATCTCATTTTATCGACAATAAAAAAACTTACAAAGACGACAAGACAAATTTTAGTTTTAAGTGACAGGCGATTTCATTGTGAGTACCTCCATTCTAATTTTAAAACGACATCGGGGCTCTACATGGGTGGTATGAAAGAGGTTGATCTTACCGCGTCAAGTAAAAAGCAAATCATTTTCGCGACGTTCAGTCAGGCACATGAAGGACTTGACATTCCCAGTCTTGACACGGTTATTCTCGCGACCCCGAAATCTGATATCGTCCAATCTATCGGGCGTATCATGAGAGAGACGACTGGAAAAAAAAATAATCCACATATCTACGATATATTAGATCACTGGTCGGTATTTTTTGCAATGTATAACAAACGTTTGCGCGTGTATAAACAAGGTGGGTTTAATATCCCAGACCAAAAACCCGAACCGGGCGACTTTCCAGTCGGAAAATGTCTCGTACATATATAAGATGACCCGGTGTTCGGTTGGACGGTCCACACAAAAATACACCGGTGGTGGTGGTGTAGATCTGAGTTCTATACTTGAAGCACAAGGTGATATCATATACGCAGACGTGAATATAGAAGCTGAAAATTTACCAATCGGTGGTACTACTGGACATGTGTTAACGGTCACCGCACCTGGTATTTTGGGGTGGCAAGCGATCACTTTAACTGGTGGTCAAGTTGGCAATTTACAGCAGGTCACTGTAAATGGACCTACGACTGATCAGTCTATAGGATTTTTGAATACAGTAACATCGCTAAGTGCGAGTGGAAACGTTCTCGTAACTGGAAATGTTACGGCTCAGAAATATTATGGTGATGGTACAACCCTAACTGGTATCGCTTTAAGTAGTGATATGACATCGAACGCCCTACGTATTTCTAATCTCGAAGTTTCAAATGTGAATATTTGGTCCAACCTCGCTTCTAACGTTGACCGGATTGAACAACTCGAATTCGCGAATACAGTCCAAAAGAATTTGATCACAACCATAATAAATAATAAAATTGTTAGTAGTTCGGGGGGTATCACGGTTTTAAACACAGGTGATATTATTTACGCTAACGGTACGAATACACTCTCAAAAATCGGAATCGGGACACCTTCACAGATACTCACAGTGTCTGGAAATATACCCTCGTGGGTTAACCCACCCGTGAATACACTATGGCAAGAGTCTAATGGAAGTATTTATTATACCGCAGGTAACGTCGGTATCGGTATCGGTGCGGAAACACCGGTGGCTACGTTACAAATTGGGTCGAACGTACATATTCACGATACGGGAAATAATAAACTGGTCGTGGATGGGAATGTGTATGTATCGCGGGCACTACGTGCAATTGATTTAGTAGAATCGTATGAAGTGCGGGCAAACTTCTTCACTGTTAAAAATATTGATATAAGAGCTGAGCGACCTCGTCAGGGTGGTGTGATATTATAAATTTTATAATCTAGGATCATAGTAGACATGAGTAATACTGGGTATACTGTGACCAGTCCCAACACGGTATACAGTTACGCTATTCAGAGTGGTGACGGTGGCGTTGATGGTGTCGATTCATGGAACCCAGATGAGTTCACTGCCGGTGATCAACACTATGGTAGTATATCCGGGAGGGATGAAAATTCACAATTCGGTAGAGGACTTGATACAGACTTTGAAGGAGAGCGTATCGTAGGTGGTGGTCCAAATTGGAATAGTGGGCGGGGGTATATTCAGATATATGATTGGTCAGAATCTAGTTCTACGTGGACATCTCTTCAACAAATAAACGGACCCAGTGCTGCTGGCTGGTTCGGCGAATCAGTTTCGATGAATTATGATGGAAGCCGAATCATAGTGGGTGCGCCGAAAATAAACACTGTATACGTATACGACATCGGTAATAATAATCTGTTTACTCTTGTACAAACAATTAGTCCATCTTACGATTCATTTGGACACTGCGTTTCTATAGCGGGTGATAGAGCTGATCGTTTCGTTGTTGGTGCACCAAATGTAAATACTATATATGTGTACGAACGACAAGCGAGTGGTCAGTTCACACAAGTATATTCAAATTCTGGAACGAATATGGTTAACGATGTACCTGTAACTATTGGGGGGTCGACACGTATAACGCTATACAGTAAATTCAATGGGTATGGGTATTCGGTTAAAATGTCCGGGTTTGGGGGTCATATTGTGGTTGGGGCACCAGGAACCGAAATCGCTGAAATACAATCGAGTACACAAGCAGGGACGACAACACCTGGTAATGTTTCACACCATTTAGGTGAACATACAATATCGACTGTCGGACCACATTATACGGGTTCAACATCGTATTCGTGTAATACGCAACAGTTACCAAACGATGGTAACGTTTCCGCTGGTCACCCGTACTCGGTGTACAAGTATCCCAATACGGGTACCGTAGTCGATGGCAACGCCACTGGAGCGCTCAGGTATCCGGATAGTCAGAATGGTTTTCTTCATCATTACAATAGATCACCCTATGGTGCAAATGCAGGCGATATGGGAGATGGGTTTATTTTTCCCAATTTTCAAGTGGGGAATATACGCGTGCTTAAATCTCTAGACGGTGGGAGTTGGAGTACAGGTGTCACACAAATTGGGTCGGATATAAAAGGGCATAATCCGGATGGGTATACATACATGTCCGCTTGGAATTGTATATATTCGTCTCTTCCAGGGTTTGGTAGGTCTGTTTCTATATCGGTCGATGGGAAACGCGTTTCCGCTGGATCCCCGGGGTATAAGGATGTAAGTTATGCTGCTCAGGCAGCGCACGGTGATACACGGTATTTCGTTTTAAATACAGATTCGAGTGCATACGATGAACCCATGGCAAGTCGTGATGATAATACCACACCTTCGTTAGGTGGACCGTGGTCATTCGTGAGACAAAATGGATCGTGGGCCTCATGGAATATATCTATGAGTGAAGATGGCTCGCGTTTATTTGTTGGAAGTCGTGAAAGTTCGTATTCGATTATCCCGTACGATTTCTCTGGCACGACATTTTACCCAGCTGGTCCAATAGTACGGACAGGTGGCTCGGGGGTGGGACCTAATACGATAGAGTTCGGTACGACAGCACATATCCCGAACATTGTTGGGGGTAAAGGGTATTTAAGTGGGTATAGAAGCGCTGCGCATAACGGTGCTAGTTGTGTGATATCACACCCAGCTTACCCAGAAGCTTTTGGTATAACTAGCGGGGCAGGAAATAATACAACACCTGCAACCAATAACGGGAAGGGGACGGGTCTAATAGTTATATATCGTTATAGGTTAACGAGTGTGTTCCGTGGAAATAGTTTATTTGAAGGGTATGTAAAATGTGATAATTTGACGGTGGGGTCTTCGGGTGGTTCTGTCGATCACGCACGTATAAAATTTGGTGGTCGAAAAGGTGAAAATACCACTGAAGCAGCTACCACTCTAGAATCCAGATGGTTAGGTACACACGACGCTGTATATACTGGTTCGACATCGGCTACGGGTTACAAACACGATAACGAACTTTTGATTTCGAAATTTTATAGTGAACTTCATACACCTTTTGGTGACACTGTCCAGGATGCTGATTGGAATAAACGTGATTTTTTCGGTGATCGAGTACGTATAAAAGCACCTAAAATCGAATTTCAATTACAATCCGCACAATCAAGTCAAGGAAATCACAAATACCGCGAATCTCCGTGTGTATCTATCACGGATATGAATAACCCGTTCGGTGGTCAACGTGGTATGACGTATTATAGTAGTAACCCCATGGCAAATGAGCCGAGACAGCTCGTCTCTATACGTACAGGGACTTCAAATTCGCGAGTACAAGCAGGTCTTCGTTTAATTGCTGGGTCATCGGCTGGTTTTGTCGGTGAAGGCTATGCAGCAACTGCTTTGAACAGTGCTATACCGTCGGACGGTGACATGTATACATTTGCACCCGGTAATGATGGGTGGTTACGACTTCTTTGTCCAGTTGGTCAGGGGCAATCTTCTACTTATCAGACGGAAACAAACCCAGAAAATAATTCTCAAACTATAACGTCAAATTATGCGGGTATGGCAGTTGGGGATTTATATATAGGAGGGTCGATGTCCGGACCGGGTGCATCTGGTGGTGGTGGTGGGGGTCCACCCAATTTTGCAACCAGTACGTCCTCACCCCAGGTAGACACGTATAGTACGACGGTACCCGTTCAATTTAGCGGTACGGTCAATATAACAACAACAGGAAATCCCGTGTTAATTATAGTAACCTCAGATTGTCAACCCCAAAATAATACAGGTGAGTGGGTGTTTGCACAAATTTATAGGAATGGATACCCTATAGGTACACCGACTACGGTCCACCCCGGGACGTCAGCTGGCACCAACAAATCAGTTGCGTTGCACTTTTTAGACACTGTCAGTGTAGGTACGTATTCGTATAGCGCACGTGGGCGTCAGGGTTCTGGAACTATTAGATTTAACGAAAGTTATAGCGGGACCACAATTTCCGTATTTGAAATAGCCCCGACAGGACCGGCAGGACCGGCAGGATCGAACGGCCCCCCTGGTCCTCCGGGTCCGTCTGGTAATAACTCGACGGTGGCTGGTCCTCCGGGTCCTGCGGGTTCTGCGGGTTCTGCGGGTCCTACGGGTCCTCCGGGTCCTACGGGTCCTGCGGGTTCTGGGGGTTCTGGGGGTGGTACGTCTAATTGGGTCCGGTTGTATCATACTACAGGGGGGGGGTATAACGGGGATTGGAAACCACCGAATCTCGATTCGAATAGTACACCGGGTCTTTACAATACAGGAACCGGTGTGTATACATGTCCATCCACTGGCTGGTATAGAATAGATTTTTACGTGACAGTTGATATGAATAATCAGACTTCCACGTCGCCTACGTATATTAATATGTATAAAAACGGTATACAATTTCAGCGTTATTTTTCAAGACCACTGGCGGGTTTATATAGTGGAAACAACCCACCATATTACGGCGGCTTGTCGCCGTATATAGTTGTTACGGGACACGAATTGGTATATTGTAATACTAACAACCAGTTAAGAATGATTTTAGGTGCCTTTAATTTGCATGCAGGTGGCAATAGTGCACCTGGGTTCTCTATTTATAAAATATCTTAAAGAACAAAAATATAATACTAATACAGATGGAAGAAGAACACCCATTCCCGCAAGATATAGGTGTAAACATAAAAGAAATTATCGAATCCCTTACTGAAAACACACCCGAAAATTGGTCATGTTCCCACCCATTCGGATACGATACGTTAATTATCGACGATGGATCTGAAAAACCTAACAGGGATGCATTCGAAGCCGCTATAAATAAAGCTCGTATAGAATTTCCTATCAAAGTTCTCAGGGGGGAACGAAATAGGCGATTACTCGAAACCGATTGGACACAGGGTAGGGATATCGTATTATCTAATGATGAAGAATGGAAGGTATATCGTCAGACACTTCGCGATTTACCGTCGAGTACCGTAGATCCATCCAATCCTATATGGCCATCAATTCCTACATAATACTTTGCACATTTTAGGAAAACTAAAACGGGTAAAATATACGGGACTTATCGCACAAGAAGTCATGAAAGTTCTTCCAGAAGCTGTTGTCACCGATAAAGATGGATATCACTCTATAGCGTATGGTAATATGGCTGGTATTCTTGTCGAAGCCATCAAAGAGTTGAAAAATGAACTCAATATCGAAAAAATGATAAACTCTGATCTTGAAAAACGTGTATCGGCTTTAGAAAATGCTTAAAGGGTGTACAGGCTATATAATCATGGATAATCTTATTCAAATCATTCCAGTTCTCAACGAAGATGAAGTAAATGCTTTGAATATGTATACCGACGAAAAACTCTCCTTTATACGAAGTACAACCTTTAACGGTGAAAATTCAAAAATAGTTTCGAGTCGAACGAGTATTGAATGTACTCTACCCGAAAATGAAGATATTACCAAAATGGTACATGGAAAAATAAATGCAGCTCTCGATGAATATAAAAGAAAAATACTCCAAATACATTCAGGTTACAATAATCACCCATTACCCGGAGCCAATGACACGACATCGTGGCGAGAAGATATACGTATAATTCAATACACGGAGGGGCAGTATTACGGATTTCACCACGATCAGGGGACTGTACAGGCGAGACGCGAGTATCACAGACAAATATCAGTTATTTTATATTTAACAGATGATTTTGAAGGTGGTGGAACAGCGTTTACTCATAAAACATTTAAACCGAAAAAGGGAGATGCAATCATATTCCCATCGAACTGGTGCTATCTTCATCAGGGAAATCCGGTAACCAACGGTACGAAACGTGTAGCGGTTACCTGGTATTACGTAGATTCGAAACGCTAAAATGTAACACGTGATGTTTTGTCACGCGGTACATTCATAATACTTACTTCTTAATCGAGTCCATCGCAGCGAGAGCAATCACACCTACTATGAAGAACATAACAACGTAATTACATTCCGTGTTATCGTCCATGATAGCTGGTGCTTGCTGTTTATTTTTAGACGCACTATACTCCACCTTCTTCTGATCAGTAGAAGGTGGTGGGTCGTCACCAAAATCGATGGGACTGTACCCTATCATTTATTCTATGTTTACAAATTAATTTCAACCTTCTTCTTACGCCCACCACGTTTAGCTTTCACCGCGGGAATTTTCACCTGCTTCACATCACTTTCATCTTCAGGTGCGTCCACACCCTGGACAGATACGATATCGGAAATATCATCGTCGTCATCGTCGAATGCTGGTGGGTTGAAAGCCGACGTACTCACCGCGGGGTTGGGGGGCATCATGATATTTCCCATGAGACTTGAAATGTCTAGCCCGGGCCCCTGCATTTCGTGGCGCCCACCACTACCACTGGTGTTTTGTTGTGGAGAAGGGTTCTTACCGTTCACCATAGTCGTTTGGACCGCGCTCATCATGTTTTGTACCAGGTCTGGGTTTTGTTTCATGACATCATTCATGTTGGGCATCACTTGTTTGAACATACTATTCGTGAGATGGAACATCATCGCACTTCCACCGAGCATCATTACCAGTTTGATTTCTGGCGCGACATGCATCTTCGTTCGGTACTTCACGTACAACTCTTCAAATACTTCGTCGTAATCGTCAACATTTTCCATGATGTTTTCCGACCAACCTTCGAGTTGAACATCGAGGGGGTTGTATCGCTTGTTCATAAATTCTAAACCAGTCACACAAGCAATCAACATACGTTTAGAGAATTTCAGTGATTTATCAACGTCAATACTATAAGTGATACGCTTAACTTCCGTGCGCAAGTCGTCGATATTGGAGTATACGTTCATTCGTTTGTTAATCGTAAATCCCTTCTTTTCTAGTCGACCGAGTTTGTTCACGAGATCCGCCTTCTCCTCATCAATCGTTTTGTACCCCGGGGACGGTTGTTCGGGTTCTTCAGATGCAAAGTCGCCTCCGCCTTCGTAACCCATACCCCCGTTTCCCATTTGGGGTTCATCTTCATATTCACCATAGTCTATGGGATCCTCGGGTTGTGGTGGTGAAGGGGCGCTCGTTTTATTTGGGTTCGCGAATGAGTCCATATCCTCCTGAGTATCAGCGTACTGATATTGTTGTGGAACCGGTTGCCTAGTATTCTGCATCGTTTCGGGTGAGCGACGCATCACTTGGGGTTTGGGAAAGTCGAGTTGAATTTCGTTAAACATCGCCATCTCGTCATCGTCAAGTTTCACGACGGATTTATCATTTCTATTAAGAATGATCTCACCGTCCATTACTTTCTATATTGAAACTAATCTTTTTTCTTTAACGCACTTTATAAAAAAATATCAGTAGATAATAAATGAAACTTAACAATACCGACCGTTTGACTCTCAAAGTTATTCTTGGTGTTCTATTTCTTCTCACTATCATATCTCTTATGATGCCCAAGAAAAGTATGTACCAACCTAAGACGATATCAATCACGTCAGTTGGTAATGGTGGGTCCATATTCACCCTCCCCCGGGGAACACAATGCCTACCGGGGTCCGAACAGACTTCCGATGCATACACTATCGATAATGTCGGTGTGTGTGGTAGTCAAAAAATGGCGAGCGATGCCGCTAGTTATCAAATCTCGGACGGAATCGGTGGCGTTTTAATCTAAGCTATTATAAATGGCTCTCGTCACATCGAATTCTATAATTCCCGACCTCGAACAAGAATATCACACGGTTCTGGTGGACACGATTGGACAATCGGACAAAAGTACGTTCACTGTACACTTACAACAGGAGCTCGAGAACGTTGTACAAGTCCGACTGGTCGCAGCTCAGGTGAGACCTTCATCTACCTCCAACGTGTGTTCCATTTCTGTTCAAGAATTAGACTCACAATTTACACAGCGTGCAACAAATGAACTATATGGTCAATCATCACAGTCACCACTTAACAGGGCATTCGGAACTATCCTAGATGATGGGTCTGGGCGATTCAATTTTAAAAATAATTACCCCGTGGTACAACAATATATCACACCCATTCGGAAAATTTCACGGCTTAATATTACACTTCGTGATCAGACTGGTCTTCCAATTACCGGTACACTCGAAAATTATTTTATATTCAGATTTACGTGTAAGAACAAAAACCTTCCAGGGCATTAAAAGAGGTTTAAATTTTACCTCATAGTATTATAAATGTCCGCGGGTATTGTCCAATTGATCGCAATCGGAGCCCAAGATGAACATATAATGGGTGAACCCGAAATATCGTTTTTTACCTCTACATTTAAGAGGCATTCCAACTTTTCACAATCCATCGAAAAACAAACGATCCATGGAGCTGTGAAAAATAATTCAATGTCCAGCGTTCAATTCGAACGAGCGGGTGATCTTCTCGGGTACGTCTATTTCACAATCGATGATACCACCAAAGCCCTCGACATTCAACGGTGGGACACGATCATTGATAAAGTGGAGCTCTATATGGGGGGGTCACTTATTGATTCACAAGATTCAATATTCACAGAAAAGATCGCCGTCGACACGTTCGCTCAAAATGTGTCCAAGAGTTCAAATGGTACACACCCGGGTGTGAGCGCACGTTCGTACTTTTATCCACTCCGTTTCTTCTTCTGCGAGGGACCCCAATGTGCAATCCCCCTCGTAGCATTGAATTACCACAACGTCGAGATTCGTATTCACTGGGCGACTGCGGCTTCTAATTATAACGTAGAGTGCTACGCCAATTATTATTACCTCGATAACGAGGAGCGTGGGAACATCGCTTCTCGGAAACACGATCTTCTCATCACTCAGGTACAGAAAAACTTCGCCTCGGGCACCATCGTTCAGGATCTCACATTCAATCACCCAGTGAAGTACCTCGCATCGTCTGATACAACTACAGATGGTGCACTCACATCACCAGAAAATAAGATTAAATTAAATATAAATGGTCTCGATGTATCTAATTTTAAATGGGGAAAACCGCATTTTATTGATGTTATGAGTTACTATCACACAGGGTTTGTGACGTCCCCAGATTTCTTTCTCTATTGCTTCTGTCTATCCACGAGTTCCCTTCAGCCTACAGGCACACTCAATTTCAGTCGTCTCACGTCAGTCAAAATCATGAGTGAAACTATGCCCATAAATCACCCTATATACGCGGTGAACTATAATATATTACGCATCGAAAATGGTATGGCAGGTCTCATGTATGCGAATTAAAATGCGATACTATATTAAATGGTCAAGAATATACCGACGATTGAACGGTCGACCAGAATCCGTTTCGGTAAACATGCATTGGAAGATCAGGCTGAAAATACAATTGTTTTTAACGCATCTAATGCACCATTAAACGCAGTTAATCCAGGTGCAGTGTATCTCACACCCATTCGTTTTAGAGAGGATTTTAGTGACCCGAATATCACTCTTTTGATGTACGATATATCTACAGGTGAAATCACTGAATCAGGTGCTGCTGCATCCGAATTAACAGAACCACCATTAGAATTGGTTTCTCGATACGGTGCAAATCCCGGTCGGACCACACACACATTATTTCTGAATAACGTACAAACCGCTTTTACCACCTTATCAAATGTAGGAATTGCGAACACAACGCCAATACATACTCTAGACGTTGGTTCGAATCTGTATGTTCAAGATACCGGTTCTAATGTACTTTATATTAGGGGAAACACGTATATCTCACATAATTTAGAAGTTGGTGGAAATATCAGTTTTACCGGTGGCGTCACGAAAGTCGACACGACCAATATGCAAATCTCAGATGCTATAATTGAAATTGGTAAAGGTAACTCCACAAATGATACGACTACCGATTTAGGTTTTATTTTTACGAGACCCGTCGGGGAATCGAATGTGGTCATTGGTTTCGACGAATCGTCTGATAGACTACTCATAGGATATTCTGACTCTTCGGCGAACGAGACAGTATTAAATACTAAACTTTCAGAAACTTTAGATGTCCATCTACATGGTCGTTTGTTTACAGAGTCTAGTATAGGGGTGGGTACGACAAATCCAACGTCAAATCTCCACGTTACCGGTAATGCATATATTCTGACAGACTTGACTGTTGATGGGGATGCAAAGTTTAATACTAATACACTCTACGTGAATGTGAATCGAGATAGTGTAGGTATAAACACATCCAACCCAGACGCAAATCTACATGTAGAAGGTAATGTGTACATATCTTCCAACCTCGCCGTCAACACAGACACACTATTCGTCGAGACCATAAATTCGAGTGTCGGTATTAATACAAGTACACCTAACGCAAATTTACACGTCGTCGGGAATGCCTACGTGTCCTCTAATTTAACCGTAGCTATAAACACGTTACATGTTGACAGTGTCAATGATAATGTGGGAGTGAACACACTTTCACCTTCCGCCAAATTACACGTCGTTGGTAATGTATACGTGTCCTCTGACGTTGATATAGGTGCGGCGAATCTCACTGTGGACGTTGATACGTTGTATGTTGATAGTATCAATGATAGTGTTGGTATTAATATGAGTACACCCGCGGCGAATCTACATGTCACAGGCAACGTATATGTATCCTCGGACCTTGACATAGGTGCGGCGAATCTCACAGTGGACGTCGATACGTTGTATGTTGACGCGATCACAGATCGTGTCGGTATAAATACACCAAACCCGTTAACAACCCTAGACATTCGTGGAACGGCGTATGTTCAAAACCAATTAGAGGTTGGAAATGGTTCAAATTTTATTGTGGACGATTCAACTTTTTACGTACGAGCAGACACAAAAAGTGTAGGTATCGGTACAACAGCACCCAATTCAAATTTACACGTAGAAGGTAACGTATACGTCGATAGTAAACTCACCATCAACTCCCATCTTCAAGTGGATAATGGAACGTTATACGCCGACGCGTTCAAAGATAGTGTCGGTATAAACACCGTTACACCTTCGGCAAATCTGCACGTCGTAGGAAATGTATACGTGTCTTCTAATTTAAGTGTCGACACAGGTACATTCCATGTCGATGCGTTTAATGACCGGGTAGGTATCAACACGAGTACTCCGATAGTAGCACTCGACGTTGTGGGCGCGGGTAGAATATCATCTACTCTAGTTGTTGATAATGGTACACTCTATGTAGACGCCATACAAGACCGCGTCGGTATTAATACATTGACTCCGAGTGTCACGTTAGATGTTGTAGGTGAAACGAAAATAAGTTCAAATTTAAGTGTCGATGTAAACACTTTCCGTGTAGACGCGGTGAATAATCGGGTTGGTATCAATAAAGAGTCACCGTTAGTCGCTCTTGATGTAATCGGTCAGACATATATCAGCTCAGATCTGACAATTCCATCTATACTTTACGTGAACCAGAACGATCGAAAAATAGGTATACGCAATACAACACCCACCGCAACCTTAGATGTTTCTGGGAATGTACACATCACATCGGATGTCACTATAGATTCAGCCAATCTGACTGTTGATACAAATACATTACACGTTAATGCGACCACAAAAAGAGTTGGTATCAATACATTATCACCATCGGCAGCTTTACAGGTAGTCGGGGGTGTGAATATATCGAGTAACCTCACCGTCGATACAAATACGTTACACGTCGATACCGTATTCGATCGAGTCGGTATAAATACAACGACACCTTCCGCCAATCTTCACGTCGTCGGTGACGTGTATATCTCTGACGCACTTAAGGTAGGCGCGGCGGACTTTAGCGTCGATACTAATACCTTATACGTTGATGCTTCCGTTGATAGTGTTGGTATAAATACGACAACTCCTTCAGCAAATCTTCACGTCGTTGGGAACGCGTATATATCAAGTAATCTCACCGTAAACACTTTTACTTTACACGTCGATACATCTAATGACAGAGTGGGTATAAATACGAATGCACCTGCTTTTGACCTAGATGTTCGCGGTACATCCAATGTGGGTGCTACGACGTGTACAACATTAGAATTAACCGGAACCGATGCCACGACGAGTAAATCCACGGGTACACTCATCTTATCAGGAACCCACGCCGGTATAGGTGTCGATGGAAACATTCACGCATTAAATGTGAATTTTCACGACGCAGAAATACGTTCACTAAATGTTATCGATACCACATCAACAACTTCGAAAACGAGTGGTGCGGTTATAGTGGTAGGTGGAGTTGGGGTTAGTGGTAATGTCCATGGAGCAAATGCGAATTTTGAAGATATTGAAGTTGATAGTATTGTAGTTACGGATGTCACGAGTGCGACGAGTAAAACAAGTGGTGCACTCCAAGTTGTAGGTGGTGTGGGTATCGAAGGTGCACTTTTCGGGACGGCCGGTACGTTTGATAGCACGATGACATTAATTTCCGGAACTTCATCAACTACAAAAACAAGTGGTGCACTCATCGTTCAAGGTGGAATTGGCGCGACTGGTATGATTAACGCCGGAAATGCAAACCTGGAAAATCTCGAAGTGGATAATGTTACCATAACAGATGTAACTCCATCTACGAGTAAAAATACAGGGGCTTTATTACTTACCGGGGCAAATGCAGGTATAGGTGTAGATGGTAATGTATACGCGACAAATTTTGTCGCCACGAACAAAATAGCCTCACAGAACTTGACCACACAGAGAATACCGTATGTGGGGGGGAATAAGTTCCTCGAAGATTCATTTATAACAGTCGGGACCAATGAAATCATAGTCAACTCCGACCTTACAGTTAACGGTAACCTTTACCTCGAGGGTGAGACATTTGTCGTTAATGCACAAAATATCACAATCGAAGATCGTATTCTAGGTATCGCCAATAACAATACGGTACACACCCTAGATGTAGGTATTATCATGCAACACCCTGGTAAAAACATAGCCCTGATTCATCATGGTGAAGATGGGGAAGATCACGAACACCAATTTACGATCGCATACACACAGAATACCATTACAGATACTCACATATTTGACGACACCGCAAATGTTATCACTGTGAATATCATAGGAAATCTTCTCGTACAAAACAACCTTACTATCAGTAATATAGCAACATTCGGCGATACGACCCCATCAACGAGTAAAACGACAGGTAGTGTACTCGTCGCGGGTGGGTTGGGTGTATCGGGGGCCGTGTATGGATCCACTGCGAGTTTCGATGGGGTCACGACTATTACTAACAGTACCCAATCGACTCTAAAAACGGATGGTGCACTCGTAGTGATGGGTGGTATAGGTGTTTCGGGAGCCCTGTATGGTTCTACTGCAAACTTTGATGGTATAACCGCGATAACTAACGGAACACAATCCACAAACCATACGAACGGAGCTCTCGTCGTGAGTGGTGGTGTGGGAATCGCAGGAGATATCAGAGTAAATAACCAAACATTCTTAAATGGTATCACGCGTGTAACAAATATAACACCATCGACAAACGCAGATACTGGCGCTCTACAAGTAGATGGTGGCGTGGGTATAAATGGAACTGTACACATAGGAACACACGCATACATCGAAAATGGGCTCATCACAAATACTAGTGCTGTAACGAAGAAGACGTATTCATTTAAAGGGGTGTTGACGAATGGTACGACGACGGGTGATGCAACCGTCAATCTTGTTTTCACGGGTCACGTGTTTCATGCAAAAATCATCGCCATATTAGTAGAAGGTACAGATGATGTGAGTACATTAAGTTTTGAAGTTACGGGTGGATTTACGGGTGGTAGCGGTACTGGACAAAGTATTGCACGAGGTCCCGTTTCCGTTTTCGGTACATCAGTAGATAATCCCTGGAATACTACAGTCGCTATCACCGATCATGATGATATATCCTTTGCGCCATCAGAAACCATGGCAGCTGACGGTAGTTATAACGTATTCGTCGAATACATTTCACCGACGACCGCAGGTAAACTCGAAAGTTATGCGATAGGTCTTGGAAGCCATGTAAATTTTAACTATTAATTCCAATTGTCCCCATTTCCTCCAAAGTGCCTCCCATTTTGTAAGAAAATAACCTCTTCAATTAGTAAGAGATGTCGGCCAACAAGAAGACTCTCATCGATGGGGATTTCCAGGTTGGGTCGGGCCACTTTTACGTCGATGTAGAAAATAACAGGGTTGGTTTAAATCAGATGAATCCGACTAGTAGTCTCGATGTGAATGGGAACGCCTACATCGCGACGGATATGACCATCGGTTCGAACGTCTTGGTCGGTTCGAATGTCATAGCTCAAAAATTCACGGGGAGTGCATCAGGACTCACATCGATCCCAGCCGATCAGATTTCCGGTGTTATCTCGGTGGCGAACGGCGGTACGGGAACAAGTACGAGTACGGGTACGGGTGACCTAGTGAAATCTGATACTCCCACATTTACGGGGACTGTCACGGCAGGTACGTTTTCGGGAAGTGGCGCGAGTCTCACGAACATTCCTCTCGACCAGGTGACCGGTGTTCTCGCGGTCTTGAACGGTGGAACGGGGGTCACTACAACAACTGGGACGGGTAGCGTCGTCTACTCAGAATCACCAACACTCACTGGAACGGTCGTAGCCGATGGCGCGAACTTTTCATCTAACATTTCAGTCTCAAATGTGTACGCCGGCTACAACACGGATACCACATCATACCTGGGACGCGCAGCCGTAGGATTTTCCGGAATCACCGATGAAGCGACATTCGCACATATAGACGTAAACTCAACGAATAACTACGCACTCAAACAGACCGCTACTGGTGGGACTCATGTGAACGCGGCTACCACAAAATCCGTGATATTTTCTATAAATGATTCTGAACAGGCACGTATAAATACGACGGGTGTGGGTATAGGCACAGATAACCCCTCGTATAAACTGGATGTACACGGAACCGCTAACGTCGGTGCGTTGACATGTACGACTGTTTCGGGTGACGGATCAGGTCTGTTAAATGTCCCCGGGTTTTCGTGGCCGACCCATGCTAACGGGGTTGACATATATCATATCACTGGAAACGTCGGTATCGGGACGACTACACCTGGTACCACTCTCGAAGTTGCAGGTACGGCGGGTGTGGCAATCCTGAAAAGTGCAGCATCGGCGGCAATCTCAACGTATAACTTCATTCTCAATGGACCCCGCCCTGGGACGACATCGGGGGGTGCTATTCACTTCATAAACGGTTCTACGAGAACTGGAGATGGTGACGGGAGTACCTATACGATTCGGAATGATAGTGGTAAATTGCGTTTGGGTAATGCGAGTTACGATACCCTCCTAGAAGGTAACGTCGGGATCGGGGTGATGATTCCTAACTCGAAGTTACAGGTGAATGGCACCGTCACGGCGAGTTCGTTCAGTGGAATCCAAGTGGGTGACGTTCCAACCTTAAACCAAAACACGACTGGTTCTGCTGCCACACTGACGACAGCACGAACGATTGGAGGTGTTTCCTTTAACGGGGGTGCGAATATAACCCTCCCAGGTGTTAACGCCGTTGGGAACCAAAACACAACTGGTTCTGCTGCCACACTGACGACAGCACGAACGATTGGAGGTGTTTCCTTTAACGGGGGTGCGAATATAACCCTCCCAGGTGTTAACGCCGCTGGGAACCAAAACACATCTGGAAACGCAG
>Ga0222690_1000147_pt1 | contig 25557 bp, 39 predicted proteins | sample AntAcemetage1234_FD_179802 | JGI IMG/M metagenome (GOLD analysis project Ga0222690, IMG submission 179802) | Saline water microbial communities from Ace Lake, Antarctica - #1234 | ecosystem: Environmental > Aquatic > Non-marine Saline and Alkaline > Saline | place: Antarctica: Ace Lake... | reverse complement strand
GGTCGGGGGATAAGGGGGGGGTGGTTTCCCTCTTAATGGGTCCAGGCTCCGAAGAATTATTTACAAAGGGGGCTCTATCATGACGACCTACCCTGAGCCGATGGTCGCGAGAGTGATCGGGATCCCGAAGACACGGATTGCCAAGCTGAGAAAGGAAACCCTCACGAGGCCCGGCGATTGGGATCTGATCAAGCACGTGGTGCACTATCAGAAAGAGGGTCTGGAAAAATTGCTCGAGGGGCTGGGCTTAGATGCGGAGGTGTTCGGCTGGGCAGAGCCCGGCGAGGCCAAGGCAAAGGCCGCTCCGAAAGCGGAGCCCGCGGAAGCTACCCCAGCGGCTCCGAATGAGGCCCCGGCGCCAGAGAAAAATTTTACGGGTGCGGATGCGGTGGCGAAACAGGTCGAGGCGGCGGATCGGCCGATGATCGAGCTCACGGTCGCGAAGCTCTCGCGCAATCCGCTCGTGCTGCACGCGACGACGCCGGGCGGCGCCGAGGTGCTGGTGAAGGTGAAGGTGAATCGCAATTTCCGCGCTGGGATGAAGCTCAAGGCGAAGGAGCCGAAGCGCCCGGGCGTTTGGTTTCATGTGGGCAACTGCCCGCGGCGCCCCGGCCACTACTGAAAAACTACTCTTATGAAAACCCTAACTAATAACCCCAATCCCGCGATCGTGCCGCACCCGCAAGGGGGCTGGACGATTGCGCGGCCGGTCAATTCCGGCACGGCCCGCGTTTATGATGGCCAGTATCTGACCCGCACCGCGGCGCAGGCTGCCCTCATTCCTTCAACCAAGGCGGCAGCATGAAGCGCTCGACCATTCGGCATATTGACCCGGCAGCGGCTCAGTGGGGGCTGCGGGATCGCTATATCATGACGCTCGTGGATATCGCGATCGCGGGGATCGTGGAGTGCTTGGCGGTGCTCTTTCTCTTGATCGTGGATCAACCGGCGCAGGTGGGTATCTTTATTGGGATCCTCTGCTTTGCGATGGTGGTGGGGATCGTGAAGTGCCGGAAGGCTTGGCGGTTGTGGGTGGAGATCCAGGAACTCGAGGAGCTCGTGCCGTGACTCTCTGGACGCGAGACGCATCGATGCGTTACCTCAACGACAATCCTTTGCCGGGCGGCTTCGTGTGGCCTCATCGGGATGGCGGCGAGCGCAGCGTGCACCCCTCGCACACGGAGGTGATCGCTTACGGCAAGTGGTTACGGGAGACGCCGTATTTCGCGGGGCTCTTCGAGCTCTGCCACGATCTACTCGACCAGGAGACCGAGCTGGGCAATGGCGCCTGGCTCGCGGATCTGCTGAGCGCTCTGCGCACCAAACATCAGGATTTGAAACCCGAGCCCGGCCGCGAGTCGTTGGCTCATCGGCTCCGGCCTCTCGTGCGGAGCCGCGATCAACAAGAGCTCCCGATCAAAATTTAAGGACACAGAACTATGCCAAACAGAATTATCAGAGCCGGGATCCTCACTTCGGAGAAAATAAACGAGCTTTCCGTTGAGGGTGAGGTGTTTTTCCGGCGCTTGTTGTCCATTGTGGACGATTACGGGCGCACGGAAGCGCATGCGGGGCTCCTGCGCGCGGCGCTCTATCCCTTGCGCATCGACCGCGTGAAAGAGCCGATGATCAAGCGGATGCTGGCCGAGGTGGCCAAGGCGAAGCTGATAAAGCTCTACGAATCAAAAGGTAAACACTATTTGGAAGTGGTTAATTTCGGCCAACAAAGGCGCTCTGCCAGCAAGTTTCCCTCATGTGATGCGCCAATGATCGCAGATGCTACGCAAGAAATATCAGGCGATACGCAGAAGAAAGCAGATGCGCACTCAGTCGTAGTCGTATCCGAAGACGTAGTCGAAGGCGTAGTCGCGACCGCAAAGCGGCCGAGAGATCTTGCAGAAGTCATCTCCTATGCAGAGACAATCAGCTTATCGAAACTCGAAGCAGAGAAGTTTCACGATCACTTCTCAGCCAATGGCTGGAAGCAAGGCGGCAAGACCACGATCAAAGACTGGCGCGCCGCGTGCCGGAATTGGCAGCGCCGCACGACCGAGTTCGGGCCTTCGGGAAATTCTGGTTCCGACAAAAAATTTATCGGCGGGGCGCCCGCGGTGCCGTTTGATCCGAAGTTGGTCAATGCGCACACCGGCGGGGTGGAGGTGGTATCATGAGCGCCGAGAAACGAGTCGAGCATATCGTCGGGCCTGCGGGGCAGGAGATCGAGGTGATCGGCGGGCAGGCGCCGCCGCACTCGATCGAGGCTGAGCACCGGCTGATCTCGAGCGTGATCGCCGATGATACCGGCGAAGCCTGGGCGATCGCGGTGAATTGCGGGGTGAAGGCGAAGGCATTTTACGAGCCCGCGAGTGGCCTCGTATGGGGGCTGATCCACGAGCTGCGCCAGGCGGGGCAGTCGGGGGTCGATGTGGCGGTGCTGGCGGAAGAGCTGCAGCTGCGCGGCGATCTTGAGAAGATCGGCGGTGTGCAGGCCCTATCGGAAATGACGGCCAGCGCGAGCACCTCGGCCAATACGCGCTATTATGCCGAGCTTGTGGTGCTGCTTTGGGAGATGCGCCACACGGTGAAGCTCGCGGCGAGTCTGCGTGAATCGGCCCTTGATTTCTCGACCCGCGATAAGTTTGCCGAGAGCGCGGCGGATATTGGCCGCAAGCTGATCGGGCTCGGGCGCAAGGCGGCGAAGCAATCCCTCGAGGAAAAGATCGATTCGGCCAAGGATGAAGTGCTCGCGCTGGCCTCGGGCAAAGTGGATCGCAGTCGCTGGGTGCCGAGTGGGCTTGAGCGCTTCGATGCGCAGTGTAAACCTTTTGGCGCCGGTGGGGCCGATGATAAATTTATCGTGATCGGGGGCGGCTCCGGGCACGGCAAGAGTGTGGCACTGCGCCAGATCGCGCGGGCCTCGCTCCACCAGGGGCAGCGTGTCCTGGCTTATGTGCGGGAAACGGGGGTAAAAGGATTTTGCAAGATGATGGCGAGCGCCGAGGTGGGGTATGATCTCGATATCGAGGATCAGCCGGTGGATCGCCAGAAAGCCTTTTCCGACGAGATGGAACGCATGATCGAGGAGTGGGCGAATAAGCGCCTCTTCTGTATCGAAAACGAAGCGGCCTCGCCACTGGCGACGATCGAGGATCTCTGCTCGCATGCCCGCGCCTGGTGTCACCTGCACGGCACGCCCGATGTGATCCTGGTCGATTACCTGCAAATCTTCGATACCGATCGGAAGGGCCTGAGTAATAGCGAGGCCCGCGTGGCCTTTGTCTCGCACCAGCTCCAAGCCCTGCAGCGCGAGCTCGATTGTGTGATGGTGGTCGCCGCGCAGCTCAATGAGAGCGGCCTCTCCGAATCTCGACAGGCCAAGCACGACGAAGATGGCAAGCTGATCCACCGCATGCCGCACCGCGGCGATCTGCGCGAGAGCCAGGCCATCTATCACGATGCCGATCGCATGATCTTTCTCTACATGCCGCCCGAAGATACGGCGGGCAATTCGCAAGTGCAGCCCGGCCTCGTGCGGATCGAGGTCTGGTGGTATCAGGAGAAGCGCCGCACCGGTCGCACGAGTGCGGTCAAAGCCGTCTTCGAGAAATGCTACACCCGATTTGTGCCGCATGGCGACAAGCGCCCGGCGGGAACAGCGCCCGCGCCGCGCGCGCCCTCGGTGGCCGATGGCGTGAAATTCGATAAATCGAAATACCTCGGAGGTGGCTCGTGAAGATCTGCCCCGACTGCGGCAAGGCCAGCGATCCGCGCACGCTGAGCGGAGTGCATGGATTTATCGAGTGCCCGCATTGCGCGATCGGCTCGCTCTGGTGGCAGTGGAGCAATCCCGGCCCAGGTGAAATCAACCGCGCCGTGATCGATGCCTCGAAGCTCAATCTCTCAAAACCTCAAACCTCAGAATCTTAACCACGGATTACACAGATGAATACCGGATTAAATACCCCGACTCTCTGCCTCACGGCTCCGTGAAATCCAAAATCTGCAATCTAAACTCCAAAATCAAATGAGCACACGACACGATAGAAACTACCGATCATGGGATGGCGGCGGCGATGATCCACCGCATACCGATGTGGTGCTGGATCCGTTGAGCGATCCGGCCACGGATGAGTTTGGCCGGCGGCTTTGGCTGCGCGGCACCTGGCAAGATACGGCCAAGTTTTACCGGCGCCTGTCGGAAGTGTTTGCGCGGATCACAGTGGTCAATGGGGGCACGGAGGATGGGGTGGATATCTCCTCGGAGGATCATGATTGCTTGTTTGCGGATTTCGATGTGACGACCGGCGAAGCCCGGCACCTCACGCTCAAGGGGGGCAGCACCGGCAATGTGTTGCGCGATTGGATCTATCGCGGCCGGCCGCCGCTCCTCGATGCCGAGTTTGGCGTATGGTCTTCGAGTAGCACCGCGCGCTCGAAAAATAATCTGTGCTTGCGCCATCACCACGAGGACGGCGAGCCGATCCGTTATGCCTATGTGCTGGGCTCGCGGCCGATCTGGCAGGCGAGCTACGTCACGCATGTGTGGTGGTGGTCGGTGTGTCTGACCGCGCATTTCTGTGCCAAGTATTTTTGGCATAAAATCCTGGGATTCAAAGATGATTGATCCCGCCGAACATGCCGAGCTTTCGGCTCTCTTTCTCTCTTCCACGAAGCGCCTGGGCTGCGTGACTTCGGAGCTTAATCTCCGCGGCGATGAGCCGGCGGAAAAGCTGCAGCTCTCGGCGCGGCGCCTCATGACAACGCGGCGCGAACTCCTGGCGGTGGCGATGGCGATCGCGGCCGACAAGCAAGAATCTCTCAACGGCTACTACGTGAGCCCGATCTTAATAAACCGCTTGCAAGCCGCGATCACCGCGGCGGGCGACTGAACTCCAAAACCCGAAATCTAAGCTCCAAAATCGAACCATGATTACCTCCTACGCTCACTCCGATGATTACAGCACGGCGACCCGGTGCCAGTCGCTGATTGCTCGCTACTGTCCGGGCCTCATGCGCACCGGCGGCGGCGCGTTGCACGAGGAGCCCGGCATTTACTCGAAGCGGCTCGATCCCGATGAGCGGGCGCAGATCCAATCCCGCCTGCGGGCCACTGCGGGCTCGCTCGAAGAGCGCAAGTGCCTGGCATTGGAGTTTGGGGTGGGTCAAACCGCGATCCGGCGGATCTGGCAGCGCATGGAATCACAGAACGCTCAAGCTCTGCCACAGACGGAGCGCCCAAGACTATGAATACAAAAGAAAACTCCACCGCTCCGGCGGTTGCTCAGCAGCGACTTGTTCTCTCCTTGCGGCATTACGGTGCGCGTCAATACGACCCGTCGAAGTTCAAACCGATTACGGACGATCATTTAGTGAAACCTCGTGGGGGATTCTGGGCATCCCCCGTGGGGTGCAATTACGGATGGCGTGAGTGGTGCGATGCTGAATCGTTCGGTGATCTATCAACCCATTTCGATATTGAATTTGAGGGGGTGGCGCTTGTCATCGACTCGCTGGAAGACGCGAGGGATCAACTCCCGTGGGTCGAACTGATGCCTAATTGGAGTTTCCCGTTGTTCCAACCGTTAGAGATGAGCGGAATCGACGCCGTGTATCTGACCGAGAGAGGCCAACAGGAAACCCGCTTCGCTCGCCCACACAGCCTCTATGGATGGGACTGCGAGTCAGTCCTCGTGATGAACCCCAAATCTCTTAGAGAGAACAGTTCGTGTGAGACGCCGAGCGAAGCGAGGTTGTCTCGAAACGATGGTTCTACCTCCGAATTTTAACCCGTAATAATACAATGAATACAACAACAACAACTCCCGAAACTTGGATGGAAGAAGCGCGTCAAATGGCCGCTCAATGTTGGTGCGACGAAGAGACGAAGCACATAGAAATGGATACCGTGCTCGCGGAATCAGTAGCACGTCGAATCGCAAACTGGATGGACACCGCCGCACAGAATCAACGAAACACGGACTACTACCGTGGACTGCTTGAGAAGTGCGGGAAGGAAATTGGCAAGAGGGCGTATCAACAAGACGACGGCAACTATTGCGATGAGGTGCTATGCGCCAAGATTCCTGAGATAATCGCCAACGACTACAGCAACGGCGGTGGGTAGAACGACCGAGATGTGGGACGCGACGAGAACGCGCTCACGAAACAATCAACCTCCTAAAATAATATGCCTACTCAAACACAGGGCGAGCAATCGCGTTCCACACCAGCGACTGGTTCTGCTCCCGGATATACGATCAACCATGTAATGGACCTCCTGGAAGTCCCCAAGGATAGACTGCCTATATGCTTAGAGGAACTCGCAGACTATCTAGAACTAGCCCGAGTAACAGTCTCGGGAGTGAACACACTAGGCCGACTCATGGGCGTGAAGGACGCCTGCAAGCTCGACGGATTCACATGGATCGACGACGGCGCAAGGGATCAAACCCTCACGATAACCCCGATGGCCGAATCATCGCAGAACCAGCTCAGATGAGCAACGAGGCCCGAAAAACTAAGAACATGAATACACCAAATGAAACACCCGAAAAAGGACAGTCGGCCTCGTGGGCTCTGGCTGTTGGTTCTGCTCTTTATCATCGCGTCATGGCCTATGACTCAACGGACGATCTCACGCATAAAGTGTGGGATGGAACGCCTTGGATGGTGGAGGCATACACGGACAGCATAAACTCTCAACGCTGGCAGAACGTCATGGAGTGGTGTCGTGAATACTGCGGCCCCGAAGCGTGGCCAATCCACGGCAAGGCGGGGAAATGGCATAGCGGAGGCGCAACCGTGAATGGTGAAACATGGATGGGATTTGCCGATGAACAGATGATGAACGACTTCAATGCGAAGTGGCAGAACAATAGAGATGTGGGACGCGACGAGTGCGCGGCCACGAAGCAATCAACCGATTAAAATAACATGAGTGATAAAATCCAAAGCGAGCAATCGCGTTCCACACCAGCGACTGGTTCGGAAATTCCGGTTTGCCCAACCTGTAAACAACACGAGTTCGCGGAACTTTATCCAAGTAAGATAGAGCCTCGTGGATACACTCTCTATTGCCGCAGATGCGAAGAGGGGTGCATCACTCCGCTATTTCTTCCGAACATGAAAGACTAGCGATTGAGCGGAGCGAAATTGCTAGCTCTGACTCGTTCGACCCTAACTGACATAACGAAAACACTATGACACAAGTAACCGAAACAGATATAGAAAACACGATAACATCTTTGGCTCAATCGCTCGATGATGACTTAGCTAAGCAAAGCCAAGAAGACCTGGAGCAGTATTGGTTTTTTAAGTGGGACGCTGAAGCTTCCGACGAAATCAATCTCTACAATTTTCACGACCTGCTAGACCTATACGGGAGCCACTGCCGCCGATGGGAGGAAAAGCACCACGGGCACATCTGTGTGGTCGAAAGAGTGCGCGATAAATATCTAAGGCCAAAGATTCGGGAGTTCCTAGAAATTCTTTCGTCGAACATCAAGAGCAGCCAACCCGACCAATGACTACCGACGACCTTAAATCTCCCGCGAGTAACCAGCAGCGCCCAATCGGGTTGGCTGTCTCGCCTCGTTCGCGTCTTGCCTCCGAACTGCATCGGGTAAGATGTGCATTAAACTACTACGATAAAGGTGCTGGCGTGAGGAGTAAAAATGCTGCGCGTAAAATTTCAGAACTCAAATCGGAACTCAAACGACTACTAGATTTACGCCCGGCGAGAAAGTCTAAACAGCGCCTATACTCTACAAAGGGGCGTTACCGGCGTGGCTGCATGACGCGCATGACTGGCGGAATCTCGAAGCGTCTTGACCGACCAGGGACAGGCCAGGTGTGCGTAAGATGGAAAGCGTCGCTGACCGTGAATGGCTACACCAGAAAGAAATCATTCTCAGAGGGGAAATACGGCAAGGACGGCGCTCGAATGCTGTGCGCACTCTATCGCATGGCATGGATGATCGAGGAAGGAATCTGGAATCCGAATGATGGCGACCCCTTCTCAATACTTGGCGCGGGACAATTCTTCTCGGGGCGATCGGACATGGAAAACACAGGATGCGACTATGAAACTATGCAACAAATGTCCGGCGCTCTCGAATAGCGCGAACCCTGACATGAGCCACGCCACTACAACGCCGCCCCTCAAGGAAAACGCCAACGGCGTTGGCTCTGTGGATTTGTTAGCGGAGCTTCGCGCCCGCTTCCCTGAAGACCGACTGCATTACCCGCCAACTCCCGATTGCAAACGGTGCTCTGGAACTGGTGTCCAACCACCGAAGAAACTCCCGAGCGGCACCATGCTTAATGAGGGCGCGTGCGCCTGCCTTTGGTTCGGGGAGAATACGACATGGCTCGCCGGGCTGCTCGAAAACTGCGCCCGCGATGCTCTTTCCGCGAACAACCCGAGTGAGACAGCCAACCAATAATCTTTAAACAACACCAAGCTCTCGCGCAAACCAGCGGCGTGAGGCGGCTTGTCTCGAATCGCTGGTAGGATAAATACTATGGGAACATACGATCAGACAACTGCGACCGCGACTAGCAGGGATTACTTAATATCATACTGCACGGACACGAACTGCACCACGGCTGGAACTAATGACGGCACGGTAAGATACACGATTATCGTGCCGCCTCCGCGCCAATTGTTGGTGAAGCCACCGCGTCACTGGAAGCAAAGTAAAATCGACGGATTCGCAGGACTGGTGAACGAGGAAACGCATACGGGATGGCGAGTGACCGCTCTCGTGCGTGTGCAAAAAATATACGATAAAAATGTAGAAAAGCTGAGTATGGCGAAATTCAAAGCCCTCATGCTGCAAACCTCTTCGCCGGAAGATGCAGAGAAAATCAAGAGGTTCTTTGCCCGAAAATCCTACGTTAAAGCTGAGCCACGCGGGCCAAAGGAGGAGAGATCATGATTGCGGTGATGCTTGCGAATATCGGACAGCTGCCCGCGTTGCGCTGTGGCGTCTAGTTAGGCTCTCCTTCGTGCTCCGCAGAGGTGTGGCCAACTCCGTGGAAGGCCCCACTATCGCGCCACCAATCGATCAGCCAACGATGCGCGATCTCACGCTCCGAAATGTCGGCTGGATATGGCAGCGCATCAGCCAATAAACGGAATGACATCAGTAAAGAACCGACAACCTGAAATCGTAATGAAAAGAAAAACATGGGCTCTTCTTCTAATACGGGTGGCTTCTGGTCTCGAAGCCACTGCTCAACGGCTGCTTCGATGCGCGCGACGTGGGGCCGTTCGATCAGCTCAAACGCCTGAACGCGCGCTGGCAAATCGGCATCAGTTGTCGCTGGCCGTAGCCAGGGAGCTGCTGTCCAAGGGAGATATGGGATGGCAAGAGCGACTGACTCGCCGAGCGAATACCAACGATTCTCTTCTTCCTTTGAATACTCGCTGCGCATCGGATCTTTCTTTGCCTAACGGTTCTGATGAGCAACGAGGCCCGAAGTAATACCTGATATGAATACACCAAATCAATCACCCGAAAAAGGACAGTCGGCCTCGTTGGCTCTGGCTGTGGGTTCGACTCTAGTTGAGCGACTACGCGAGGGCGCAATTCAAACTCCGCGACGCTGGTCTGGCGACTGTGGAGAAATGTCCACTGTGGACGAAATCGCGACCGATGAACTCATGGTAAAAGCCGCAGACGAAATTGAACAATTGGAGGCAAAATACTATGATTTGATTTATGCCGTATCTCAAAAATGGCCGAATGAAACACGGCACGAAACAGCTTTTCGATACATTCGACAGGCCGAAACGATTACCAATGAACCCGCACAGTCGAACGACCGAGATGTGGGACGCGACGAGATCGCGGCCTCGAAACCCTCAACCGAATAAAATACCATGCCCGATAAAACACACTGCGAGCAATCGCGTTCCACACTAGCGACTGGTTCTGTATCCGATTATCGAAGAGGATACGCAGCAGGACATGCTGCCGCGATGCGTAGCAAGCGACCTATCAAGCCACCTCCCACCTATAAATATAAAATTATGCCCAACGCGATAGTCTGTGATCTAGCCGATCCCGTGCAGCGCGAAGGATACGAGACAGGGAAGTGTAAGGATGGCTCATTCAGCGATAATCCATACGAACAAGGCTCCGATAAATACTACCGATTTAATCGAGGTGTCCAAGCGGCATGTGAAATCATCGAACTCAAGAGACAGAACGCTTCAGGTCTGCCACCTGCGACGAACAACCAAACAGGGTTAAACGAATGAATAAACAGGGTATAATCGAAAACGAAACGCCGACACCTAGCGCCAAGCAGGTTGGTCAGCACCGTCTTGTTCTGCTTGATCTGTTTTGCGGGGCTGGTTGTGCAGGGGAAGGCTACCGCCGAGCCGGATTCGACATTGTAGGGGTGGACATCAACCCTCAGCCAAACAATCCCCACACGTTCATTCAAGGTGATGCGTTGGAATATCTGCGAGCTCACGGGCACGAATACGACGTGATTCACGCAAGTCCGCCGTGCCAGACATTCACAGTCTATCGGAATTGCCGACCGGGGCACAAACCGAAATGGCCGGATATGATCGAGCCGACCCGGCAAGCACTGGTTGCGAGCGGCAAGCATTGGGTTATGGAGAACGTCCCAGGAGCTCCGCTGAAAGATCCCGTCCAACTGTGCGGGACATCGTTCGGAATTAGGGTGCGGCGACATCGACTGTTTGAGGCGAGTTTCCTGATTGATCCAGTGCCGTGCGATCACAAGCGATTCACTGCCCGAATCTTCCCCGGATCGACGAACCGCCCCAACGGTCGGACGGTGTGCAACGTGGGAGAGTATCGCGTCCCGCTCGCGGTGCAAAAGGAACACATGCAGGTCGATTGGAATTTAACACTCAGCGAACTCTCGCTAGGAATACCGCCCGCTTACACGGAATACGTGGGCCGTGAATTTTTGAAGCAGAACAGTTCGTGTGAGACGCCGAGCGAAGCGAGGTTGTCTCGAAACGATGGTTCTACCTCCGAAATTTAACCCGTAATCAAACCCTCAACTATATAATAATGCACGTTCCATCAGGACAATTAACTCAAGAAGAAATGACACAGTCATCAGCCTTTATACGCAACTTCGTTCCCGTCGACATGAAAGACGCGACCCCAAAGCAGAAAACAGGCATGCAGGTCAGCCCTCACGATCACCGCAGCAAACTAGGTAAGGTGCTAACGAAGCAGACTCGATCACGTCACGTTCCACACGTAGGGGCCAAGCAACGCGCAAAACTGGCCGCAATCGGGCAGTAGAACATCTAACTCACCCGACGACGAACCACCGAAAGGATCAAAATGAAACAAGAAACTATCGAGACATTACCCGCCGAAGTGCCAGCCCGCCGTGAGGAGTTGGGTGAAGTGTCTGGTTCGTCTAAATGGGTTATGGTTTCAGATCACCCGTATTATCCAAATGTTTCATATTTTGACACTGAGGCCGAGGCGCTAAAGGAGGCGAGTGATGAGGTCACGCAGCTACATGAAGCCGACGGAAGGCACGATGAAAGCAAAGTATTTGTAGGGCGCGTGACGATGCTGAAGAACATAAAGACCCACTACTGAGACGAACAACTCAGCTGAGGTGCGAGCGAAGCGAGTTAACTCTGGCTGACTGGTTCGATCCGCTCATTTACGTGCTCAAAATAAAAGTGAGAAATATCACAAATAAAGCTTGCGCATAATGTGAGCATATGCACACTATGTCACATCGAGGTAATCAAGCCTCACCAAAAACAAATATATAAAATGAAACACTATTACGCCGAAAAATCCCCCCGTGGATTCGCGAACGAAATGAATACCTACCGCTTCAAATCCAAGATTGAGCGCGACGAGTGGGTGGATCGACATGAGAGCGATGGAGATGTAAACAGTGCCGCTTGCGGTGCGAGAGCGATCACCGCGAAGCAGGCAGCGTCCAACGTCGGCTATCGCGGTGACGCGGCGACGGACAGCTACAACAGCGGATACATTGACCTGTGAGCCCCGACGACTATAAAGCGACCCGCGAAAAGCTCGGCCTCACGCAGGCCGGGCTTGCCGCCCTCTTGGGTGTGCCCCGCGAAAGCATCAGCCGCCGAGAGACTGGTGATCAGCGAATCACCGAAGAGGCTGTCTTGGCGCTCCGCGCCATCCGCCCAAAAAAACAGAAACGCTCAGGCGGATCGAACAACTGAATATGCCACACCTAAACACACAGGTAAGACGCAAATCTTTGCACCGGAGTAAGAACTGCTGCCGCGCGGCTCGGTTTGCTAAGATGCGCGCCGCCAAGGAGCGCAAGCGCATAGAGCGGCTCGCGCTCCCGGATGTGCTGCCCGATACTTCGCATTGCAAGATGCCCGCGGCGAAGCCTTCCGGTTTCGAGCTCACGATCCGGTGTCTCGATGATGGAGTTAAGGTCAAGCTGCGCACGGTGCGCGATCCGTGGGGTGGGCTCACGGTCTCGCCTACGCTGGCGGGCCGCAAGGTCGCGGCGGTGCTGGCTAACTATCTGCCCGATAATTCCTTTCGGATCGTTTCCTGATTTTCCTGATTTCCATATAAATCCTATTCCGAATTTTCGAGCATGAATCTCTCTGATCAAACAGCTCCTTTGTTGGCCCCGGGTGAAGCCTGGTCCTCGGACGTTTGGGCCTTGCTGGGCGTGACTCCGCACCCGGTGGCACCGTTGCCGGATGAGGCTTGGCTGCGCGCGAATAGCGTGGGGGCTTTGCTCGAGTTTTTGAATGAGCGCGAGGAGACGATTCACCGGATGCAGGCCGATCCGGCGCGGTATGGTTTCGAGCCCGGATCGTGGAAGGTGCTCGATGCGTTGTGCGGTTTCCCCTGGGAGGATCCGTCGCGGGAAATGATTCTCACCGCGAAGTCGATCACCGAGCGCGAGGAGCTCCAGGCCAAGCAGGATTGGGCGCTGGCGGTGCGGCGCCGGTTGCTCAAGCGCGATGCGCCGATCAAGATCCTGCTGCTTAATGGCGGCAATCGGGGCGGCAAGAGCGAGTGGGCCGCAAGTCGGGTAAACAAGCTCTTGCAGTTTAAGGCCGGGGCGCGCGCCTGGGCTTTTCACCAGGATGCGAGCATGAGTCGCGACTATCAGCAGCCGCTGATTTATAAATATATTCCGGCCGAGCTGCGCACGGAGAAGGGTATCCGCCTCAACCCGGCCTACATTGCCTACAAGCAGCAGACGGGTTTCTCGGAGGAGAAGCTCGTGTGGCCGAATCGCAGTGATTTATCGTTTCGCTACTACGAGCAGGATGCGGCCAAGATCGAGGGCGGCGAGTTGGATGTGGTCTGGTGCGATGAGCTGGTGCCGGCCTCCTGGATCGAAACGCTCAAGGCTCGCGTGGCGACTCGTGCGGGCTGGTTGTTGATTACCTTTACCCCGGTCGGCGAGCTCGGCACCGCGGCCGGTGGCTACTCGCCCACGGTTAAAATGTTTCTCGACCGCGCGACCACGACCGCCGAGGGCACGGCGTATATGTGCCCGGCCGATGGTGGGGAGCCCGATCTCGAGCTCACGCTCGCCGGGCAGGATTTGATCGCGCTTGCGGAGGGGCGCCCGAGCCAACCCGCGCCGGCGCCAGGCCGTGAATTTCGCAAGGTGCCGCGGGTGATGGCGATCGATGATGAGAGATCCGGCGTGTTCTTCTTTCACAGTTTCGACAATGCGTATGGCAATGCGCCCGAGCTCGTGGCGCTCTATAAAGATTCACCTACGGCGGATAAGCTCATGCGGTTTTACGGGCTCGCGGAGAAATCGATCTCGGGGAAATTTCCGCGATTCAATCCCGCCGTGCACGCCGCGATGGCCGGCGAGCAGATGCCGCGCGCGGGCACGGCTTATATGGTGGTCGATCCGTGCAGCGGTCGTAATTGGGCGATGCTCTGGTGCCGCGTGCTCGATACGCCGCGCGGGAAAACGTATTACATTTATCGCGAGAGCCCTTGCCCCGGCCGCTACGTGCCGGGCGTGGGCGATATGGGCGAGTGGGCGGTGCCGGGCGAAAAGCACGATGGCGCCAAAGGCCCCGCGCAAACGGCGCTCGGCTGGGGCCTGAATCGCTACCTGCGCGAGATCTACCGGCTCGAAGGTCGCACCGATTGGGAGGAGGTCGTGCTCGATGATAAACCTTTCCAGTGGGATAAGGATGATACCCCCGAATATACGCCGATCAGGAAGCGCAAGCGCCGCCCTGAGCAGGGGGAGGATGTGTATTCACGGATCTTAGACAGCCGCGCGGCCGCGCATCCCACGCAGCAGCGCGAGGGCTCGACCACCCTGCTCGAGGAGCTCGATGAGCTCGGCATGGAGTTTGTGCCCGCGAGCGGCGGCGCCTATGCCGATGATACCAAGGTGCATTGGGTGCACTTGATCAATGATCTCCTGGACTACGATGAGGGGCAGCCGATCGATAGCTTGAATTGCCCGCGGCTCTATATCGCCAAGGAATGCAAAAACTTAATCTTTGCGCTGCAGAACTGGACCGGGGAAGACGGCCAGAAAGGCGCCTGCAAGGATTTTATCGATCTCGTGAAATACCTCATCCTCGCCGAGACCGAAGACTACGGAGAAAACGCCGCATGAAGCCCGGAACCGAGAGGCAACGCGCTTTATGTGGAAAGCTGGAAAATCAGGAAACAAGGCACAAACGGAATTATGAAAATCATTAAAGAAGGAAGTGCGCAGATCGGGAAGTGGTGGGTCGGACTGATATTAACCTGCCCGACCTGCGGCCGAGTGGTCGAGCTCGAAGAGGGCGATGATATGATGGCCGATTGGGAACCTACCGAACCAAATCAAGTGAAGATTTACTGCGACAACTGCCGCGATGTGGGGTTTACCGCCCAGCTCGCCGACCACGATCCTGCCTCACAGTCCGTTCCTTCCGTTTCCTGAATTTCTTTCTGAGTTCCACATAACTGCTCTGCCTCCCAGCAATCCACATTCCGCAATCCAAAATCCAAAATCGAAATGATCACAATCAATCCAGAGCCCGAGGGGCATTTATTACAGCGGGGGGATATCATGGCGTGGTGCGATGGGATCTCCGTGGAGCAGTGGCGCAAGATTCAGCCGCACCTGACCGTCGTTAAATTGCCAGGGTGCGCGAAAAACTATTATGCAAAATCAGACGTGAAGCGAAAGCTCGTCGAACCTTTATCTCAAGAATTATGAAAAACGATGAACTTAACCACGGTGCCGCGATGCGCCTCGATGATGATCAACCCAACCTCTCCTTAATGGAGGAGGAGCTGCAGCAATCGACCGAGCAGGCGAGTGATCGCATCACCGCGATGGCGACCGATGAGGATACCCGCTTTTGCCGGTGGTCGCAGCAAAATGCCAGTGGCCGCAAGGGCCTGATCGGCGCCGATGGGCGCCCGGCCGAGCCGTGGGCGTATAGTGCCGATACCCGGCACCACCTCGTGGATGAGATCGTGCGCGATCAGGTGACGATGATGAAAGTCGCCCAGCGGCGCTCGCGCCTCACGGTGCGCGGCACCGAGGCCGGGGATATGGCGCGAGGCGGCAAGACTCAGATTTACCTGGACCAGCTTCGCGATACCCGGATCCGGGAGAATACGGCGACCGAGAGCGAGCTCGCGGCCAACTGGCGGCAAACGCATGGCTTTGCTTTGATGAGCATTACCTGGGCGCAGGAATACGGTCGCGATTACGAGGTGGTTACCCTCGAGGGGCTGCAACAAGCGGCCCAGCAGGGCGATCAACAGAGTGCGGCGCTGGTGGCCGATCTGTTTTCCGAAGAGCCCGAGGTGCGCGCGGCTTTGGCGGCGCAGTTGATGGCCGTCTACGAGGATCTCACGAAGAAGGAAGCGCTCAGCCAGTTAAAGGCGCTCAAGGATGCGGGCACGATGGAGCTGCCGGTGCGCTACTTGCGGGTAAACGAGCCGCGATGGGAAGCGCTCAAGCCGTGGCGCGATGTGTTTCTCCCGGCCAATACCGAGCAGGTGCAAAACGCGCGGTGGATCGCCTGGCGCGTGACGCTCAATGCCTCGCAGCTCGAGGAGAAAGCGCTCAGCGAGGGCTGGGATCCCGATTTTATCGCCGCGGTGCAGAAAACCGAAGGCACCACGATTTTAGAAAACATCGACGGCGGGCGGGTCGCGACAGATCGCCAGACCGCCGATCGCGCCGAGGCGATGGATGGCCTGCATGAGGTGTTCTATTTTTACTACACCGAGGCCGATGAGCACGGCGTGCCTTGTCGCTACCGCACGGTAATGAGCCCGCATATCGCCAAGGATAGGCTCGATGGCCCGCTCTACGGGATCGATGAGCCGGTGGGCTACGATCACGGCAAGATGCCCTTTGTCGAGCTGCGGGCCGAGCTCGCGGATCGCCAGTTGATCGAGAGCCGCGGGGTGGCACAAATCGCGGGCTCCTGGCAGCAGGAGAAGAAGCACCTCCGCGATGCCGGGCTCAATCAGACGGATCTTTATTTGCAACCGCCGATGATCCGCCCCGAGCGCGAGATCGGCCTGCCGCTCAAGATCCAGCCGCGCGGCGAGATCGGCGAGCGCCGGGGTGGGGGCCAATCCACCCGGCAAATGAGTGTGCCCGATACGGCGCCGGCCGCGAAGCCGCTCGAGCTCGAGGTGATGGGCGATGCCGATCGCTATTACGCCCGCGACCGCGTGGCCAATCCGGTGCGCGCCGGGCTCTACGATCAGGATCTGGCCGATACCTGGTGCGGCGAGCTGGCCGAGTGCTGGGGCATGACGCTGCAGCTCGCGCAACAATTCGAGAGCGATCAGAAGTTCCACCGCATCGTCGGCGGCAAGCCGGTGCCGTTTACCGTTTCCCGCGATGAGATCCAGGGCGAATACGATCTCAAGCTCACGTTTAACACCGATACCTTGGATCCCGAGAAGATGAAGGCCAAGCTCGAGACGCTCCATAAGCTGATCATGCCGATGGACCGGGCTTCGCAGATCAACCCGGCGCCGATCGTGGCCGGGCTCGTCGCGCACTATTTCCCCGAGTTTAGCGATGCGGCGCTCGAGGATGTATCACAGAGCAGCGCGCGCGAGATCGAGGATGAGCAAAAGAATTGGGCCTTGATCATGGCGGGCGAAGAGCCGCCGATGCACGAGGATAACCAGAATTTCCAACTGCGCTTGGAATGGCTGCAAAACAAGATGGAGCAACCCGGCGCGATGGCGCGTTTCGCGCAGCTCCCCGATAGCGATGAGATCAGCCAGAAGCGCTTGCAGCACCTGCAATTTATGGCACAGCAGCCGCAGAACGCACAAACCGGCCGCGTCGGCGTGCAAGCCGGATAAGGAAACAGAAACCACCTAATGAATTTATGTGGAAATCAGGAAAGTCAGGAAACAAGGCAGAAATTCAAAACCCCCACGAAAGGAAAACTAGATCATGAAATTATATAATCCATTTAAGAAGATCCGCGAACTGCGGGCCAATGTCCGCGAGCTCGAGAAGAGGTGCGAATCTGATAAATGCTGGCGCGAGCTGCACGAAAGCCGGATCCACGATCTGCGCCGCGAGCTCCTCGAGGCCGCAGCTCGTGAGAGCGAAGCTCTGCGTCCCGTTGCCTGGCCGAAACCGGCGGATCGGTTGAGCGATCTGCAGATCAGTGAGGAGATCGGGGCCGATCCCGGGCTCGGTGCGCTCAAGGCGCTGCACCAGCTCCTCGATGATGAGATCTCCGATCAGCTCGATAAATCTACGCTCCCACCGCAAGCAGGCTTCACCCCTGCCCAGCGCGAATATGCCGCCGGCGGGGCCGAGGCATTGCGCGAGTTTCAAAGTAAGCTCATGGCGATCCACACCCGGCGCGCTCGTGAGGATGCGCAGGATGATGAGCAAGAGTAAGACCCCTCTCTGCGATGCGGAGCACGATCCATTTCTATCACTCAGTGAATTGATGCGTGGTAAGTGGGTGCCCTTGAAGTTCGCGCAGCAACTCGAGATCGAGCTGCGGAGATTAAACGCGAAGCTCGCGAAGAGCGCGAAGCCGTGAGGCCCCGCACTTTATGTGGAAATCAGGAATCAATCCAGAAACAAGGCAGAAGTCGATCAGTTGCCTCTCAGTCCGTTTCTGCCTTTTTTCCGTTTGCTTCCACATTCTATATTTCGGCGCGGCTCACGGCGTATAAAACTTAAAGAAGGCGGTTAAATGAGGGGGGTAGCGGTGTCTAGGGTGGGGTAGGTAGGGCGATGTTTTGCGACCCTTGGCGGGGGCGTGGTGGGTAGGGGGTATGAATACCCTGCTCAGTCGTTGGCAGATCATACCGGGCTCGCTTTGCGTGCCTGGTTCCCTCAGCGGCGTAACCTTAACGGAAGGTCAAAACCCGTGAGTAATCCAGCCGGCGAAAGCGCCACACCCCAATCAACCGAAGCTACCGAGGTGGATCTTAATACGATCCTCTTTCCGACGGAAGCTCAACCGGATCCCGCAGCCGAGGCTGCCAGTGATGAAGCAATCGAAGGCGAACTAATCGAAGAGGAGGGCGCGGGCGCCGGCCACGATCCCGAATTTGATGATGAGCTCGGCGACGAGGAGGAAAACCCCGCCGCGGGCGATGGCGATGAGCCGGATCCCGAGGCAGCCCAGGATGAAGCGGAGGGCGAGGAAACCGAGGCCGATGAGGCCGCGGACGCTACCGAAGAACTGGATGAGGAAGATGCTAAGGCGCGTGCTAAATTTACGCCCGAACAGCAAAAGCAGTTCGACAAGGCGATGGCTAAGAAGTCGCGCAAGACCGCAGAGATCAAAGCGCAACTGGATGAGCGCGAGCAATCGCTCACCCAACTGCAGACCGAGCTCGAGGAGGCGCGCGCTAATCCGCCCGCCACCGCTGCTCCTACTCCCGACAACCCGCTCCTGGATGTGGCCGATGAGGCCGCGCTCGAGGAGCGACTCACGATCGCGCGCAAGCGCCGTCGCTGGGCTCGCGCCAATCTCAACGGCGCGCTGCTCGATGCTGAGGACGGAAAACAGGTCGAGTTTACCCCGGAACAAGTGGGCGAAATGCTCGCGGAAGCCGAGGAGTTGATCGAGGAGCACGTGCCCGCTCGGCGCGAGTTTCTGCGTGTGCGGCACACGGCCGACCAGGAAGCCGAATCGGCTTACCCCTGGCTTAAAAACAAGGCCACGGCTGGCGCCGTCGAAATCGAGAAAGCCCTGCGGCAATACCCGCAGCTCGGCGGCCTCGTGCCCGATGTGAAGCTGGCTATGGCCGATATGTTTATTGGCCGGAATATGCGCCTGATCAAAGCCCAAGAGGCGGCGAAGAAAGCAGATCCGAAAAGTAAGGCCACCGGCAAATTGCCCGGTGTTCGCAAGGCTCCCGCCTCACCGGCGGGCGGCACCCGGCCCGCGCGCGTCCATGCGCAGGCGATCCAGAAGAAGACCGCTGCCAAGCGCTTCACGGAAACCGGGCACGACCAGGACAACGCGGCGCTCCTCGCGGTATTAAACGAATAACAACCGGCCCGGCGAAGGCGCCGCTGGGCCATCCAAAAACTAAATATCATGCCAGGATTACAAGAACCAAACCAAGTCGGCAAGCGTCAGGATTTGTCCGACTACATCACCAACATCGAGCGCTCGGAAACGCCGCTCTTCACGATGCTCCCCAAGGACACCGTGCACAATACCAAGTTTGAAACGCAAGTGGATGACTATGGCGATACCGACGATATCAACGGCGTCGGCTCCGGCGAGGATGTGACTTCGTTTGATAACATGGCCGAAAACCGTGGGATCATCGAAAACTACGTCATGAAGATGCGGGAAGTGCCGATGGTGGACGATCTCGCGGAAAACGTGAGCGAAAACCCGGCGATCTCCAAAGGCGAATACGCCGAGGCCGTGCGCAAGGCGACGATTCGCATCAAGTTCCGCGTGGAAAAGCGCATACTTTCCCAGGTGGAAGGGACAGCGCAGAGTGGCGCCACTAAATACGGCACCTGCTCGATCGGTGGTTTCCTCAAATCCGGCGCGCCTACTGGTGCGCAGATCGTGCCTGAGCGTTTCCGCCCCGCGGCCGCGCAGGTTTACACCGGCACGCTCGCCGCTCTCGAGGAGTCGGATGTGAATAACATCGCGCAAGAAGTCTTCGAGGCCACGAATGGCATGGGTAAATTCCACGCTCCAGTGGGCTCCGAGCTCAAGCAGAAGATCAGCCTCATGTCGATCTATCAGCCCGACAAGGCGAGCAACACCGTGGTGCGCCGGATCAACCAATCCGCGGGCGAAGTCTTGCAGACTACGGTCGATATCATGGTGGGCGATTTCGGTCGCGTGGTTCTGGTGCCCTGCACCCGGATGCGCTACTTCGATGGCGCCGGTGCGGCTACGACTACGGCCCAGCGCCGCGGCTCGGGCTACATCCTCGATCTCTCCAAGTGGGGCCTCACCTTTAAACGCACTCCCGGCCATCGTAAGCTGGAAGATCAAGGCGGCGGCCCTCGTGGCATCGTCGATACGATCTTTGGCCTGCGCGCCAAGAGCCCGAAGGCCAACGGTGCGATCCTCGTCTCGGCTTAATCACCGCGACCACGAAACCCTTAACTAAGGAAATTACAGATTATGAATATAAGTGAATTAACTCTCCAAGAGCAGGTGCGCACCGGGTGCCGCTATGCTGCCGAAATCGATCACACCGATCTCAGCGATACCGCGGCGACCACGAAAACCCTCACCTTCGATGCCGGTGGCGTCCTGGGCGATGTGGTGGACCGCGTGTTGATCGATCTCGTGACTGAGTTCGACGGCGGCGCTACTTCCGAACTCACCGTGCAGGTGGGCTACGATCTGGCCGCGGGCACGGATGATCCGAATGGATTGGCCGTGGCTCAAAGCCTGCATGCCGATGCGACTCCGATCAATACGGGGGTGAGCACGCTCGCCGTCGCGTTCTTGGAATCGTATTCGCTCACGGCGCTGTTTACGGCGACGGGTGCGAATCTGAGCACGCTCACGGCGGGCCGGGCGCGGATCTACTTCAACAAGATCAGCCTCCCCGAGCTGCGCAATATCAACGCTGAATAAGCGTTTTGTTACATGACTGCTACTATGCCGCCGGATACACTGGTTGAGGATCACCTGGGGATCGATGGGGAGTATCTCGATGATACTGGCCTCGATGCCTCGGATGGCCCGGGAATCGTGATGCCCGGCGGCATGGATGAGCAGGAGCTGCTTGATTTGCTTTGGAAGGATCTGCACCGCGGCGAGGCCGCGAAGGCGATCCTCACGGAAGCGCGCATGCGGCGCGTGATTGAAACCAGCAAGGATCTCGAACACCGCGCCATCGAAGGGCTCGGACGTTGCGCGGCGAGGATCCCGATGGAAATGTATTTAGAATGGACCGCCCGCGAAGGGCCCGAATTTTGGCTGCAGGAGGATACCCTTGATTACTTTGAAAAGCGCGCCGGTGGCGGCGTGGGCAATCCCGGCTTTAAGATCACGACCCCCGGTAAAACGATGGTCACGGTCGAAACTAATTTCCCGAGTGGGGACTCAGGGAAGTCATGCGATAGCTGTGTTACGGCTGGTCCGGTGAAAGCCGGGCCAGCTAAACCGGCCAGCCGTGGGGGGCGGTGGGCGAGCTGATGATACCCGAATACCTCAGAATTTTGAATGTGGAAGCAAACGAAAGAAAGGCAGGAACGATCCCGATGCACTGCCTCTCGGATCTGTGGCCATCTGTGCAATCTGTGGTTAAGAAACTGCGCTGCCTCACGGCTTCCGTTTCTGCCTTGTTTCCAGCTTTCCACATTAAACTGATTGGGGGATCGAGCTGATGCCTAGAGTTACTTTCAAATCTGTCCTCGAGGGGGTGTATCAAATGGGTGGGGGAGATCCCTCGCAATTTAGCGATGCGGATAAACGCGCGGTGATCCAGTTCATCGCCGATCGCACGCGCGATGCCTGGGAGTTTTACCGCTGGCCCGAGCAGATGCTCACCGAGCCCCGCAACTACCGGCTGGCCTACGATGCGGCGACCACTTACGCGATCGGCTCCGAGGTGTTTTACCTCACGGCCTATTACACCTGCACCGCGCCGAGCACCGGCAATCTGCCGACTGATACCGATTATTGGTCGCCGCTTACCACTTTCCGCAAAGGCATCCCCTGGGCGCAAACCGGGCAGACGGCCATCGAGGCCGTGCTGCGCGTGTGGAACCAGGATCCCGATACTTACGAGAGCGCGCGCGAGCTCGACTATAAGCTCGTGGCCGATGGCCTCGTGCTGGATCCCGGCACCGAAGAGGCGACCGTGTGGGTCGAGTTTCGATCCGGTTGCCCCGATTTTGAATGTGCGCTTTACAGCGCGACCGCGGTTTATGCGATCGGCGATTTGGTGTATGCGGAAAACGAGTGCTACCTCGTGGGCGCGACGACGACCGCCGGGGATCTGCCGAGCACGGCGCCCGCGAAATTCACCCTGCAATCCATCCCCTACCGGCTCGCCCGGGCGATCAAGGCCGGCGCTTTCGCCGACTACCTGACCAACAACGACCAGGACTCCAAGGCGAGTAAGTGGGAAGGCAAATTTAACTACCAGCTCGAAGAGCAAGTGTGGCAGCTCACCAAGCTGCAAGGCCAGACCGGCCGCCCGCAAGTGCGCGTGTAATTTTCAAAAACCTATACCGGAGACAATCAATTATGAATACCACCCTAGTCGTGCGCAGCAAGCAGGTGACGGATGCCAATCCGGTGCCCGTATCTTTGGCGCCCCAAGTCGAAACCGCCCCGAGCAACAGCGCGCCGATCACCAGCGCGGCCGATATCACCCTGGCCGCAGGCGAGCGACTCTTTATCCAAAACCTCGATACCGATGCGCTCTTTGTGCGCCGGGCCACCGGGGCCACCACCTCTCTCTTTAACTACGTGCTGCAAGGCGGAGGCGCGGCCGATGATGGCACCGGCGGCGCTCTCGTGATCGACGACTATATCGGCGTGGTGTCCTTCGCGGGCACGACCGTGCGCTACAACGCTTGGAAGGCTTAATGCTATGAATACACCCAGCACCCCTCCTCGGATCATGATCGGCGCCAGCAGTGGCGCCGCAGGCTCTGCCGGATACTTCCCCGCGCCCCAAGCAGGCGACGAAGGTAAACTACCGCGAGGTGATGGCACCTGGGTGACCGCCCTCGGCGACTATTCCGGAGAAGTCGCCGGTGGTAGCGTGGCGGCCACGAGCACGAGCGCCGGCGATTGGTATGTGATCAATGCCGCTGGCACCTCGCAATCGATCACCTGGGCCGTGGGCGATATCGCCATCTACGAAGGCACCTCGGGCAACTGGTCGCAAGTGGCCGGCACCGGCTGGGGCGTGCCCGCCGCGAGTGATGCGGAAGCGATCGCAGGCGTAGAAAACGCCAAGTATATCGCACCGGATACGCTGCACGCTTATGGTGGACCGCGCTTTGCCAACCGCGCCCCCATCGCCCTACCGATCAGCGACGGAGCGACCTCGAATCGCGCAGTCGTGCAGACAGGCACCACTCGCACCAATCTTGCAGGCGCACCAGCGGCGACATGGCGGGGACTGGTCTATGTGCCAGAGAGTGATCCAACCGTTGACATAGTGGTTCACCAGCTCGCTGGAAGCGCGACCGCGGGCACGACATTCTACGCAAACGAACTGGTCGCAGTCATTGGATCAAATGGCAATTTGACTCTTCAGCAGTGGGGCGCAGCTTTCCCAAGCAATAGATATTTCCTCTACACGGATTTTCGGGCGGCATACTCTGGTCAGTATATTTTTTTAGAAGTCGCTTACGCCAATGGCACAACCGCTCCAGTCGTGCGGGTGAATGACATTGATATATCTGCATCGTTCGCCACAGGCTCAGCTGGGACAGTCCCAGATTGGCTAGATGCCACAATGATCGGTTCGTTCTTGGTCGCTGGCTACAACTGGCCCTCCGGCCCCGCACCCCTCGGCCAATGGATCAACGGCGCACTCTCCGATGCAGACCGCACCTACTGGCGCACGACAGGCCAGCCTCCCGAGTGGGTTGTGGCTGGTGGGAGTATGGTCAGCATCACTGCGGGATCATTTGTCTCTGGCACAGAATACACGATCACCACAGTCGGCACTACAGATTTCACCCTTATTGGGGCCGCCTCTAGCACAGTTGGATTGCGTTTCACTTCAACGGGTGTAGGCACCGGCACAGGCACAGCAGTCAAAGCAGGAGCACTCTCAATCCCCGTCCAAGGGCCAGATGGTATCGTGCTCGACGGCACGCGCTCTAATGCTCCGGTGATCGGCACGATGACGGGGATGCGGTGGAGCAAGACCTCGCCCGTTGGCACACGCTACGGTGTTCCGAAGACATACGACTTTGGTGATATTTCCACGACCGCCGCGACGACTGCCCACGCGATCCTCCCGGCTGGTTGGGTGGTGCGAGAAACGCAGCTCAATGTGATCACGGCCTTCGATGCTTCCCGCGTGCTGGATGTAGGCATCTCGGGCACACCCGAAGCCTTCGCCTCCGACATGGCACTCGATGCCATTGCCTACGTGCTTGAAGCCAGCGCATTGCAAACGCCAAGCGCATCCGTCCGCACAATCTACCTGCAACTCTCTGCCTCCGTAACCGTGGGCAAGGTCGCAGTCGATACCATCCTCGAACGCATATTTTAATCCTATGAAGACCGCCAAAATAGTAACGATCAAACCGCAATTCGGCCAAGTCGAGTATGACATCTATGAAGACGATGTTCTGATCTCACACGGCCACCTCGTGAGCGTGGTGCTCACTGCCGAACGGACCGGCGCAGAGCTGCAAGCTCTCGTGGATGCCGATGCGATTGAGCAGGGATTGCTGCCCGAACCCATCTAAGATGATCATCCACGCCGACAATTCACTACTCAAAGCCGCAGCGATGGCTGGGCTGGTGGCCGTGCTTTGTCTGGCTGGTTTGATGTTCTCAGGATGTGGCTACGCTAAGCACAAAGATCCCGATCTTTACCGTGAATCAAGCCCAGCCGCTGCGCAAGAAGCCGCCCGCCTGCACGCTCGGGATATCGCTGGTGACTACCACCAGAACAAGTGCTGCGGTTCGATGGAGCCCCTGATCTACGCTGGCGACTGGATCGTGACGAAGCGCGAAGTATTCACCGATGCTCTGCTCGGCAAGGCCGGAGTCTATCGCCGTGAGAACGGCCAGCATCTCCTGCACCGATTCGTGAGTGGCAATGCACGCGATGGGTATATCGCCAGTGGCGACAACAACGCCCGCAGCGAGCCCGACGAACGAGTAACGAGCGCCAACTACATTTCAACTGCCGTCGCCATTTACCGCGTGGCACCAGACCAATGAAGCGCGCCTTTACCACCATCGAAGTGCTGATTGCTCTGGCGTTGCTCGGGCTCGCCTTTCCAGCGCTCAAGCCAAAGTTTTTGGATGGCGATAGTAAGCGCGCGACCGCGAGCCAAGAGGCGACTGCTGCCGTGAGCCAAGCGACCGCCGAGGCCGAAGCGGCCGCGAAGAAG
>Ga0222690_1000134_pt1 | contig 27001 bp, 43 predicted proteins | sample AntAcemetage1234_FD_179802 | JGI IMG/M metagenome (GOLD analysis project Ga0222690, IMG submission 179802) | Saline water microbial communities from Ace Lake, Antarctica - #1234 | ecosystem: Environmental > Aquatic > Non-marine Saline and Alkaline > Saline | place: Antarctica: Ace Lake... | reverse complement strand
CCCGTCCGACTCGGACTCTTCCAGCTTAACTTCGTGGATCTTTGCAGAGACACTGACTTCCGTAAGTATCCCGTCTTGCACATCTTGAAATTTCTCGCGCGCCAGTTCGGAGTTGCCGAATCTGGCGATCACGTAAAGTTTGCGATCTTCGATATATGCCCTCGTGACTTTGCCGAGGTGCATGTTTCGGTCGTGATTAAAAAGCAATGGTGACGCGGTGTTTAGGCGCTCAAGCATTACGGCATCGGTGCCGTGGTCGAGGATCGTAAACTCACCAGGGAAGTCTTGAATCGGCATTTCCGACGAAAGCGAAAGCGTGACTTCGCGAGCCTCCACGTTTAAACCGCGCTCCAGCTCGACGTGAGCGATGCGGTTTAGGTGACGCGGGATTTGTTTAATCTTACTCATTGGCTTGCTGGTGGTGTATCCAGTTTCTGGATACTTGTTAGTGATTTGTCAATAGGTTTCTCGATGCCCTTTTGAATCCGTAACTCTTCGTCTTCTGCTTGTTGGTCGTAAAGTTCAGTCAAATCATAACCTTGCTCGCTCACAATCTGGCTGTCAGATGTCCAATTGTTTTTGCGCGCAAGCTCCATAGCCTTCATGTCCTTGAGCGGGTCAACCCACTGCCAGCGGCGAGGGATAAACGAGTGCTCCGTGAATTTCTCCATCTTGGCGGCGGGTAACGGCGAGCCAATCCCGCGATTCATCTTGATCTGTCCGGTGTCGATTGCCCAGCTAATCCAAGCTAGATAGATAGGGCGCTTGTAAGTGGCGATCATCCAGTCCTGTATTACCTTGTAGCCGTCGCGCTCGGTAATCTTGCCGTCGCGCAGGCTGCTGTAGTTTACCCCTTCAAGGTCGTTGGCGAGCGTGTTGTAGCTCATGGTTAAGCCGGAAGCAACGCGGCGCAGCATCGCCTTACGGAATCCCTCAAATGCGGTGGTCGGGTGCTGCGGATCCCATGATTGAAATTTTAACCCCTGCGGTATCTGGTCAAACATACCCGGCTCGGCTTCCATCGAGAAATCGGCGTTCGGGTTGCTTGGATCGGTTTGCCCGTAGTCGGTGCCGTCGCTCACGAAGAAGCCCATTTTAGCGGCGGCGGTGCGGGCGGCCACGAGTTCGGCCTCTTCGTATCCGCCGAGCATTTTGAGGTGATTCATTGCCGTTACGAGCCATGACACGCCGCGCGTTTGCTCTACGCGGTTGCTGCGAAACGGCATCAGCATTTCGTCAGCCGGAATGCGTGTGCGGCGTTGCCCGCCTGTCTGCATCGTCTGGTAGTAGTCGCCTGGGTGGTTGATGTCTATCCAATATGCCATCGGCATTTTCCACTCATTCAGCTCTACGCCCATTCGTATCTCATTTCCGTTCGGCGCTTTACCGCTGAACGTCGCGTCAAGGTGATCAGGCTCAAGCAGCTGAACTGCAAACCGGAACTTGTTTGGAGCGCCGCGAATAATGCGGACGAGAACTTCGCCATCCCGCGCGATGCTTCGGATCGCGAGACGGTCGGCGCTCTGCTCAGTTTGCTGCCCGGTGACAGTGTAATTCTCGCGTTGTCCCTGTTGATACCACGCCCACTCAATAGCTTGCTTGGCGAGCGCGTCGGTCTTGCCGTCAGGGTTGCGCGGCTCGCTGCGGAGTTTGATACCTGTTCCGACGATGTTGTTTTCCAGCTCAAACAAAAACTTTTCTACGTAGGTTTCGTTGCGCTCTAGGTCGCGGGCGCGCTCCCTGATAGTGGCGATGTTGCCCTTCAGCTCAGCGTCTGCGCTCGTAGGCGACGATATCCAGTCGGCAGTAAGGCGCGTATGCTGAGCGGCGTTAAACTGGCGCGTAACAGTAGGCTTTTTTTTGCGGGTAAAAGGTATGTGAAATTCCATTAGCTAACTGGTGGGAAGGTTACGGCGATGCGGCGGGTTGCCCCTCCCATTTCGGAGCGCACCTTATTCTGGAAGAATGCGATTTCTTCGCGGATAGCCATTAAGTCTTTCTTCGTGTAGGTGCGGCCGTTCACGGTTGCGCTGCTGATCGTGTTCTTTGCGAGCTTTGCGTAGGTTGCTTGCAAGTCCGCTACGATTTCCTCAGCAAATGTTCGGCGGTCAACTATCGAATCGACAGCGGCGAGGACAGTGGTGCGGGTTGTCGATACGCGTGCGGTGGTCGTTTCGCCGCTTGTTGCGATGTCCTTGACGTATCCAATAAGCTGATACGTTCCTGCCGACAACCCGCTGGTGATGGTCGGCGTCAGACGAAGATTGAAAGTGTCCAGCGTGCTTGTCGCCGTGATGCCCAGCACTTCGCCGCCAGCTATCGGCGCGAGCGTGTATTCAAGCGTGTAGAGCGACGGCAAGTAGTCACTGAGGGTTTTATCCCAGTTAGATGTAAAGCCTGCCGTGAGCTCAAGCGGTTCGGTCGTTGCGGTTGCCATTGCGTATCCATAAAACGGATACAAGGCGGATTGTCAATCTTACGCTTTGAACACAAAAAAGCCCGCCGTGCTAGGGCGGGCTGTGAGCGTATCCAGAAAGCAACTACAGTTGCGCCGTGAGGGCGAGCAGCTCGCGCAGGGTGAAATTGTGCGGGCGGTTGACCACGAGCTTACCGTTCTTTACCTCGTAGTCCGGCTTGTGTCCTGTCACGGGCTTTTCCTTCTTTGGCTCGGCAGCCAGCTCTTTGAGAAACTGGAACTGCTCATCCTCAGAGCGTATCTTGTCGCCAGCGAAGACTTGCGCGATCTGCTTTGGACTGAGCTTTTCCAGCGGGACGCGCTTGGTAGCGTGCGTTTTGCCGAGCTTTTCGAGGTATGGCACGCCCTTCTCGATGATGTCGGTCTGCTCTTCCATCGTGAGCTTTTCGAGCTGCCTGCAATGCGATACGGTGCCAATGGCGATTGCGGGGTGCATTACTCCGCGATAGCAGGCCACGAGCTTGCTCGCAAGGGGTCGAGCTAGCCCGAGTGTCTCGCACGTCATGTTGATTCCGTCGTGCCCATAGCGGCGACTTATTTCGCTGAGTAGCCCGCCGAGTTCGACGGTGCTGTCTGCGATGTTTGCCGCGCATAGTGAGCAATCTTCGATCAACTCTTGTAGCGATAGTTCTTTGAGACGAGCTTCTGTTTTCGTTGTTTTTGTTATTTCCGTAGTCATGTTATTCCTTTTCTTTGGTTTTGGTTGAGTCCATAGCTTTGAGCTTGGACTGTAAAAGTTCCCATTTCTTGGGATCGAGCGCGTTGATTATTGCGCACTGGTTGCGGGCGTGGCGTTCGGCGGCGTCGTGTTTGCGCTGGGCTTCGTTGATTTTCTCAGGGTTGGCGGCGCGGTATTGGCGGGCGTATTCGTTGATTTTCTCACGGTTTGCGGCGCTGTATTGGCGGCGGGCTTCGTTGATTTTCTCAGGGTTGGCGGCGTAGCGTTGGCGCTGGGCTTCGTTGATTTTCTCAGGGTTTGCGGCGCGGCGTTGGCGGCGGCATTCGTTGATTTTCTCAGAGTTCGCGGCGCAGTATTGGCGTTCGCGAACTCTGTATTTCTCAAGGTTTGCGGCGCGGCGTTGGCGCTGCGCTTCGCTCGCACAGCATTTGCAGTTCGCCCGCTTCCCGCCTTTACTCGTCTTGTGATTGCTGAACTCGCCCAGCGGCTTAAACGCTAGGCACTTGCTGCACTGCTTCTCGGGTTCGGTCATTTTCGTAGTGGGTTCAATGTTTTGAGCTTAGCCTCTAGCAGTTCCCATTTCTTGGGATCGAGCGCGTTGATTACTGCGCACTGGTTGCGGGCGTGGCGAGCGCGGGTGTAGCGTTTGCGGCGGTATTCGCGCTGCTTCTCAGGGTTGGCGGCGTAGTATTGGCGGCGGTCTTCTTTGATTTCCTCAGGGTTTGCGGCGTAGCGTTTGCGGGAGGATTCTCTCCGTTTCTCAGGGTTGGCGGCGTGGCGTTTGCGGCGGGATTGGTTGCGCTTCTCAGGGTTGGCGGCGTGGCGTTTGCGGGCAGCTTCGTTGTATTTCTCAGGGTTTGCGGCGCGGCGTTTGCTGTCGTATTCTTTGTATTTCTCAGGGTTTGCGGCGCGGCGTTTGCGGCGGTCTTCGCGCTGCTTCTCAGGGTTTGCGGCGTAGCGTTTGCGCTGCGCTTCGCTCGCACAGCATTTGCAGTTCGCCCGCTTCCCGCCTTTACTCGTCTTGTGATTGCTGAACTCGCCCAGCGGCTTAAACGCTAGGCACTTGCTGCACTGTTTCTCGGGTTCGGTCATTTTCGTAGTGGGTTCAATGTTTTGAGCTTGGACTCTAGCAGTTCCCATTTCTTGGGATCGAGCGCGTTGATTACTGCGCACTGGTTGCGGGCGTGGCGGGTAACGGCGCGGCGTTTGCGCTGCGCTTCGCTCCATTTCTCAGGGTTTGCGGCGTAGCGTTTGCTGTTTTTTTCTTTGATTTCCTCAGGGTTTTCGGCTCGGTATTGGCGGTTGCTTTCTTTTACTTTCTCAGGGTTTTCGGCTCGGTATTGGCGCTGCGATTCTCTCGCTTTCTCAGGGTTTTCGGCTCGGTATTGGCGGGAGTATTCTCTCGTGCAGCATTTGCAGGCAGGCTTCTTTCCATCCTTCTTGCTTTTATCATTATTAAACTCTCCCAGCGGTTTAAACGCTAGGCACTTTCTGCACTGTTTCTCGGGTTCGGTCATTTTCGTAGTGGGTTCGGTTTGTGTGTTACGCGGTTCGGACGCCAGACCGCTGCACGTAGCAGAGGACTCGACGCCAGCGGCCTAGGGCGTCTTGCTCAAAGTGTGATCTGTATGGGCGTTTCATTCGCCATTATCCATTTTTTCGTTAGAAAGAGAAACTTCGTTCCAAAGCGGCTTCTTTATTTTTTGGCACAGGTCAGCTATCGACTCATCCTCTGAGTTTCCGTATCCGCAAGCTTCTGGATCGTCGGGGATGCCATTGCCATCGGTATCGTTCGCTTTGCCCCACGCGCACCACGTATATCCTTCTTCGCCCATGTGTGGCGCGTAGTGTGTTGTTATACCACTAGCCTCTAGCCATTTCAGCCGAGGCGATTTGCTTTCTTCGATTTTAAATAATTCATCCATAATGTGCATGCCCATAACTCTGCTGTAATGTGTGCAGGTGTCAATAGCTGTGTGCAGGTTTTTTGTTTATTTTACCAGTTGTTAATAAATCCGCCCCGCGCGCGCTTGCCCGCCGTCTTCGCTGGGCGCTTTACCGTGGGTTTCTGTGGGTTAACCGTCCACTTGTCGCCGCCCGCCGTCGCCTCAGCCTCTGGCTTCAGGTGCATCACCTTCTCCGCTGGCAGCATCTTGTCGATCATCTTGCGCAGTCCATCCCACGACGGGTTTAGCGACACGATGGCCGCGTAGCCATACGCGCGGATGTCGAGCGCTTCGTTTCGTGTAGAGCTGCTAGGCTTTTCAAATACTTTGTAAGCTTGGCCGAGGTAGTAGCGCGTCTTGATGCGCTCGCTTGTCAGCATCTCAAAGTAGTGCTCGTCGTAACCGGCCTCGGGCTGGTCAGTAAAGTGCATGGTGTGTGCGCCCGGTGGGTCAAGGTTTAGGTGGCTGTAGATCGTGCGCTTAGCGCGGTTGACCCCGATGTTAAAGGTCGGAGCCTTGACCCCGCTTTGACGTTTCTGCGCATTAAACGCGACAAGCTCAGGCTCGCTTTGACCGGCACGCCCGAGTCCTTTGGACGGATATACCTCGTAGCCGCTGGCGAGCATTTTGAGGCAGAACATGCGCACTTGCTCGGTGTTGTGGCCTTCGTCAATGAACCCGCGTGACATGCGTAGCTCGCCGCCCGCAGGGTGTTTCCACGTGCGCAGGATTTCACGGTTGAGCTTTTCCCATACCTCCCCTCGCTTAGTGTCGCCGACTATCGTTGAGTAGCGCAGCCCGTAGGATTCAAAGCCGTCACGCCAGCCGACCCACTCAAACTCGATGCGGTCTTCTTGCACGTCGGCCGCGAACGTAATGCAGAGCACGCCGTCCGGCAGAATGTCCGTCGGGTAGTCCTCGCGGCGCTCGTATACGGGGTGCCAGTCCACGGACTCGCCGAGCACGTCTTCCCATGTCTCAGCCTTAAAGGTGTTCGTCCACGTCTTGAGCGCTTCAACCCCGGCGTCCTTAGCTTCCAGAAACTCGCCCGCCCACTGGTGATACTTAGACTTGTATCCCTTCTTGTGCGGGAAAAGGCTTATCATTGCGTTGGCTTGGTAACCGCGAACGCCGGTAAACGGTAGGGTCGGTCGCCATTCGCCCGCTTGGATCGAATCAACGCGCTGCTCGTTTGTCCATGGGTCGCCGGTCTCGGGGTCGGCATAGTATGCGGCCTCTGGTGTGCGACGTTTCTTCGCGTCCGTAAACACGAGGTTTGCCCAGTCCAGCACATGCCAGTTGCCTGTGAATGGGGACTGTACAAAATACTGGCGGTAGTCTGACTTGAGCATCCATTTCTCGATGTTGCTTAACCCTTTGATTGTAGGCGTGCTCATCACCACTTGCGTTGCGTCCGCGTAGTTGTCAGCTCGCTTAAACGCTAGTGTGATCGGGTCGCCTTCCTCCGAGAAGTTCATAGCGTCAACCTCGTCGAGAAAAACGGATCGAGCTTGAATCTGCCGGAAAGCAGAGGGCGAGTTTGCGCCAATCATGGACACGCGCCCGCCGAGGAACCGCTTTGAATACATCGTTGATCCTTTGCCTGTCGGCATGACGATCCCGTCGAATACGTGCGAAGCGGCGAAGGTCGTCATTAGTTGCTCTTTCGCAAACTTGCCAGCGGCGTCTTTCGTCGGGTAAACTACGAGGATATTGTGCGGGTCAAGGTGGATCGACCGGCCTATCGGGTTAAGAATACAGTTTTCCGTCTTGCCAAGGCGCGAAGCCAGCTGCAAGACCGTGGTCGTGACCTCGGGGTCGTCGATTGATTCGCCCGGCTCCTTCATGTATGGCGTCTGACTGATGTCATACATGCCAGCCTTAGCCGTGACTTCCGAAGTCATCATGCGGTGCTCCCTCGCCCAGAGATGGACATGCGGCACCTCTGGTATGATGCAGAGGAGAGCGGCGCGGGCTAGGGGCTGGTAGGCGGTGGGCATTAGGTTTCCGGGTTGGCAACTTTGAATCTGCACTTGGCAACGTCTCCTCCGCACCGCTCAATTTCGCTGCGGATTTGATCGCAGATTGAGCGGCGGGCTTTGATCGGCAGCCAGTCCCACGCCTTGATGGCGTCAGCGAGGCGTTTGAAGATGTCGCAGAACAGGGCTTCGACTTCGATGGCGTTGACTGATTCGCCGCGCAGGCGCTTGAGCTTCTCTTCTTGGATCTCAGCTTGCGATAGATTCTTGCGGTCGGTCGTTCCCATTTCGGACGGGGCAACCTTGGATGGATCGGCAAAGGCTTTCACCACGTCGCGCAATTTGTAGTGCTTGGAGTTTCCCTTCTTCGCGAAGTCCACACCGGTCAATCGGATTGCTGCGGTCGGGCGGGAGACGTCCCATCCGGCGCAGATGTTTGTCATTGTCAATGTGGCTGGTTTGCTCATGGGTTCGGATTAGTTTTGTTCATGCTGTTGATCCTAGTATGCGGATTTTTAATGGGATGACAAGTTGCTGATTTTTGGAAAAGTTTTCTTTTTGCAGCAAGGTCGTAAATCCTCGTTTTTTTTAAGCTTTTAGAGGAACCATTTTCTTTTTGGGACGATTACCTATGTCCAGCACTAGATATTGCTGTGGTCTGGTGATCTTAGTCATCTTGGTTAGGTTATCAGCTGCCCACAGTGGCTGAAGGTTCTGCCAGTTCCATGCCTGCTTTACTTGCTCTTCATCTGCATGGTCGTATAAAGACTTGGGCATGATGTGATCTATATGCCACTCACTAGAGTTATGCCATCCCATGCCCTTGGTGAATTGTGATTCGATATGGGCTTTCAAATACTCAAGCGAGCATCCGCAAAACTTCTCTAGTTTGCGCTGCCTATGAGTTCTGCCTCCTATTAGCTTCCGAAGTCCTGACGAGATACATGCGCGAAGACGAAAGGCAGGGTCACTGTGGTATCTCTTAGATGTTCGGTGTGTCGCAACTGAAGTATGTTTCGACCAATGACGCCGTTCGTCGTATTTCGACTCCTTTGCTTTTTCCCTAAGCCTCTGCTCTTCCATTAGTAAGTAAGCTTTCTCAAGCGTCGGGAATCGCATTCCCTTGCCGTAAGGTCGGAAGCTGGTCATCTCAAGGGGTTTCAAGAACTGACTTACTGTTGACTCAGCCACTCCCTGCCCTTTCGCAATTTCCTTGTTACTCATACCATTGGCAGACTGTATCAACGCCATTGGTATGCTAAGCTTCCCGAAGGTGCTACCCTTATACTGGCTGCCCTCCTTACCATGCTTCAATTTGCCTTGATACTTTAACACGTCCCAAGTATGCAGCCCTCGGTTCTTAGCCATGCCTCTTGGCTTACCGACGAAGCAAAGAGCGTTTGTCATCTCTTGCGGTGTCATACCTTGAATTCCCCCATAGCTTCCGTAAGTGTGTCTAGCTCTGCGCTTGTCAGCTTAACCTTGCCGCGTTTCACATCGTTGAGCTTGCCGCGATACATATTACACCACTTTTCAAGTGCGCGGGCATTGATCAATTGTAACCGCTCTTCCAGCCACTCCCATGTAATTTGTTTTTTCATGGCTTACTTATCCGACTCTTAGCGGAGAATGTCAACCCCTGTTCCAAACCCCGCCCCGCACTGCATGTGCCCCTGTCCCACGCTATCCACCGCTCACTCACACGCCGCACCACGCGCCTGCACGGTGTCACCCTATACCTACCGCAGCGTGACTGCTGCCCGGCATCCTGCGTGACACTGTGCGCCCGGCATCGCTGCTCGGCACCGAGGCTCTGCTCATCCTTGCTACGCTTCGGATTATAACGCCGCTCAGAATCCGTCAAGCTCATAATGTGCGGGGGCAACGTAACGCGTTGACTGTGTGCTGGATTGAGTCGGCTCATGCCCCCCCCCTTTTGCGCTGGTATATGTCCCTTGCTACGGCCAGCCCATGCACCTGCACCTCTGGGATGTCATAGAACATGTGCCCTTGATCGTCCTGGATGTCGTAGAGGGTGTCAGCAAATGGGTCGTCTGCGGGCGAGCTAAGTGCAAAGTCGATCACTCCCTCGCGTAGTGTATCGGCGGCGGTGAATCTCACGCGCTGGCAGGCTCTGTATTTCAGTTTGCTCATACAGTGGCTCCCTCTGGTGCTGCGGGCTGCTTGCGCCATTGATCGCCTTGACTAATAGCTTCAAAAGGGAAATTTATCCAGCGCTCATCGACCCAGAGCAATACGCGCGAATCCTCCGTCAGCCCATACTGCGCCGCATCCTCGCCCGCATACGTGCGTATCGTCGGGTCGCCGTGCCGTGCTGTCAGTGCGGCGTTGATGTCGTCGCCAAACGTTGCGCAGCCTGTCGACCAGTCGTAAGGTTTTGGTTCGGGCGGCTCGTAAGCCTCGATCACTCCCTTTAAGTGGCCTGCGTTTACATACGCTGATCCGATTATAATTTCAGGTGCTGTGGTGCCGCTGCAAAAAACGCCGTGCCATAATCCCGATATTTTGACTTTGCCGCCATGTTCTAGTTTCGTGTTTTCGTTTATCATTGTGTGTGTTGGTTGATGGTTATTATTCTGGTGGTAAAAGCGTGATGCCTAATTCAGCCGCGAAAACCGACACGTTGTCAAGGTATGTTGTCATTCCGCGGACTTTCAGCGAGGTGGTGCTGGCGTAGTCCAGTATGATGCCCTTGGCGAAGTCCGCCATCTCGTGCGCCCCATCCCGCCGTAGCTGTTTGACCGCCTGCACGCGGTCAGCAAACGTATCATCTGCGGCGCATAGTAGCGGCACTAAGAAGCGCTCCTTGAATAGCACGTGTAGGCTGTCGGTGTCCTGACCTGTCTCTTCGCAGATGATCGCCAGCCATTTGCGGTAGAGCCGATTCTGAGCCTGCGAGCGAGTCAGCTCATACGGTTTGACCGTGACCTCGTAAGGTGTGTCGGTGCCCACCTGCGCGTTGTCGATGATTGCGTGCGTTCGGGCTACGTCTTGGGGGGTGCGTAGGATTACGCGGTAGGTCTGTTTGGTTAGTGGCATGATATTAGATCCCGCTCGTCACAGCGCCCCCATCACGCCGCTCTAGCTCAGCGCGGCCATACTGCATCGCTTGTTTGTCCTCGTTACGGCGTAGTCGGCTCGCGTCAGCCTCGGCTTGTTGCCATTTCGTCAGCGGCTTAAACTCAATGCCCTCGCCACGTAAGGCCGCGTCTAAATCGGCAGGCGTGCACTCTTCAAATCCGATAGTCAAATCTTCGCCACGAAATACCTGCGCTGATTCGGTCGGGTATTTGCGGCAGAAATCCACCCACGCGAATTGCTTCCAGCCGCCAGGCACGCGGTCAACCCAGTCAGCTGGTGCGGATGGCGTGTTCGACGCTGTGGAGTTGCGGCCCCGCCCTTTGGACGGGTGCAATCTGAAATAGTCGTCTGCGGTCGCTAGGATGTCCGCGTAGATATTGCAGAGCCGCTGCACGCTCTTAGGGCGCTTACTCAGATGGTCGTCAAACGAGTCGCCGTTCGATTTTGCTTTTGGTTTCGGGAGCCGCATAAACATGCGGACGGTTTCCGCTCCGGTTGCTGTGACGTGCGCCTCGATCTTTTTCCACGCTTTTGTCTCGCTCTCAGGTCGTTTAACATTGGGGTCAAAGTTCGGCGTCAGTCCCTTGATCAGCGTGATGTGAAAAGGGTGCAGTCCGCCGGGCTTGCGCTCTGGTATCATCGGCATGATCTTGGCTAGCGTCACCATCACGAGATGGTCAAGCGGGTCTTGGCTAGCTTTGTGCCGGGCTGCAATGCGGCGGTATAGCTCGCGGGCTTCTTCGTGGATCGTAGTCATGGTGTGTGTGGTTTGGTTGCGGCGCGAGGGTCGGACTTGCGCCGCGCACAGGTTAGTCTTCTAGCCCTAGGTCTTCCTGGTTGGGGTCAATCCTCCCTACCATCATCCCGTCCATTGTCTGCTGCTGACGCGTGCCAGCGATATACAATGTTGCGGCAGCGATTGCTTGGTTGCAAGTTGCCGCCTCGCCGGCAGCAAGTCCGCGCTCTTCTTTCTCCGAGCCTGCTGGCTCGTCGATCTGGATTAGCGGGGTCTCGCCTTTGTGCGTCTTGCCGTTTCGGAGCGCCTTCTTGAAGAGCACGCTGATTGATCGCGTCCCCTCGCTAGTGTGGCTCAGGTTGAAACCATACGGGCGCAGGGTTTCCTCGCCTTTCTTGCCAGCGTATGTGGTGGGTAGTTCAAGCACGCTGATTACAACGTCAGAGAGCGCTTGCATTGCGGTGAAGCATTCGTCCATCGGCTTTTCAGGTGACTCGCTCGTGCGGGTTTCCTCGCCTTGGTCGGAGTCATTGTTAATCTTTGAAAGCACGAGTTTCGGCTTGAGTATGAATTTGAGTATTTGCATGTGTAGTGGGATTGTGGATACAGCGTTGATTGAGCCTTGGCGCGCGCTGTGGGTGCGCGTCGGCTGGTTGATTAAGTTACGATTTTCAGGTGCTCAGTAAGTCCATCGGCAATCGCGTCGATGAACTTAATTGCGCTTTCTTTGGGCATTCCGTAAGCTACAAGATGCCCGTAAATATTATTCTTTGCATTTTTTACGAGTAATTCCATACTTGATTCCCACTCTTTCAGTGACAAAGGATTCACTTCCTCTTTGGGCTGCGCGGGCGCGGCATCACCCTTAGCCTTTTCCTGCGCCGCTACGCGCTCAGCGTGGCGCTTTGCTGCCTCGGCGTCCTGTTGCACTTTGAGCGCGGCGCGGCCTGCTTCTAGTGCTGCCTCGTCTTCGATAAACTTGGCGCGGCGTGCTGTGTTCATTTCCAGCGCGGTGCCTTGCAGTTCGCGGGCTTCGGCTAGGCGGTCGCCGAAGAACGACTGTGACAGCTCCACGGCGTTGATTGCTGCAATGTGCGCGTCCCATTCGGCCAGCGTTGCGGATCGGAACTCACCTACGCGGTGATGCCCGTTCTGCATCAGCTCCATCGCGTCCGTGATCGCTTTGGCGTGTGCTGCGACCTCCGCGTCGTATTGCGTGCGCGGAAAGAGGAAATCAGCCTTGAGCTCTGCGCCTCGGCTCTTTGCAATGCTGCGCTGAGCGTCAACCTTCTTAGCTTCCTGCTTGAGTGGATCGACTAGCGACTTTCCAGCGCGGTCGATGGCTGCGAAAAATTTACCGATCTTGAGGCCGATGCTGCCGTAGTGTTTGTGCTCAGCGGGGTTGGTTGGATCGAGGACAAGGGATTTAATTTCTAGCTCCAGCTTGTCGATTTCCAGTTTGAGCCGGTCGCCATTAAATAAGGCGAGCGGTGCGCTTTCGTCGATTTCGGGAATCGTAATTTCGTGTGGTTTTTTCATTTCGTTTTCGTGTGTGTGTTATGTGGTGAGGTAGAGGAACAGTTATATGTCCCAGTCCTCGAAATTGCGGCACTCGTCCGGCATCCATCCCAGCCGCGCAGTGCGTGGACTGATTGACTGCGCGACTTCGGCGAGAGAGGCTTCTTTTTCTGCTTGCACCTTATCGGGCGAGGCGGGCTTGTCGGTCTGGTCACTCATGCTCGTAGTGTAGTTGATTTGTGGATACGGTCGGGATGTCTATGCTCAGCTAATACGGGGCATTGACCTCTTTACCTGTTTCGGGATCGGTAGCTGTCGGCACCTCGTTGGACTTGGCCTCCGCTATGGCCATGTCTAGTTTTTTGAGTAGCCCGGTGAGCGCGGGAGTGTTAGCGCTTTCTGACTTTGCAAAGAATGTCTTGATTGCCTGTAGGCTCTTAATGTCGCCGTCAGCAGCGAGGTCAGAAAGCGGTTTGCCCTTCCACTTCGCCGGAGTCGCCAGCGGGTTGACAATCTCGAACCATTTCAGCTCGGCACGTTTGGCCGCCCATGCCTCGGCTTTTTCTGCGGGCGTCTTCTGTATGGTGGCGGGGTGTGGTGTGGTTGGTGTCGTGGCCTTAGGTGCAGGTTTCTCAGCCTCAGGTGTCTCGCCAGCGGGTAAGTCTTCACCTGCGTAAATATTGATGCCTAGCCCGAACATTGCCAGATTCTTAACTAGGCAGCGCATAATTGTTTTATTGATATCAAACATGGTCGCGCCTTCGCAAGTTTTCTGCCCGTAACGCGTTTCATAGGTATAGCTATCAATCTTCTGCGCTTTATTTGCTCCGTCCATGACAGGTAGCCACATTACATGACTTTCGCCCTCTGCCGTGACTTTAGTATGGCACATAAATCCGAGGCCAGGAGTGTTTTCGGTTTTACCTATTTCATATGTTGCATCAGGTGCCTCAGTCTTAAATATGCGCCATGCGTGTGCCCAAGAAAGATACGTTAGATCCTTCTTTTTTTCCGTGTGCTCACTTACGTTAATGCTTGATAGTCGAGCAAATAGCGGCTGGCGTGTGGCCTTTGTTTCCGCGCTCACTCGCTGCCCCCTTTGGCTACCTTGTATGCGAGGTCACTGACGGCGAGGTCGATGACTGCGCCGTCGCTGCGTCCGACGCCTTCGCGGTTGAGCCGTTTGACCGTCGCGTGCGTGGTCGGGGTGATGAACGTGTTGAGCCTCACGCGGTTGACGCGGGCTGCTTTGATTGGTGCTGGTTGATCTGTCATGGTGTGTGGTGTGGTTGCTGTGGTTGGTTGCTGTTGCAGGTCAGAAAGGAACGTCTTCGCCTAGCGGATCGTCGAGGTCAAATCCGTCGCCCTCGGGGGCGTCTGCCGTTTGCACGGTGCGCGGTGCCGGGTTCGCCGACTCTAGCACGGTGATCTGTAGCGCTTTGAGATTTACGTAATACTTCTCGTTATACTCGCGCCCGTTAATAACGAATCCGATTTCGACTAGATCACCTAGGTTTAGTTTCGCTACCAGCTCGGTCTTATCCTTCACGGTCTCAAACTGAATCTCCTGCGGGTATTTGTCCGCTTCGTCGCTTATCACGAATTCGCGCTTGTTAAAGCCGCTGCCGAACGTCTGCTCGTCCTTGATGACCGTCACGCGGCCTTTAATTGTAAATGTGCTCATAATGGGTGGTGACCGGCGGAATGCTGGCACCCAAAAAGCCCGCCGTGTGAGGGCAGGCTGGGGGCTGTGGGTGGTTTGGTTTCAGTTATCTGTTCCCGTAAATTTCAAGGTATTCACGTTTGATCCCAACCCAATTTTTAATTGTCGCAATCATTTGAAGTCTTGCCGCTTGAAATTCCTTCATTTCCCACTTGGCAAGTGTGCCGCTGTTGATTGCAGCCATTGTGCCGCGTAGAGTTGATTTTGCTTTTTCGATTTGATAATTTATATTGTCCATTCCCCCAACATGGGCGCATTGTGCAGGTCGTCAAGTCTTTGTGTGCACATTTATTTATTTATTTTTACGCGCCCCTAATTGCCGAGCCGTCCGCTCAGCGTGGCACGCGTGGCAAACCGCCTGCTGCGCACCGAATAGCAATGAATGCACGTAGTCGCCTAGAGTGTCCTGGATGCCCGCTAACGGCGTGATCCCGTCCACGTGGTCAATCTCATACACCAGGCTTGCTTTGGCGCGTTTCTTGCCGCTTTTGAGTTTCCGAAACTCCTTCTCCGATATTCCCATAGTGCGGGAGCAGGCCGCGCAATCTATGACGAAACGCATTTTGCCAGTCGCAGGGTTTAGCTCTTGGCGACGGATCGACGCGATGAATACGCGCCGTGACGTGTCGCGCCAGATTGGGCGCAGGTTGCCTTTGATCAGCGTGCGCAGTTTGCCGTCCGTGATGCCGGTTACGGGGTTGACTGGCTTGGCGTTTTTACGGGGCTTTTTTGGTTCCATAGTCGTGTCGTGTTTTCGTAGCTGCACCTTGCGCGGGTTCGTGCAGGTCTGTCAATACTTGTGTGCATATTTTACGAGTCAGCCAAAACAGCCGAAATCGCTTTGTCAGTCTCGTGCTCAAATATCCGCAGCATCCCGAGGGCATCAATGTCCCCGGCTTGGCACCGCTGAATGACTGTGAGCATTTCCCCACGTGAGCGCGGGGCTTCGGGGTGCCTCGGCTCGGGTTGCTGGTTTTTCTTCCCTGACGGAATTTCAGTATCATGTAGGGCGGCCTCGTATGCGGACAGTTTAATCACGTTTCCGACGATGCGGGCAGGCCAGCCTTTTTTCGGTGGCCAGCTTACGCCTATGTATTCGAGCGTCTTGCGCTTGTAGCCGCCTTTCGAAGTCTTCAGCATTTCGATGTCAGGGAATCCTAGTGTGATCGTGTCGGGGTCGTTCATGGTCGTTTCGTGGTAGTGTAGTTGGTTTCTGGATACGTGGCGGGATGCTACGTGGCAAACCTTATTAAAAATGCTGCGCCGGGCTACGGGCACGGTTCCCCCATACCCCAAAGCCTAAACCTTGAATTATGGGAGAATCGTGCTGTCCTTAAAAAAGAGGCCAAGCTTTTCGCTCTACCCCCGATGCTGGCCTCAGTTCCCGATGAGTAGGCATGATAGCAGGGTAGTGCACGCGATGACATTCCTGAAGCGGTCATCGAATCCGTATTAAGCAGTCCCCAGTTATGAGTTGACGACTGCACCGTAGGACTCGGGCTAATGGATCTCATCGCTTGCTCCTATAAACTGAGACCAAAAAAACCGAGACGCCTGCCAGCAAAATCTCGGTTTTAAAGTGTCACATTGGACGGGAAATATTTCGTGCTGGCAGGCTACGAGGTCGTTTCGATACTCCTACAAATGCAGCGAATCGCCCGCGTGTCAATACCTTATACGAAAAAAGAACCCCGGCTCCTATTAACTGCAAAGGGTTAAGGAAGAAGTCCCCGGGGAAAAATAAAAAGCGCCCCCACCTATTCAGTTAGTGGGGACGCTTAACACACGAAGAACGACTACGAAACCGTCTTTGCATCTGTCACTGTGCGTATTCAGATTGTGAATACAAGCCCTATTGCCATATTTTTTATTACAATGCCTTGACGCGCCGCATACCACGCTAGAAAGTGCCCTCCTATGGGACGACCGCGAATGACCGACAGGGAAAAGGCGACGAAGGCCGCCGAGCGAAAGCAGCAGCGAGCCGACCGTGGACTACCGCCGGTCATCGATGGCTACATAGACCGAGACCTCGAAGCCTACCAGGCGCAGCGGGCGAGCGAGGTCAAGGCTGCGCGGAAGCTGGCAGCGAGGCTGGCTGGTCAGCGGGCTGGTGCAATGACGGCGATTCTGCGGATGCGCGGAATCGCGGCTGAGTAGGGCGCGACTATTTATTTCATAAATATGCACACAAGTGTTTGACACGTGTGCAGGTCGGCGCATGTTGGGGGCATGGACAACATCGTAAATACAGCAGAAGAAAACGAAAACAAAGATAAGGCGCTGGTGCAAAAAGCCCAAGCTGCGCTAACTTACTGCCGCGACCGTGAAAGCGTTGCACGTCGCGAGCTTGCCGTAACAGTTGAGGCATCAAAAATTGCTAAAGAAAAAATGGAAAAAGTTTTTGCTAAATGCGAAGAGCGCGCTGTTGCCCGTCGCAAATCTGGTTTAATTGAAATGAATGCAGGATATTAAAAACATGAACACTATTAACAAAGCCCCAAATCGCTGGAAGTCGATCAAGTCAAGTAGGCCCCCAAAGGGCGTTGCTTTTGAAGTGCTAAATTTCGGATTTTACAAAGAGCAAATGTACTTAATCCAGCGAGGAAAATACAATGGCTACGGAATTGCAGGGGTCGAAAACGAGCCAGGCGAGCACTGCAAGCCATCTACGATTACGCACTGGCGAACACTTCCCATCGCCTGACGGCTCACACCATCACGAGCCCGAGTCAAGGGCTGGACTTGACGCCGCAAAACCTCAACCGTAGATGGGGCATGGCAGCCGGAAAGACGGCACGTTCTTTATCAATTTCAGGGCATTCACAGACGAGGTTTTTGTTTCCCTCTGCGCACACCGCGCCGTCTGCGTTTGCTCCCACCAGCAGCCCCCCGAAGGGTCTGATAATCCTATATGCAGTACACCGCGAGGAAGTGTGGGGGATCGCGGCTGGTGGACACTTTGCCATGCCATGACCAGACGGTCGTAAGATAAAGTGAATCGAAGCCCGAAGCATGTTAAGGGTAAGGCCGAGCCTTTCGGCGATGTGCGCGCTCCCGCCGTGCAGCAACTCAATAAGGCAAGCGGGGACACTTTCACACACACACACACGAACTATGACCGACAAACAGCCACCCCCCACCGAGCAGCCCACACACTGCGCCCGCCTCAGCCCATACGGCCGCCCCGCGTTCATCGAGCGCGAGCCTGACCGCGACAGCGAGCGCATGGAGGCGCAGAGGGAAGGCCGGCTGATGCCGAAGGCTCGGGTCAATTTCAAAGGGTAGTGATTTCATTAAATTACCAACTACTAAAATATTATGGACGGAAACATGTTTGCAGGTCTCGGAACGTTTATAGCGATTCTTTCGATATTCGGAATCTTCGGTGTGTGGAAACTTATCGAAATAATTATATGGGTGTTCACGAATGTGAGCATTTCATTCTAACAAACACTATGAAAACACGCATCATCTACATCAGCGGCCCGATCACGGGCATCCCGCTACACAATCGCCCCGCGTTCGCCTCTTCTGCTTACGAGTGGCGGCAGCTAGGCTACGCGGTCATCGACCCAGCGGTCAACTACGACGGCGCTTCTGCGGTCACCCACGCGCAGTATATGCGGCTGTCGATCGCGCAGCTGCTCTGCGTCGATGCCGTCTACATGCTGCGGGGATGGGCGCACTCTAATGGTGCGTTGGCTGAGCACGTAGTCGCGCAAGCGTTGGGGCTGGATATTAGCTATCAGTAAATAATCAATAAATATGCACAAAAAAGACTTGACGACCTGCACAACGCCGTCCAGAGTCTTGGTATCGAAGCGATTAACGCGACGAACACACACGATAGGAAACTACGAAATATGGAAAAAGAACGAGAAACAGGAAACGTGCTAAATGAGGCACACGGCGAAAACTGGTCAATATACCATTCCGACTGCATAGACGGAATGGAAATGCTACCCGACAACTCAGTCGATTTGTCAGTATATTCTCCGCCTTTTTGCGGAATGTATCAATACTCTTCGTCGCCTCGCGACCTTAGCAATTGCGACAACTACGAAGAGTTTTTTGAGCATTACGAATACGTAGTTTCGCAGATCGCGAGGACGACAAAGCCGGGTCGATTCACTGTAGTCCACTGCATGGACACTCCTAAGTCTGGAAGCTCTGCCACTATCGGCGGATACAAAGACTTCCCCGGCGACATTATCCGGCTACATGAAAAGCTAGGGTTTGACTTTTGGACACGCCGCGCCGTATGGAAGGAGCCTCTAGCCGTGCGCCTTCGCACGATGTCAAAAGGCCTCGCGCATAAGCAGATTTGCGACGATGCTACGCTGACTACGGTTGCGGGCGCAGACTACATTTTGGAGTTCCGCAAGCGGGGCGAAAACGCCGTGCCTGTATCGTATCCTACCGGATTGCATAGATACGCCGGTGCAAACAAAATCCCTACCGAAGCATTGGATTGGCGCGGATTTGTAGGCGATCAGAAAAAGAACCGCTTCTCTCATTTTATTTGGAGAAACTACGCATCTAGCATTTGGGATGACATCCGAATCGGCGAGGTGTTGCCATACGAGGAGAGCAAAGACCCGGACGACGAGCGACACGTTCACCCGTTACAGTTGGACGTGATTGAGCGAGTCGTTGTGCTAAGGAGCAACCCAGGCGAAATAGTAATGACTCCATTCATGGGAGTCGGATCGGAGTGCTTTGGCGCGGTTCTTAATGACCGAAAAGCCATAGGATTTGAGCTAAAGGAGAGTTATTTCAAGCAAGCCATTAAAAACATGCAAGAGGTTAAGTCGCAGTCGAACCAGGAGGATCTAGCACTATGAGCTTCGACATTTTTATAGGCGGCAAAACTCAATTTGCAAAGGAGGGTGGATTTGATGCCCTGTTCGTTCCCGACTATCTAAAGGACTTTCAAAAGTCCCTAGTTCAATGGTCTGTTCTTAATGCACGATGTGGGCTTTTCGAGGACTGCGGACTAGGTAAGACAGTTCAACAATTGGTATGGGCGCAAAACATCGCAATGAAAACAAACGGGCGCGTAATGGTATTGACTCCTCTATCTATAAGCGAGCAGACGGTAGAAGAGGCCGAAAAGTTTGGGATCGAAGCCGAGAGAGCGCGTGATGGAGTTTTACCAGATTGCAAGATAGTCATAACCAATTATGAGCAACTTCATAAATACGACTCAAAAGATTTTGTAGGATGCGTTTGCGACGAATCCAGCATCCTTAAAAACGTAAAAGGTAAGACCAAGATGGAGGTAACCGCATTTATGCGGAAAATGTCATACCGGCTACTATGCACCGCTACAGCATCGCCGAATGACTATATAGAGCTGGGAACTAGCTCTGAGGCTTTGGGGCATTTCGGATATATGGATATGCTTAAAAAGTTTTTCAAATCGGACGATGGAAGTATGGCTATTGGCGGTTCAGGCGGAAAGGCACGCGGAGGATCTAGGTCATTCGGCGGAAAGATGAGATTCAAAGGACACTCTCAAGAGGAGTTTTGGAGATGGGTATGCTCATGGGCTAGAGCTATTCGTAAGCCATCAGACCTTGGGTATGACGACACTGGATACGACTTGCCAGAGCTACGCGAAAACTTGCACCTAGTAAAATCTGAAACCGTAGCGGATGGGTTCTTATTCGCCCTCCCGGCGGTAGGACTATTAGAGCAACGGCAAGCAAGGACTAGGACTATCAACGAGCGGTGCGAGCTTGCCGCTAAATTAGTCGTTGATCGCGGCACTACGTCAGTATCATGGGTGTCAACTAACGCGGAATCAAGGATCGTAACTGACATGATACCGGGATCAGTTGAGCTTACCGGATCGGAGCTTGACGAAGTGAAAGAGGAAAAGCTTAAAGCATTTCGGAGAGGCGAGATAAAAGCATTGGTTACTAAGCCAAAGCTGGCAGGATTTGGGCACAATTGGCAGCACTGTAATCATCAAACCGTGTTCCCGTCTCACAGCTTCGAGCAGTATTATCAATGCGTGCGCCGGTCTTGGCGATTTGGTCAGACTAGTTCCGTTGACATTGATGTCGTGAGCACTCAAGCCGACGAAGCGGTGCTGAAAAACCTACAGCGAAAAACAAAATTGTCCGAAGAGGGATTTGACCGAATGGTTGACCTTATGTCGGATTTTATGAATCACGAAAGGAACGACTATAATCCATCCGTAAAAGCAATTATTCCAAGCTGGCTAACCTAGCCGACGAGCACCACACCGAACCCACTACGAACTATGCTTCACATGAATCACTCCCGCGAATCCCACTGCATGGATTACGCTAACTCACTCAAGCTCAAGATGGAAACAATGATGCGGACTGGCGACATTTGCGACGGCAACCGCAGCCGATCCGACTCCAGCACGGTTGACGCCGCAATGATCCGCGTCGGCAACGGTGAGCGTCCGTCTGCCGTCGCTGCCGATCTCGGCATCCATCCGCAAAGCATCTACTGCCGCACTGCGCGCGCTAGGAGAGCGGAGCTCGCGTGATCTACACACTCGCACTCTACGCGCTCACAGCGTGCCTACTCGCCCCGTCTGCTGCTGCGCTTATAGTCGTGGTCATGTCGTGGCGGGCGGGCCTGTGAGCGTATCCATAAATCAACTACACACGACTATGAAAAACGAAACAATCAAAACATACGCGCTAGTCGCCAGCACAGGTGAAGCACTTCGACTTACGGAGGCTGGCGAATCCCTATATTTTCAGATGGGCCCTGACCTTGATTATATTGAGCTTAGGCTCTTGGCGATTAAGTTTAATTGCTTAAATCCCTATCAGGTGTTTAACGACAGTTACTTGCTGCAATTGCAGCACTGCTTCACCGTCACCGAGCTTGACCCGTGCCGCGCGCCAGCCGGCTGCCCGGAGCTGGCGCCGTGGCTGGCGTATGTGGGATTTGGCAAAGACATCCCCGAGTCAGAAGGGCAATATTACATGGTGGATTCACGCAGTCAATGGGTTGGCGGATTTGACGCACCCCGTAGCCACTACGCCGTTGACGTGCGCACCGCATGGACACAAAGGAACTACCCCGATCACTGCCGCATCCGCGCATACGTTGCGCCGTGCGCAATTGATGTAGCGTGGAATGCTCACTCAAATGGGGGCGCGTATACGTTTCCCCGCGAAGAGCACTTCCGCGCAGGGTGGAAAGCCGCAATGTCGCACGCAATCACTAACAGTAAGGAGATTCTCGAATCACTATGAAACTACCTACTCACATTCGCCACGACGGCTTTGATTACGATCAACTCACGCGCACCGCAGGGCATGCGCTATACCGAAAAAGCAAGGGCGCAGGGCATTGCAGCTACGAGGTCATTACGATCCAACGAGCAAAGGCCGATTACACTTGGCCAGTCGGCAAGAAGACACTGAAAGGAACGGAGTCTTACCCCTCGTCTACGTTGTGGGGGCGCGCTGGCTGGTCGTTTCAGACATTGCGAGAGGCAGAGGCCACTTTTGCAACCCTGACGGCAGCAATGGAGGATTGCGCACTATGAGCACGCCAACCACCACACCAACCACCACACCGCTGACCGACCGCCAGCTCATCGACGAAGGGCGCGGCTATGGGCACACGATCAACGCCGCGTTTTGCCGCAAGATCGAGCTGCGCATGCACGCCGCCGAGGCTGATCTTGCTGCTGAGCGGGCGCGGCTGGACTGGCTGCTAAGCGAAAGCGACGACTCCCTTGATCGGTTGGACTGCTGGAGCCGGTTTGACATTGACGCGATTTTAGACGCGGAGGGCGAACATGAGTGAAGCGCACAAATACAGATTCCGGCGCGTCAACGTGCCGAAGTTCGCGCTGACCCTAGACGGCATCGAGCTGGTGTTCACCGGCGAAAACACGGCGGGCGAGGCTATGCAGTTCTCGGCTGTCGTGACGTGGGCGTGGATCGGCGCGTTCGTGCGGGCTGCGCGGGCGTTCTGGTTTGTGGTTGATAAGCCGTCGCGGATTGCGGAGATGGCGCGGATTGAGAAAAACCTGTAAGTCACAGCGGCAACCGCAGCGACGGAAAAACCGCCTTGACTAGCTCGTGTAGGCATAGTCGCAGGCGGCGTGATTTGAGGTGCTGTTTAGCACAATACCAGTGCAGTTGTCGCTGCGTGGGCGCTGGCACTAGAGATGGCCAGCTTTGAGCTTCTTGACGATCGTCTTACTCTTGGTGTCCATCTTGCGCGACAGTATCGCCTTTAGTTCTTCGGCTTCGGTCGGGTTTTCGGTTTCCCATTCGCTAATCGCCGACACCATGGCCGCGCCGGTCTGCTTTAGCACGGCTCGCGATGTGCCTGCAATGGTCTGCACTAGCTGTATGACGAGCGGGATTAGCGCAGGCACTAGCACGCAAGCGACGACGATCAGCAGCACGACGACAAAGCCGCCTGCGCCCCATAGCGACAGTCCAGTGCCTTCCAGTGCCGTGCCTTCGCGCTTGTCGAGCCATGCCATCAAGTCGGCTAGATCATCCTCGTGTGAGCGGTTACCTTTGGTCAGTGCGGCGGAAACGTCGTTTGCTGCGAGGATAGGACGCTCAGGAGAGCCTACACGCTGCGAGAGGTCTATCGCTACGCCCTTTGCTTCTGCGGGCTGTTCTACGGCTTTTGACAAGTAGTCGGCGGCTTGGCGGATGTCCTCGGTAACCTCCTTGACCACGGGCGCGGCGACGTTGTCTTGGAAAATGCGCTTGCTCTGGAGTCCGACACTCGAACAACCTGCGCCCAGTATCAGGATTATGGATACAGTAAAAAGGGTTGTGATGTTTCGGAGTGTCATGGCGTTGGGATTGGTGTTGGCGGTTCGATTGGGTGGATATCTGTGACGTTAAATCTGTAGGCGATAGACTCGTCAGAGTCGCGCTCGGTGATCACGAAGAATCCATCGTCGGTCACGTAAATATCAACCGTTGCCATCGGCGTCGGAAGTGGTCGCGACGCACACCCTGCGCAGTGTATCAGGATTACGGATACAGCAAGTACGGCGGTGATGATGCGGTCGGTCATTGGTTGTCTCGCGGTATCTTGGCGATTTCAACGGTCAGCCCGATCACGGCATCAGTCAGTTTTTCGGTGGCCTTTTTGCCGTCCGCTTGCGTTTGCAGTATCGCGTCAATCGTCGCGTCTTGTCGCTCGTCTGCCATGCTGCTTGCCTGCACGGCTTTTTTGAGGTCGCGGGCTTCGGTGCCTGCGTAGATCGATACCATTCCTAAAAATAGTAGCGATCCTACCAGTATTAAGCTCGCGTATTTGTTCGGGATTTGAATCGTGTTGGATTGGTTTGGCATGGTCTTAAATTATCCGTTTGAATTATTGATCCAAGCTTTTGCGGTAGCAATACCTAGACGCTCTTGAGTCGCGGCATCTATATGGCTAGCGTCTTCCCATGTGGCTGTAACACCTTCGGGAGAATCGGAATCCACCCAGATATTAGCTGAGCTTAAATTTGCAACGGTCACCTGTGCTGCGCGGACTTCATTCTGACCTGGTTTATCTCCACCGCCCTCACCATTACCATTCCAATCAGGTGACCGTATAATAATAGCGCGAGTGGCGGAAGTTGCCCCTGTTACATTAGCGCGTAAATCTTCAAGTAAGCGAGTAAGGTGCGTTTGATACATGCCAGCTAAATCTTGTGTGTAGCCTCCTTCTGAACCCGTGTAGTTTGAATCCTCTGCGCCTTGAAACCACACGAAATAAATACGAACGGAAGAGCCAGAATCTTCCTGTATTTTGGCAAGCCTTGCATTAACATAAGCAATCATTGAAGCCCACTGATCCGCGTCACCTGGAGGCAAGTCGTCTTGGGGGTCTAGTAGTCTGCGGCTTTCGGCTAAAAATGACGCAACAGATGTTCCTCCGATGGCAAATCTTACTATGTTTATATTCCTACTGCCGTGAGTGGCATAGAGATAACGAGATAATCCAACATTAGGGCCGAATCCTGTAACTGAGCCAGACGGGTAATAATCTAAAAATCTGCCATAAAATTCGTCACTGCCCCCTAAATTTCGTTGCTCAAGGAGGTTACCATCGTTTGCACGAGTTGTTGCTGATGTCCCATCTACATTACGCCCAACCATATTTGATTGACCTAACATAATAAAAACATCCTTAGGCTTTTTTAATAGAGCATTTAGTTTTGCATCAATCCCCGCTTGGTTTGACGTTTGATCAGATGCGTAAATTATTAAGACCTGAACTTTTCCATCAATAGAATCAAACCCATTATTTCGGGAAAAAGCACGGGAAAAAGAAAACGTGCCAGAAAGCGACGCGGTTCCCCTAGAAAAAGTTCCTGTTCTGACGTTATTTACATTTGCTGCTGTCCTTATGTGCGAAAGCCTACGGCGATCATTAGAGTAACCTACATTGATATTAACTGTTCCATCGCCATTAACAATTTCCCAATTTCCCGAGGTTTCTACTGCGCGAAGTCGAGGGTTAGGTGACCCCGTTGCCCCTAACAATGTACCGTTTCCTCCTACCCCATACTCTACCACCGAAAAAACAGAAAACGCTCCAGTCAAAGAAACGGTTGTCTCAAAGTCGTAGAAACTGGTTCCCGTGGAAACCCCGCAAGGCATTTCTTGCTGTGTGAGCAGCACACCCGCAGCAACTATTTGATGCTGCGCAGATCGAGTCGCTTGCACTAAATTATTGGTATTTCCAGATTGGTCGTAATAAATAAAAATCCACGCTCCGCCCGATTGAGACCATGTAGCAAGGTCTCCATTTATGATTTCTTGATAAGTAAAATCTCGTCGAGCTTCGTCGCTGTTCCGCTGTGCGTTAATTGTAGGCGAGCCTGACGCAAAATCTTTCGCCAGTGCCATCGGGGAGTATGCTCCTGCTGCTCCGGGGTAGGCGTCAAGTGGGCTTGCCCGCTGCCCGAAACTTCGGACGATGCCGGTGACTGTCGGGCGGACGATGCTGCGGACTATGGGCTGCACTGGCATTAGCGGAGGTCGCGGAAGGTTGAGATTGAAACGATCACGCTGGAAGAACCGCCTGCGTCGGTCATGGTTGCGCGAAACAGGCACTTTGCCACATCGATGTTCTCGGCTTTGTTGTCCGTAGCTGCAAACGCCGTGCCGTTGGAGTCAGTCAAGTCGTGGTATGTGGTGCCGCCGTCCCATGACGCTTGCATGGTTACGGTCGCGCTGTCGAACGTGCCAGCCGCGGAGAGTGTGTAAGCGCCGTTTGCGGCGATTGGTGTGGTGCTGCCGTTGGCAGTGAGTGCGGGAAGTTGGCTCATGGTAGTGTATTAGGATTATGGATACGTTTTGTCAAAGTGATTCGCGGCGGTCGGCTACACGGTGAATGCGGTGTTGGTGATCGCAGCGCCGCCTGCCAGCGTGATGTCGGAATCAACCGCGTGTGTTTGGTTGAGCGAGCCCTGCACGTAGACGGTCTGTGCTGATGGCGCGTCGATGCTCTTGGCGGTGCCGCTGCCGTTCTTGGCCGTGATGATGGTGCAGTTCTTGAGCTGCACATTGCCCGTGACGCCAGTGCCGTAATTGATGCCGATGGTTGCGCCGTCGCCACCGACGGTTGTGGCTGTGAGGTCGCAGTCGACGGCGTTGAGTGTGCCGCTCCAGTTATTTGAGATGTCCACGATCACACCGTTTGACTGGGTGGACTCGATGCGGCCCGTGATGGTGAGGCTGCCTGATCCTGACAATCTGACGGGGCGGTCTGTTGAGGTGAAGTTTGCGCGAGTGATTGTTTGCACGCCGGCGCTGCAAGCAATAAAAGTGCCTGCGTTGCCTGCGTTTTGCACTCCGCCGGAGCAAGAAATAGAAGTGCCTGCGTTGCCTGCTGTCTGCACGCCGTTGTAGCAAACAATATTATCGCCAGCGTTACCTGCTGTCTGCACGCCGTTGTAGCAAACAATATTATCGCCAGCGTTACCTGCGGTTTGCTCGCCGTTGTAGCACTCAATATAAGTGCCCGCGTTGCCAGCGGTTTGCTCGCCGCTAGAGCAATAAATAGAAGTGCCAGCATTACCTGCTGCCTGGATTCCGCCGTTGCACTCAATATAAGTGCCCGCGTTGCCAGCGGTTTGCTCGCCGCTAGAGCAAGTAATAGAAGTAACCGCATCCATCCGCGCGAAATTCATCACCGCGCTGGCATGATTGCAAAGAAGCGACTGCGCCAATCCGCTGCCGTAAATAGTAATCCCAGTCGTCACGTTAAACGCTGGCAACGTTGCGCCGAGCTGACCGACGTAAGCTACGCCGTCCACGCCACCGAGCGCGGTCTCTGCGCTGTAGTCGCCAGCAAAGACCGTGATCGTGTCGCCGCTCACCGCCACTGCCTGCGCTGCGTTGACCGTCAGAAACGGTTTGCGGATGTCGTGGGGGTCGAGGCCGGTGCGGGTGTCGGTGCCAGTCTTGGCGACGAATATCGTATTGCCGATCAGCGAGCGGCTCCCTGCAATGGCTGCGGTCACGTAAGCCTCGGTTACAGGGGTCGGTAGGCTTGCGCCGGTGAATGAGCTCGTGGAGGCTACGGCTGGCAGGATGCGGCAAGGGACGGAGCAAAGGATGGTGTCGTCGGCCTTGACCTCAAACACGACTTGAGCGCTACGGTCGTCGTTGAGAAGTTGCGCCACGCGGGCGGTTGATGCGTCTAGCGTGCCTGTGAACGTGGTGCCCGCTGCTGTCCATGTCTCGCTGTAGATTGCGGGCTGCCGGGCTACGCGGATGATCTGCTGGCAACGTATGGTTGATGTGCCGGTCACGTAGAGGTTTGGGATGACGCCAGACTCAGGGAATAGGTTTAGGCTTTCG
>Ga0222690_1000105_pt1 | contig 31608 bp, 60 predicted proteins | sample AntAcemetage1234_FD_179802 | JGI IMG/M metagenome (GOLD analysis project Ga0222690, IMG submission 179802) | Saline water microbial communities from Ace Lake, Antarctica - #1234 | ecosystem: Environmental > Aquatic > Non-marine Saline and Alkaline > Saline | place: Antarctica: Ace Lake... | reverse complement strand
ATATACAAAGAGAATACAAATATTCCTGATAAGGAAGATGGATTCGACCATATGAATGACGCACTTGGATATATGATTGATTACTTAAAACCATTAACCACTCAGACAAGATTTAGTTCTCCTACAAGATGGACAATGAAATAAAATATGGCATACACTAGAGATCAAGCACAAGAAACCCATAAAGACTATTCAGAAACAATTAATAATTGGGAATACTACATTCGATCTTATAATGGTGGATATGACTATGCAACAGGTAGGTATTTATCAAGATATAATCTTGAACTAGATAACGAATTTAATCAAAGAATTGATAACACTCCTTGCGACAATCATTGTAAAAACATTATTCAAATATACTCATCATTTTTATTTAGAGTTAGACCGAGTAGAGACTTTGGTTCAATGGAAGATGAAACATCTTTACAATCATTTTTAAGAGATGCTGATTTAGAGGGTAACAACTTAAATTCAGTAGTTAAACAAGCACAGAATTATGCATCTATTTATGGTCATTGTTTTATGATTTTAGATAAGCCTAATATATTAACAAGTACAAAAGCTGATGAATTAGAACAAGACATTAGACCTTATGTTTCAATACTTACACCTGAAAATGTTTTTGATTGGAATTACGAAAGATTACCTAATGGTAAATACGAACTAAACTATTTAAAAGTAAGAGAAGAAGTTGATAGAGATAATGGTCAATATCTTAAACTTTGGTATAGAGATAAAATTGATACAATCTATATTCCTAATAGAGAAGAACCAAGACTTGTAGAAACTGTCCCTAATATGATTGGTAAGATACCAGCAGTTATTTTATATAATGCTAAATCACATAAGAGAGGAATTGGTCAATCAGATTTAACTGATATAGCCGATCTTCAAAAATCTATTTACAATGAATACTCTGAAATGGAACAATTAATCAGATTAACAAACCACCCTAGTTTAGTTAAGACTCCCAGTGTCAATGCTAGTGCTGGTGCTGGTGCTATTATAGAAATGCCTGATGAATTAGAACCTAATTTAAAACCTTACTTACTACAACCATCTGGTTCTAGCTTACAATCAATTATGGATTCAATTAATAACAAAGTAGAATCTATAAATAGAATTGCACATACTGGTGCTATTAGAACTACAAAGTCAGGGATTAGTTCTGGTGTAGCTTTACAAACTGAATTTGAATTACTTAATGCTAGACTATCTGAAAAAGCAGATAACTTACAATTAGCAGAAGAACAGTTATTTAAACTATACGCAATGTTTCAAAAAGTTACATTTGATGGAGAGATTAATTACCCTGATTCATTTAACATTAGAGATTACGCAACAGACCTTGCTTTCTATCAACAAGCAAAAGCAATCAATGTTCAATCACCTACACTATCAAAAGAAATTGATAAAGAAATAGCTAGAGCAGTAGTTGATGATGATGAGAAGTTAAATCTAATCTTTAATGAAATAGATATTAAATCAGAAGTTGGAGATTTTACACAAGACGAAGTTCAACAAGAAACAGTAGCAGAAGAAACTATTTAATGAATGTCAGATATAATAAAAGATTTAACAAACTACAGAATCAAGGGTATTGAAAAAGCCGAGATTGAATATTACAAACAACTTACTCAAACACTAGATAGAATAGAAGCACAGATAGTATCTTTAGCTGATACATCACTTCCTAGAACTGCTGGTAAGTTAATTGAACTACAAAGTGCTGTTGCAATAAGACCTCAAATTAAAGCTATACTTGATAAAGAATATTTACCATTTGCAGATAGAGTAGTTAGAAAGGGATTTGGAGAACAAGCTAAAAGAGTTGAAAGACAGTTTAAAATTATTGGACTTATACCACCTGAATTTCAAGAACTAACAAAGGGAGATTTAGCATTAGTTCAGAATCTTAAACAACAATATTACACACAGTTTAAAGATGTATCTAATAACTTTACAAGAATACTATCAGATAAAGTATATCAAAATACATTACTTGGTACTGAATTTACTGTATTAGAAAAAGAATTAAGAGAATCCATTAATGGAATTTATGCTACATCAAGCGACCCAGCAGTTAATAGATTAGTTGATTATGTTAAGAACAATAAAGATAACCCAGCACTAGCATCAAGAGTAGATGAAGCAGTTAAGATACTTCAAAGTAAATACGCCAGTACAAGAGTTGGTGATAACATGAAACGATATGCTGGTCAAATATTAAACGATTCATTAAGAGATTTTGATGCAACTTTAAACTTTAATAAAGCTAAAGATGCTGGTTTAACTTATGTTAAATACTATGGAGATGTAATACCAACTACTAGATCGCATTGTAGAAATATGATTAATGGTGTTTTTGATAGAAGTGGTAAAGGTATTTATACTATCGCTGATATAACTAGAATATGGAATAGCAATTCATGGAGTGGTAAAAAAGGTGGAACTCCAATGGTAAGTAGAGGTGGTTATAATTGCAGACACCAATTCTCTTATGTTAATCCTGATTGGTACGAAGAAGATGGAGATGAGTCAGATATATTAAAAGAAGTAACACCTATAATTAAAAAAGAATCTAAAGATATTTATGGAGAACTTGGAGAATTAGAAAGAAATTTAGTGGAAGAAAGTTTTGGTAAAACTAAAACATCTTATTCAAGTGCTATATCTTTACTTAGACCAGTTAAGAGTATAAGACAAACCAAAGGTAAGGGTGCATATTATAATCCAGCAACCGATCTTGATATACTTGAAATAGGAGATCATAAAGATAAAATTAGAAAACAACTAACTGTAATGCACGAATATACACACAGAATAGATTATAGATTAAACGATTACTTAGTAGCTAATCCTAACGCAAGAAAGAAAGTTTTAAATGGATTTAAAACACCAACTGGAATAGCAAATGGCAATACTAAAGATGATTTATTATCTTCTCATCTAGTATCTAATATTATAGATGACGATAAAATTTTAAGCAGAACATATAGTAAAAGAAAAAAACTATACCAAACTAAATTTAACCAAATTGAAAACAATGCACCCTCTGATCTTATAGATGGTCGATACAAGCCTGATGAATTTGATAAATATTATACAAAAATTAACAATAATTACAAATCAAACATTTTAACAGATGAAGAAGTTGTAAAATATTTAAACTATAACGACATGAATGAATCTCCTAGATCGGTATTAAATTTTAAACTCAAAATTGATAATAAATTGATGGACAATAGTGGTATTAATGGCATAACTCCGGATAATCAATTTTCATCAACATTTAATGATTACATAGGTGCTATTACAAAAGAATCTAATGGGTGGGGGCATGGTAAGGCTTATTATGACGAATTTCCATTTCTTGAATCTTCAGGCACTAAAATATTTACAAAAGGAAATACACTAGAAGCATGGGCAGAACATACTACTTTTAATAAACACCCTATTAAAGAAATAGGAAATATTGAACGAAAATTAGCTGAACACTATGCACCCAGCACCACAAAAGGATTTGATACATTAACTAAAAGAATAGGAGAAATAAATGAATAAAGAATACTTATATAATAACACAAATACAAATAAGTTTAAATTAAATGAATTATTTGAACAATATTACGATACTTTTAAAAAACCTTTAAATATATCAACTATTCACATTATCGGTAATGAAATTTTAGAACAAAAATTAATCAATATATTGGAATTATCTGTTAAAAATAAAAAAGATATAGATAAACAAGATATAGAAAAATTTTACCCTACAACTAAGGGTATTGTAATTTAATCATAATATTGATAAAGCATAATAATTAACCAATAGGAGTCTTAAAATGACGCAAGAAAACGAGGTCGTTCAACCGATAACTGAACAAGCAGAAATAAAAGAAGAAGTAAAAGTAGATGCACCAAAGCAACAAACTTTTACACAAGAACAATTAGATAACATAATCAAAACAAGATTAGATGCTGAAAAAAGTAAAGTTCAAAAGTTACTTCAAGAAGAAGAAAACAAAAAGACAGAACTTCTAAAAGAACAGCAATTAAAAGAAGCTAAATCTAAAGCTGATATTGAAAAGATTATGCAAGATAGATTGTCTGAAAAAGATACAGAACTTAATAAATATAAAGATCAAATCAAAAAAGAAAAAGTTGATAACTCTATATTATCTATTGCTAATAAAGAAAAATCTATCAATGCACAGCAAGTTGTAGCTTTGTTAAAAAGCGAAGTTAAATACAATGATGATGGTAGAATAGAAGTAGTTGATAATAATTCTAATGTAAGATATAACTCAAACGGAGAACTTTTTACAATCGAAGATCGAGTTAAAGAGTTTTTAGATAGTAACCCACACTTCCGTCAAGGGTCTTTGTCTGGTTCAGGAAGCCAGAGTGCTGTCGGTGGTAAAACTGTTAAACCTTTTAATCTACAGGACTTGGACTTAACAAGACCAGAAGATCGTAAAGCCTATCAAGAATATAGGAAGAAACGAGATTCAGGTGCTGTTGAGATTAACTTAAACAAATAATAATAATAGGATAATATCATGGCTAACGAAAGCACAAGTTCTACACTATCGGAACTATACACAGAGATAGTAGCAGAGGCTCAATTTGTAGCATCTGAAAAATCCATTATGAGAAACTTAGTTAAAAACTATGCGATCTCTGGTGGTGGAAAAGCAGTTGAAGTTCCTGTCTATGCAGCAGTAAGTGCAGCAGCAGTAGCTGAAGCAACTGATCTAGCAAACACAGCAATCGACCCAAGTTCAGTAACTATTACAGCTTCTGAAGTTGGTGTTATGACTACTCTAACTGACCTAGCAAGAAACTCTGCACCAAGAAATGTTGCAGCAGATGTTGGTAAGTTATTTGGGGAAGCACTAGCAAGAAAACAAGACTTAGATTTAACAGCTTTGTTTAATGGCTTTAGTGTTGCACTAGGAGATGGTTCAGCAGCGATAACTCCAGCAGTATTATTTAATGCTCTTTCAACTTTGAAAGAAAACGCATTACCTACTGATGGTTGTCAAGTTGTACTACACCCTAAAATCGCTTATGACCTTAAGTCTGGCTTTACTAATACTTTTGCTGGTTTAGATACTGAATTATCTAACGAAGCATTAAGATCAGGACACATTGGTAAAATCGCTGGAATGAACGTATTTGAAACTTCAAATATGGCTAACACAGGTACTGCTGGTGATTACAAAGGTGGTGCGTTCCATAAAGATGCACTAGCAATCGCAATGATGCAAGACGTTAAAATCGAAACTCAAAGAGATGCTTCTCTAAGAGCAGACGAGATTGTAGCGACTTCAGTATATGGTGTTGGAGAAATCCATGATTCATATGGTGTTGAACTACACTACGATTCATCTATCCAAGCATAATAATTGCTTACTTTGTGAGGGGGGTAAATCCCCCTTACATTAAACTACACAGGAGAAACAATGGTTAAATTAGTATTATCAAATGAGAAAATGGTTACCCTTACAAGAGGTAACAAGACAATCACTAGAAGTGAATTAGATTATCAAACAAATAAAGTTATGTATGATTTTAGAGGTTTTAAACAAGCACAAGATGTTGTAAAAGAAGTTAAACAAGAAAATGTTAAAGAAGTAGATCAAACTTTTGAAAATGAATCAAAAGTAATAATGCTTAAACCTAAGAAGAAAAAAGCAAAGAAGAAAAAAGATGAATCAATTAATTAAACTTAAATTAAAGAAATGGTGTAAATGGGTGTGGATTAAAGCTAAAAATAATCCTATGTACTCAATCCCTTTAGCTGTTTTAATAATTTATCTATTGGTAAAGTAATATGGCTAATTATACAGGTGCAGATGTAATAACAGCAAGTGATGTAACTAAGTATCAACCAGATGCGTTTGATTTTGGTATAGCATCAGATGCAACAGAAGCAGTTAATTTCTTTGCACAAACTACCAATGATATATTCAGAGCATTAAGAGTAGAATGGTGGCCTGTATATAAGACTAATATATTCACAGACATTACAGTTCTTAATACTGCTGAAATGGTTAATACAAAAGTTAATTTAGATCAGTTTGAACGTGCTGGTGTTTATCTATTTTTAGGAAGATTCTTTTTACCAGCATTAACTAAATTTAGACCAGAAACAGAAAAAGATAGATTTGAAAGAATGGCAGAATATTACATGAGCCAATACAACATGGAATGGAGAATGATCTTAGAAGATGGTGTTGAATATGATGTAGATGCAGATGGAACTATTGTATCTAACGAAAGAGAGCCTTTACATGGATTTAGAAGATTGATTAGATAAATGGCTTTAGAAGTAAAAATCAAAACTAATGCAGAGTTCATTAAAAAACGATTCAAAAGAATAGAGAGAAAATTTAAAAGCATTATAGAAAAAGGAATACTACAAGGTGGTTTTCAATTACTGGATATTATCAGAACTAAAACTGCTAAAGGAATAGATTTTAGAGATAGACCTTTTGCACCTTACTCACAAGGCTACTTAAAACATCTACAGAAAAAAGGCTATCCAACTAAAGTAGATTTATTTTACTCTGGTCGTATGTTGGGTGCTTTAACTCCGAGTGGAAAAACAATTAAAAAAACAGGAACAAATAAAGTATCAGTAGGATTCAGTAATAGTCAAATGCTTAAAAGAGCAGTATTTAATCAAGTGTTAGGTAAAACAAAACGTGAATTTTTTGGATTTAATGATAGAACTGCTAATATAATAGGCAGACAATTTAATAAATTTGTAGCCAAAGAATTTAGAAAGGCAAGAATATGAGTATAAGAGAAGATATAGCATCAAACTTACTTACAGTTATTTCAGATATATCTAGTCCAGTAATTAAAAAAGTTACTAGACAACCTTTCTTGTTAGACGAATTATCCATGCAACAATACCCAGCAGTTATAATTCAAACATCAGAAGAAAATAGAGATGATAGCGAACTTGGAAGTGGTGCTAAAACAAGGCATGGAACTATTGATTTTGTAATACTAGGATTTGTTAAAGGTGCAGAAGCTAATATAGATACTGCTAGAAATGCTTTAATTACAGCTATTGAAACTGCGATAGAAAATGATATTACTAGAAATGGTAACGCACTTGATTCGGAAGTTATACAAGTAGAAACTGACGAGGGAAGTTTATTTCCTGTTGGTGGAATAAAAATGACAATCAGATGTATGTACGAATATCAATCAGGAACACCATAGGATAACTTATGAGCAATAAATTATTAGATAAAATAACAAAGAAAATAGATCAAATAGAAAAGATGCACGATAAAGAATCTATGCTTTGTGAAGAAGTTAAAGACTTAATTGATGAAATTAAAGAAAACTCTTTAGAAGAAGATGATGGTACTTGGGAAGAAGATAAAGATACCTTAGATGATGAAGACTTTGATGAAGAAGATATTGACGAAGAAGACGATAAACTGTAAAAGGACTTATGGCTAAAGACATTAAATTATATAAAGGTAATTCAGAGATTAAAATTAATGAAACTAACCTTGAACATTATTTAAGACTAGGCTATAAGCAAGAAAAAGAAACTAAACAAACTAAATCTAACAAGGACAAAAAGACATGGCAACACATCACGGAAAAGAAGGAGTTGTAACAGCTGGTGGAACAGCAGTTGGGGAACTAACTAGCTTCACACTTGAAACTACAGGAGATGTGGTTGAAGATACTGCTTTAACAGATGCAACTAAATCATTTGTAACAGGTAGAACTTCATTCTCTGGTACTTTAGAAATGCACTTTGACGAAACTGATACTCCACAAGAAACTTTACTTGCTGGTGCTTCTATCTCATTTGTTTTATTACCAGAGGGTAATGAATCAGGAGATGCAAGTTACACAGGAACAGGTATTGTAACTGGTATGAGTATCAATAATGCAATGGACGCAATTATTTCAAGAACTGTTACTTTTCAAGGCACAGGCACACTTACAATAGGAACTGTATAATCTAATTTATGTCAGTTATTGATAGAGTAAAAACTCATTTTGAAACTCTTAAAACTATCACTATTGAGGTAGAAGAATGGAAAGACGAGCATGGAAATGCTAGTGTATTCTATTCAGAGCCATTAACCCTTGAAGAAAAAAACATTATCTTTAAGAAGTCTAATAATTTTCAAGACTTAACTATTCTTGTAGATTTACTTATAATGAAACTTCAAGTTAAGAATGATAAAGGCGATATGATTAAAGCCTTTAGTCCAGAAGATAAATTTGCTTTAAGAAAAAAAGCAGACTCTAATGTTATATCTAATGTTGCCAATCAAATCCTTTTAGATACTAATTACGAGGACGCAGAAAAAAAGTAGATAGCGACCCAGATGTTAGGTCGCTTTTAGTTATTGCCGAACGATTACATCTGACAATCCAGCAAGTTCTTGATATGCCAATGAGCCATTATAATCTTTGGTTAGCTTACTTGAAAAAAGAACAAGAACAGTATAAAACAAATCAATCATTAGCTGATGCAAGGAATTTAAAATAATGGCACAAAAATTAAAGATAGACATTGTAGCAAAAGATAAATCTACACAGGCTTTAAATGGTGTTCAAAAATCTTTAGGTAGATTAAAGCAGTCTGTATTTAATCTCAGAAATGCTTTTCTAGGTTTAGGTGCTGGTCTTGTTGTTAGAAATTTAGTTAATACAGGAAAAGAATTAGAGAATTTAAGAGTTAGATTAAAATTCTTATTAAAAGATACAAACGAGGGTGCAAAGGCATTTGATAATATGACTAAATTTGCATCTAAAGTTCCTTTTTCATTAGAGCAAATTCAATCAGGTGCTGGTATTCTTGCAACAGTAACAGATAATGCTAAAGACTTACAAGAAATGTTAGAAATAACAGGTAATGTTGCAGCAGTAACAGGATTAGATTTTAGAACAGCTTCAGAACAAATACAAAGATCATTTAGTGCTGGTATAGGTGCAGCAGATTTATTTAGAGAAAAAGGTGTTAGAAATATGCTTGGTTTCCAAGCCGGTGCAAAAGTATCTATTGAAGAAACTGTAAAAGCATTTGAAAAAGTATTTGGTAAAGGTGGAAGATTTGGAAGTGCAACTGATGAATTAGCTAACACATTTGAGGGAACTTTATCAATGATTGGAGATAAAATATTTAATTTTAAAAAAGTATTATTAGAAGCTGGATTCTTTGAAGAACTAAAAAATCAATTTGGGGATTTAGATAAATTCTTAGAAAATAACTCTCAAAAAATAGATGAGATAGCAACAGCAGTTGGAAAAAATTTAGCTGGTGCAGTTGTGGGTGCAGTAAAACTAGGGAAAGATTTAGTTCCATTTCTATCTAAAGTAAAAGATCAATTAATAGGACTTAAAGAAACATTTGATACTTTACCAGCAGTAATGAAACAGGCTGGTATTATTGGTGCTTTGATGCTTGGTAAAAAAGGTATTTTAGGATTAGGTTTAATATTAAAAGCAATAGAAAAAGCAGATGAGTTTGGAGAAAAATATGGAGATAAACCTTTAGTATTTCCTGAAATAGCACCATTTGAAAATGAACTATCTATACCAATAGAACAAAAAGCAATTAAAAAAGTAAATGAAGAATTAGAATATACTAATATGATGATGAGAGAATTTGAACATGAGATGTCAGTTTCTATACCATCAGCAACACAAAAAGCATTAGAAAGATTTAAAGACTTAAATTCTGGTGCTTTAGAAAAGTTAAAAAACAAAACATCAGATATTAGAAATATTATTATAGATACAGTTGATAGTGGTATTACAAATATGTCTAGAGGTTTAGCTGTAGCATTTGTTTCAGGTCAAAAATTAACTGATGTATTAAAAAATATGGCTCGAACATTAGCAGTCAATGTTTTAAGTGCTTTAATTGAAATAGTTGCAAGAAAAGGTGTTGAACTTGCTATTGAAAAATTAATTACTGCTGAAAAAAGAAAACAAATGGCTTATTCATCAATGGGTGGTGGTGCAGATATAGGTGGTGGAAATATATTTGGGTCTATAGGTAAATTATTTGGTTTTGCAAAAGGTGGTGCAGTATCTAAAGGTAATCCAATTTTAGTTGGAGAAAACGGGCCAGAAATGTTTGTACCTAATCAAACAGGACAAATTACACAAAATGCTAGAGGTGGTTCAGGTGGTGGAAGTACAACAGTTAATTTTAATATCAACACAGTAGATGCTTCAGGCTTTGAAGATTTATTAGTTAGATCAAGAGGAACTATCACTCAATTAATTAATAACGCAGTAAATGAAAGAGGGAGTAAAAACTTAATCTAATGTCAGGTGCTTTTCCTATATCAACTGCTAAATTTGGAACTTTAGGAATAAAGTCAATTCAAAATACTATTATCTCAAAAACTGTATCTGGTAAGAAACTTGCTAGACAAATAGATAATCAAAGATGGGCATTTTCAGTTCAAATTATTACTGCTAAAAGATCAGATGTTTATGGAGAGTTAATGGCTTTTATAGTTAAACAAAGATCAGGCAAAGAAAACTTTACAATTATCCCACCAGAAATAGAAGATGCTAGAGGTAATGAATCAGGAACAGTTTTAGTTAATGGAGTTCACGCAGTTGGAGATACAACGATTGATATGGACGCATTTGCTGGAGATGGTGCTGGAAGATTTAAAGCTGGAGATTTTATAAAGTTTGCTTCACATGATAAAGTTTATATGGTTGTAGCAGATGTAACAAGTTCAAGTAATGCAGCAACAGTTACAATAGAGCCACCTTTACTTGTGGCACTTGCAGATGATTCAATAGTTACTTATGATAATGTATCTTTCACAGTACACTTAACAAATGATATTCAAGAGTTTGGAGTATCAGGTGTAGATAAAGATGGTAATTTATATTATGAGTACCAATTTGATGTTGAAGAAGCCTTATAGATGAAATATAAAGTCAAGTATTGGATTAGTGTTGATTTCTTGGCTGAAGAAATAATTGAAGCTGATGATTTTAATTCTCAATCTTTGAATCACGGAAAGTATAGTGAACCATCTAAAAATGCTAATTATACTGTCAATGATTCAATAAAAGTAACCAGAAGAACATTTGAGGAATATGACGAGAAGCCTGACAACAGCGATAAAGAACGAACTAGCAACAAATGATATTAGACCATTCCATCTTATCACTCTTGGGTTCGATACTCCTATTAACATTACTGATTGTTCTTTTCCATTAACTTCATCAATATCTGGTTCATCAGTTACTTATCTAGCGTCAGATCATTTATTAGGCATATCAGATTTTTCAGAACAAACAGATGTAAGTAAATCTAGTATTACTTTAACTTTATCAGGTGCAGACCAAACATATATTTCAGTAGTTTTAAATGAGAATGTTATTAATAATACTGTAACTATTTATAGAGGATTGCTAGATGATGATAACACAATATTTGCTGACCCTTTTTTACTTTATAAAGGAAGTATAGAAAATTTTGAAATACAAGAACAAGAGAAATCAAGCACACTATCATTATCTATTGTATCTCATTGGGCAGACTTTAATAAAAAGAATGGTCGAAAGACTAATAATACATCACAGCAAAGATTCTTTAGTACAGATGTTGGAATGGATTTTAGTTCTCAAACAGTACAAGATATTAAATGGGGTAGAGAGTAATGCAAGATATTATATCTCTATACAGAAATTATTCTAAATATGACGATTTACACGATCTTGATTTACAACATCACATCAAGCCTAGTATATTTTTAAACCAATATAAAAAACATTATCACAACGATACTTTGGTTGGTTTTACTAATTGGGCTTATCTATCTGATTATGCTTTTAATCATTTTAAAAAAACAGCTATTATAAATTACAAGGAATGGAACTCTGGAGATCATTTAGTATTTGTAGAATTTATTGCTATTAAGAATGTCAGAAATATTTTTAAATGGTGTGTTAATATGGCTAATAAATTTAAAGGCATTAAAGATAATTTTACTTGGTTAAGAGTAGAAGATAATCAAATTAAAAGAATGATAGTTAAGGAAATATAATGGGTGGATTTGTAGGAAAAGTTATAGGCACAGTAGCCAAAGCATCAAAGTTTTTTGGAAACATGAATCCTTTGGTGTCTTTAGGTATAACTTTATTTATATCTTGGGCATTAAGACCAAAAGTTCCTGAAATACCTGACTTTGGAACTAATGAATTTGATGATTTTGAAAGAGGTATATTATTAAACAAACAATCCAATGACGCAAACATTCCTGTAATTTATGGAGAAAGACTTACAGGTGGAACTAGAGTGTTTATGGAAACTTCTGGAACAGATAATACTTATCTTTATATGGCTATCGTTATGGCAGAGGGAGAGATAAACGATATAGAGGAAATATTAGTAGATGATAAAGTGGTTACATTTGCATCTAGTTTTTCAGATAATACAGCAGTTGAAGTAGGTAGTGGAGATAGTAATTTTTATAAAGATTCAGAAAGTCTTATTAGAGTAGAGCCTCATTATGGAACAGATGGTCAATCAGCATCAACATTATTATCAACATTAAGTAATTGGGGAAGTAATCATAAACTATCTGGTTTATGTTATCTTGCACTTCGTTTTAAATGGAATCAAGACGCATTTACAGGAATACCAAAAGTACAAGCAAAGATTCAAGGTAAAAAAGTTGTAGCATACAATTCAGGTTTAGTTGCACAAACTGCTGCTTACTCTACTAATCCATCATGGTGCTTATTAGATTATTTAACTAATGCTAGATATGGAAAAGGATTAGCAGTAACTGAAATAGACTTACAAAGTTTTTATGATGCTTCATTAGTTTGTGAAACACAAGTAACACCATATTCAGGTGGTAGTGATATAAATATATTTGATATTAATACTGCAATAGATACATCAAGAAGTATTTTAGATAATGTTAGAGAGTTTTTAAAAGGTTGCAGAGGTTATCTTCCATATAATGCTGGTAAGTATAATTTAATTATAGAAACAACAGGAACAGCATCTATTACTTTAACAGAAGATAATATTATAGGTGGTTATTCATTATCAACACCAACAAAGAATGATAGATACAATAGAGTTATAGTTGGTTATGTTAATCCAGAACGTAATTATCAAGTTGATGAAGTACAATTTCCACCGATAGATGATTCAGGTTTAATAAGCGCAGATCAACACGCAACAATGAAAGCTGATGATAATGATTTTCTTTTAGAGGGTAGATTTTCATTTTCAACTATCACTTCTCAATATCAAGCTGAAGAAATGGCAGAGGTAATACTTAGAAGAAGTAGAGAAGCATTATCTTTAGGTATTAGTGTTGATTTTAATGGTTATGATTTAGCCATAGGAGATATTGTAAATATTACACATTCTAGTATTGGATTTTCTGCTAAACCTTTTAGAGTTCTTGGAATTACTTTTAATCAAGATTTAACTGTAGGATTATCTTTAGTGGAGTACCAAGCATCACATTATACTTGGGCTACTAAAACACAAGCGACAACAATACCAACAACTAACTTACCTAATCCATTTAATGTTCAACCACCAGCAAGTGTAACACTAGATGACCAATTAATTGAATACAATGACGGCACAGTTATCGTTGCTTTAAATGTAACAATAGGTGCTTCTCCTGATAGTTTTGTTGATTACTACCAAGTGGAATATAAACTAGCTTCTGATAGCGATTATATTATCTATGCACAAGGGTCAGGATTAAATCACAGAGTCTTAAATGTAATTGACCAAAATGTTTATGATGTAAGAGTTAAAGCAGTTTCAAGTATTGGTTCTAGTTCAACTTATGTAACAGCACAAAGAACAATCATTGGTGCGATTGAGCCACCAGAAGATGTTACAGATTTTTCTTGTAATATTGTAGGACAAGAAGCACATTTAAGTTGGTCGCAAGTTAGTGATTTAGATTTAGCTTATTATCAAATTAGATATTCAACAGTAACAGATGGAACAGGAGATTGGGCAAACTCTGTATCTTTAGTAACAAAAGTATCAAGACCAGCAACTTCAATTTCTGTACCAGCTAGGGCTGGAACTTACTTAATTAAAGCTGTAGATAAACTTGGAAACTTCAGTTCAAACGCAACTGCTATTATTTCAAATGTAACTGATGTTATTAATCATAATGCAGTAGCAACTCAATCAGAACACCCTGACTTTTTAGGAACAAATACAAATACAATTATAGCAAATGATTCAATTAGATTAGATTCTTCAGAATTGTTTGATAGTGGTTCAGGAGATTTTGATGATGAAACAACTAGATTTTTTGATTCAGGAGTTACTAATGCTGACTTCTTTGCAACAGGTAATTATGAATTTGCAGATGTTATTGATATTGGTGCTAAACACACAGCAAGAATTACAGCAACATTATCTCAAACTTCAGATAACCCAGATGATTTATTTGATAATAGATCAGGATTATTTGATGTTGCACCCTCAAACTTTGACGGAGATACACCAGCAAACTGTGATGCTCATTTAGAAATTGCAACTTCTGATGATGATGTAACTTATACAGCTTTCCAAAATTTTGTAATTGGTAACTATACTGCCAGATACTACAAGTTTAGAGTGTTTTTAACTTCAAGAGATTTATCATCTACTCCTGTTGTTAATGAGGTAACAGTTACAATAGATATGCCTGATAGAATATTTAGTGGAAATGATATAACTTCTGGTGCTGGAACTTACACAGTAACATTTACAAACCCATTTAAATCTGTTAATTATGCTGTAGGAATTACAGGCGAAGATTTAGCTACGGGAGATTTCTTTGTAGTAGAAAATAAAGCAATAGATTCATTTGATTTAACATTTAAAAATTCAGGTGGAACAGCAATATCAAGAACATTTGATTATATTGCAAAAGGCTTTTAAAAGGAGTATAAAACAATTATGGCACAAGGCGATTATTTAATTCAGAACCAATCTTTTCCCTCTTTTCGTAGTGATCTTAATGACACTTTAGAGGCTATTAATACATCTAATTCAGGTACATCAAGACCTAGTTCAGCAGTAGCTGGAACAGTTTGGCTAGATACATCGGGTGACGCAACTGCACAACTTTTAAAAATGTATGATGGTGCTGATGATATTCTTTTAGGAACTATTAATTTTACAGCTAACACAATAGATTGGGCAGATAGTGCATCAGAAGTTTCACTTGCTGGAGTAGAAACGCTTACAAACAAAACTTTAACTTCACCTAAAATAAATGAAGATGTAGTAGTAACTTCTACTGCAACAGAATTAAATAAATTAGACGCATTAAGTAGAGGAAGTATTCTTTATGGAAATGCTAGTGCTGTTACATCAATTTTAACAACTGGTACTGTTGGTCAATTTTTAACAACAGATGGTACTGATATTTCTTGGGGTGATGCTTCTTCTGGAAGTATAGCATATGGATTATTTTCTAAAATTGACCCAACAGTTGTTGCTTGGGATAAAACAGGTGCTTTCACAATGGAGACTAACACAGGATTATACATTGAAGTTAATGGTGATGTTAAAACTATAGCTTCAGCAACTTCTATTACTATGCCATCAGCTACAGCTGGAACAGATTATGCTATTTGGTGTACAACTGCTGGTGCTTTAGAAGCAACTACAGACCATGTTAGTCCACCATCAGCAAATGCTAGAAAAGTAGGTGGATTTCATTATGCTCCTGGTGGAAACGCAACAGGAACATCAGGTGGAGATACTACTGCATCAATTAACGAATATTCATTATGGGATTTAAAATGGAAACCTAATTGTCCAGACCCAAGAGGAATGACTTTAGTGGGTGGACATTTTTGGTCAGATATTTATTTAACAGGAGTTGACCATCATACTAATGGAACATCTTATTATAATGTTACAATAGCAGATGGAAGTTCACCACCTAAAGTACCAAGTTTATTTGGTGGTAATGGTTCAACAACTTATGGTTCTTATACTTGGTGGGAACAAGCTGAACTATTATCTTCTCATGGGAAAAGACCACCTACTTATCAAGAATTTTCTGCATTAGCTTATGGAACTACAGAAGCAAGTTCAAGAGGAAGTGACCCAACTACAACACAAATGAGTGCAACAGACGATAATTTTACTTCTAAATGGGGTGTTATCCAATCAACTGGTTGTATGTGGATTTGGGGTAATGATTTTGGTGGACCAAATGGTTCTACGGCTTACACTGCTAATACTGAAGGTCGTGGTTCAACTTATAATCTATCTAACGTCGTGATACTCGGTGGTTATTGGAGTACTACTTCTTACTCTGGATCTCGTAGTTCTTTATGGTTTTATGCTCCAACTAATTCTCTTAACTATTTTGGGTCTCGTGGCGTCTGTGATCATAAAACAAACGAATAATGGTGAAAACCATTATTAAAGATTTAACGATTAATCACAAACAAATGAATATTGTGGAAAAATATGAAAAGGTTATAAATTACTTATATCCAATCATACAAAACATACCTAGAAAACATGGTATATTAAAAAAACAAATATTAGAATGTTTATTAAAACAAGTTCAACTTATTAATGATGCTGGTAAATCTAATCAAATATCTAAGATGTATTTAGTAGATTCAGGCATGTCGTTATTAAGATTTTATTTAAGATTTATGACTAATAAAAATGTGAAAGCATTAACACTTAAACAACAAGGTTATTCTCAGCAATTATTGTCTGATTGTATTCTTTGTATGGATTCGTGGATTAGTTATAAAAAGGGTAAGAGAGATATAGTCACGTCGTGAAACTCGGTGGTAATTGGAATAATACTTCTAACTCTGGATCACGTAATTCTAAATGGAATAATGCTCCAACTAATTCTAATAACAATATTGGGTCTCGTGGCGTCTGTGATATGAATTTAAACTATAGTAACGCCACAAGCCTACTATGTTTGATCTTTACGATCAGCTTTCTTATCCTGCTTCGGCAAATACAAAACTTAGATTTGATGTATTGCAGAGTATTGAAATATAGAAACGCATTGTCAATAATATGGGTTTAAAATATAGAAACTTATTTGAAAAAATTGTAGATATTAATAATTTACAATTAGCTTATAAAAATACCTGTAAAGGTAAAAAGGAAACATTTTCTTACTTGGAATTTAAAGAATTTGATCAATATAATTTAATTCAATTAAGAAATGAACTAATCAATAATAAATACCAAATAGGTCAATATAGAAATTTTTATGTTTATGAACCTAAAAAAAGACTTATATCTGCATTATCTTTTAAAGATAGAATAGTCCAACATGCTTTATGTAATATTATAACACCTATATTTGAAAAAACATTTTTACCTAATTCTTTTGCGTGTAGAAAAGGATACGGAACACATACTGGAGTTAAATATATTCAGTCTAATTTAAGAAAACATGACTTTACATATTTCTTAAAAACAGATTTTAGAAAATACTTTCCTAGCATAGATACAAATATGTTATTAGAAATGATTAGAAAAAAGATTAAATGCAATAAAACATTTAACTTAATTAAATTAATAACACCCACCAATCAAACAGGCATACCTATTGGAAATTTAACAAGTCAATTATTTGCTAATATATATGGTAATGACATAGATCATTTTATAAAGCACAAATTAAAAGTAAAATATTTTGCTAGATACATGGACGATATTGTTATTCTTGATAATAATAAAAAATTATTAAGAAATATATTTGTTCAATTAGAAGAATATTGTCGTATTCATTTAAAATTAAATATGGGGAAATGGCATGTTTCTTCTACCCATCAAGGTATAAATTTTTTAGGTTATAGAATATGGAAAGATTATAAATTATTAAGAAAACAAAGTGTAGTTCGTGCAAAAAGAAAAATTAATAAATATCTATTAAATAATGATAATCAAAAATTAACTAGATTTTTAGCTAGTTGGCATGGTCATATTCAATGGAGCAATAGCTATAATATTAAATGTTATATTGACAATATAATCAAAAGATTTAAAGTATAATTTATGAAATACAATATTAACACAAGAAAAGATTTAGATAAAATTCAAGGAACTACTGAACACACAGAGTTTATGAATTTATTAAAAGGAAGTATTACAAGAAAACAAGATACTCAAACCTATCCTGATAACTATAATGAACCTAATTATGATGGTGAAAAATTAGAACCTATTTGGACTGATATAGAAGATTTATCTACTATTGAAAGATTTGAATTTACTAAAGAAGATTTTGAATAATGGCAATAACAACAATAAATAAAAGAGCATATGATTATTTATTAATTCAAGACCAAATGGATATGCAATACAAAGACTTACTGAATGGTACTACTACTTGGAAAGACACAGTAGCTAAAGTTAAATTAGATAATCCTAAATAATAAAATTAAACAACTTTCATAAGGAGTTTTAAATGCAACTTTCAAAACACTTTAAATTAGAAGAATTTGAAAAGTCCTCTACTGCAATTAGATTGGGTATAAAAAACAAAGCTGGTAGTGGAGAAATTAAAAACCTTACTGATTTATGTTATGGAGTATTAGAATTAGTACGAGCAAAATTTGACAAACCAATTATAGTTACAAGTGGCTATCGTAGTGAGGAATTATGTGTAGCAATTAATTCTTCTAAAACCTCACAACATACAAAAGGACAAGCTGTTGATTTTGAAATAGCTGGTGTAAGTAATTTAGAACTAGCTTTATGGATTCAAAACAATACAGACTTTGACCAATTAATTTTAGAGTATTGGAAAGAAGATGAGGGTGCTAATTCAGGTTGGGTTCATTGTAGTTTCAATCAAGACTCAAATAGAAAGCAAGTTTTGACATTTGATGGAAAAAACTATATTAATGGATTACCAGAGGCTAAATGGTCTGGTGGAAAATTAAGTAATTAATATGGCTAAAAAAACTAAAACTAAAAAAGTTCCTAAAGGTTATCATAGAATGCCAAATGGCAAACTGATGAAAGATTCAGCTATGAAAAAAAGAAACAAAAAATACTAATGGTTAAATCAAACGCATTACAAAAAATAGAATCTCACGAAAAACTATGTCGAATAATGCAAAAATTAACTCACGATAAAATTAATTCAATAGAAGAAAGAGTAAAACGAGTAGAAAAGATTTTACTAATTTGTACTGGTTCATTAATTAGTGCTATGGGGTATTTAATTATAACCCTATCAGGTTTATAGTCTTTACAAATAGCTAGAAATTAGTACAACTTATAACTGTATGAAGAATAAAAGAATACTTGTTATTTCAGATATGCACATTCCTTATCATCATAAGGACTCAATCAAATTTTTAAAAGAAATCAAAAAACAATTTAAGCCAGATAGAATAATTAACATAGGCGATAGCTTAGACTTTCACGCAATATCTATGCACGACTCTAACCCAGATTTACCTAGTGCTGGAGACGAACTTAATTTAGCAAGAAAATATATTAAAGAACTAGAAACAATATTCCCAGAAGTTACAGAAGTAGATAGTAACCATAGTAGTTTAGTATTTAGACGAGCATTAAAATATGGAATGTCTAAACAATTTATTAAATCTTATGGAGATTTTTTAGGTACTAAAAAATGGAAGTGGGTAGATAACTTAACTTTAACTATGTCTAATGGTCAAAGGTGCTTTTTTACTCATGGTATGAGTGCTGATATTTTAAAAGTTTCACAATCTATGGGAATGAGTGCAGTACAAGGTCATTATCATACAAAATTTGTTATCAGTTGGTGGGCCAACCCAGATAATTTATTTTTTGGAATGAATGTAGGTTGTTTAACTAATCAAAAATCAATGGCATTTGAATATGCTAAAAATTTTAGAACAAGATTCATTATTGGGTGTGGAATTATCCTAGAGGGTATTCCAAGACTACTTCCAATGGTTTTAGATAAAAAGGGTAACTGGATAGGTAAAATTGTATAGGTTAAAGCCTCATAGAGCCATTTTAAAGCAGATAGGTGGTTCACATTATAAAGATATGCCTATTCAAGTATCTGATTATGTATATTCTAATAATTTTAATTGGTATCAAGGTAATATAGTTAAATATATTTCAAGATATAATAAGAAAAATCAAAATACAGATTTACAAATTCAAGATATTGAAAAAGCTATTCATTATGCACAACTTTTAATAGATAAGTTAAAAGAAAACAAATAATACAAATTGAACACTAAATCTGCTCTAATATATCATTTAAACGTCCATAGAGGCTCTTAGAGTAGTGCCTATTTTAAAATTTGATAGTTATGTTAATTTAACATATATAATAAATAAAAGGCTTTAAATCGTAAATGTCAAATAAATTTAATATAAGCATTTGTATCTATTGTGGAGATATTGGAAAAGAAAGACACCATTATAAAGAATCTGTAGCTAATTCTGGTAAAAAAAGAAGTTATAAAAGAAATGAAGTTTTACCAACTTGTAGAGAATGTAATTCTTTACTAGGAACTGTAAATCCTGAATTTATAGAATGTTGTTATATTTTATATGACAAAGTTAGCCAAAGACATAAAGATATAATTTCTATGCCTGAATGGGACGAAGAAGAATTAAATGAACTTGCTGGTCATTTAAAAAGACAAATAAAAGCAAGTTTATCAAGAAAGAAAATACATTTAGAAAGATTAAATGAATTGTTAAGTAACGCACAAAGCAATTTAACTTACCATGAAATTAGAGAAATTATAGAATATGGTTTGTAATTTAATTGCAAAATAAAAAATAAAGAATATTAAGAGTGAATGAACTTCACTTATTTAATTTATTCTATTCTTGTGTTATATTGGGCAACAATAATATTTGTAACAGGAAGTATATAATATGTGGTTATCATTAATAAAATTCGGAATATCAACTGCTGGAACTATTTATAAAAACAGAAAAGAAACTAAAGTATTAGAATCTATTGCTGAAAAGAAACAAATGCAGAGAGTTATTGATGGAGAGATTGAGATGGTTAAAACTGTCAAACAACATCAAGCAAACGATCTAAAAGACGAAATCGTATTAATCTTGATTTCAATTCCTTTATTGGTAGCTGCTTGGGGAATTTTTTCAAATGACCCTGAAATTATAATTAAACTTGATGCTTTCTTTGAACAGGTAAATAAATTTCCATTATGGTTACAAGGCTTAATAATAGGTGGATATTCTTCTATTTTAGGTATTAAAGGTGTTTCAGCATTTAAAAAAAAATAGTATAGTCTTTAAATGAAATTACCAGACGCAGTAATTATAGATTTAGAATTTAGATTAGAAACTGCTTACAATCCTTATGGTCATTTTGTAAATTTTAGATTTATAGATGTTGTTCCAAACAAAACTAAACTTCTTAGAATGATTTATGATATACAAAAGAATCCTGAAGTTGATCTGATAGATTATAATTATACAGAAACTCCCATTACATCTAAAACTAGCTTAAAGTATTTTGAAATAACTAGACATTAAATCTAGGGTGGAGAAAGAGAGCAAACCACCCATAGACCAAATTATTAACTCTCGCTAATAACTCTATTCACTAACTGATAAACAAGGGAGCAATCCAATTCTTGTTAGTGAAATTCATTAAATTTCTTTTTTATATAATTTATATAATTAACATTAAAGGTACAATAATCACAATAATTACAAGCATGATTACTATACTTTTTTTGTTCTGTTTCCATTATTTCGTTAAGTCTTTTTTCTAAAAGATATTTTTTATATAAATTTGTAACAGAAGATCGCAATTTTTTTAAAGTTAAATTTTTTTCTACTACATATACTGGGGTATCTTTTGAAAATTGAATAGTATTAGCGATAATATGAATAACTTTTTTACTTCTACTTTGAGGGTCTGGCATTACCTGAATATCTTGATTATATAATATTTGCATTAAGTCGGTTGTTTTCCATTTAAAGCTAAATCTCTTTTTAATTCAGATTGTTTAAGACTCACATACTTATCCAAATTATTATAATGGTATCTGGCCTTAACTAATACCATTTCAGCTTCTGCATAAACTTCAACAATTTTTTTATAATCATCATCTGTTCTAGCTTTATGTTCAGCTTCTAAATTTGTTTTTGAATCTAATTTATGTTTTAAGAAACATTTAGAATAAGTAGCTTTAAGACCTTCATTTAGAATTATAACTTTACCATGTGCTATACTCCATTCATTAGATGCCTTTTCTAGTTCTTCATATGATTTATTACTTAATTGATTACTCATTATTGCCTCTTTATTGTTTCTAAACCAGCTTCACACATTGATTTAAGTATTTCTTCAATATAAATTTTACCTCTTGTTCCTGAAAAAGATATAATCTGACCATTAAGATTTTGTGTACCAAACTCAAAATTTATATCTATTGTTTTATTTTTACTATCAGTTGATTTAATAGTTAATTGTCCATTAAATTCAAGATCAGTTATAAGATCAAAACTCATTATTTACTCTCCTTTTTATTAAGCCATTTTATTTGACCAGACATTCTTTCCAAATCATTAAGAATTATTATTTGTTTTATACCCTCTAAATCATCAATAATTTTTAATAATTTATTGTCTTTAATATTTTCTAAATCAGATATTGATTTATCTAATTTTGTTTCTATTTTTGTTAAAACTTCATTTTCTATTACATTACTCATTATTTACTCTCCTTTATTTTTATTCTTAATTAAATATTTAACAGCACTTGTAGTAGGGTCAAATTCTAGTTTATCACAAGACATTAACCCTATTGATATAACAATCACAAATATTATAGCAACTGTTTTTACTACAAGTCTATTCCATTTTCTATGTATTGGCTTTCCAAAGATAATCATGGGTAGTTTAACAAGTCCTCTTGTTCTTCCTCTAGTTGTTTTATTTGTTGTTTTAAATGTTTGTTTTCTAACTCGTATTTTTCAGCTAAATTTCTTTGTTGTTTAACTTCTAAATACAATGCCTGTATTTCCTCTAACTTAATAGCGAAGTCTTTTTTTAATTCATAGACCTCGCTAACAAGTTTATAGTGTGTATCGCTTACTTTATCGACCATAATTAAAATGGAATCTCGTCGTCCATATCAGATATATTATTAACAGGATGTGCATTATCTGGTGCAGAGGGTTGAGCCTGTGTCATTGGTTGTGCTGTGTACTGTGGAACAGTTTGACCAATAGGTTTCATACCATCAACATTCTGGCCACCTTGATATGGCTTAACCATGTAAAGACAAACAACTTGCTCGGTGTCAGCACCATATTTAGTTTCTTTAGCTTGTTGAATTTTAGAACCCCATTTAAGATTGTAACCAGCTTTAGCATAAGCCTGAACTTCTGGAGTATTATACCAATCCATCACTTCGCTAATTGAATATAATTTTTGCGTTAAGCTACACATAAATTTAGCTTTAGTTGATGAAGCAGAATATTCATAGCTTGGTGATTTCTTTCCTGTTTCATACAGCTTTAATGTAAGACCACAGAATGGCATTGAATAACTTGATTTATTATTTTGATACATGTTTATTTCCTTTTTTTTAGTTTGTTGTACTCATTGTTTCTTTTCAAAAAATCTCGTTCAAAAGTATCGAGAAATTTACAAGCCTTAAACCCTTTTAAATAACTTGGTTTAGGCTCATACATACGTAAAGATATTTCCTCTGTTGGGTCTTTAGGTATCTTGATTATTCCATAACTATCAATTTTTAAGTTACTAGAATCTTCTATTAGCTTTTTATAGGTAGCAATTTGTATTGGTTGATCTGGGTAAAATGCCTTAGATGTTTTAAAATCTAATAACAGAGTCTTACCATTTTTATCTTCAACGATAACATCAAAAGTACCACACACATCTAATTCTTGTGAGTAGCAAGTCTGTTCTGTTGCTAGAACTTTATAACCTTTGCTATCCCACCAATTAGTGAACTTAGCAAACATAGTCATTAAAGGTTCTGTTGTAGGTGGCACAACTTTTTTTTCATTAACATAATCTTCACAATAAGAGTGCATTAATGTTCCTGTTGTAGCATCTTTGATTTCAAGTTCTGCGATTTTCTTTTTAAGACTATCAATGAAGTTATAGATATAATCTTTAGACTTACCTTCACTTTCTAATTGCCATTCTAAAGCAGTTAGAGGTAATTTTTTAGCCCATAACATAAGTGGTGCTTTACCAAATCTAGCACCTATCAAGGTCGTTACACCTCTTTTAACTTCTCCATTAACTTTGTATCTATACCTTTTATCTAAAGGTCTAAACTCTATTACGTTTTTGTGTTTATCTTCTCTTGTTATTACTGACATTTTTCTCTCCCTTATATTGTTTTTTGTTTTCTGCTTTTGAAACACATACTCTGTTATATTCTTCAATAAACATTTCTGTCTTATAATCGTTTTGTTTGATTATTTTATTCATGGCTTGGATTCTTTTATCTTGCCACGAAGTCTTGTTTGAACGGATATACATTCTCTCTCCTTTTTGTTAAAAATGTTAAGTTAGCATCTAATATCGGTTTAATCCAATAGTCAAATGAAACATCAAAATATTCAGATAATTTTTTAAGATTTATACTCTTAACCTCGTTAGTTCCTCTTTCATATTTCTGAATTTGTTGAAAGGTTATATTAATTGCTTTGGCCACTCTAGTCTGCGTGTAACCTTTTATTAGCCTAATCTTCTTTAGCTGCAATCCTACAATTTTAGTAAAGATTAACTCATCATCTTTTTCACTTATTCTCCATTCTGCCATTAACTCTATAAGCGATTGGTTAATCTCTAGTACATTGGTATTAGTTCTTGGTTTGTGCATTACGTTCCTTTTCTTTTATTTTATGTAGTCTGGTTAGTTTTTTATCTATTTCTTCTATCAATCTATTATTTTCATTAATTTGAGTTAATAGAATAATTTTGTAAGCATATAATTGAACTTCACTTGTTTCTTTAAGATTGAGTTGCATTATTCTCTCCTATATAGTTATATTTGTTATTGATTCGTTCTAGCCAATCAGAATAGAAATCTAATCTATAATAGTATTCATTATAGAAACTAACTTCATCTTTAATAAGATCAGGGTTTGTATTGGTAGATATTTCTTCTCTGTATTTAAGGTCTAAGTATTTAAATTTTAACTTCTCCATTAAATATTTATATTGGTGTCTTTTAGTTAAGGACACTATGACCTCGATTGGTTAAGCATTTTCTGGTTAATGATTCTTTTTTAGTGTCCATAGTAGGACTCAAAGTCCAATACAGAATGTTACCAACAAAAGTAGTATTATTCTTTGCTAGTGTTTTACAATGCTGCATATCGTTTGTTATTTCTTTAGCTTGGTCTGTATTAAATGTTCCTGACTTTCCAGCAGTATCTATTAAAGGTTTATACGCACACGCAGATAATAGGGTGCAAGAGATCGCTAGGGTAAGTATCGTTTTTTTCATATCTATTTTCTTTCTCTCGTTATAAAGTTGCTTGGTGGTATTTAACTAAATGTAGTTTCCACGCAATCGCTTTTTTTTTGTATTTTACTGCTTGTAACTTGTCCAACAATTTCTTCTCTTTGAGAATACTCTTGTCGTACTGCTCTTGCAGTTTCATAACTTTTGCCATTGTTATTTTCCTTGTTTAAAACTTCATTTAAGAAGCTATCTACATGAGAACCCATTATGGATTCTTCCTGTAAATTTTTTAGTTCCTCTAAAGGTGTTTGAGGATTAAAGATTCTCTTAAACTTTTTAGAGATTTCTTTAGTGAATGTAGAGTTGATTGGTATTCTCATTATACTCTCTCCTTTTTTATTAAAGTATTTTTATCTTCTTTCATTAAAATGTAATTTAATAAAATACCTTTAGGTTCATTTTTATCCATTTTATTAAGTTTAATTGTATTATTAACAATATTGTTACATAATAATTCAACTCTATTTTTATCAACGAATAAACCATTTTTATTAAGTAAATCTTGCAAACGATCTACTCCAACTTTAAAAGCTATGTCGTCAATTTTTTTTTGTGTATTATTCATTATGCTCTCTCCTTTAATTGTTAATTTATTTAACATACAAATAAACTATCAAATGGGTTGAATAGTGCAATAGCTAATTTATCGCATAAAATATAGCTTTTTTGACTTATTTAAAGTTATTATTCGCATTTAGGTTTTATTTCTTGTTTTATTTTAAAATTAAATATAAATATTAACGAATCAATTAAAGATATGAATATAAGTAAAAAAATATATATTGAGAGAGTCGAAAGACAAGTATTTATATTTCATATCATATATACTAGATTAGCCCAGATGGACTCTCTCTCATTTGGGTTAATCATAATAGGGAGAAAGATATGAAAGAACAGCTAGATATATTTGATACTGATTACCAATCAGCAAATTATACTGACACAAGCCAAGAAGCACTTGCCACAATAAAACCTAAAATAAAAACTAAAAGAGAAATGGTTTATGATCTTATAAAATTAAAAGCACTAACTAATTATGAAATATCAGATGAGTTAGATATGCCTTTAAGTTCTGTTTGTGGTAGAGTCCATGAACTACAGGAATTAAACTTGGTAGAAAATTCTGGCCTGACTAGAAAAACTAAATATGGAAAACAAGCGATAGTATGGCAAAGAAAAAAGTAGCAACTGCTAAAGAGAAAGAACATTTATCAAAAGTAGCTTCTCTAGGTTGTTTAATTTGTGGTAGTCCAGCTATCTGTCATCACATAAGAAATCGTGGAGATGGTAAAGGAAATCTTGGATTTGGAAACCGAGCAACTCATTATGAAACAATCCCATTATGTCCTGACCACCATGTAGGAAGTTTTAGTATTCATAGTTGCAAACAACAATTTGAATCTATGTATGGAACTGAAAGAGAATTACTATATAGAACTTTAAAAGAGATTGAGAATATGGAACAAGCTAACGACTTGTTTAATTTTTATAACACTAAAAAAGGAGAGATATAATGGCCGAAATGAATGAAGAACACTTTGAAACAATAGATGCTAATAAACATAAAGCATTTGAGGAAAAGAAAAAAGTAATCAATACAATTAAAGAACTATTGATTAATCATTCTAAAAGAGAACTAATAGAGATAATTGAAAAGGAGAGCAAATAATGTCTAAAAAGAGAGGCTACTTTATTCTATATCGCGATTTGTATTCAAATCCTATTTTTAAGAATTTATTACAAGCGAGTTGTTGGATATATTTTATAAGTTCAGCATCACACCAAGATAAAACTTTAAAATTTTTAGATACAGAAGTTTCTATTAAAAGAGGAGAAGCTATTATGCCTTTAAGGGTAACAGCTAAAAGATTTGGTATGACTTACTCTGAAATGAGGTCTTTTATACTACGGCTTGTGCGTAAAAAAATGATAGACACTAGAACGACCCACCTACAGCCCAGCAACAACCACCCTAGCCGAAAAGTAACGATAATAAACCTTATAAATTACGACTTATATCAGTATGTAGAATCAGAAAAACCACCTACAGCCCACCTATCGCAACAAGTGTCAATACACAGTACTAATACACATATACTAAATAGTAAGATTAAAAAGTCTATCAAGGGAGATTACGAAAAAGTAGGAGAAGAAGGTCATTACGTTATACTCCGAAAAGACAATAAGAAGTATTTGAAACATAAATTCAAAGACGAACCTTTGAAAGCCTACTAATGAAAGCAATACTCCGAATTTTTAAATATTGCAGAAAACGTATAATTGATTTAAGTATTGAAAATAGACAACTTAAAATGCAAATTGAATATTTAAGAGCAGTATTAAATCAAGACGATAATACAAAACATTAAATGGTTAAGAAAAAGACACAGTTTAGACATATTTCAATAAATACTAAAAAGTATTATTTTTATGAAATTAAGTGGTGGGATATACTTGGAGATTCTGGTCATGCTACTATAAAAGAATTTGAATCTATGCAACCAGCTATAATGATAACTAATGCATATATATTTAGTAAGGATAAAGACAATATAAAAACATTTGCTTCTTACGATCAGAACGAAGAATCTTTTAGTGATAGAAATGTCTTTCCTATTGGTTGTATTAAACATATGAAAAAGATAGAAATATAAGATTATGAAAAAATCTAATGCACTAGCATATGTTGGTTTTAATCAAAAAGATAATAGAGTTAAAAACGATTTTTACCCTACACCACCAGAAGCTACACAATCCTTATTAGAAAGGTATAAATTTAATGGTAATATTTGGGAGTGTGCTTGTGGAGATGGATCAATGTCTAAAGTATTAAAAGAAAATAAATATGATGTTTATAGTTCAGATTTGATTGATAGAGGATATGGAGAATCTGGTGTTGATTTTCTTAAAACATTTAAAAAATTTGATAATATTGTTACTAATCCACCATTTAATTTATCAACTGAATTTACATTACAAGCATTACAACTTGCTAATAAAAATGTTGCTATGTTAAACAAATTATCATTTTTAGAAGGTATAAATAGAAAAAATAAGATATTTATACAAAACAAACTTAAAAACATTTTAGTATTTTCTAAAAGAGTTAAATTTGGTGGCAATGGATTAATGGCATTTGCTTGGTTTATTTTTGATAAAAATTATAATGGAAAACCTACATTAGATTGGATATAAACAATAAAATGAAAAACGACATAAATAAGGCACAAAACACAGTTAAGCCTAAATCTATGGGCAGACCTAAAAAAGAACTAGATGCAGAAGTGATAGCAAATTTAAGTCAAATAGGTTGTACACAAGAAGAAATAGGAAGTGTTGTAGGAATATCTGCTAGAACCTTACAGAGAAGATTTGCTGATTTAATAGAGGATAATAAAAACAAGGGAAAAGCCAGTTTAAGAAAAAGAATGTGGCAATCAGCTTTAAAAGGTAATCCTAATATGATGATCTGGTTATCTAAAAATTATCTAGGAATGAAAGATCGTACTGTTCAAGAAACTGTTGTTGAACCTTTACCATTAATTATAGATGCTAAAATAGAAGATGTATAATGGCTAAACAAAACTTTTCATTTTATGTTAAAAGAGATCAGAATAAAAAGCGACCTCAAACTCATAAGAAATCTTTAAATAAGTCTGAAAAAAGGCAACAGAAAACCACTAGATATAGAGGTGGTGGAAAATGAGAGATAATAAAGCTATGGAAAGCTATTTAAAAAAGCATTACAAAAAGATTAAAGAAATGTTGTTATTTAAGAATCTTAGAAAAGAAGTTCAAATAGGTGCCAATGGAACACTAGGATATGTTATTAAGCAAGGTGTTAATAAGGGTAAAAAAGTTAATAAGTAAATGGAGAGAAATATGGAACAAGTTGGAGAGAATACTTTTCTTAAATTAAGAGAAGAAAAATTAAGACTCAAAGAAGAACTAGAGCAAGTTAAATTACAAAGAGATATGGCTTTAAGAAAACTCAAAAAAATAAAGGAGATGGCAAGTGGACATCATTAAACGACCTAACTTCTATCCTAATGGAGAGATAATAGATTATTCTCTACCTCAATCATTTGAATTGAGTAAAACAAAAGAAGCCTGCGGAAATTGTGGCTTGTACTCAAACCGAAGATCATTCTGTGGTAGATGGGGAAGTAAAGCTGTTAAAGATACTTACGTTTGCCATGAATGGAGAAAGAGATTTTTTAATAGATAATGAAAACAATAATTCTATTGCTACTCATCAATGGAGAATTAACTCATCAGAAATATTATGAAATATCTAACAAGAATTGCTTTGATCTTATTCAAGATAGGATAGAGCAAATCAGTATATATTCAGCTAAACATAATATATGGTTCGTAAATAAGAACATAAGCGTAATTGGTGGATATTGTTAAGCCTTTATGATAAATGTTCTTTATGGACAAATACTTTTTAAAATTCTTTTCTGCTTTAGATAATTATATATCTTGGGTTGCAAACCTATCAGCACCTAGATGTAAATGTAAAAAGAAAAAGAAGAAATAATTTATGGGGTTAAATATGAACTATTACTTTACTGGTTGTTTAATTATTGCATTAATTCTATTTACATTACTTGTAAGTCATTACCCATGAAATTTATATTAATAATATTTTTATGTTCCTTTATAAATGACCAATGCTTAGAGCCAGTAGAAATAAAACAAGAATATAATTCATGGAAAGAATGTACGATTGCTGCACTAGAAATATCTAAAGAAATAATAATTGCACAAGAAGATAATTTTGTTAATAATAACAAAGTAGCAACGAAATTTATATGTAAAGAAGCAGAACAAGTCTAATGAGATATAATAAAATTAATGAAAATATCCCTCACCAAACCTCAACTTAAAGTAAGTAGTTCTAAAGCTAGATTCAGAATATTAATATCAGGTCGTAGGTTTGGTAAGACTTTTCTTTGTATTACTGAAATGATGAAGTACGCCACAAAACCTAATCAGAAAATCTGGTATGTAGCACCAACATTTAAAATGGCTAAAGAGATCGTATGGGCTAATCTAAAAGAAATGCTTAATCAGTTTAACTGGATAGAAGATATTAACGAAACTACTATGACTATTACTATCAGGAAAACTAATAGTACGATCTCATTAAAGGGTGCTGATAATTATGATGCGTTAAGAGGTAGTGGATTAAACTTTCTTATATTAGATGAGTTTGCAGATATAGATAAACGAGCATGGTACGAAGTATTAAGGGCTTCTGTTTCTGATACATTAGGTAGAGTCTTATTTTGTGGTACTCCTAAAGGTTATGGGAATTGGTCATATGAATTATATTTAAAAGGTAAGCAAGATGAAGAATGGGATAGTTACCAATATACTACTTTAGAGGGTGGTATAGTTTCAGCAGATGAAATAGAACAGGCTAAACAAGATATTGATATTAGAACTTTTAGACAAGAGTTTGAGGGTACATTTGAGAACTATGCTGGAAGTGTTTATTACAACTTTCACCCTGTTGAGAATGTAGTTAAAAAAGAGATTGATTGGGAGAAGCCTTTACATATTGGAATGGACTTTAACGTAGACCCAATGTCAGCTTGTGTTGCACAATTAGATAAGGATAAAATATTCTTTCTTGATGAAGTAATCATTTATGGAAGTAATACAGATGAAATGGTGCAAGAATTAAGAGATAGATATGGTACTAAAATACCAATATTCATATATCCTGACCCAGCTTCTAAACAAAGAAAGACATCTGCTGGTGGTAGAACTGATTTAAGTATCTTACAAAATGCTGGATTTAAAGTTAAGGTTAAAAACAAACACCCAGCAATTAGAGATAGAGTCAATGCTGTCAATAGTAGATTAAAAGATTCTACAGGAGTAAGGCATATTTTTGTTTCACAATCTTGCAAAACATTGATAAAAGGTTTACAAAGACAAATATACAAAGAGAATACAAATATTCCTGATAAGGAAGATGGATTCGACCATATGAATGACGCACTTGGATATATGATTGATTACTTAAAACCATTAACCACTCAGACAAGATTTAGTTCTCCTACAA
>Ga0222690_1000091_pt1 | contig 37476 bp, 33 predicted proteins | sample AntAcemetage1234_FD_179802 | JGI IMG/M metagenome (GOLD analysis project Ga0222690, IMG submission 179802) | Saline water microbial communities from Ace Lake, Antarctica - #1234 | ecosystem: Environmental > Aquatic > Non-marine Saline and Alkaline > Saline | place: Antarctica: Ace Lake... | reverse complement strand
CCCAGAATGAGCAATCGAGGCGGTGGCCTAGAATTACGGACGGAGGGCTGTCCGAGCGGCCGATGGAGCTAGTCTTGAAAACTAGTGGGCAGAAATGTCTCGCGGGTTCGAATCCCGCGCCCTCCGCCACCTGCACGCCGGCGCAAGGGAGGGGGGAGACCTGTGGCTGAGAACGCCAGGTCAGCTGTCCCCGAGCTTTTCGAGTCGGGAGAGGATTACCCTGAACCTTTACATTTCCAGCGCAAGCGCTTAGCGGGCTGGAAACTGATTGCGGCGCTTGCGGGAGGAACGGTAGGTGTTCTCGTCCTCAGCGCGGGGGGCGTTATTGCCCTGACTCTGCAGGATCTTCAATCCAGCATCGTCACCGTCGAACTGCCCAATGCGCGAGAACCGATACTGCCCACCATTGGAGAAATCGAAGGGGGTTTCAACGTTCTCATTGTGGGCTCTGACACCAGGGCTGGCCAGGGGGAAGGTTTCGAGTTCGTTGATACAGAGCTCAACGACGTGAACCTCTTGGTTCACGTGTCGGAGAATCACCAAAACGCCGTCGTGATTAGCTTCCCCAGGGATCTCCTCTTAGACATTCCAGCCTGCCCCACGCCGGATGAGACGGAGTCCACACCTCGCACGATGGCGCCCTTGAACACCACCATGGGTATTGGGGGTCTGCCGTGTGTGGCACTGACCATTGAGCAACTCACGGGGTTAGATGTGGGGTACGCGGGCTTGATGACCTTCGCCGGTGTTGCACAGCTTTCTACCGCGGTGGGCGGGGTGGAAGTATGCGTGAGCGCTCCTCTGATTGACCCGTGGTCGGGCATTAATCTTCCAGAAGCCGGGTATCACACCCTGGAAGGTTATGAGGCTCTCGCCTTTCTCCGAACACGCAAAGGGGTGGGAGATGGCTCCGACCTTTCTCGAATTTCCTCCCAGCAGGTCTATATGTCGGCATTGGTGCGCACTTTGCAACAAGACGGTGTTCTCAACGACGTCGGTAAGCTCTACGGGATAGCGCAGGTTGCAGCGCAAACCATGGTGCTCTCCACCAGTTTGGGCAGTCTTGACGTGATGGTGGCTATGGCGAGGGCGCTGCGGGGAATACCGAACGAGAACATCGTCTTTATTCAGTTCCCCGTTCTGGACGCGGATCCTGAGCTATACCCGGGCAGGGTTGTTCCCTCTGAAGCGTTGGCTGCTGACGTTTTGTCCCGGTTGAAGCTGGATGAAGCATTCACTGTTGCATCGGGAGCAGAGGGATCTGGGTCAACTGCTCCTGACGATGGGGGCGCGGATTCAACTGCCAATCCCAGCGATACGGAAGTTGTCGAGGGCTTAGTGGGCCAGACTGCCGGGGACGAGACCTGTACGGTTCCTCGCTAGTCGCCGGGTCGATATAGTTGTGTGGGTAGTGGGGCCAAGGCCACACTTCTGGAGACGTCGCATAGTCCGGCCGAGTGCACCACCCTGCTAAGGTGGAGAACCCTTACGGGTTCCGAGGGTTCAAATCCCTCCGTCTCCGCTCCGTCTCCGCTCTGTGATCCCTTAAGACGTAGCAAACTTTCGAACCCTCAGGGGTTGGGGATTTTTCTCGATTCTGGCGTTCTATGGGCGTTGTGGGGTGAATAGATGTTGCCGGGCTGCGAGCGCAAAACTGGCCAAAGAGTTGTGGGTTCACCTGTGGGTCGCTCGCCTGCCCAACGGTTAATTTCAGCCGAATTCCGAGGCGACTGGGGTGATCAGCTGCTGGAATCTGCACGCTGTGGGCTGCGGTGGGGTCTCCTGCCTCAACCGGGGCACGCGCACGCCGTCTGCGGGAAAGGCCTGTCGCCTGGGTGCAAGGGAAATATCGGAATGTTTCCTATGTCCTGAAAGGGAACACCTCCGTCTCCGTTCTTAAAGTCTCGGTCAGACCAATGTTTCTGGGTCCTCGCCCTGGTTCGGGGATTGTCGAGCGGCGGCATTTTGTGTCCCCAGTGTGTCCTCTCGGAGACACTGGGGACACTTGGACTCCGGATCTAGGTCACAACACCCAGAGGTGGGTGCTACGCGCTCAAAGATGGTGAGGCACCGACTCAATCCATGCGCTCAAAGAACCTGAGGCACGTCCGGGCGCCCCCATTGTGTCACCTCGATGTGGTACCGTTTGGCTATAAACACCAGCCCCTCTGCCCTTCGGGTACGGGCTGGTTTTCTTTTGTAGCGAGGTCGCCAGTGAAGTATGACAAGCCGCACCTCACGTTGACCCAGCAAGTTGAAAAGCTAGTTAATCGAGGGCTCGCAATCCCTGATCAGGAGCGCACCGCCCGTTTTTTGGAGACCATCGGCTACTACCGCGTGAGCGCGTACGCTTACCCCTTCAGGGAGCTTCTCGACGATGAGGCACCGCGCGGGAGCTCCGTTCAGTTCAGGAGCAACTCATTTATCCCGGGGGCACAGTTCACTTGGGTCGAAGACATGTGGCGCTTTGATCGAGACCTGCGACTGCTCGTAATGGATGCCATCGAGATCGTCGAAATCGCATTGCGCTCAAAGGTGGGCTACCACCTTGGCTTGCGCCACACGCTCGGACATCTTGATGCTGTAAACCTCGACTCAACGCGAGCCAACCAGCCGGATAACGAAGAGCCAGGACGTTCGATGTTCGACGTCTGGCTCGAGCGCTATTTGGGGCACCAAGATCGCGCAGCCGAGTCAGAGGACTTCATAAAGCATTATGTGGAGAAGTACGAAGGTAACCTTCCAGTCTGGGTGGCGACCGAGACCATGGAACTTGGCCCGCTAGTTCGCCTCTACGGGTTCATGACCGACAGCGATCGGTCGCAGGTCGCCGGCGAGTTGGGCCAGATTTCTGGCGCCGTGTTCGTTCGGTGGATGAAGGTGGCGAACTATCTACGAAACGCTTCGGCGCATCATGCACGCCTCTGGAACCGGAGCCTCACCTACAAGATCGGGCGAATCCCCGACAATGTGCCCTCTCTGCTACATCTCAACGATCACGCCAATCGCAAGATTCGGGTTTACGGCATTTGCGCGACTCTCGCGCACCTCACTTCTGTGATTCGGCCCGACGATCGTTGGCGCGCGCGGTTCGTTGAATTGATGGACTCCTTCCCGACAGGGCCACCAGTTGCTCCCGAGACGCACATGGGGTTTCCCGCGAGATGGCGCGAACTGGATGTCTGGAACAGGTAGCTCGATCCGAACCACCATGGGGCATTGTCTTTTATACACGCCCAAAATAGATGACCGCACCGCGGTCAATTGGCGCAAGCAGATCCCGTCGATGCCGCGGATGCTGTATGCCGCGACGACTTGTCGGTCGAGGTGGGGAACGAGCAAGTGATGCGGCCGTCGTTTCAAAGCATCACCGCGGATGTACAGACAACATTTGAGACTTACGGCTTCGGCTGGCACGCAATGGCCGGAGGGGCGGAACACCTTCCCAAGTGTCCGACCTGTGGAGCGAGCACGGTACACGCCGGGGAGGGGTGACACCAAGAATGCAGAAACATTCACGGCCGGCATCTCAACGGACACCCACCCTCACATGGTCACACGTCCATGCCCACTTGTCTGGGCGCACCGAGAGCAGCTTCGAACTCGTGCTCGCCATCATTCTCGAGGGTCTCGTCCGACCCAACAGCCAAACTTGAGTTCAGTTCCAGACCCCCCAGACGCGAGTGGCTGCTTCTTGCGATGCAGGAACACGAGCACGCCTCCAAGGGGCGAGGCGAGTCCAACGAAGTGGAGGATGAGGACGATGCTGACATCGATTTCCGTACCCTCCTCATCCCAGACTCAGCGCTGGAAGAAGGCGGAGACCCACACGCCGGCGAGCGCAAGGGAGGCGAGGATGACAACGACCAGAGGCTGGGGAAGGCCGGATCGTATTTTCTAACGCGGGGCCAACCATCACCCTGAGCCAACTGAGCCACCGGGGCAAGGACCAGGGGAAGGCTGCCGGACTTTACGGGTGTCCTAGTAGTTTTCTCCCCGCGCGACTTGAACAGGTGAAAGCCATGCGATGCACGCATAGTGAGGAAAGTACTGCGTGTGGAGAAGGTCAAAAATAACCTCAGCGACGGTGTCGCTGAGGACACACTCGACCTTGACGTTGCCGCCCTGGAGGTCACCCTCTCGTTGTCCCCTCACTCCTGCGCCATGGGCCAGGGTGACGGTATAACCCTTGATTCCTGCTGCGGTGAGGTCGCTAACGAGCCGGGATTCCAAAGCGCTCTCGACAACAATGGTGAGCAACTTTTTGTCGACTAGTTCCATGACAGGACTCCTTCAAGGCTTTGGGCGAGCCAGAAATAAATGGGGATGCCCACGATGAGGTTGAAAGGAAACGTGATGCCGAGGCTGGCGGTGAGGTAAATCCCAGGGCTCGCCTCGGGCAAGGCCAGGCGCACCGCGGTCGGCGCTGCGATGTAGGAAGAGGAGGCGCTCAGGACTCCGAGAAGCGCTGCCCCGCCGACTGATAACCCTGCGAGAAGCCCCGCCGCCACTCCCGTGGCCCCCGCCATCAGGGGGAACGTAATTCCGAAGACGACTACACCGGCACCAGCTTTTTTGATGTCTTGAAATCTCCGACCCGCTACAATGCCGAGTTCTAAAAGAAACAGTGTCAGTACACCGGTGAAAAGCCCTCCGAAGAACGGCTCAATGCTCGCAAAGCCCGCGCTCCCCGTAATCGCGCCGACGAGAAGTCCGCCAACAAGCAACACAATAGATCGCCCAGAGAGGACCTCTCGCAATGATTCCCCCCACGCAATCGAGCGCTCTCTGCCTCGCGAAGCTAAAAGCAAACCGACAATAATGCCGGGGATTTCGAGTACTGCAAGAAGTGTGACGAGGAAGCCTTCAACGAATTGCCCCGATGATTCGAGAAAGACGAGCGCGGCAGTAAAGGTCACCAGAGAAGTGGAACCGTAGTGGGCCGCGAGCGCTCCGCGGTTAATGGTGTCGAGCTTGGTGATTGCCCCCGAGTAGTAAAACGCTCCCACGGGAATGACCAACCCCAGGGCAAGCGTGACGAGGAGGGGTAACCAAATGTCGGCGAGCTCTGAATTGCTCAGAGCAACGCCTCCCTTGATACCGATGCCCAGGAGCAAATAAATCGAAATTGCCTGGTAGAAAGCTTCAGGCAGGCGCAAGTCACTCTTGATTCCCACCGCAATGATGCCGAGGACAAAGGCCAATACCGGCGGAGAAAAGAGGTTGGTGGCTGCAAGACTAAAGACGTCGAGGCTCACCATTTTCCGCCAATCTGAGCCACAAGGCTCGGTCCAAGAAGACGATGAAGTGGTGCGGCCGTGTTGCTCAGACACGAGCTCTCAGCCAGCCATTATGGCTATCACCTACATTAGAGCCCAACAGGTGAGGATTGTTGCCAAAGCGAGAAATCCCGACGCCATCGTTCCATACCCCGGAATGTCGTGACACCCGGAGCCGGTTAAATGTGGCTCGTCCAAGGTTCATAACGTGAGGGAGAAGATGGAATGACTTTTCGTATTCGGGAATACCACTCAGCGGACACTGATGCGATTTTGGAACTGTGGAATACCGCCAAAGCTAAGGGCTACGAAGCGGTCTACGGGCTCGCAGAGGTCATAGCGTCGTGTCAAAAAGATCACGCGGTTGTCGCAGTTTCTGACGGTCGCGTGGTGGGCGCTGCGGTGGCTCGCGCCGCACACGAGCAGGGGTGGATTGTTTTCTTTTCCACGTTTGAGGAATACCGGCGCCAAGGCATCGGCAGTTCACTTCTCGCGGCGTTGGAAACCCGGATGGCTCCGTTGGGCTTGAGCAAGCTGTCCATTCTTGTCCCCGACAGCCAGGACGATTCAGGGGTGCTGGATCGGGCCGGATTCGTGGATAAGAACCACTTGAGTTATTTCGAGCGCGAAATTCCAGTAAGCGAAAAAGAACGAGCAGTGCTCCGCGAGCTCGGGGGACGACTGCTACCCAGTGACCTGTGGCAAACCGTCGCGGGAATGCAAAGGGAAAAGGAGCTGCTCGAACGTCGGCTGGTTCTCCCGCTGTCGGATCCCCTCCTGGCAGAAAAATTTGGGGTGGAGCCACCCCGGTCCATCGTGCTTTTTGGTCCTCCTGGAACGGGTAAAACCACTTTTGCGAAAGCCGTGGCCTCGCGTTTGCACTGGCCGTTCGTCGAAGTGTTCCCGGCGAGGCTAGCCGGAGACGCCAAGGGTTTGGCGGGGGCGCTGAGAGATACTTTCACCAAGATTTCTGAGCTGGACAACGTGGTGGTCTTCATCGACGAGGTGGAGGAAATCGCCGCCCAGCGAGGAGGAGAGCCGCCCGCGCCATTGCAAGGTGTCACGAATGAGCTGATAAAACTCATTCCCACTTTTCGCGAACGCCCTGGACGCCTCCTCATCGTGGCCACCAACTTCATTCGGGCGCTCGATGACGCTTTTCTTCGCCATGGGCGATTTGATTACGTCATCCCCATTGGTTTGCCCGATGAGCAGGCCAGGGACTCTATTTGGCGCCGCTATGTTCCCGCCGCGACGTGTGAAGTCGTGGACATTCCAGAAATGGTCAAGAGAACCGACGGTTTCTCGCCCGCCGACATTGAGTTTGCAGCGCGGAAAGCGTCCCAGAGGGCGCTCGAAGCTGCCGTGTATCAGAAGGACGACACCGTTCATGATGGGCCCACAACGGAGGACTACCTGTGGGCAATCGGGGACACTCGAATGACGGTCTCTACCGAGATGGTTGGGCAGTTCCTGGAGGACATCGATTCTTTGGCGCGACTGTGAGGCAGTAGCAAGGAGCGTGCGTGTAAGGTTCGATGCGGAAGAAAATCGGCCCGACGTGTTGCTGGGCAGCTGAAGGAGTTGGGTACCGTGGCGTCTGTTAACACGAGGTGGATTGGTCTCGTCTTTATTTCGTTGGCCATTTCTTTGGTCATCATTGATGGCACCATCGTCAACACCATTTTTCCCGCAATCATTCGCGACCTGTCCCTCACCTCGACAGAGGTCCAATGGGTTCAAGAAAGCTACATCCTCGTCTTTGCTTCCACCTTGCTGATTTGGGGTTCGCTTGCGGACCGGATGGGTCGGCGTCGCCTACTCATTGTTGGCATCGTCATTTTTATTGCCTCCTCAATTTGGGCGGGATATGCCGACAGTGCGAGCAGCCTGATTCTTGCGCGCGTTGTCCAGGGCGTAGGTGGCGCCATGGTGTTGCCCACAACTTTGTCTCTGGTGAACGCTAACTTCCAGGGTCGTGAGCGCGGCATCGCGTTTGCCGTCTGGGGGTCCACCATCGGCGGAATGGTGGCGGTGGGCCCCGTGCTCGGAGGATGGCTAGCCACTGACTTCACCTGGCGCTGGGCATTTCTTATTAATGTCCCCTTGGGCTTGTTGATTATTTTTGGGCTGCTGCTTTTCGTGCTTGAGTCTCGGGCCCCGGGAAAAGCCAAAGGGGTTGACGTCCTCGGGGCTATTCTTTCGATTCTTCTGTTTGGCCCGCTTGTTTTCGGGCTGATCGAGGGACGCGTCTATGGCTGGTGGAACGTCAATGACAAGAATGTTTTTGCCCTCGGCGAATGGTCTTGGCCTGCGGGTGGAATTTCCATCGTTCCGGTTGCGCTTGCAATTGCGGTTCTCTCCGGTGTTGCCTTTGTGCTCTGGGAGCGCTCCCGGGAAAGGCGCGGACTGGGCGTTCTCTTAGACCTGAACCTCTTCAAAATTGCGTCCTTCAGAAACGGCTCGGTAGCCGCACTCATTATTTCGATGGGTGAGTTTGGCCTTCTTTTTGCCATTCCGCTCTGGTTGCAAAACGTGTTGGGGATGACCCCCATTGGCTCCGGCTTGGTTCTCCTGTTTCTTGCCGGTGGCGCGTTTATGGCCTCGGGGGTTGGTGGCGCACTCAACGGGAAGCTGTCGCCTGCTCGCGCTGTGCAAGTTGGGGTAGTGCTGGAAATCGTGGGCATCGTGGGCTTTGGGATTGTTGCCTCGACTGGAACAGGATGGGGCGCCATTGCTCCTTTCCTCTTTGTCTATGGAATTGGTATCGGGTTGGCAACGGCGCAACTCACCGGGGTCATCATGGTGGACGTTCCCCTCGAAAAGACCGGGCAAGGCTCCGGATCCCAATCAACTGCTCGCCAAATTGGTTCGGCGCTAGGCATAGCGGTCTTGGGAACAGTTCTTTTCTCGGGAACCCAAGCCTCACTGGAGAACCGATTGAGTGAGCTCAACGTGCCCGTAGCTAGCCAAACCTCGATTATCGATGCCGTGATCGGATCTGCCGGCTCGGCCATCCCTGGGCTATCCGACTCCCTCGTGACAGCTCAGGTCGATGTCCAAAGCGCGCAGGCTATCCAAGAAGCCAGCGGGGAAGCTTTCACCGATGGCGCCCAGCTCGCCGCGTATGTGGCGGCAGGATTCCTGGTGGTGGGGTTCCTCTCCACTTTCCGTTTGGGCAAGTCGTCAATGGCTGTGGCGCCGGCAAAAGAAGAGGAAGACGTAACGGTCGCGGAGAAGAAGACTAACTAACCTCGCGACGTCTTCGCGGTGCCTGCTAGTATTGCCAGGCATCGGTAGGCGTAACTAAGCGCCCGTAGCTCAACGGATAGAGCATCTGACTACGGATCAGAAGGTTGGGGGTTCGAATCCCTCCGGGCGTGCCACTGTGATCTCTCGGGACATCGTTCATAGATGTCTCGAGAGATCGTTCATATTCGGGACCTGGTCATTCCCTCGGCCATCGACCTGCGGGTTTGAGTGTGTTGGGCCAGTAGTTTCGTTTCGGGTTGATGAGATGTTGGCTGAGGACTTCTCCGGTGGTGAGTTCGGTGACAGTAACGGTTGTTTCGTCGATGAGCAGGAGAACGCGTTTGCGTGCGTTTTCGGCGCGGACTCCGAGGTGGTGCATGTTTCCTGCTCGCCGCAGTGATACTTTTCCTCCGCTGTCGAGGCGGTCGATGCGGATCCGGTAATGGGTGGTGTCTGCGATGGTTCGTGGCGCGGCTTTCGGGGTGGCGTTGTATGCATGCTCGGGTGTGTGGCCATGGAGTGATCGGTGGGGCCGTGTGGTGTTGTAGACGTGTTGGAATTCGTTGAGCTGGGTTTGGAGTTCAGCGATGGTCGCAGCGGGTGGCTTGGCTGCGAGCCACCGTTTTTGGGTTTGGTGGAACCTCTCAATTTTGCCTTGGGTTTGGGGGTGCCCCGGGGAACCGTTCTTGTGGCGGATGCCCAGTGCCGCTAAGAGGTATTCGAAGCTATTTCGGCCTCCGGTGAATCGTGAGGTGTAAACAGATCCGTTGTCCGTCAGGGTGGACTCTGGAAGCCCGTAACGGTCAATGTTGTGGCTGAAAGTATCGATCACAATGGCGCCGGTGATTCTGTTGTGGGCGTCCAAGGAGAGTAAGAACCTGGCATGGTCATCAAGCCAGTTGATGATGTCAACATCAGACCCATCGGCGAGTCTCCAGTGGGTGAAATCGGATTGCCATGTCTCGTTGGGTTTGTCGGCTTCGAAGCGAATGTAGGAGGACTTGGGCCGTTTGCGTGGTTCGGGGATTATCAGGCCCGCCTGTTTCAGGATTCGACTGATGGTGGACTCAGCGGGGGCATGATGGCCCTCTTTATTGAGGTAGGACCGGATTGATCCTGGTCCTGCGTCTAATCCGGTTGCGGTGAGTTCGCGGCGCAGCTCAATAATCCGGTTTGTGAGGGTGGGGCTGATGTGTCGAGGGTTAGATTTCGGTTTCCGAGATTGTTCGAGGGCGTCTAACCCGTCTTTTTCGTAGCGGGTGACGAGGGTGTGGACCCAGCGCCAGCTCACCCCATATTTTCGGGCGACTTCGGCTTTCGTGAGGCCTTGTTGGGTGACGGAGAGAACAATGATTCGTGACTTTGACATTCCTCATTCTGGTGGGAACTATGTCGTGACACATCAGATAACGAACCCCCCGAGGAAAGGTTTGACCCTTTCAGGGACTATGAACTATGTCGTGAGAGAGATATGAACGATGTCATGAACCAGGACACCTCCGGGCGTGCCACTAGTTTGGCTTCTTGATCCCTAGCTTCTCCTACGAAAGCTGGGGCTCCTCGATCAGAGGGGAAATTGTTCATGTCAGTGGATATGTCAGTCGTTTGGGGCTCTCCAAGCCTGCGGTTGTCCGTTCTTGGGAATTTGCCTTTCGAATATATGTTCGAACGGGTGCATTATGGGGTTCTAATCATGATGATGCCCTTACTAACCGTCGAAGCTGTTGCAGAGAACCTCGCTGTCTCTCGGTCCACAGTTGTGCGCCTCATCGCCAATAACGAGATAGCGGTCACGCGAATTCGGCGCACAGTCAGAATTTCTGAGACAGCCCTCGCGGACTACCGTGAGTCACGGACACAACTTGCCAAGGACTACCGGGGTGGGCGATGACTAGGGCTCCTTCCGTATTTATGGCATCCAACCCGTCGGGTAAACGGGTGTGGAAAGTTGACGTGCAGGTCGGAGTGAAACCCAATGGTCGACCCCGTTTTGTCAGAAGAACAGCTCCCACGAAGAGCGCGGCGCTTCGATAAGGTCAACAGATTATGGCGGACGCGGCGAATGGTGCGCTGGCTCCTCAGGGCCGGGAACTCTTTCACAGTTTTGCTCTTCGGTGGCTTTATGACACTAAAGCTCCGCAAGTCCGGGAGGCCACGACGCATGATTACCGTTACAAGCTAGAGACGTACATTCTTCCGACGTTTGGGAAGAGACCAATCGCGCAGATCAACACCAACGATGTCACGGGGTGGTTGAAGGAGCTTCATTGCTCTGGAAAATCTAATTTCACTATCAATGGTGTCAGGCAGGTATTGAACGCGGTCATGAGAGCCGCGCTGTCCAATGGCTACATTGTGCGTAATCCGGTCACCAATACTCCCGTGTATCGGAGAACTCGCCGCGACATGGTTAACGTCAAAGAACCCTGGTCGCTGAGTGAGGCTCAACAAGTCCTCGCCGCAGTAAGAAATTCGCCGGTCGAGCTGTTTACTGTTTTACTGGTCTACTTTGGTCTCCGGAAATCAGAAGCCCTGGGCCTGAAATGGTCCGATTTTGACTTCGATTCGGGCACCTTCACAATCAATAGATCAATCCGGGAAGTCCAAACCTTCAGACCTGACGGGTCAAGAAGAACGGTGGTTGTGGAGGGTGACACAAAAACACTCTCGAGTCGTAGAACTTTGGTGCTGAGCCCACGGGTCATTGAGGCTATTTTGCGCCACCGGGACAATATCGACCATCCAGTACTTCGTGACGGTGCTGCGTGGGTGTTTTCCACAAAGCATGGGACAGTTCAGCGGCCGGGAACGGTTCAAAGAATGCTTCACCGAGTTCTTGAAGCCCATAACATCCGCCGGATCAGGATCCATGACATTCGTCACACCGCAGTCGTTCTAGCGATTGAGAGCGGAACGCCGATCGAGGCTGTTAGTCAAGGTGCTGGTCACACCCGCCTGGATACGACGAAATCTATTTACGCGCCGTACAGCCAAACGCTCGCCAACACATTCTCAAACAATGTAGCGAATTATCTGAGCGTCAACCCGATCGATGATCAGTTGCAGGAGCTGCTCACTCAGGGGGCCATCCTCCCCCCGGCCGCTAATGGGGGTGGGGTCAAACCTTAGGCGGCGCAGACCAGAAACCCCCTAGTTTAGGTCGACACACATTTCCGCAGTTCAAAACTTTCAGAAGGAGAACCCCATTCCTAACCCGTCAGTCCCAATAGAGCTCAAGCGCCGTCGTGGAAACCCAGGGAAACGTGCTTTACCCGAAAGGGCTAATGTCTTCGATTTGGAAGCGGGACCCGTTTCTCCGTTGCGCCCTCTTGGGGTAGATGGTCGACGGCTTTGGGATGATGTTTTTGGCCAGGGCGAGATATGGGTCTCTGGGAGAACTGACTCACAGTTGCTGCAGCTGGTGTGTGAGCAAATCGATCGCCGGGCGCTTCTTCTGGCGGCTCTGACGGACAATCCCACTGATAGATCAATTCACATGTCGCTCAACGATGTGGAGAAGCTGATTAGCGGCAACTTGAGCCTTTTGGGTTTCACCCCGTCGGATAGGTCAAGGTTGGGGGTGGCCGAGGTGAAGGCCTACAGCAAAATCGATGATCTCCGGGCCAAAAGAGACGAACTTCTGAGGAATTCATCAAGTACATAAAACTTGCTCTGAGGCGAAAGCAAAAGCGCTGAGGATCGCGAAGGATATTTTTTAGGACGCCCATTTCTCCTCGGCCAAAGGAGCACCGTTCAGTTCGTCTCTTGTCCGACGCCAGCTCGGGAGGTACTGGTCCATCAGTTCAACGAATCGGTCATTGTGAGTTCGCTCGTGGAAGTGGGTCATCTCGTGAACGAGGATGTACTCAAGGCAGTTTGGGTGCTTCTTGGCCAGCTCGATATTGAACCAGAGATTTCCTGACTCTGGGTTGCACGAGCCCCATTTGGTTTTCATTCGGCGAACGGTCCAGCCGTTCACTTTTTGCCCGATGGTTGGCTCCCACTTTTCGATCAGTGGAGGGATCGCTTCCTTGATCTGTTTGCGATACCAAGCTTCAAGAAGCCTGCGACTGCGCGATGAGTCTGCTATTGCCGGTGAAGTCAGTTGAAGTTTTGATCCAAGAATTTCCACGCGCGGTCGCGCTGCCGTCTCGCTTACGTTGAGTCTGAGCCGCTCGCCCCAGACATAGTGGGATTCACCTGTCACCATCTCTCGTTCAGTCTGTCGATCAGCGTTCCGGAGCTGATCCTGTTGTTTCTTAATCCAGGGCAGTCGCTGAATAATCGCAAGTCGGACGGCTTCCTCGTTAAGGCGATCTGGTGCTGCGACGCGCACTCGTCCGAGTGGTGGGTGCACCGAGATGTGCATATTTTTGATGCTCTTGTAGACGACGTCAACGTTGATGCCAGCGACGGTCAAGTATGCGTTAGCGGTATTCATCACGAGCCCTCACGAGATCGAAGAGTTCATCGAAGCGGTCAAAGTCCCTTGGCAGAACCTTCCTGATCGCGTTGGCGACGACCTTCTCTTTCATCTTGTTGCCTACCCAGTCGTGTGGTTTGGCCACTCCGATCGCGGTATCAAGTTGAATTGCGGTTGTGTCGTCGGTCCATCCGAAGTCGACGAGGGCCTTTTGCGCACCGTTCTTTGCCCATTCTGGGTAAACGGTGTCGGATTCCTTTTTGCCAACCTTGGTGGCGAGGGCAATGAGTTCCTCAAGGTACTTCTTATAGTCGATGGCCTGATGACGACGCTGCTCGATGAGGGCGTCAAGAAGCGAGGACATCGTTTCGTAGTATTTCGGATTCATGGCTTGCTCGTCGACGATTGTCTTTCGCACGTTGTTGACGATGGTCTCGGCAACAGCGTCCTTGTTCTTTTTGATGCCCGCAGGCAGCGCGTTGATGGCACCCTCGCCGCGTTGCACAATCAGGTCGACAAGGCCAATGTCCTCGAATTCGGCGACGATCTCAGAGTCACCCGCCTGGATATACGTGTCCAGGAGGAAGCGCATTCCTGCTTCAAACTGCTTGAAGTCGACGTTCTCGTTTGCGCCAAGCTTCACCTCATCCCGGACTGCAACGTAGTGAGCGACTTCCTTCTTAATCGCTGCAGCTTGCTCGATGGTGTAGCCCGCGGAATCCATGTCATTGGCGAGCATCGCGTAGGCCCGGACAAGACCGCTCACTGATTTGTAGAGCTCCACACGCTTCGACTCGTTGGCCTTGAGCTGGTCGGCATTGCCTGCCTCAGCCGCACAAAAGTAGTGCTGATACTCCAAAGTTTCCTTCGGCGGCGCGACTGGTTCGCACAAAGCGCGAATTCGCTCGAGTGCGTCGTCGAGGTCTTTGCGTTCCTGCTCGCTGCGGTCCTTAAGTAACCCTTCGATGTCGGTCTTTTCGTAACCGTCGAGTGCGCCGGAGGTGTAGTCACCGATGGCGTCTTTTAACGAGCTGAAGAGGTCTTGGTAGTCGACGATGTAGCCGTATTCTTTGTCATCACCGTCGAGGCGGTTGACGCGGCAAATCGCCTGGAAGAGACCATGGTCACGCATCTTCTTGTCGATGTAGAGATAAGTCGCTGAGGGCGCGTCAAACCCGGTGAGAAGCTTGTCGACAACGATAAGCAGGCGCATTTGGCCCGGTTCTTCGATGAAGCGCCGTTTGACATCCTTCTCAAATTGCTCGATTTTCAGCACAGCCTGATCAGCGGGTTCGCCAAAATAGTCAGCGAGCATCTGGCGGTAAATGCCATATCGGCGAATCTTTTCCGTTGCGCCGTGGCCGCCATCTTCCTTAGATATGTCGCCGGCCATCGGCACATAACTTGTAACAATCGCCACCTTGCCCTTGAAGCCGGCCTGAACAAACATTTCGTAGAACTTGCAGGCCTGGTAGATGCTCGAGCCGACGAGCATGGCGTTGCCGCGGCCATCCATCAGACGTGGCCGAAGCTCCATGTCGAGCAGAATATCGTGCACGATTCGCTTTGAGCGGGGCTCGGCACTAACCACTTTCTGCATGGTGCCCCAACGCTTCTTCAGCTCCGCTTTCGACAGGTCAGTCATGCCTTTGGTCTTGGCATCGAACCACTTGTCGACCTGGCCGTGGCTTGTGAGCTCCTGATCGATATTCCGTGCTTCATATCGAAGTTCAAGCACGACACCGTCAGCGACGGCCTCGTCGAACTTGTAGGTGTGGATGAAGCTGCCGAAGGTCTCGATGCTGGTCGTTTTATCTGCCTTAAGCAGGGGAGTTCCGGTGAAACCTATGAACATTGCTCCAGGGAGAAGTTTCTTCATCGCAGTGTGCATCTTGCCCGACTGGGTGCGGTGCGCCTCGTCGACGAAGACAAAGAAGTTGCCCTTTGCGCTAAAATCTGCAGGGATTTTTGAGTTCAGTTCAGTGATGAACGAATCCTCTGATGTGTCGACCTGGCTATCGTCGTCCCCGCGGAATTTGTGCACCAGCGAGGCGATCAGTTGCGGCTGGTAATTGTTGAGGGCTGTGATGAGATCAACTCCACTGTTGGTGCGATAAATCTGTTCGTTGACCCCCCCGAACACCTTCTCGATCTGCTCATCAAGCTCAGTGCGGTCGGTGATGATCAGAACGCGAGATTCAGGCTGGTGCTCCTTGATCCATTTTGCGAGCCACACCATGGTCAGGCTCTTGCCTGATCCCTGGGTGTGCCAGATGATGCCGCCCTCGCCTGTAGCAACCCGCGCCTGGGCAGCCTTCACCCCCAAGTACTGGTTGTGACGGGCGATCTTCTTTGTCCCGGAATCAAAAACGATGAAGTCGTGGATGAGTTCAAGAAACCGATCTTTCGAACACATCTGGATCAGCCCACGGTCGAGCGGTTCCTGGATCTCGGAGGGCTCTTTCCACTCGGTCCAATACTTTTCTGGCGTATCGATTGCCGCGTAGCGGAGGCCCTCAACATCGTTGCCCGCAAACAGGAGCTGAGCCGTCGTGAAGAACGGACGGATGAAATCTTTCCCCTGATTTCCAATGTTCTGACGGATGCCTTCAGAGACACTGACCTTCGAACGCTTCAATTCGATAACACCGAGAGCGATGCCATTCACGTAGAGCACAACGTCAGGGCGCTTCGTTTGCTCGCCTTTAATCGAGACCTCTTCAGCAATCGCGAAGTGGTTGGCCACAGGGTTCGACCAGTCGACAAGCCAAACTGTCTCAAACAGCTCGCCCACCCCGCGCTTAACCTTCACTCCGTAACGAAGCAAGCGATAGACCTCGTGATTGGCTCCATAGAGCGTTCGGCCACCACCAAGAGACGCGGCCTTCTTGAGTTCGGCAATCGCCTTGTCGGCTAACTCAGCATCGTAACTACGGGCAAGCAAGTTATGCGTCAGTAGCTCAACTTCGACATGTGAGTTGTTTTCGCGATATTCCCAGTTGCCGAGGTAGTCGTAGCCGAGTTGTTGCCTGAGCAACGCTACGACGTGGTCCTGAGTCTTGCGTTCAATTTGCCCGACGACACTCATGCTGCAACCTCTGCGAATACCAGGCGAGTGCGTCCAGTCAGAAGTTCCTGCATCATCCCTTGCTTCAGGGCTCGAGTCTTAGCCAGCCGTTGCGTAAGCGCTGCTAGCTCCGCGTCCATGTCCGTCAACAAGGCGGCAATGGCGGTCTGTTCAGGGGCGCTCGGAAGGGGCAGCTTTAGCTTTGGGATGTTGGTTTTGCTGATACCGGAAACCTTTGTTCCCACAGCGTAGAAAAGGAACTGCTCCCGAATAGCTGCGGTCTGAAAACAGTATTGCCGATACTCGTGGACCAGTTCGTCCGTCTTGCTCTTCGCAACTATTGTGTGCAGACCAGAAATGAACGGGACGTTATCCTTGTTCACGACGACCACATGCCTGCTCGTTCCCTCGTCGTCCTCGGAGGCGTCAACGAACACAACATCGCCATCTTTGAGCAAAGAGCCGGATGAAACTCGCTTCAATGGAACGTCGAGCTTGGGGATGTCCTGATAGTCGGTGCGCGCGTCAACGGAGGTCTTCGTTGAGCCATGGATGTCGCCATAGTGCAGATAACATTGTCCTTCCGTGGAAAGTTGGTCGCGTGATGCCGAATAGCCGCCGCTAAAAGAGAATAAGTCGCCGAGAGTCTTCATCTCCCACTCGCCTTGGAAGCCAGGGAGGCGTGTTTGTCCGGTGAGGAGTTGCTGCATGGCGGCCTGTTTGAGGTCACGCTTCTTGGCGACGAGCAGGTCTAGCGCGCCCAGCAGCGCGTCCACATCTCTCAACGCCGCAGCGATAGCGCGTTGCTCAGGTCTGGTAGGAACTGGAATCAAGTAGGGGCGTAGCTTCTCAAGACTGAGGTTCAGCTGCGCGCCGGGCGAGGCCAACCTCTCAAAGCTCTCTTTGCGGTGCGCCAATTCGTAGAGGAGCCAAACCTTCTCTACAGCAGCGCCTGGAACGATAGCAACCAGACTGTCGGGGCACGATGCCTCAAACACGGCAATACCGACGTCTCCAATGTTTGCCGCGATGGTGAAGAAGAGGGTGCCTTTGGGAAACAGCCGGCTTACCAGTAGCCCATCGTTGTTGAGCGTCTGCGTGAAGGAGGTGATCAAGCCACCAGATCGTCTTACGTCACCAGTTTGAATGAATGGGAAGTCACCACCATAATATTTTGGGTCATTGCGAGGTCGAGCGCTGAATTTCCCACGCTGAATTGATGTTATTTTTCCAAGAGACAACACGTCCCAATCCTCAGGGATTAGGCCCACCTCAGTGTCCTTGTAGTTGGGCTTTATTTCCACAATGCACCCATCATTTTGAGGTGTTCCTCGACGCGACTGGCGAGCACGGTAACTTCGTCGGTGAGCTGCGGCAGCGGGGTGGAGTAGCGTTCGGCGAGCTGGCGGATGCGGTCAGTGAGGGTCTGCGAGATGCGGTCGAGTTCACCCTGGACTGCGTCAGCGAGGGTGGCCAGCCATTTGTCGTCCACCACTAGAGCCTTAATATCGTGCTCGGTGAGCGAGTGATACTTGGCGTCCAGTTGGGCGTCCAGGTCCGCCAGCGCCTGTTTGAGACGGCTCCTGGTGCTTGACTGTTTGTCAAGCAGCGCGCCATAGTCTTCCAGCGCTTTGCACTCATCGGCAAAGTTTCGGTCTTTACCTATCTCCTTCAGGAGCGCCGTCACAGCCTTCTTGGTAATTTTCCGCTTGTCACCTTCGCCCTCGATCACTTCCTCTAGAAACCCGCCGTCACCGCCCTGTTCCTCTAACAGCTCCTCGAGTCGCTGATCGATCTCGGCGAGTTCCTGCTCGACGCTTTCGATGGCGTTGCGTTCGGCCACAAAGTAGCGGGCGATGAGAATATTTCCGGGGATGAGGTCAGACCTGAACCGGCGCTGTCCTTTTTTGTAGTCGTGCACCTCCGGCCAGACCAGTGTGTTGCCCTTCTTTTTGACACGGAGCACTTCACGAACCTGAGCGCCCGCTTTCCACCCTTCGGCTGAAACGATGTAGCAATCGTCCTGCATAGTCTCCGTCCAGTAGTCCATCAGGTGCTGATAGATGTCATAGTGGGCAAGCAAGGGCGTTGGCGCGAAAGTGGCGAGCAGGTCTTCGGAGAGCGCGTCAATTAGGGCCTTGGGGTGGTTACCGGCGGCATCGGTGGCGAAGCCTTTAAGTCGTGGCGCGTTGGTGGCCTTCCACTCCGCGAAGAGCTTGTCGACGTTGGTCTTGAATGCGGTGAACTCTGGGTGGCCGAAGATGGCGGGCTTCACCTCAAAGCTGGTGAGCTCGTAATAGCCGGGATGCGCGGACTTCTTGAACAAGGTGGCGCGCAAGTTGGGCATGATCTGCCAGTAGCGGTCAAGTGCGTCTATGTCGCGCTCGGGTATGCCGCCACGCAGGTGGCCGTCAATGTCCTGGAGATCCTCAGGCTCGGTGCTGTCAATGTAGCGCGGGAGGTTGAGGTTGTAGTCGTTCCTTGGATCGCTGATTTCTGCAACCGACACCATGCGGGCGTAGCCCGGCACTTCGGTCTGGCGCTTGAACGTGTCCACGATTTTGTGGATGTCCTGAGAGCGCAAACGGTTTTTCGGGCCGTCCTTTTTGAAGCCTTTGGAGGCGTCGATCATGAAAATGCCGGTCCGTGTCTGCGCGTTCTCTTTGTCGAGGATGAGGATGCAGGCAGGAATGGGGGTGCCGTAGAAAAGGTTCGGTGGCAGGCCGATGATGCCCTTGATGTAGCGGCGCTTGACGATTTCCTTGCGGATCACCGCTTCGGAGTTGCCGCGGAAGAGAACCCCATGCGGCAGGATCACCGCACCCTTGCCAGTGCTTTTGAGCGACTTGAGAATATGAAGCAAGAAGGCGAAGTCACCATTCTTATTAGGAGGACGCCCGTAGCCGTCAAAGCGGCCGTACTCTTTGTCGAGGCCGTTCGTCCATGACTTGGTGGAGAACGGTGGGTTAGCAACGAGGAAGTCGAACGTATCAAGTCGATCGTTCGTTGTGAACTGAGGGCTTGAGATCGTGTCGCCCTTGCGAATATCGGCAATCTCGTTGCCGTGCAAAATCATGTTCATCTTCGCGAGCGCCCAGTTCTTGTTGTCCTTCTCCTGGCCGTAGATCGTCAGCCCGTTTGGTGCGGCGTCGGCAATCTTCAGCAGCAACGAGCCTGACCCACATGTCGGGTCGTAGACCGTTGCCGAGTAGGGAGTGCTCGGCGTCATGCCGATCAGCTGAGCCATGCTGCGCGAGACCTCGGCAGGCGTGTAGAACTGACCCTTCGACTTTCCAGATTCGGTTGCAAAGTGACGCATCAGGTACTCATAGGCGTCTCCAAGAAGGTCGTCGCCTTCTGCGCGAGAGCCACGGAAGTCGAGTTCCTGGAAGATCGAGATCAAGTTCGTCAGACGATCCTGCATCTCTTTACCCTTGCCGAGCTTCTCATCATTGTTGAAGTCCGTGTCGGTAAAAACACTTTGCAGGTCGTTGGCTTCGGCGAGCTTGCTGATTGCCTTGTTGATCTTGTCGCCGATCTCCTTGTCACCCTTGAAAGTCACGAGGTCGTCGAATGAGCCGCCCACAGGAACTTCGATCAGACTGTTTCTATCTGACTTCGCCTTGTCGGTGACGTACTTCACGAAAAGAAGGGTCAGGACATAGTCCTTGTACTCGGAAGCATCCATGCCGCCTCGAAGCTCGTCCGCACTGCTCCAGAGTGAGCTGTAGAGGTCAGACTTCTTGAGAGCCACTACTTTCGGACCGCCCTCGAAGACGCGCCCGTCAAAACTAATCCGTTCATAGTTCGATGTGTCATGTCGTGAGTGCTCTCCCTCGTACCATCGTGTGTCCGCTATTCATTCAAAACGCTTGCTAGCAGGCTACCGACGTCTGCAGACAAAAACACTGTTTCGCTTCAGGCAATTCACTCCTCGCAGGAACCTCAAGCCGGTCACTGAATTATTCTCCAACCAGACCACGAGCCACCTTTTCGAGAACTATCGAAGTGATCCGCGACGCGGGTGGGAGAAGATCGCGAGCTCGGTCAGGTAGTTCCGAGTGATGCCGGGCACAGTCGTAGGCTGGCAGACCGAGAACTCAATCGCTGCACCGATAAGGCACACAAGGGCATGAGCTACTAGACGGCGAGCGTCAACTAATTACGAAGGATTCTTCGATAAATATCCCGAGCTCTCACCTCCTCCAGAAATGCAGGAAGCGATAGACGTTGCGAGGGAGTGGCTGCAAAATAGCCGGGGGGAAACCGTCTCTAAAAGAATGTTCGGGGAACATGCTCGAACAGACGTCCATGTTCTGCTTCGCGGCCATGCAATTCTTGCCTCTGATGTACGGACAGTAGATGGAGGGAAATTTCACGCTGGCGAAGACCCAGGAGCAATGTCCTCTTGGTATCAGCTACTTGGTGCGCCAATTGGCTGAACGTCTCGCGCAGGGTGACACTGAGGATGTTCTCGACGCTGTAGAGGCGTAACTACTTAGGGGGTCGGATTTTCACCGGAGGTGGCCCTCCCCGTTTTCAGGGGACTCTAACAAGAATGGTTTTCCCGCTGTCGTCGATTGTCCACCACGGTAAGAAATCCTACAGTCGGCACAGTAGTAGCCGATGTCGTCAAGGTCGCATCTCATCAGACAAGTGGGGCAGTTGGGGGAGAACACTGGTCCTACCTGGGTCATAGGATCACAGTAGGGACATATGACTCCAGCCCGCTGAGGTTGTCCACAAAGGCCTCTCGCGGATTCTGTGGAAAAACAGTAGCGTGCAGTTATAAGAAAAATTATGGTCCCCGTTTCTGTTGCTTTGCTGCTCGCGGGGTGTGCTTCGCCGGTCTAGGCCAAAGCTTGTGAGGGGTTCTACTCCACTCCGCGAGACAGTTTTGGGAGCGATAGCGTTGCCCGGGTGCTTTTTTTTCAAAGCTTGGGGGAACAGGCCCTCGGAACTCCAGTAGGGCGGGCCTTTAGAGGGCACGCTAGAACCCTGGAAATACTGGAAGACACTCTTGCTCTCGAGGCCTCTGAATTCAAGAAGAGGCTCGTGCTCGACACGATTGACTCCCTCGAAACGGAACACGAGGACCTGATTGTCCGGTGCGACGAGATTCTGAATGACTAGCCGCTGAGGCGAATGGATTGAACCTCGGACTCGACTTGCCGCTTTCCGCTCGCGGGTTCCGGCAATCGGATCGGGATCAACTTCCCTCGACTATCGCACGACTATCGCACGACTATCGCACGACTATCGCACGGGCCCTACCTCAAGAGCTTAGAGGCCAGTAAATGCCTGGCATATTACGGTGGGCGATACTGGGATCGAACCAGTGACCTCTTCCGCATCAGTTTTGTGTCCCGTAATCCACGTGCGCCCTAAAGCTTGCAATGGCGAGGACAAAAAATCACGCCCCAAGGAGACCTGCGGGCTAGGAAATGTTTTTGGCTAAACCCGACCTATAGTGCGAAGGTTGTTGATCCCCGCAGTGCGGTCTGATTGCCACTTTTCAAAGCCGCGGCCTCCATTGGCACCTCTTGGCTCGTGGATTATGTCAGTCGACATGTCAGTCGATCGGGTGGCCACTGTGACATTTCCTGACACTTCCAGACACATCTCACCCCTGCTAAACTCTAAGAAACACCGCGGGTCCTAGCTCGTTTAGGTAACTACGGATCAGAAGGTTGGGGGTTCGAATCCCTCCGGGCGTGCCACGGAATTTCGAGCAAATCCGTACTAGTTTGATGGATTCAGTAGATCCTCACGATGGTCGCCGCGCTCCAGCTTTACACCATCGTCGTTCAGTATGACCTCAACCTCGCAGGGCCCTATTGCAATCAGATCGCGCTCCTCAACAGGGGGAAGATTGTTGCAGCTGGCCCGCCGCCGCCGCCTCCGGTCGTGGTCGTGCCGGAAAATCTCGAGCCGGCCTATGAGCTCAACGTCGGTCGCGACGGCATCCCGCGGCGACCCTTCACGCCGCGGATCCCGTAGCCGAACCGCGGCGGTGTCGAGCAACTCGCATATTGCGAGGGGGTACGCGGAATTCCGGCGACCCCCTCGACGTTGCTCGATTGCGTCCGTAGAGGCTGCTCGCTCAGTGCTCGTCGTAGTGACCGGCGTGCTGGGCGTGCTTGTGGCCGTCGTGCACATAATCGACGTGGTCGTCGTGTTGCACGGTTTCGTGGCCGCAGTCGGTCCCGTGCTCGTGCTCGTTGGCGGTGTGCTCGGCGATTGCCTCGTGCTCGTCGTAGTGGCCATCGTGCAGGGAATGGTGGTGGGTGCCATGCACGTAGTCGACGTGGTCGTCGTGTTGCACGGTTTCGTGGCCGCAGTCGGTCCCGTGCTCGTGCTGGGTGACGGTGTGCTCGGCGTGGGTTTCGGTGGTGCTCATGGGGTTGCCTTCCGGTAGTTCGGTCTGAGGGGCCGGGTGCGCGCAGCACCTTTTGTACTCCCTAGTAGACCACATCCATAAATTCATTGCAATACGTGCGGCTAATTGATACGCGTTCTCGTCAGCCTTCGAGAGCGTGTTTGACGGCGTCGTCGACGATGTGTGTCACGTGCGAGTCGGCGACCTCGTAGTGCGCCTCGCGGCCGGTGCGTTGCACCGAGACCAGTCGGGCCGAGCGCAGAGTCCGCAGGTGCTGTGACACGAGTGGCTGGGAGAGCCCGCTCTGCTCGGCCAGATGGCCCACGGTTGAGGAGCCTTGCGCGAGGATACGAAGCAGCTTTAATCGCGACGCCGACGATAGCGCTTTGAACAACTCTGCCGCTGGTTCGAGATTCTCACTCATCCCTATATATAAGCAGATGTGAATACGTGAGGACCGATGCGCGCCGATCAGACCTGCACCACCTTGCGGAAGAGTCGCGGCGTCAGAGAGCGACCGTGCTGGCCCAGATGCTCCCGGCCATAATGGCTCGAAGCTCTCGCATGACTCGATATAGCGCATGAGTTTGTCTCGAAACCGTACAGTGGTCTCAAGGGGGCGTTCGGTAAGTGATTGTTAGTGTGCGGGCATTACGAGCCGCCGAGCCGCCGAGCCGGCTTGCGGCGAGGCGGTTGAGTGAGACGTTCTGCTCGGCCGCGTCGGGGGCAAGCTGTCGGTGCACCTCTGGGGTAACGCTCACCATGAACTTGCCGGAGTAGGAGCGATCCGCAATCGCCTTGGGCAGTACCTCGCCGTCGGCGAGCATGCCGTCAAGCACGCCTCCGATCAGAGCTCGGATGCCCTGAAAAGCACCGATCTGCTTGTCATCGACAAAAGACAGCGACGGCATTTCTGCCACGGTGCCGATGTGCGCCTCATCCTCAGCCGACCAGCGCACCCGTTTGGTGTGGTGCTCTGCGTTTACGTTCGTCAGCATTCTTCTCCTGTCACCTTCTCGTTCGCCGCCAGCACCTGGCGGACCTGGGACGGCTTGGCCTTGCCGCGGTCGTTGTGGATATTCACTCGCGGGTCACCGTGCCACGGCATTTTCTCCACCCGATGAGAGTTGCGCTGCTGTTGAGGCTGACCGAAGTAGCGATCGCAGACCTTCGCCAGGTCCTCGAACAGTATTGCGCTCAGGTTTCTCAGCACCGGCCATAGCGGTTTGTCCTTGTGCCACTTATCGATAGCTTCATTATTGATAAGTGGCACAAGGGGTTGGTGAACATTTTCACAGACGGTGCGGCGCGGCGATAGTTGCTCATTATCGATGGTCGGGACGAACCCATCACGGTGCAGATCGCTGAAGCGACCCTGGCCAAAGTCACTGTCAAGAGCGTCGACTACCGATGTCAGGGCGACGACAAAACCGCTTTCACTCTTGATGTGCCAATCCGGCCAGATTGCCTGCGACCAGAACCTGGTGTGGCGCAATCGCTACCGACCAATCAGTTGACTCACGGAGTCGAGAATCGTCTGCACCGGGTGCGCAACGTCACCTACCAGGAAGACCAATCCCAGATCCGCCCCTCGATCTGCGCCGGCCACGCCCCACGTAATGGCCACCTTTTGTTATCGGGCCATCAGAATCCACTGCTTCGCCGGGCCCATGACGATCGCCAGAGCCCTCCGCGCCGCCGCCTTCAACCCAAACATTGCTCACGCTCTTGGTCGCCGCTGACTTTGAAAAGGCTTTGGACACCTTGCGCATTTGGCGTCTCTATGGTGTGATAATGTTGATAACGATAACAGGAATCATTACCGCGTCTCGCGCGCACAATCTCCCATCGTCTCCGCCCCGATCAGTCACAGCCTAGAAAGGTGCTCATGCGTTCTCAATCTTTTTCCAAGTTCCTCCTTACCGGAATTGCTGCATCGTCCCTTGTTCTCGCCGGATGTGCCGCGGCACCTACCGCCACACCCCCCAGCGCACCCACCGCCGCGGACGACAGTCGTGACAGCGGGCTGATTCAGATCGTTGCGTCGACCGATGTGTACGGCGATATCGCGTCTCGTGTGGGTGGTGAGTTCGTCGAGGTCACCTCAATCATTAGTGGCTCTGCGCAGGATCCGCACAGCTATGAAGCGACCGCGCAAGACCTACTCACCCTCTCCAAGGCTGACCTTGTGATTGAGAACGGCGGGGGTTACGACCCGTTCATCGACTCGATGCTCGAGGCCTCCGGCGATGAGAATGTCGTCGTCGTCAATGCGTCCGAGGCATCCGGGCTCATTGAAGAAGGCGAGGGCGGCCCCGATGACCACGCAGGTGAGACCGAGGAAGAGCACGCCGAGGAGGAGGGCGATGCTCACGCGGGTGAAACGGAGGAAGAGCACGCCGCCCACATCGAGGGATTCAACGAGCACGTCTGGTACAGCTTCCACGGGGTCGAGAAGATTGCCGCTGAGATAGCGCACAGGTTGGGCGAGATTGACGAAGCTAACGCCGCGGCGTACGAGGAGAACTATGAGGCCTTCGCCGCTGAGATCGCGGAACTCGAGGAGCGCGCCGAGAGCATGCAGTCCCTGGTAGCAGGCCGGGGCGCCGCGGTCACCGAGCCCGTACCGAACTACCTCCTTGAGGCGCTCGGTTTCGAGAACAAGACCCCGTCCGATTTCTCTGAAGCGGTCGAAGAGGGAACGGATGTCTCCCCTGCTGTTCTGCAGGCCACCCTGAGCTTGTTCGACGACGGCTCCGTCATTCTTCTCGCCTACAACGAGCAGACCAGCGGCCCAATCACCGAGCAAGTGCGCATTGCGGCGGAAGACGCGGGTGTCGCGGTCGTGTCACTAACCGAGACCCTTCCGGACGGCGAGGACTACATCAGCTGGATGAGAGGCAACCTCGACGCGATTGAAGATGCGCTCGCGTAAGCAATGCTGATAGTTTGAGCCAGTTTCCTGCAGGGCACGCCCACCATGGCGTGCCCTGCACATGTTCCAACCAGCCCTCGAAGGATGCCGTGCCCATGATCGAACAGTCGGTGCTGAGCTTGCGCTCCGCGACCCTCTCATTCGGTGATCGCCCACTCTGGCGCGGACTCAACCTCGAGCTGAAAGCCGGCGAGTTCCTCGCCGTCCTCGGTCCGAACGGCACCGGCAAGACGAGCATGCTCAAGGCAATTCTCGGGCAGCAAGCGCTCACGTCTGGCGCGGTCGAGATCCTCGGAAGTCCGGTTCGACGCGGCAATCGCGATATCGGCTATATCCCGCAGCAGAAGCTCCTCGACCATGGGACGCCGCTCAGGGCACGCGACCTTGTCGCATTTGGTATCGACGGACACCGCTGGGGTTTGCCGATCTCGACCCCGACGCTTCGGCGCCGGGTCGATGCCGTGCTCGAATCTGTGGGAGCCACCGATTACGCGTCCGCGCCCGTCGCGACACTCTCTGGCGGCGAGCAACAGCGCATCCGTGTCGGTCAGGCAATCGCGGGCAACCCGAAACTGCTGCTCTGCGACGAACCGCTCCTCTCCCTCGACCTTCAGCATCAGCGGGCAGTGAGCGAACTCATTGATGAGAAGCGTCGCGAACTCGATACCGCCGTCGTCTTCGTCACGCATGACGTCAACCCAATCCTGGGCATGGTCGACCGGGTGCTCTACCTCGCCGGGGGGCAGTTCCGGGTTGGCACGCCCGACGAGGTGCTGCGGTCCGACGTTCTCTCCTATATGTATGACACCCCGGTTGAGGTCATCCACAATCGAGGCCGCATCATCGTGATTGGCGCACCCGACGGACACGGCGCTCATGGGCACGACGCGCACCACGTCGAGGGTGGTGAGCACTGATGGACGATTTCTGGGGCACCCTGTTCCGCTTCGAAAACTATGGGGAATTGCTGGTTCTCGTGCAGAACTCAATCTACGCCGGCGCTCTACTCGCAGTCGTCGGTGGCTTGATTGGCGTATTCATTATGCAGCGCGACATGCAGTTCGCGGTGCACGGCATCAGCGAGCTGTCGTTCGCCGGGGCATCCGCCGCTCTCCTCTTCGGCATCAATGTGGTGCTTGGCTCCCTGATCGGCTCCCTCATTGCTGCCTTGATCATCGGCGTGCTCGGTGTGCGGGCGAAGGATCGCAACTCGATTGTCGCGGTGCTCATGCCATTCGGGCTTGGGCTGGGTATCCTGTTCCTCGCCCTGTATCCGGGGCGGAGCGCCAACAAATTCGGCCTCTTGACCGGTCAGATTGTGTCCGTCGACAACGAACAGCTCGGTCTGCTAATCACCATCTCAGTGATTGTCGTTCTCGGTCTCACCGTCCTCTGGCGCCCACTGAGCTTCGCGAGCGTCGATGCGGATGTCGCGCGAGCGCGAGGCCTTCCCGTCGCCGGAATCTCGATCGCTTTCATGATCCTGCTCGCGCTCGCGGCGGCCGTAGCCATTCAGATCATCGGTGCTCTTTTGGTGCTCGCGTTGCTGGTCACCCCGGCGGCGGCGGCCATGAGGGTGACCGCGTCTCCGTTCCTCACTCCCCTGCTGAGCGTTTTGTTCGCAACGGTGTCGATGGTCGGCGGCATTTTGTTGTCTATTGCTGGGGCGCTGCCGATTAGTCCGTTCGTGACGACAATCTCATTCCTTATTTACGTTATCTGCCGAATCATCGGGTGGCGCAGGGACTCGACGCGGGTGTCAGGTGCGCGCGTTAGAATTTCAGCATGAAGCGCAAGACCTGCGTGGTGGAGCTGTACCAATCGCGTCAGAGATTGTAAGACCCCAGCGCCGGGCGAGCTTGCGACCACGGTCATTCGAGCAAGGGAAAGTAGCAGTGAAGCGCAACACTTGGCAACGCGAAGCAGTGCGTGAAGCCCTAGGCAGCAATGCCGGGTTTGTGAGCGCCCAGAACCTTCATTCGAGTCTTCGCGGGTCGGGATCCCCAATCGGACTCGCCACCGTCTACCGTGCTCTCGCCGACCTCGCGGTCGAGGGGAAAGCCGATTCGCTGCAGTCCGACCAGGGCGAGGCGCTCTATCGCGCCTGCACTCCCGGCCACCACCACCACCACCTCATTTGTCGCAATTGCGGTCTCACCATAGAGATCGAAGCGGATGCCGTGGAGGCCTGGGCACACCAGACCGCGACAAAAAACGGTTTCACCCAGCCGAGTCACCTCGTCGACGTGTTTGGCTTCTGCGCAAAGTGCAGCCGCTCGGCCGCTTCCGCGGGTTGAGTGGGCCGTCCGCGGCCTTATCGAAATCGGGGTCTGGGTTGTCGTGATTTGGCCTGGGTTTAGTTCCGACCTTTCTTGGAGGCTGTGATGTCTCAGGACTTCGGTGACGAGCCTGCTGTGGGTGCTCTTCTCGGCCCGCGGGGTTTGCCGTTGCCGACGTAGCGGGTGCTTGGTTCGGGCCGGGGGTGCTCGATGAGGAGCCAGCCGGTCTTGACGTCGTAAAACGCGATGGTCGTGTCATCTCGGACGATCGTGACGAGTGTTCCGGCGAGGTGTGTCAATGGCCAGTCCGAAGTGCCCATCTGCGGCCAGTAGAAATGCCCGCTGGTGGCCATGAAGACTGCCCGCTCATGGCCAACAGATCTGCCCCCCAGGGGTGTGGTGGCGTTGGCCATGCGCGGTCGTCGTTGATCTAGTTCATGGGTGTGACGCCCTTCCTGGCGAGGGCCTGGGTGAGGCGGATGGAGTCTCCCGAGGTTTGGCAGACGTGAATCCCCCGGCGTTTCCGGAGACGCGATTCGTTGGAGGGATCAGTCTCATTGCACGTCCCAACACATACCCGCGCGAGCTTCGCGAGCCCGCTGCCTGAATCGTCGCCGAGGTGCGCTACCGCGCTGCCAGGCTCCACCGAAAACGGTCGTTTGCGAGCAGGTCGAGCGGCGAGGGCGTGAGCCGCGAGAATTGGCCTCCGCGACCTGCTCAAAACTCGTCACCGTAATCAAAACTGCCGAAAGCTACTGATCGGCGTATTCGGTGGAGAGTGGCCATTCTGAAGTCATGTTGTCAGCGGAGCCGATTGTGTCGGTCGACAAGGGCGGGCCGACTCAGTGAGCGTTGTTGGCTACACGCGAGTCTCCGCTCAGGATCAGAACCTCGACTCCCAAATCGACGCCCTGACGCGCGCCCCCAGGCGTGCCAATGATTTAGCTCTCTGATTGCTGGCCTCCGCTGTTGTTGCTCGGTGGCCGGCGCGCGAGCCGCGATGGTCTCAAAAATCCGGGACGCCAAGGTGGTGTTGGCTTTTTGGGCTGATAACTTCTTCGTATGAAACTTTTGGTCGGCTTAGCGGTTATTCCTCTGTTGGTCCTCACAGCGTGCGCGGGAACTAGCGAGTCGTCAGTGACTATTGCGGAACCTTTGATTGTTGAGGTATTCGCCGCAGCGGATGTTGACGAATCTGTGACGACGGCCATCGAAGAATCGTTGGCGCTGGCAACAGACATGTGGGGCTTGTATTGGCCTGTTGAGTACTGGGTGTTGGGTCTCGATGCTGACGCTGGGGTAGCCCTCGTGGCTGAGTTCTGCGAACGTCGTGATTCCCGCGGTGAGTGGAATTATGAGGAGTGCATGGAGCGCGAAGCCGGCAGCGAACAACACTCAATGATTGAGTACCAAACGCTGGGGGCTGAAGCTTTTGCTGCCAAAGAAGCCTTCGGTACGGCTGGTCGCAACGGGACAGCAGAGTGGGGAATCCACCGATACGCTTCCACACTTCCGTGGGGCTTGTCAGGGAATTTTGGAATCCCCGGAGCAGAGGACGTCAAGACCGTCTTTCACGAGTATTGGCATGCCGTGCAGCATTCATTCATCACTACTGTGGACTGGGACGAGCGCGACGCGGCGATGGGTCCCGTGTGGTTTGTTGAAGGGTCGGCCGAATACATGGCTCAATATGCGGCTGCGCAGCTGTTATCAGAGGGCACGATGCCCGCTGTTCCCGCTGGCGACTGGACCTACGTTCCCCGGGATCAAATGCAGAACAAGCTCTATGGCATCGATGAAGCTCTCTCGGGCGAGTGTTCAGGTCGGAATCTTGTGTCCATCGTGGAGTATTCAGACCCCTGCAGTGGTCTGGGCTACGACATGGGTGCGTGGGCCATTGCCTACCTGACTTCACTTACGAGCCAGGATGTCTTGCTAGAGGTGTTTCACCCCTCCGTGGAAGAACTCGGCTTCGAAGAAGCCTTTGCTCAGGCGTCAGGGATGACGCTTGAAGAGTTCAGCGCAGACTTCATGACGTTCGTTGGTGGTTCCGAGGCTGACCGGATGGCGATTCTTCAGCTTCCTTAGGCTTTGTGGTCCCGCGGGGTCAGCGGGTAGCCAGTCGATTTAGGTAAATTTTCGAGGGACAAATGTGGGCGTCTCACTCGGTGCGCTGCCGTCAATGCGCACGGGCTCAGGCACGACTATTCCGGTGTCGACCTGGTCGAGGATGCCCCGCTCGAGCACCACCGCTCCCAGGATGCCTCGTTCGACCAACCACGCCTCGGCGTCCTTCACTATTCCGGTGGCAATGAGCAGTCCGACAACAATCAACAGGCCTCCGAGGCTGCGTCGGAACACGCCCTTCGGGTCGGCCGCCCATTTCATGCGTCGCGTCACGGATTGTCCGCCGAGAGCGATGAGCAGCATGACGGCGCTGAGGCCAAAGGTGTACGCGAGCAGGTTGGCGACACCGACAGCAAAACTCGTGGGCAGCACTGCGGCCAAGATGAGTCCGTAGGTGGGGCTGCAGCTTGTGAAGATAGGGCCAAGCGAGAGCCCAAGAAGCAAAGAGCGCGCCGTTCCGGTGCGCTGAGAGGAGGAGTTAACCAGCTCGCCAGCAGCCCGGTTCAGGCCTGTGCCAGTGGAGATGCTCTCCCATAGCGCGGGTAAGGCAAGGGTCAGGCCGATGAACACGACGAGCGAGCCCGACACGATGAGCCAGACATCGGTTGGCACTCCGAGCAAAGCGCTCGTTTGGCGAATCAGCAGCGTGAACGCAATCACCGAGACGGAGAGGCTCGCAATGATCAGGTAGGCACTGCGCCGCGACGAATCGGCGGCCGAGCCGGCGAGAATGACGGGGAGTAGAGGGAGCACGCACGGCGAGAGAACCGTGAGCACTCCGGCGAGTAGCGATAGTGGCAACAGTTCCACGATTGCTGCTCAGATCTCGATAATCTCGGCGAGCAGGTCATCGAGAGATTGAGAGAGTTCCCAACGAGCAATCCCAAGCCCCGTGCTGTTGACCTGGACGAGGGTGTGCTGGGACACGACTCCGTATTTCTGCTTCATTTCGGTGGAGTTGTCGTAGTCGACAAGCAATACGAGCACGCCTTCGGGAATGCTCTGTTGGTTGGCTGCGATGTCGTCACGCAGAACCTTGCACGTCGAGCACCACGAGGCGTTGAAGAACAGCACGACCGTCTCGTCCACGCCCGCCTCGGCGAGCGTTTGCTCACTGTAGGGCTGGTATCGCTCGGAGAAACCCTCCGCGATCACAGTGGCTGACGTCGACGGGTCCGGCTCCTCGCTGCTAGGAGTAACGGTGCCCTCAGTGCTCGGCGGTGCGGCGTTCGGCTCGTCGCCATGGGGGATTACCGTGAAGGCGATGGTGGCGGCCACCACGGCCACAGCAATACCGATGATGAACAGTCTCATACAGTGGCCCCTCGCTAAACTCACGTCGTTTAGGGAAGGTTAGCCGAGAAGAAGGTGCGGGTTCAATGTTCCCGCACAGACTTTCTCCCCTGTCCTCCAGGGGACCGCCCAAGCTCTCGATGCCGGGCACTCTGGTTACTGGGGCCAGGCCACCTCCTCACCACCGACCGGAGCTGGTTGCCGCGGTGATGGTGGCCAATCGGAGAGAGGCGAGCGTGTGGACTCTTAATCAGCTACTGGGTTTAAAGAAGCGCCGGAACGGGAGGACGGCCAACAAAAAAACTAGTGAACACAGGGAAAAAGAGCCCCATTAAACAACACGAGGCTCAATCGTCGGGTGGTCAGCACTGTCCGCGGGGCCCCTGCGTGCCATCTCCGAGGCAAATTTTCTTCCCGAGGGAAAGCCTGATGACGAGTAACCTCTCCGGAGCCATTGTGGAAATGGGAAGGGGCGTAAAAGATCCAGTCATGAGTCACTGCGATAGCTTTGACAAACCATAATCGTCGAGCAAAGTTGACCTATGAATCTGGACATTGCTAAGCCCTACCTTCTCTTTTTAGGAGACGAGCGCGACAGGGTCTACGCAAAAACTGCTGCGGGGCTCGCGCAGTGGGATGGCGAGAATTGTGTCGGACAGTTGCGGTTAAGCGCTGACACGGTCGACGTCGGTCTCGAGGATTTGACACTGGATGAGGCGCGCATCCGGGGAGCGAGAACCGTTGTGCTCGGCATTGTCGTTATTGGAGGCCAGATTCCGCCAGCAACGATGTCGGTGCTGTGCGAGGCCCTTGATAAAGGGTTGGACGTCGCGGCAGGGATGCATGATCGACTCTCCGACATTTCTGAGTTGCGTGAAGCGGCGGCCCGCTCTGGCGCGCGAATCATCGATGTTCGTGTCCCACCTTTGTCGCTGCCGGTGGGAACCGGGGCGCGCCGCGCGGGGAAGAGACTACTCACGATGGGTACGGATTGCGCTTTGGGAAAAAAATATACTGCCCTGGCGCTCACACGAGAGATGACAGCGCGTGGCCTTGATGTCGACTTTCGGGCGACCGGTCAAACGGGAATCCTTCTCGCCGGGTCTGGCATACCGATTGATGCCGTGGTGGCTGATTTTCTCTCCGGGGCGGTGGAAATGGTCTCTCCTATTGCTGACCCTGGGCACTGGGATGTGATTGAAGGACAAGGGAGCCTGTTCCACCCGGGTTACGCAGCGGTCACTATGGGCTTGCTTACGGGATCTCAACCTGATGCTTTTGTGGTCTGCACGGATGCGACCAGAACCCATATGGCAGGGTGGCCCGACTTTCTCTTGCCGACCATCGACGAAGTTATTGAACTGACCATTCTGATTGGCAAGAGAGCGAACCCGGCAATACGGTGCGTCGGGATTAGCGTAAACACTTCTTCGCTACCTCCCCACGAGCGCAGTGACTATCGCCTGGCCTTGGCAGCGCAATACGGTGTGCCCTGTGGCGATCCTCTCGACGGCGGGCTGGGCGAGATTGTGTCGGAGGTCATCGATGCCTTCTGAGATGAAGCTCACCGTGTATCCAAGAACCTTCCCCCTTGCTGCCCCTTTCGCCATTACCGGTTACACCTTCACCCATCTTGAGTGTGTCTGGGTGGAGCTGGAACAAGACGGAGCCATGGGGAGAGGTGAAGGCACAGGGTCCTATTACCTGGGAGAAAGCCAGGACTCTCTGATGCAGCAGATTGAGTCGATGAGACCGATTATTGAAGCTGGTGTTACCCGTGACCAGGTCAACGAAGTTATGCCCCGAGGGGGCGCTCGGAACGCTCTGGATTGCGCGTTATGGGACTTAGCGTGCAAGCAACAGAACACCAGCATTTGGGACACTCTTTCTCTGAGCCCTCGCGAACTCATCACGGTGGCAACTATTGGGGTCGCGAGCCCCGAGGAGATGGCTGAGCAAGCTGCGAGGTGGGCTGATTTTCCGGCCCTCAAGCTGAAGCTTGATGGTGAATTGGTTTTGGAGCGTGTGCGGGCGATACGAGAAGCCAGGGGTGACGCAACGCTTGTTATTGATGTCAACCAGGGTTGGACAATGGAAGAACTCGTTCGCTACACCCCACCGTTGCACGACCTCGATGTTTCTCTCATTGAGCAACCCCTCGGCCGGGGCGCGGATGAGGCCCTCCTTGGCTACACCTCGCTTATTCCCCTAGGCGCTGATGAAAGCTGCCTGGGTCTTTCGGACTACGGCTTTGCGAGAGAACGATACGACGTCATTAACGTGAAGCTCGACAAATGTGGCGGCCTGACCGAAGCCCTGAAGATAGTCGCCCGGGCGCACTCTGACGGGGTTGATCTGATGGTGGGCAACATGACGGGAACTTCGCTGTCGATGGCACCGTCTTTCGTCGTGGGCCAACACTGCGTCGTCGTCGACATTGATGGCCCTTTGTTGCTCGAAGCGGACATCGACAACGGTCTTGAATACCGCGACGGCGGAATTGTGGGGCTGCCGCGCGCTGAGCTGTGGGGTTGAGGCGACGCACACTGGTCTCGCAGCACATGGAGGAATCCAGATGTATCACTTATTCTGCCCGCACAGAGCATGCTGCTGACTTCACCCGCGGGGCGAGAACAGATCGCGAATGGTGGGTTTCACAGCCCTGCCACTGGTGTCAGGTAGGGGTGACGACAAGGGCGTTTTTAGAATTGATAAGCTCGGGACCGCCGCCTTGCATCTTCCAAGAGGAAGATGTTTCGTGGTGAGGAGTTCGCCTTCTTTATTGTTGTGAGCGTTCCCCCGAACATTGCAGTGAGTCCGCCATTCACCAATAGTTGCTTCTCACCCAAGGAGAGACATGACATTGCACCCCATTGTTGAGCATTTTGTCGGAGGAAAGAGTTTCTCCGGGTCCTCCCAAAGAAGTGCTCCGGTGTACGATCCCGCGCGGGGAATCGTCACAAAACAGGTGCGCCTGGCCTCCGCCGAGGATGTTTCTGATGCTGTCGCGGTGGCCGTGGCCGCGTTCCCGTCATGGCGGGATATGTCCTTAGCCCACAGGGTTGCCATCGTCTTCCGGTTTCGCGAACTTCTCGACTCAAAGAAGGGGGAGCTAGCCGAAATTATCACCAGTGAGCACGGAAAAGTACTTTCTGATGCCCTGGGTGAAATCTCACGGGGCCAAGAGGTTGTTGAATTTGCCTGTGGCCTGCCCCACCTTCTCAAGGGGGAGTTTTCCTTTAACGCTTCGACGAATGTCGATGTGTATTCGCTTAAGCAGCCTCTTGGCGTTGTCGGCATCATTAGCCCCTTTAACTTCCCCGCGATGGTTCCGATGTGGTTTTTCCCCGTCGCCATTGCGGCAGGAAACACGGTGATCCTTAAGCCCAGCGAGAAAGACCCCTCAGCGGCATTGTGGATTGCGAACCTCTGGAAAGAAGCGGGCCTTCCCGACGGTGTCTTTAACGTGGTGCACGGCGATAAAGAGGCGGTTGATGGCCTTCTTACTCACCCCGATGTGAAATCGATTTCTTTCGTAGGGTCCACTCCTATCGCCCAATATGTCTACGAGACGGGAGCGAAGGCAGGAAAACGTGTGCAGGCCCTTGGGGGGGCAAAGAACCACATGCTGGTTTTGCCAGACGCGGACATTGAGCTTGTCGCGGACTCCGCGATTAACGCGGGTTTTGGGTCAGCCGGGGAGAGGTGCATGGCCATCTCCGTCGTTGTCGCTGTCGATCCCGTTGGCGACACTCTGGTGGAGGCAATCATGAAAAAGATGGCCCACATTAAGGTCGGTGACGGTCGAAGAGCGTGTGATGTGGGTCCTCTCGTTACCAAGGAGCACCGAGACAAAGTTGCTTCTTACCTCGACATTGCAGATGAAGATGGCGCGACCATCGTCGTGGATGGGCGCGGAGTCGATGTCGACGGGGAGAAGGATGGTTTCTGGTTAGGTCCGTCGCTTGTCGACCATGTGCCGACAACCTCTGCCGTCTATCAAAATGAAATTTTCGGCCCCGTGTTGGCCGTTGTGCGAGTCAAGACCTATGAGGAGGGTGTTGATCTCATCAATTCCGGAGCCTTTGGGAATGGCACGGCAATCTTCACCAACGATGGTGGTGCGGCTCGCACATTTGTGAGGGACATCGAAGTGGGAATGGTCGGGGTAAACGTTCCGATTCCCGTTCCCGTGGCGTACTTTTCCTTCGGAGGGTGGAAGCACTCGTTGTTTGGGGATTCACGAGCTCACGGTGAAGAGGGGTTCCGATTCTTTACCCAGCAAAAAGTGGTGACGTCTCGCTGGCTTGATCCCGCACACGGTGGCTTGAATCTCGGCTTCCCACAAACCTGAGAAGCTGTTAGTTCAGCTACTCGCATTCCCAACATGGGGACTGCCGGAGGAGAGGCCTTTTCTCCTTTTCGGCCGGGCATGCTCCGGCCCGAGGGGTGACAAGGTCACTTTCACTGGTCGGAGAATTTCCACAAATAGAGCGACGCATAGGAGCGATACGGCCTCCACGGCTCGCTCACCTCGGTGAGATCCGTGCCCTCCCCAAAGAGTGCCGTCACGGCTTTGCGTAACCCCAGGTCACCCGGTGACCACACATCAGGGCGCCCCATACCAAAAATCATAAACATTTCTGCCGTCCACGGCCCGACACCTTTAACCGCGGTGAGCGTGGTGCTGACGTCCTGGTCTGCCAGGTCATCGAGGTGATGAGGGTTGATATTTCCCGCCTCAAAAGCTCCCGCTAATCCCTGGATGTAGGAAACCTTGGAATGCGACAACCCTTGTTCCCGCATCCGGAGGGGGTCCTGAGCAAGGAGGGTCCCCGGGGTGAAATCCTTAACCGATGTGCGAAAGCGCGCCTCAATAGTGTCGGCGGCTTTCACAGACAGCTGCTGCCCGATGATGGACGACACCAACACATCAAAATATGTCTCCGGCGGCCTCTTGTTGATAGTGGGTGGCACAAATTGATTGATGAGGTCGTTCATCACCTTGCCAGAACCCCGGAGATGTTTTTGCGCTTGTGCGAGGTGTTGGCCCATCGCCACAGAGTACGCGACCCAGTCCCCAAGGGACCACAGCCTCGAGAGGGGAGACTTTGTCAAGAACACCGAGACCGTTTCTTCGCGGGTGAAACCCTGGTCCCAGACGTGGCGAGCGCGAGGGCGCTATCCAGAAGTGATCAGTGCGCGAGCGTCCCTCACGATACTTTTTTGAGAGGCTGAATCAATTCGGCCCCCTCGCCATGAAGGGGCGGAACGCGGTAGTGGCTGAACTCGTCTGCGCGCGCAGCACTTGAGGCCGACATCTTCCCCAGCAGTGCTGCTCCATCGGTGTGGCGGGGGTTCAACCAGGAATCCCAGTCCTCTTTCTCCACAAGCACTGGCATCCGATCATGAACGGCTCGAAGCGGACCCTCGCTTGCCCGCGTGAGAATAGTCGCTGTAGCGATTGGATTTTCATCGCCCTCGGCGTTCCACCAGGAATATAGTCCGGCAATCGCGAGGAGAGGAAGGGAGGGGCAATACACAAAGTTCGGCAGCTTCTTCGTTCCCACCTCGGACCATTCGTAATACCCGCTGGCAGGGATTAGGCAACGGGTGTGCTCGAGCGGGCCACAAAAAGTGGGCTTCTGGCCTGCGGTTTCGGAGCGAGCGTTGAAGGTGGCATAGGGCACTGTGAGCTCCGTGGACCAGGGAGGAATCAGTGACCACCGTGCCGGTGCAATACTTCGCTCTCCCTTGGGTCCTTCAAGAACAATCGGGATGTGACTGGTGGGTGCGATATTCCAGCGGGGCACCCATTCGGGGAATTGGTTATGGGTTGCGCGGAACTCGTGAATGAGCTCCTCCATCGAAGAATCAAGCACAAATCGTCCACACATGTTCCTAGTCTGGTCCGAAAACCTCTGGGGGGATAGGGCTTAGTTCCATCCCTGCAGTGGCAACACGACGCCAATCACCATGAAAAGCCCGCCACAGACGCGGTTAAACCTCTTGCCAAAGCGAGCCAGCAGGGGCTGAATCTTTGCTGCACTTGCCGCTATGACGGTCTCCGTGATGATCTCGATTCCGACAAACGTGGCCGCCAAGACTGCGAACTGCAGCGCCAACGGAATATCTTCGGAAAGAAACTGTGGCAAAAAAGCGACGAAAAACAGAATTCCTTTGGGGTTAGTGATCGACGCTAAGAGCCCCTGACGGAACACATCCACCCTGGTGATGACACGAACTTCGGGACCCTGGTCGGCTCCCATGGCCGGTGACCGCCACACACCAATCCCCAGCCACACCAAATACGCTCCGCCGACCCACTTCAAGACGAAGAGGAGGCTTGGAGCAGCGGCCAAGAGCGCCCCGATCCCGAATAGGGATGCCGCGATTATCGCGGTGAAGCCCACCGCACCGCCAGCAATCGTGAAAAAAGTTC
>Ga0222690_1000088_pt1 | contig 39236 bp, 28 predicted proteins | sample AntAcemetage1234_FD_179802 | JGI IMG/M metagenome (GOLD analysis project Ga0222690, IMG submission 179802) | Saline water microbial communities from Ace Lake, Antarctica - #1234 | ecosystem: Environmental > Aquatic > Non-marine Saline and Alkaline > Saline | place: Antarctica: Ace Lake... | reverse complement strand
GACCGGACCGCCGAGACCCGCAGCGAGGTCGAGGCCGTGCGGCTGTTCCCCGGCCTGCAGGATCGTGCCGGCGAGGTGCAGCAGGTCCGGATTGCCCGGGCCGAGGGTGCCGAGGCCGGGACCGTGACGCTGCTGCGCACCGAGGCCGGTTGGGTGGTCAAGGAGCGCGACCAGTACCCGGCTCGCACCGACCTGGTCCGCAAGCTGCTGTTCGATCTCGGCGAGCTCGAGCTGATCGAGCGCAAGACCGCCGACGCCGGCCGCTACGACCGCCTCGAGCTGTCCGATCTCGACCGGAAGGATTCCAGGGCCTCGCGGGTCGCCGTGGTCACCGCCGGTGGCGAGACCCTGGCCGATCTGTTCGTCGGCAAGAAGCGCGAGAGCCTGACCGGCGGCAAGCCGATGGTCTATGTCCGGCGCGGCGCCGAAAGCCAGAGCTATCTCGCCGAGGGCGAGCTGGACCTGCGGGGCGGCCCGGTCGAATGGCTGCTGAGGGAGGTCGTGAACATCCCGAAGGACACCATCGACGCGGCCGTGCTGACCTCGCCGACCGGCCAGGTCCTGCGGCTGGAGCGGGTCGGCGGCGACTTCAAGCTCGTCGGGCTCGCCGAGGGCCGCAAGATCGGTTCGCAGTACACGGTGAACAATGCCGCGACGGTGATCGACAAGCTGCTGTTCGACGACGTGCGTTCCAGCGCCGGCCTGAAGTTCGACGTGGGAGAGGGGAGCGCCGTCTTCACCACCAAGGACGGCCTCACGATCAGGCTCGACCTGGCCGCCGATACGGCGGGCGGGGACGCTGCCCGGCCGTGGTTGCGGGTCGAGGTGGCGATCGCCGGCGATGCCGCCGACGAGGCCCGCGAGCGCGGCGAGAAGGCGCGGGCGCTGACCGAGGGGTGGGCCTACCGGCTGTCGTCCTACGATATGGAGCGGCTGCGGGCGACCGCCGAATCCCTGACCAAGCCGGCCGAGGGCTCGTAGCAGGAGATACCGCGGGTCTACATCCGGTAGCCCGGCTCCTCGCGGTCGAGGATCCGCCGCAGCGCCTTGAAGTGACGGTCGGCGACGGCGCGGCGCTCTTCCTCCATCTGGCCCCTGACGCGGGCCCGGACGTTGTCGCCGATCCGGCGCAGCCGGCCGCCGGTCGACTTGGCGTGCACCTGGAACATTGCGGCGCGTTCCAGGTAGTAGAGATCGTTGTAGGCATCGGCGACGGTCGGCCCGGATGCCAGAATGCCGTGCGACGCCAGCATCAGGATCGGCTTGCCGTCCATCTGCGCCGCCATCCGGTCGCCTTCCTCGGTGGCCAGCGCCAGTCCCTCGTAGTCGTCGTCGTAGGCGATGCGGTCGTCGAACATCAGCGCGTTCTGCTCCACCATCTCAAGCCGGCCGCCCTCCAGCAGGGTCAGCGCGGTGGCATAGGGCTGGTGGGTGTGCAGCACGACGGCCGCGCTCGGGTGGTTCACGTGGATCCGGCTGTGGATGCAGAACGCCGTCGCCTCGACCGTCTCGGTGCCTTCCAGCACGGTGCCGTCGGCATCGCACAGCACCAGCGACGAGGCGGTGACCTCCGACCAGTGCCAGCCGAACGGGTTGATCAGGAACTTGTCGCCCCTGATGGTGCCGTCGGGCTCGGGTACGGCCGCCGAGAAATGATTGTCGACACCCTCGTTGAGGCCCATGCGGGCGGCCCAGCGCAGGGCGCAGGCAAGATCGACGCGAAGCTGGGCGACGGTTTCCATGGACGTTCACTCCCGGGGCGGTTGGTGGTTTTCCGGAAGTGTGCCGCGTGCGGCAGCGATGGGGAAGACGCATCGGGTTCGGGACGATGCGGCAGCGCCTCGACCCGGGCCCGCCCCCTCATTGACGTTGATGAGGGGGCGTAGTTCCCGCTTCCAGGCGCTACTCGGCCGCTTCGATCCGAACCTCCTCGGCCCGCGCCGCCTTCTCGCCGTCGATGGCGAGCTGGCCGTCGACCACCGAGACGCTCACCCGCGAGCCGTCGTGGATACGGCCCTCCAGGATCCGGTTGGCGAGCGGGTTCTGCAGCGAGCGCTGGATGACCCGCTTCAGCGGCCGGGCCCCGTAGACCGGGTCGTAGCCGGCATCGGCAAGCCACGCGAGGGCCGCGTCGTCGAGTTCCAGGGTCACGTTCCGCTCGTCCAGCATCTTGCGTAGCCGGCCGAGCTGGATGTCGACGATGTGCTTCATCGACTCGCGCTCGAGCCGGGTGAACAGCAGGATCTCGTCGAGCCGGTTCAGGAACTCCGGCCGGAACGCGTGGCGGACCACCTCCATCACGCCCTCGCGAACCGCCTCTACCGGCTCGCCGTCGGGCTGCCCGGCCAGCAGGTCGGCCCCGAGGTTCGAGGTCATGATGATCAGCGTGTTGCGGAAGTCGACGGTGCGGCCCTGGCCGTCGGTCAGCCGGCCGTCGTCCAGCACCTGCAGCAGCACGTTGAAGACGTCCGGGTGGGCCTTCTCGACCTCGTCGAACAGCACCACCTGGTACGGCCGCCGCCGCACCGCCTCGGTGAGCGCACCGCCCTCCTCGTAGCCGACATAGCCCGGCGGCGCGCCGATCAGACGGGCCACCGAGTGCTTCTCCATGTATTCCGACATGTCCATGCGGACCATGGCCTGCTCGTCGTCGAACAGGAACTCGGCCAGCGCCTTGGTCAGCTCCGTCTTGCCGACCCCGGTCGGGCCCAGGAACAGGAACGAGCCGATCGGCCGGTTCGGGTCCTGCAGCCCGGCGCGGGCGCGGCGCACCGCGTTGGCGACCGCACCGATCGCCTCGTCCTGGCCGATCACCCGCTTGTGCAGGTTCTCCTCCATGCCCAGCAGCTTGTCGCGCTCGCCCTCCAGCATCTTGTCGACCGGAATCCCGGTCCACTTCGAGACCACGGCGGCGATGTCGCTGTCGTTGACCTCCTCCTTCAACATGCGCTTGGAGGACACGTCCTCGGCCTGGGCCAGGGTCTGCTCGAGCTGCGGGATCACCGAGTAGGTGAGCTCGCCGGCCCGGGTCAGGTCGCCCTGGCGCTTGGCCACCTCCAGCTCCTGGCGGGCCTGGTCGAGCTTCTCCTTCAGCTTCTGCGAGCCCGATAGCATGTCCTTCTCGTTCTGCCATCGCGTAGTCAGCTCGGCGGCCCTTTCCTCCAGGTCGACGAGCTCGCTCTCCAGCTTCTCGAGGCGGTCCTGGCTGGCCTTGTCGTTCTCCTTCTTGAGGGCCTCGCGCTCGATCTTCAGCTGGATGATCTTACGGTCCAGTTCGTCGATCGGCTCGGGCTTGCTGTCGACCTCCATGCGCCGCCGGCTGGCGGCCTCGTCCATCAGGTCGATCGCCTTGTCGGGCAGGAATCGGTCGGTGATGTAGCGGTTCGACAAGTTGGCGGCCGCCACCAGGGCGCCGTCGGTGATCCGCACGCCATGGTGCAGCTCGTACTTCTCCTTCAGGCCGCGCAGGATCGAGATGGTCTCGACAACGCCCGGTTCGGGAACGAATACCGGTTGGAAGCGCCGCGCCAGGGCGGCGTCCTTCTCGATGTGCTTGCGGTACTCGTCGAGGGTGGTGGCGCCGACGCAGTGCAGCTCGCCGCGCGCCAGCGCCGGCTTCAGCATGTTGGAGGCGTCCATCGCGCCTTCGGCGGCGCCGGCGCCGACCAGGGTGTGCAGCTCGTCGATGAACAGGATGACCTCGCCCTCGGTGTGGCCGAGTTCGTTCAGCACCGCCTTCAGCCGCTCCTCGAATTCGCCGCGGAACTTGGCACCGGCGATCAGGGCGCCGAGGTCGAGCACCAGCAGGCGCCGGTTCTTGAGGCCCTCCGGCACGTCGCCGTTGACGATGCGCTGCGCCAGTCCCTCGACGATGGCGGTCTTGCCGACCCCGGGTTCACCGATCAGGACAGGATTGTTCTTGGTACGCCGCGACAGCACCTGGATGGTCCGGCGGATTTCTTCGTCGCGGCCGATCACCGGGTCGATCTTGCCGTCGCGCGCCGCCTCGGTCAGGTCGCGGGTGTATTTCTTCAGGGCGTCGAAGTTGCCCTCGGCGTTGGCGGTGTCCGCGGTTCGGCCCTTGCGGATGTCCTGGATGGCGTGTTCAAGCGCCTGCGGGTTCACGCCGGCGTCCTTCAACGCCTTGGCGGCATCGGTGCCGGCGGACAGCGCGATCGCCAGCAACAGCCGCTCGACCGTGACGTACTGGTCGCCGGCTTTCTCGGCGACCGTCTCGGCCTGCGACAGGACCCGGGCGAGTTCCGGGGACATATAGACCTGGCCGGCACCGCTGCCCTCGACGCGGGGAATCTTGCCCAGCGTGGCCTCGACCGCGGTCCGGGCCGCCTTCGGGTCGCCGCCGGCGCGCTCGATCAGGCCGGAGGCGAGACCTTCCTTGTCGTCCAGGAAGACCTTGAGCAGGTGGTCGACCAGCAGGCGCTGGTGGCCTTCGCCGAGCGCATATGTCTGGGCCGATTGCAGGAAACCGCGCGAGCGGTCGGACAGCTTCTCGAAATTCATCAGTTTCTCCGTCGAGTACCGCGTTTCGCCAGTACCGCCGCACCGGCCCCGTTCAGGCGACCATGCGACGTTCGACGGAGGATACCGGGATGGCGATCGATCCGGGACCCACGTCCGGCCCGGAGCGGTCCGCTGCTTGCCCGCCCTCCGTCATGGCGGGATATGGGTGTTGCCGGATTGCAACACAAGCGCCCGCGACACCTTGTCAGCCCGTCGCCGGAACGTTGACATCCATCGGGTGCGGGGGTTCTGTCGAGCCATGAGTATCACCGTGGCTGAACTGCACCGTTATCCGGTCAAGGGCCTGTCCGCGCAGGTCCTTGGGACGGTTGAGTTGCTGCCCGGGCGGACGATCCCGCATGACCGCCGGTTCGCGATCGCGCACGGCACCGCACCGATCGATCCGGCGGCGCCGAGATGGCTCGCCAAGGCGCATTTCCTGCAACTCATGAGCAATCCGCGGCTGGCCGCGCTGGTTGCCGAGTACGATCCGGAGACCACGACCCTGGCGCTCAAGCGCGGCGGGCGCAACGTGGCGCGCGGCGTGCTGTCGACGCAGACCGGGCGGACGGTGATCGAACAGTTCTTCGCAGCCTACCTGAAGACTGAGCTGCGCGGTGCGCCGCGGCTGGTCGATCGCGGCGACGAGGCGTTCAGCGATGCCGACGCGCCGTTCGTGTCGATCATCAACCGGGCCTCCATTGCCGACCTCGAGCGTGTGGTCGGCCAACCCGTCGACCCCGGCCGGTTCCGCGGCAACATCCTCGTCGACGGCACCGACCCCTGGGCCGAGTTCGGCTGGGTCGGCCGGCGCTTGAGGGTCGGCTCGGCGGAGCTGATGGTCGCCGACCGGATCGGCCGTTGCGCCGCCACCAACGTCGATCCCTGTACCGGGCAGCGCGACCTGACGGTGCCGCGCGACCTGCTTCGAGGGTTCGGGCACGACGATTGCGGGGTCTATGCCCGTGTGACGGTCGGTGGTCAGGTATCGGCGGGCGACTCGGTCACCGTGCTGGACTGAAGCGGCTGCGGCCGAAGCCAGCGCCGAAGCCAGCGCCGAAGCCAGCGCCAACGCCTCAACCATTCACGCAGGTCGTCGCCTTCGGGCGTCCGGTGTCGGAGGCGGGATGGCCGGACCCGCGGGTCGAGGCCGAGTGCGATCTGTCGGTCGGTGTCATAATAAGGTCCCATGCCCCGAGCCTGCGCCCAGACTGCCGACAGCACGGTGTCAGTAGCGTGCCCGGCGCGCGGCACTTCCTGACAGCATCCTGTCAGCAGACCGGGCTAGACTGTGGCATGCGCCGTGCTGACCGCCTGTTCCGGATCGTCGATGAGTTGCGCCGCAGGCGGCGGGCGACGCGTGCGGCCGAACTCGCGACCCTGCTGGAGGTGTCGTCGCGCACGATCTACCGCGACATGGCCGACCTGATGGCCAGCGGCGTGCCGGTCGAGGGCTCCGCCGGGGTCGGCTATCTGCTGCGGCCCGGCTATCACATGCCGCCGCTCATGTTCGACGCCGACGAGATCGAGGCGTTGGTGTTCGGTCTCAGGATCATCCAGAGCTGGACCGACCCCGCCATGGCGGAGGCTGCCGGCCGCGCCGTCGACCGGGTGCGCGCCGCGGTTCCGGAACAGCTTGACCGGCGGATCGCCGACCTGGCGCTGTTCGCGCCATCGCGCCAGTCGGTCGGCGCCGAGTACCGCATCGACAGCGGTCCTTACCGCCGGTCGATCCGCGACCGTCAGGTTCTGGAGATACTGTACGAGGACGAGACCGGCAAACGCACCGAGCGGCGGGTCAGACCGCTGGGCCTGCTGTTCTACGGTCCGAAATGGCTGCTCGCGGCCTGGTGCGAACTGCGCCAGGACTTCCGCACGTTCAGGCTCGATCGGATCGCAGCCGTGCAGTCGACCGACGAGCGATTCCGCCCGGAACCCGGTCGAACGCTCGCCGACTTCCTCGACCGCTGGAGCGAGTAACGGGACGCGGAGGTGCGATCAGCTCGCTGCCACCGCCCCGTCATCGTCGACTGCCGGAGCCGTCACGAATTCCTCGGAACTGCTGTCGGCTTCGGCAACCTTGGGGCTGGCCCGACGCCGCCGGGGCTTGCGCACCGGCTCGACCTCGGGAGCCGCCTCGGCTGCGGCGGGTTCGGCCGCGACCGGTTCGGCTGCGGCGGGATCTGCTGCGACAGCAGGCTCGGGCGCGGTCGCTACCGGTGCCGCCCGGCGTGACGGGCGGGAAGACGCCAGCCGCAGAGTACGACGGATGCCATCGGCGTCGTTGCCATCGACCGGCGGCGCGACCTGGGCCGGAGCCTCCTGGGCCGGAGCTTCCTGAGCTGGAGCTTCCTGAACTGGAGCCGCCTGGGGCGGGACCGGCACCGCCGCGACGACCGGCGCGGGCTCGCGCTCCGTCACGCTTGCCGTAACCTGAGGCTCCGCCGGCGTGGCCGGCTCGGCGCGGCTCTCCGTGTCGCCCTCGGCCCGGGTCGGCCGACGGTCGCCCCGGTCGTTGCGCTCGCCGCGATCGTTGCGGTCACGGTCATTGCGCTCGCCACGGTCACGATCGTTGCGTTCGCCACGCTCACGGCCGGAGCGCTCGCCCCGGTCATTGCGCTCGCCGCCACGGTCGCCGCCACGGTCATTGTCCCCGCGTGATCGATCACCGCGTCCCGACTGGTCGCCGCGCCCGGACTGGTCACTGCGTCCCGACTGGTCGCCGCGGCCGGACTGGTCACTGCGGCCGGACTGGTCACTGCGCCCGGACTGGTCGCCCCGTCCGTACTGCTCGCCACCGTTGCCGTCGCCCCGCTCGTCGCCGGACTCGCGGTCGTCGTCGTCCTGGTCCCACTCGCGGGAGCCGCCGGGCATGGGTTGCCCGCGATTCTCGCCACCCTGGGCTTCCTGGAACGCTGCCAGGATCCGGTAGTAGTGCTCGCCGTGCTGGTAATAGCTCTCCGCCAGCACGCGGTCGCCGGAGGCCATCGCATCGCGCGCCAGGTTCAAGTATTTCTCGTATACCTGACTGGCGTTGCCCCGGATCCGAACGTCGGGCCCGTTGCTGTCGAAGGTCTGGTTGCGGTTCGGCGTGTTCGGTCGGCGATTGCCGCGACCGCGTCCACGCTTTTGGTGTGGGCCTTGTCTCATGCCTTGTCGCGAGTCCCGTTGTCGTTGAACGGACCCATCGTCCGTTCGGTCACTCGTGACCCCTTGGCGCGGCGTGCCCCGCAGAATAGCAGGTCAGCCGTGCGATCATTGGTCATTCGAGTGAGTGGCGGCACCGGGCCCCTATGGCCTGCGGTACCTGTTAACAGTAGACCGGTTCTTGGCCTATTCCAAGCAAAAATCGTCCGTGTTCAGGTGGCGATCAACAGTGTCGTTCCATTTCAGAACTAAAGCGCGTTCAACGCCTCCCAAGTCGCGTCGAGCATGCCACGCCGTGAAACCGACGCCCATGGCCAGCGCCGATACTACTTGGCGTTGGTCAATTCCGAGTTCAAGCACCACGATCCCTTGCGGCGTGGTCAGTTCCGGTAAGACTTGGAACAGACTTCGATAGGCATCGAGGCCGTCCGCGCCCGCCGCCAGGGCATCGTGCGGATCGAATCGGGCGACCTCGGGCGCGAGCAGCGCGATCGTCGCTTCGGCGATATAGGGCGGATTGGACAGGATCAGGTCGGCCTTCTCCCGCGGCATGTCGTTCCAGTCGGCGGTCACGAAACCGGCGCGCGCCTCCAGCCCGGCCCGCCTCGCATTCTCGTTGGCCGTCTCGATCGCGCCCGGCAGGCGGTCGACGCCGAGCCCGGTGGCCTCTGGGAACTCCGACAGCACCGCCAGCAGCAGGCATCCGGTGCCGGTGCCGAGGTCGAGGATGCGGCGCGGCGGCGGCCGGTCGGCGAAGGCGGCGATCGCGGCTTCCACCAGCGTCTCGCTGTCCGGCCGCGGGTCGAGCGTGTCCGGGCCGACCACGAGGTCGAGTGTCCAGAACGCCCGTTTCCCCAGGATCCGCGACACCGGCTCGCGGGCCAGCCGCCGCTCCAGGAGGGCCTCGAAACGCGCCACGGCAACTGGCTCGACGGGCACCGATTCGTGCGCCCAGACCTCGCGGCCGAATGCGGCACCGAGCAGCAGCCGGGCATCCAGCCGGCCGCTGTCGATCCCGACCGCGGTCAGCCGCCGGGCGGCGGATTTCAGCAGTTCGTCGATTGCCGGCATCCGGCCCCCATTCACGAGATCGTCGCCAGCCGCTCGGCTTCGTCCTCGGCTATCAGCGCGTCGACGATGTCGTCGAGCGCCTCGCCGGTCATCACCTTGTCGATCTTGTGGAGCGTCAGGTTGATGCGGTGATCGGTGACGCGGCCCTGCGGGAAGTTGTAGGTCCGAATCCGCTCCGAGCGGTCGCCCGACCCGACCTGGCTCTTGCGGTCGGCGGCCCGCTCGGCATCACGGCGGCCGCGTTCCAGGTCGAACAGCCTGGCCCGCATGATCTTCATCGCCTTGGCGCGGTTCTTGTGCTGCGACTTCTCGTCCTGCTGGGTGACCACGACGCCGGTCGGCAGGTGGGTGATCCGCACCGCGCTGTCGGTGGTGTTCACATGCTGCCCGCCAGCGCCGCTGGAGCGATAGACGTCGATGCGCAGGTCGTTGTCGTTGATGGCGATGTCGACCTCCTCGGCCTCCGGCAGCACGGCGACGGTGGCCGCCGAGGTGTGGATGCGGCCCTGCGACTCGGTCACCGGCACGCGCTGCACCCGGTGCACGCCGGACTCGAACTTCAGGCGGGCGAACACCGAATTGCCGCTGATCGTCGCGATCGCCTCCTTGTAGCCGCCGATCTCGTTCTCCGAGACCTCCATGGTCTCGAACCGCCAGCCGTGCAGTTGGGCATAGCGCTGGTACATGGCGAACAGCTCGGCGGCGAACAGCGCCGCCTCGTCGCCGCCGGTGCCGGCGCGCACTTCGAGAATGGCGTTGCGGGCGTCGGCCTCGTCGCGGGGCAGCAACTGCAGCATCACCGCGCGCTCGAGGTCGGGCAGCCGGGCCTCGATCGTCGCGGCCTCCTCCTCGGCCAGCTCGCGCATCTCGCCCGCGGACTCCGCCGCCATCGCCTGGGCGTCCGCCAGTTCGGTGCGGATGCGGCGCAGCGTCCCGACAGACTCCACCACCGGCGCCAGTTCCGAGAGCTCCTTGGACAGGCGGCGGAATTCGTCGGAGTCGAAGTTGTCCGGGCTGGCCAGACGGGCCTCCAGTTCCCGCGCCCGCGTGAGCACGCGGTCGAGCTTCTCGTCCAGGCTCACGTCCCGTCTCCCTTCACCTCGGGCCCGCCTGCCGTATCGAGGCCGAACAACTCGGCGACCAGGGCGCGGGTCTCGTCGTCCAGTCGGCCGGCGGCGGCGCGCCGGCGCAGCGTCTCGCTCGGGACGTGCAGCAACTGGCCGGCGACCCGGCGCGCCACCGCGTCGGCCTCCGGTCCATCTCCGATTGCCGCCCCGATCCCGGCCCGGATCTGCGTTTCCAGATGGCGCCGCAGCCGCGCGATGTCAGGGCCGGCGTCGCGGACCGCCAGATGCTGATCGAAAGCGGCCACCGCCTCCTCGACCAGCGCCCCGGCCCTGGCCGCCTCGGCCTCGCGTCCGGCGCGGCCTTCGCGGGTGACCCTCTCCAGGTCCCCGGTATCGTAGACATAGGCCTCGTCGAGGCGGTGAACCGCCGGTTCGACATCGGCAGGCACCGCCATGTCGAGCAGAAACACCGGGCGCCGGCGCCGGCGGCGCAGCACCGCCTCCATGGCCTCGGCGGTGATCAGGTAGCGTCCCGCGCCGAGCCCGGTGATCACCACGTCGGCGTGGTCCAGTGCGCCGGCCAGGTCGTCGAGCGGACCGTGATGGGCCTCGAGCTCGGCGGCGGTGACCGCGGCCCGGCGCCGGAACCGGTCCAGTACCGTGAGGTCGTGCAGCCCGGCGGCCCGCAGCTGGCGGGCGATCATCAGCCCGAGCTCGTCGCCGCCGATCACCAGTCCGCTGCGCTCCGACAGGTCGCCGTGCAGGTCCTGGACCCGGTGGACCGCGGCGGCGGCAAGCGACACCGCGCCTTCGCCGATCCGGGTCTCGTTCCGGACCCGCTTGGCGACCGCGTAGGCAGCCTGCAGCACGTGGTCCAGGGCCGGGCCCCAGGCCCCGAGATCCTGCGACAAGCGCTGCGCCGCCTTTACCTGGCCCAGGACCTGGGGTTCGCCGACGACCTGGCTGTCGAGGGCGCTCGCCACCCGGAACAGGTGGCGGACGGCGTCGCCGCCATCGTAGCGGTAGACATAGGGGACCAGTTCCTCGCCACGCAGCCCGACTGGCGCACCCAGTGCGGTCGCGACGGTCAGCGGCGCCATCGGGCCGTCCTGGAAAACCGCGGTCACCTCGACCCGGTCGCAGGTCGACAGCACCATGGCCTCGCGCACGCCCCGGATCCGCAGGGTCCCGATCACCGCGGCGACCTCGGAATCGTCGACGTAAAGCCGCTCCCGCAGGCTGTCGGGACAGGTGCGATGGTTGACCCCGATCACCGAGATCGGAAGGGCGGCGGCCGTCACGGCGCCGCGCTAACGGAAACGGGCGAGGCTCTCCTCGATCCGGTCGAGAGGGGCCTCGTCCTGCGCCCCGGCGTCCAGGTCGCGGAGCTGCACCACGCCGCGCGCCAGCTCGTCCTCGCCGAGGATCAGCGCCGCCCGGGCGCCGACCTTGGCAGCCCGCTTCAGGCGCTTGCCGATGTTTCCGGAATAGCCGTGCTCGACCGAATACCCGGCGCGCCGCAGCCGGTGTGCGAGCTTCAGCGCCTCGATCTCGGTCCCAGAACCGACCGGCACGATCGCGATCGGCCGAGCCGGTTCGGCGACGCCTTCGACCAGCAGTGCCAGGCGCTCGATCCCGGCGGCCCAGCCGACCCCGGGAATCGCCGGGCCGCTCATGGTCTCGACCAGCCCGTCGTAGCGGCCGCCGGCCATCACCGTGCCCTGGGCGCCGAGCGCGTCGGTCACGAACTCGAAGGTGGTGTGGCAGTAGTAGTCGAGGCCACGCACCAGCCGGGTGTTGCGGTGGTAGCCGATGCCGAGGGCATCGAGCCCGGCGGTGACCGCCGCGAAGAAGTCCTTCGAGTAGGCGTTCAGGTAGTCGTCGAAGGACGGGGCCCCGTCGACCAGCTTGCGGTCGCCCTCGTCCTTGCTGTCTAGGATGCGCAGCGGGTTCAGCTCCAGCCGGCGGCGGCTGTCCTCGGACAGGCGGTCGCGGTGGCCGCCGAAGTATTCGACCAGCGCCGCCCGATAGGCCTTCCGGCTGTCGGTGTCGCCCAGGGTGTTGAGCTGCAGGGTGGTGCGCGACAGCACGCCGATGGCATCCAGGATGTCGGCACCGCAGGCGACCACCTCGATGTCGGCCTGCGGCTCGGCGGCGCCCAGCAACTCGATACCGATCTGGTGGAACTGCCGCATCCGGCCCTTCTGCGGCCGCTCGTAGCGGAACATCGGGCCCTGGTAGTAGAACTTCGCCGGCAGGTTCTGGGTCAGGCCGCCGGTGATCAGCGCCCGGCAGACGCTGGCGGTGCCTTCCGGCCGCAGTGTCAACTCCTCGCCGCCGCGATCGGTGAAGGTATACATCTCCTTGGAGACCACGTCCGAGGCCTCGCCGAGCGTCCTCTTGAAGACGTCGGTGAACTCGAAGATCGGCGTCTCGATCTCGCCGAAACCATAGCGCCCGGAGACCGCGAGGCCGGTGTCCACGATGTGGCGGTGGCGCCGGGCGTCCTCGGGCAGGAGGTCGTGGGTACCGCGGACCGGTTGCAGTTTCGACAAGTCAGGGACTCCCGTGGGTCATTCGGCCGCTGCCGCGGCGGCGGCGCGCTCAGCCTCGATCTCGGCGGCTTTCTGCTCGATCAGTTCGACCATGTGGTCGACGACGCTGGCCTGCTTCAGCCTGTGGTGCGGTTGGCCGGCGATGTAGACCATGTGCGTACCGTTGCCGCCGCCGGTGATGCCGATGTCGGTCTCCCGGGCCTCGCCGGGGCCGTTCACGACGCAGCCGATCACCGACACCGTCATCGGCGTCGTGATATGGGCCAGGCGCTCCTCGAGCAGGCGGACATTCTCGATGACGTCGAACTGCTGGCGCGCGCAGGACGGGCAGGAGATCACGTTGACGCCGCGATGCCGCAGGTTCAGCGACTTCAGGATGTCGAAGCCGACCTTGACCTCTTCCTCGGGAACCGCCGACAGCGAGACCCGGATGGTGTCGCCGATGCCGGCCCACAGCAGCATGCCCATGCCGATCGACGACTTGACGGTGCCGACCCGCTGGGCCCCGGCCTCGGTGATTCCGAGGTGCAGCGGATAGTCGCAGGCGTCGGCCAGGCCCTGGTAGGCGGCCACCGCCAGGAACACGTCTGACGCCTTCACGCTGATCTTGAACTCGAAGAAGTCGTTGTCCTCGAGGATCCGGGCGTGGTGCAGGGCACTCTCGACCATCGCCTCCGGGCAGGGCTCGCCGTACTTCTCGAGCAGGTGCTTCTCCAGGCTGCCGGCGTTGACGCCGATCCGCATCGAGCACCCGTGATCCTTGGCGGCCTTGACCACCTCGCGCACCCGCGCGGCCGAGCCGATGTTCCCGGGGTTGATGCGCAGGCATGCGGCGCCGTTCTCGGCGGCCTCGATGGCGCGCTTATAGTGGAAGTGGATATCGGCGACGACCGGGACCGAGACCTGCGGCACGATCTCGCGCAGGGCTGCCGACGAGGCTTCGTCGGGGCAGGAGATCCGGACGATATCGACGCCGACAGCCTCGGCCCGACGGATCTGCGCGACCGTTGCCGCGACATCGGCGGTCGGCGTGTTCGTCATGGTCTGCACCGTTATCGGCGACCCGCCGCCGACCGGTACGTTGCCGACATGGATACGGCGGGACGCTCGGCGCTGGATGTCTCGGTACGGGCGCACGCTCATGGGGAGCCTCGCGGGGTCGCGGCTGATGGCCGGATGCGAACCGGCCGGACGATGTCGAGCGCGTTATAGCGAAAGCGACGGGGCGGCGGAAGCGGTGCGCGGCAACGGTCGGCGTCTCAGCGGCTGTTGCCGATCGCGGTCCCGGCCGCCAGCCGCGTGGGGTCGAGCAACACGTTCCGAACCACCTGGCCGAAATCACCGAGGCTGGGCGCCGGGTTGCCGTCGACCAGGATCTGCAGGGCGCCGGCATTGCCGGTGGCCAGCCGCAGGCCGGCCTGCTCCGGCACCCGGTAAATATCGCCTTCGCGAAGGACCCGTGTGAACAGGGCGGTGCCCTGGGCGTCTCGGACCTGGACCCAGCTGTCGCCGGTGGCGCGGATCATCACCCGGTCGATCGGTCCGGCGGCCGTGCGGCCCGGCGGCACCGCCGCCTCCGACGCCCCTATCAGGCTGGCGATCCGTGGTGCCGCCGGAACCTCGTCGACGGCGGCGGCCGGGAAGGCAACCGAAGGAGCCACGGCCTCCGAAGCTGCGGTCCCGGAGGACGAAGTCGCGACCGAGGCCGCGGCCGTCGCTGCTGTCGGCGCCGTGGCGGCCGCCGGCTCCGGCGGAGCGGTCACGTCCGGCGTATCGTCGCGAGCCGTGGTTTCGAGCCCGGCCGAGGCCTGCGCTGCCGGCTCGGCGGGACCGGTGCCGACGGCTGCAGGCCGGGAGACCATTGGAGGAGACATCGTCGGGGCCGGATCCGGCGCGGCGGCGGCCTGGATTCCGGCCTGTACCCCGCCTTGTAGTCCGCCCCGAACCGGCGATGCGACCGTCGGCGGAGCGGGCGCCCGTTGCGGCATCACTTGTGGCGCGGTTTCGGCCGCCGGAGTTCGCACCGCCGGCAATGAAGCGATCGCCGGCGTTGCCGCGGGTGTCGCCGCCGTCTGCGGCGTAGCGGTAGCGGGCGACGGGGCAGCGGCCTGCGATGCGGCGTTCTGCGATGCGGCGTTCTGCGATGCGGCGTTCTGCGATGCGGCGTTCTGCGACGCGACGCTCTGCGACGCGACGGCCGGGGGGGTAACGCCAGCCAGCGCCGTCGAGCCGGGGCTCGCCGGGGACGTCGGATTCGGCGTTGCCGCGACCGGGGCGTCGGACGGTACCGTGATGCCGGTCGGGTTGGCGGCCGCATAGGTGCCCGCCGGGCGAGGCTCGCCCGCCGACAGCAGCGACGGCGCCTCGCCTTCGATCAGCTGGGCCAGCCGCTCCGGCACCGCCGGCACCAGGTCGCGCAGGCTGCCGTCGCGCTCGGAGACCCAGTACCAGCCGCCATACGCGCCGCCGACCAGGACGGCCGCCACCAGCATCAGCACCAGCCCCGGGACCCGCCCTTCCGGCGCCGGCGACGGGAATACCAGCTGGGTCTTGGAATTCAGCCCCGCGGCTTCTTCCTTGAAGCGGCGGACCGCGACGTCCGGCTCGAGGCCGAGGAACGCGGCGTAGGTCCGCACGTATCCGATCGCATAGGTGATCCCGGGCAACGCGTCCGGATGCCCTTCTTCCAGGGCCGACAGGAAATTGCTGCGAATACGGAGATGCGCGGCGACGTCCGCCAGATCGAGACCCGCCTCCTCGCGGGCCCGCCGGAGTTCGTCGCCGACTGATAGCGGATGTGAGCTCATCCCCCGCTCCTCGTTGGCCGGTGGCTCGGGAAGCAATGTCGACTTCCCGGGCTGCCGCACCGGCTCGAACGGCTGGACCGATTCGATGTCCTTGAACCGGATACGCGTCCGTTCCGTCTTCAGTGCCATGGTCCCTCGGCCAAATGGCGGACCGTCTGAACGACGCAGAACCCGCCCCGTCCCGCGGCGTCTATTTTACAAGGCACCAAGTTACTTTGATTCTATTGCGATATCAATAAGCTATTGCCGACACTGGCGACTGGAGGTCAATCGACCGATCCGGCGGGCGGAAGGTTGTCGGACCAATGTCCCCGACGTTCGCGCACGTAGTTCTGCAATCTATTCCGTAGGCTGGATGTCGATAATTTAGTCAAATATTCAATATAGCAGCTCAACTCTTTGATGTTCGTGGTTAAAACCGCCTCCTTAACAGCGCCGACCGAGATCGGCGACATGGACAACGCACGGTAGCCGAGGGCGGCCAGCACCAGGGCCTCGAGCGGTCGACCGGCCATCTCTCCGCACAGCGTGACCGGTATCCCGGCGGCATTGCCGGCGCTGACGATCCGTTGCAGGACCTGCAGGAACACCGGGTCCAGGGAGTCGTAGCGGTTTGCCATCCGCTCGCCGCCACGGTCGGCGGCGTACAGGAACTGATGAAGGTCGTTGCTGCCGACCGACAGGAAGTCGGCCTCGCGCGCCAGCGCCTCGATCGCCAGCACGATGGCCGGAACCTCGACCATGGCGCCGACCGCTACGGTCTCGGGCGTCGGCACGCCGCGGCCGTGCGCGCGCTCGAGTTCCAGGTCGAGCAGCGCCCGCGCCGCCCTGAACTCGTCGACCGTGGTCACCATCGGCACCATCACGCGCAGCGGCCGGCCGTCGGCGGCCCGGATCAGCGCACGCATCTGCTGGCGCAGCAACGAAGGCCGGTCGAGGCCGATGCGCAGGGCCCGCCATCCGAGTGCCGGGTTCTCCTCGGGCTCGTGCACGAAGGACGGCAGACGCTTGTCGCCGCCGGCGTCGAGCGTCCGGAAGGTGACCGGGCGGCCCTGCGCCGCCGCCAGCACCCGCCGATACAGCAGGGTCTGGGCCTCCACGTCGGGATACTCGCGGCGGACCAGGAACGGGATCTCGGTTCGGTACAGGCCGATGCCCTCGGCTCCGACCACCGGCATCTGCGCCACGTCGACCAGCAGCCCGGCGTTCATCAGCAACGCGACCCGCACCCCGTCCAGGCTGACCGCCGGGCGGTCGCTCAGCGCGGCATGGCGAGCGCGTTGTTCGGTGCGGGCCGCGATGTTGGCGCGGAACATCGAGCGGGCGTCCTCGCCGGGGCGCACGAAAACCTGGGCGTGGTCGCCGTCGACGATCAGCGGGTCCCCTGGCTCGACCTCGCCCAGCAGGTTGGTCAGCCGCCCGACCACCGGAATGTCCAGGGCCCGGGCGACGATCGCCACATGCGCGGTTGCCGAGCCTTCCTCCAGGGCCAGCCCCTTCAGCCGGGTCTGGTCGTAGTCCAGGATCTCAGCCGGGCCCAGCGAGCGGGCGATCAGGATCCAGTCGCCGTCGGGTTCGGCCGCGTCGTCGGCGGTGCTCTCCGGCGACAGGTGCTGCATGAGCCGTAGCGCCGCGTCCTCGAAGTCCGTGAGTCGCTCGCGGATGTAGGGGTCCTCGACACTGGCCATGCGGACCCGGGTGTCGTCGCGCACCCGCTGTACCGCCGCCTCGGCGGTCAGCCCGCCGACGATCGCCTCGCGGATGCGGCCGATCCAGCCGGCGTCGCTGGCGATGATCCGGTAGGTCTCCAGAACGTCGCGGTGCTCGCCGGCCGCTGCCAGAGCATCGGAATCGAGCAGCCGGTCGAGCGCGTCGTGCATCGTCGCCAGTGCCGCGTCGAGCCGGCGACTCTCGTCTTCCGGGTCCTCGGCGACGACGCGCCGGATCACGATCCGCGGCCGGTGCAGCCGGGCCCGGCCGATCGCCAGGCCGCCACTGATGCGGGTGCCGCCGATACGCAGCGGGGTGCCGTCGCCGCGGACGGTCGCCGATCCCGGCATGTCGCCGCCGGAGATCATCTCGGCCAGCACCATGGCGAGGGTCTCGAGCGACTCGGCCTCTTCCTCGGTGTATTGGCGCTTGTCGGTGTGCTGAATGACCAGGACGCCGTGCACGCGCTCGGAACGACGGATCGGCACGCCCATCAGCGAGCGGTATATCTCCTCGCCGGTCTCCGGGAAGTAGGCGAACTTCGCGTGGGTCTGGGCCTCGGCCAGTGCGATCGGCCTGCCGGTCTCGGCGATGTGGCCGACCAGCCCCTCGCCGAACTTCATGCGGGTGCGGTACACCGCCTCGCGGTTCAGGCCCTCGGTAGCGCACAGTTCCAGCACGTTGCCGGTGCGGCGCACGTAGATCGAGCAGACCTCGGCGCCGAGCGCCCCGGCGATGATCTTGACGATGCTGTCCAGGCGTTCCTGCGGCGTACCGCCACCGGCCATGACGTCACGCAGGTGACGCAGCATCTCCCGGGGCCCACCGCCCCGGCCGACACCCCGGGAGGCGGTGGTGCCGGTCACGCTCTCAAGCCTCCGCGTCGGCGTCGAGGCCGTAGGCGGTATGCAGGGCCCGCACGGCGAGCTCCGTATAGTCGGCGCCGATCAGCACGCTGACCTTGATCTCGGAGGTCGAGATCACCTGGATGTTGATGCCCTTCTCGGCGAGCGTCTGGAACATGGTCTTGGCGACGCCGGGCTGGCTGCGCATGCCGACGCCGACCACGGAGATCTTGCAGACGTTGGGGTCGGCAACGACCTCGCCGAAGGACAGTTCGGCCTTCAGCTTGTCCAGCACGTGGCTGGCGCGGTCCAGGTCGGCCTGACCGACCGTGAAGGTCAGGTCGGTGGTCTGGCCGTCCTGGCTGACGTTCTGCACGATCATGTCGACGTTGACCGCGGCGTCGGCGAGCGACCCGAAGATGGCGCCGGCGACGCCCGGGCGATCGGGTACGCCGACCAGGGTGATCTTGGCCTCGTCCGGGCTGTAGGCGATGCCGGTGACGGCTTGCTGTTCCACGATCTCATCCTCATCGACGACCAGGGTGCCGGGCACGTCGACGAAGCTCGACAGCACCTGTACGCGCACCCCGTATTGCATGGCCATGGCGACCGAGCGGGTCTGCAGGACCTTGGCGCCCTGGGACGCCAGCTCCAGCATCTCCTCGTAGGTGATCCGGTCGATCTTGCGGGCCTGTTTCACGATCCGCGGATCGGTGGTGTAGACGCCGTCCACGTCGGTGTAGATGTCGCAGCGATCGGCCTGGAGCGCCGCCGCCAGCGCCACCGCCGAGGTATCGGAGCCGCCGCGGCCGAGCGTGGTGATGCGGGTGTCCGGCCCGATGCCCTGGAACCCGGCGACCACGGCCACCTGGCCCTGGGCGAAGCGCTTCTCCATCTCGGCGGTTTCGATCTTGCCGATCCGCGCCTTGCCGTGGATGCCGTCGGTGCCGAACGGGATCTGCCAGCCGAGCCAGGAGCGGGCGTTGACGCCGATGTCCTGCAGAGCCATCGCCAGCAGGCCGACCGTGACCTGTTCGCCCGACGCCACCACGACGTCGTACTCGCGGGCGTCGTACAGCCGCGACACGTCGCTGCACCACCGGACCAGTTGGTTGGTGGTGCCCGACATCGCCGATACCACCACGGCGATCTCGTGCCCGGCATCGACCTCGCGCTTGACGCGCTGGGCCACGTTCTTGATTCGCTCGACATCGCCTACCGACGTGCCGCCGAATTTCATCACGATGCGCGCCATCGCGGGATCCGTATCCGAGCCACTGGGGTGCCGCGTCCGGGACGGCGTTTGCCTACCGGCCGCGAGCGGGCGTATCCATATTACCTGCGGACGCGCCGGGCAAGCGTGCCGCCAGTGGAGACGCCGGCAGAAATGCCAGCATTGGACAGCTTGGGAGCCCGCGATGATCGCTGCATTGTGTCGGATCGCGTTCGGGGCCGCCCGCGGGAAAGCTGACCGGGGTACCGCGACGGAGCCGGGCTCGACGATCGGCGGCGGCACCGTCGATCCGGCGGATGTCGGCCGGTTCGCGAAACTGGCCGGGCAGTGGTGGGACCCCGACGGGCCGCATGGCCCGCTGCACCGCTTCGTGCCGGTGCGGATGGCGGTGATTCGCGATGCGCTGGCGCCGCTGGCGACGCCGGTCCCGGCGGCTTCGGACGGTCGGCGGCGGCCGCTGGCCGGGCTGTCGGTGCTGGACATCGGCTGTGGCGGCGGGCTGCTGTCGGAGCCGTTGACCCGGCTGGGCGCCCGGGTGACCGGGGTCGACGCCGACGCCGCCGGAGTCGCCGCCGCCGCGACCCATGCCGGCGAGGTCGGACTCGAAATCGACTATATCTGCGCGGCTGCCGAGGACCTGGTCGCCGAGGGCCGGCGTTTCGACGCCGTGGTGGCGAGCGAGGTGATCGAGCACGTCGCCGACCACGAGGCCTTCGCCGACGCCCTCGCTGAACTGGTGCGACCGGGCGGCGTCCTGGTGCTGACCACCATAAACCGCACGCCGCGCTCCTACGCCGCCGCCATCGTCGGCGTCGAATACGTGCTGCGCTGGGTGCCGCGCGGCACCCACGACTGGAACAAATTCCCGACCCCGGAGGAACTGGCGGCGCTGCTGTCGCCACGCGGCTTCGCGGTCGAGCCGCCGGTCGGCCTGGCCTACGACCCGGTCGCGGGCAGTTTCCGGCAGTCGCCGGACGCCCGGGTGAACTACGCGCTGGTGGCGCGCAAGGCGGAGGCGGGCCCACGATGACCACGCCCGCGCCGCTGCGGATCGGCATGATCGGCGCCGGCATGATCAGCAGCTATCATCTGGTGGCCTGGCAGCGCTGCCCCGGAGCCGAGGTGGTCGCCATCGCCGATCCATCGGACGCGGCCGCCGGCGGCCGGGTCGGCGAGTTCGGGATCCCGGCGGTGTTCGCCGATGCCGTGGCCATGATGGACGCCGTCCGCCCGGATGCCGTCGACATCGCGGCACCGATGGAGTTCCACGCCGGGATCTGCCGGGCCGCCGCCGATCGCGGCATCGCGATCATGTGCCAGAAGCCGCTCTGCCCGACCCTGGACGAGGCCCGCGCCCTGGTCGCGGAGATCGGCGACCGGGTGCCGTTCGCGGTGCATGAGAACTGGCGCTTCCGGCCGCCCTACCGCGCGATCCGGCGCTGGCTGGACGCCGGGCGGATCGGCCGGGTCCGGGCCTTCACCATGGACGTGATGACCGGCGGTCTGATACCCGACCTGCCGGGCCAGCCGCCGCCGGCGCTGCGCCGGCAGCCGTTCATGGCCGGGATGCCGCGCTTCACGGTGCTGGAGGGCGGCATCCACCAGATCGACGCGCTGCGTTTCCTGCTCGACGGGTTGGCGGTGGTCGGCGCCCGGGTCGCCCGCCTGAGCGACCTCGTGGTCGGCGAGGATACCGCGATGCTGCTGCTGGAAAGCCCGGCCGGCGCCATCGGCACCCTGTCGACTTCGCTGACGGTGCCGGGGGCCGCGCCGCGCAGCAGCGACACCCTGACCCTGGTCGGCGAGCGCGGCACCATCACCTTCCGGGACTGGGTACTGTCCTGCTCCGACGGCGGCGCGACCGAGACCTGGGAGCGCGAGGCGGCCTACCAGGCGTCGTTCGACGCGGTCATGGCGCAATTCGCGGGCTGGCTGCGCGGCGGGGCGCCGTTCGAGACAACGGCCGCCGAGAACCTGGCCACCTTGGCGCTGGTGGACGACGTGTACCGGCTGGCCGGCTGGCCGGGCGACCGCTGAGCGTATCGCCGGGATTGCCGTTGCCGGCTCGGCGGATGCGACACCGCGGAGGCGCGCTCAGACCGCCGGGTCGTCGACCAGTGGGTTGGACTTGGCGAGGCGACGCAGGTCGTCGGGCGCGGTCAGCACGATCTCGCGCCCGGAGACTTCGACCCCGTAGGCCCGCAACGTGCCGAACGCCCGCGACAGGTTCTCGGGCGTCATGCCCAGCAGGGCCGCCAGGGTGCGCTTGTCCATGCCGAGCGTCACGGAGCCGTCGCCACCCTGGTCTTCGTTCGCCCGCAACAGCCAGTTGGCCAGGCGCTCGACCCCGGTGCGCAGTTTCTGCGCCTTCAGCGCCTTGACGGAGTTCCGGAACGCGCCGGCGAGATCCTGGACGATCGCCTGGGTCAGGGCGGGGTCGCGCAGCATCGCCTCGCGGACGCTCTCGGCCGGAATCATCAGCACCCGCGAACGTTCGATCGTCCGAGCCGACATGAGATAGACCGCGTCGCGGAGCACCGCCGCCAGGATGAAGGCGGAGACCGGCTCGAGGATCGCCATGGTGGTTTCGCGCTCGTTGCTCCGCGCGAACATCTCCACCATGCCGTCGACCACCACATGCAGGAAGTCGGCGGGGGCGCCCTCCTCAATCAGCAGGACCTGCGGCGGGAACCATTGCAGGAACGCGCCCTGCATCAGGTCGTCGAAGGAGGCCCCGGGCATCGATGCGAACAGGTCGAGCGATCGTACGGTGGGCAGATCCTCCGCGCGCATCCCGGTCAGTCCGCTTCGTACTTGATGTTTATCAAATCAATATCACAGCTTGTTCAGTTTTTTATCGCAAATTTGGCAATCATAAATACAAAATCATCGAGATCACCTTTCAAAAAATTACGATTGTCATTTTCTTTTACCAACTGTCGGGCGTCGGTTGACGTGGATCAAGTGCCTCTTGAATTCATTTGGCACATAATTACCCCAGGTTACAGCTCCACCCCAAGTGGAGTCGCAGGTGGCAGGGGGCCAAGGCATGCAGGAAATCCACGGAGTCTCGCCGGGCACGCAGAACCGAATGCTCGGCATGAGCACGTTGGCGTTCACCGCCTGCTTCGCCGTCTGGACGATCTTCTCGATCCTCGGCGTGCGGATAAAGCAGGAACTCGGATTGTCCGAGACCGAGTTCGGGATCCTGGTGGCGACTCCGGTCCTCACCGGCTCGGTCAGCCGGATCTTTCTCGGCGTCTGGACCGAGCAGTATGGCGGCCGCCTGATCTTCACGCTGCAGATGCTGCTCACGGCCGTGGCGGTGTATCTGCTGTCGACGGTCTCGACCTATCCGATGTTCCTGGTCGCGGCGCTCGGCGTCGGCTTGGCCGGCGGCTCCTTCATCGTCGGCGTCGCCTACGTCTCGCGGTGGTTTCCAAAGGGCAAGCAGGGCACCGCCCTCGGCATCTTCGGTGCCGGCAACGTCGGGGCGGCGGTGACCAACTTCGCGGCGCCGTTCGCTGTGGTCGCGCTCGGCTGGCAGCAGACCGCGCAGATCTACGCGGTGGCGCTGGTCGTCGTGGCGATCGTCTTCTACCTGACCACCGAGGACGACCCGGCCCACAAGGCCCGCAAGGCGAGCGGCGCGAAGCCGCCGAGCGCGCTGATGCAGCTCGAGCCGCTGCGCAACCAGCAGGTCTGGCGTTTCGCACTGTACTATTTCTTCGTGTTCGGCGCCTTCGTCGCGCTGGCGCTCTGGCTGCCGCGCTACCTGATCGGCGTCTACGGCCTCGACCTGAAGACCGCCGGCATGCTGGCGGCCGCCTACTCGGTGCCGGCCAGCCTGTTCCGGGCCTATGGCGGCTACCTGTCCGACCGCTACGGCGCCCGCAGTGTCATGTACTGGACGCTCGGCGTGTCGCTGGTCGCGCTGTTCATGCTGTCGTACCCGAACACCGACTACGTGATCCACGGCATCGAGGGGCCGATCGCCTTCTCGACCCGGATGGGCCTGGTGCCGTTCGTGGTCACGATCTTCGTGCTCGGCTTCTTCATGTCGCTCGGCAAGGCGGCGGTCTACAAGCACATCCCGGTCTACTACCCGGAGCATGTCGGCTCGGTCGGTGGCCTGGTCGGCATGGTCGGCGGCCTCGGCGGCTTCGTGCTGCCGATCAGCTTCGGGGTGATGAACGACCTGCTCGGCGTGTGGACCAGCTGCTTCATGCTGCTGTTCGCGATCGTCACCGTCGCGCTGGTCTGGATGCACGCCTCGGTCCGGCAGATGGAGCGGGCCGCCGTCGGCGACAAGCTGGCCGACCTGCCGGCATTCCCGGAAATGGAAGGCATCCACGATACCAGCAAGCACGGCCCCAGTACCGGGACACTGGTCACCGACTGGCGGCCCGAGGACCGTGAGTTCTGGGACACCACCGGCCGCCGGATCGCCCAGCGCAACCTGTGGATCTCGATCCCGTGCCTGCTGCTGGCGTTCTCGGTGTGGATGGTGTGGAGCGTGGTGGTCGCCAAGCTGCCGGCGATCGGCTTCAAATACACCACCGACCAGCTGTTCTGGCTGGCGGCCCTGCCGGGACTGTCCGGCGCCACCCTGCGGATCTTCTACTCCTTCATGGTGCCGATCTTCGGCGGCCGGCTGTGGACCACGCTGTCGACCGCGACCCTGCTGGTCCCGGCGTTCGGCATCGGCTACGCGGTGCAGGATACGAATACCCCGTATCTGATCTTCCTGGTACTGGCGCTGCTGTGCGGCCTGGGCGGCGGCAACTTCGCCTCCTCGATGGCCAACATCAGCTTCTTCTTCCCGAAGGCGCAGAAGGGCAACGCGCTGGCGCTCAACGCCGGGCTCGGCAATGCCGGGGTCAGCGTCATGCAGTTCGCGGTGCCGCTGGTCGTCACCACCAGCGTGTTCGGCGCAATGGGCGGCGAGCCGCAGGCGGCGTCGGCCGGCACTATGCTGTGGCTGCAGAACGCCGGCTTCATCTGGGTGCCGTTCCTGATCGTCGCCACCGTGCTCGCCTGGGTCGGTATGAACGACCTGGCGTCGGCGAAGGCATCGTTCCGCGAGCAGGCGGTGATCTTCCAGCGCAAGCACAACTGGATCATGTGCTGGCTGTACACCGGCACCTTCGGCTCGTTCATCGGCTATTCGGCGGGCTTCCCGCTGCTGGCCAAGACCCAGTTCCCGACGGTCGACTCCCTGCAATACGTCTTCCTCGGGCCGCTGGTCGGCGCGCTCAGCCGGGCGGCCACCGGCTGGATCTCCGACAAGTTCGGCGGCGGCCGGGTCACCTTCTGGACCTTCGTGCTGATGATCGCGGCAGTCGGCGGGGTGCTCTACTTCCTCGGCGTCAAGGATCAGCCGGGCGCGTTCTGGGGCTTCTTCGCGATGTTCATGGTGCTGTTCTTCGCGACCGGCGTCGGCAACGCATCCACCTTCCAGATGATCCCGATCATCATGCGCAGCGAACTCGGCCGACTGATGCCCGGTATCACGCCGGCCGAGCGGCTGCGTCACGCCGAGAAGGAGTCGGCGGCGATCATCGGCTTCACTTCGGCGATCGCGGCCTACGGCGCCTTCTTCATCCCGAAGGCCTACGGCACCTCGATCAAGCTCACCGGCGCACCGATGGCCGCACTCTGGGGTTTCCTGATCTTCTACGTCACCTGCGCGGCCCTGACCTGGTTCGTCTACACCCGGCCCGGCGGCCTGCTCCACGACATCGAACGCGGCGGCACGGACACTCCCGTCGCCCCGGCACCCGCAGCATAAGGAGGCTCGGATGAGTCATCTCCTCGATCGCCTGAATTTCCTGGCCGCGGCCCCGACATTCGCCGACGGCCACGGGATCACCACCGGCGAGGACCGCCGCTGGGAGGACGGCTACCGCAAGCGCTGGCAGCACGACAAGATCGTGCGCTCGACCCACGGCGTGAACTGCACCGGGTCGTGCTCCTGGAAGATCTACGTCAAGGGCGGGATCGTCACCTGGGAGACCCAGCAGACCGACTATCCGCGTACCCGCCCCGACCTGCCGAACCATGAGCCGCGCGGCTGTTCCCGGGGAGCCAGCTACAGCTGGTACATGTACTCGGGCAACCGGGTGAAGTACCCGCTGGTGCGCTCGGTCCTGCTGAAGCTGTGGCGCGAGGCCCGGGTCCTGCGGACACCGGTCGCCGCCTGGGCCTCGATCGTCGAGGATCCGGTCAAGCGTCGGTCCTACACCTCGAAGCGCGGCCTCGGCGGCTTCGTGCGGGCGAACTGGGACGAGGTCAACGAGATCATCGCCGCCGCCAACGCGTACACGGCGAAGACCTGGGGGCCGGATCGGGTCGTCGGGTTCTCGCCGATCCCGGCGATGTCGATGGTCTCCTATGCCGCCGGTTCGCGCTACCTGTCGCTGCTCGGCGGCGTGTGCCTGTCGTTCTACGACTGGTACTGCGACCTGCCGCCGGCCAGCCCGCAGACCTGGGGCGAGCAGACCGACGTGCCGGAAAGCGCCGACTGGTACAACTCCGGCTTCCTGATCCTGTGGGGCTCGAACGTCCCGCAGACCCGGACCCCGGACGCGCACTTCTACACCGAGGTCCGCTACAAGGGCGCCAAGAGCGTGGTGGTCAGCCCGGACTACTCCGAGGCCGCCAAGTTCTCCGACCTGTGGCTGAACCCGAAGCAGGGCACCGACGCGGCGCTGGCCATGGCGATGGGCCACGTGGTCCTGCGCGAGTTCCACCTGGATCGGCAGGCTGAGTATTTCGAGGACTACTGCCGGCGCTACACCGACATGCCGATGCTGGTGCGCCTGGTGAAGAAGGACGGCCACTATCTCCCGGAACGCCAGGTCCGGGCCTCGGAGTTCGCCGACGGCCTCGGCCAGGAGAACAACCCGGACTGGAAGACCATCGCCATCGACCGCCGCACCGGCGAGGTGGTGGTGCCGAAGGGCTCGGTCGGCTTCCGCTGGGGCGAGTCGGGCAAGTGGAACCTGGAGGCCAAGGACGCCGGCGGCCGCGATGTCGAGCTCGAGCTCAGCCTGATCGCGGACGGCAGCCACGACGACGTGGTGGAGGTGGCGTTCCCGTATTTCGGAAACCGCAAACACGAGCATTTCGCCTCGACCGAGCACGCCTCGGTGCTGCCGCGCCGGGTTCCGGTCAAGTCGATCCAGCTGGCCGACGGCGAGGCCCTGGTGGCCACGGTATTCGACCTGTTCGCCGCCAATTACGGGCTCGACCGCGGGCTTGGCGGCGACAACGTCGCCAAGAGCTTCGACGAGGACGTGCCCTACACGCCGGCCTGGGCCGAGCGCATCACCGGCGTGCCGGCCGAACGCATCGTCACGGTGGCGCGCGAATTCGCCCGCAATGCCGAGAAGACCAAGGGCAAGTCCATGGTCATCCTCGGTGCCGGCCTGAACCACTGGTACCACATGGACATGAACTACCGGGGGATCATCAATCTCCTGGTCATGTGCGGCTGCGTGGGCCAGTCCGGCGGCGGCTGGTCGCACTATGTCGGGCAGGAGAAGCTGCGCCCGCAGACCGGCTGGCAGCCGCTGGCCTTCGGTCTCGACTGGGCGCGTCCGCCCCGGCAGATGAACTCGACCTCGTTCTTCTACGCCCACACCGACCAGTGGCGGTACGAGACCTTGCAGGTGTCGGAGATCCTGTCGCCGACGGCGCCCGAGGGACCGTGGGACGGCTCCCTGATCGACTACAACATCCGCGCCGAACGCATGGGCTGGCTGCCCTCGGCGCCGCAGCTCGAGACCAACCCGTTGACGATCGCCGCGGCGGCCGCCACCGCCGGCAAGGAGGTCAAGGACTACGTCGTCGACGGCCTCAAGGACGGCTCGTTGCGGATGTCCTGCGAGGACCCCGACGACGAGAAGAACTGGCCACGCAACATGTTCGTGTGGCGCTCCAACCTGCTCGGATCGTCAGGCAAGGGCCACGAGTACTTCCTCAAGCATCTGCTCGGCACCAACCATGGCGTGCTCGGCAAGGACCTCGGTGCCGATGGCGCCCAGCGTTCCCAGGAGGTCGAGTGGCATGACGAGGCGCCGAAAGGCAAGCTCGACCTGCTGGTCACCCTCGACTTCCGGATGTCCACGACCTGCATGTACTCCGACATCGTGCTGCCGACCGCGACCTGGTACGAAAAGAACGACCTCAACACCTCCGACATGCATCCCTTCATCCACCCGCTGACGGCGGCGGTCGATCCGGTGTGGGGGTCACGGACCGACTGGCACATCTACAAGGGTATCGCCCAGCGGTTCTCCGAGGTGGCGCCCGAGGTGCTGGGGGTCGAGAAGGACGTGGTCCTGGTTCCGATCCTGCATGACACGCCGGGCGAGATCGCCCAGGCGATGGACGTCAAGGACTGGAAACGGGGCGAGGTGGAAGCCATACCGGGCCGCACCATGCCGCAGATCGCCGTGGTCGAGCGCGACTACCCGAACCTGTACAAGCGCTTCACCGCCCTCGGCCCGCTGATGACCTCGATCGGCAACGGCGGCAAGGGCATCGCCTGGAACACCGATCCCGAGGTCGACCTGCTCGGTCGCCTGAACGGCACCGTCCAGGAGGACGGCCCGAGCAAGGGGCTGCCACGGATCGAGACCGACATCGATGCCGCCGAGGTGATCCTGACGCTGGCGCCGGAAACCAACGGCGAGGTCGCGGTGAAGGCCTGGGCGGCACTGGAAAAGTTCACCGGGCGCGAGCACATCCACCTGGCGTTGCCGAAGGAAGACGAGAAGATCCGGTTCCGCGACGTGGTCGCGCAACCCCGCAAGATCATCAGCTCGCCTACCTGGTCGGGCATCGAGTCCGACAAGGTCTGCTACAACGCCGGCTACACCAACGTTCACGAACTGATCCCGTGGCGCACCCTGACCGGGCGCCAGCAGCTCTACCAGGATCACCTGTGGATGCGGGCGTTCGGCGAGGGCTTCTGCGTGTATCGCCCGCCGATCGATACCAAGACCGTCGCCCCGATGCTGAAGGGCGGGTCCGATCGCAAGCAGATCGTGCTGAACTTCATCACCCCGCACCAGAAATGGGGCATCCACTCGACCTACACCGACAACCTGCTGATGCTGACGCTCAGTCGCGGCGGGCCGATCGTGTGGTTGAGCGAGGTCGATGCCGCCAAGGCCGGCATCGAGGACAACGACTGGGTCGAGGCCTACAACGCCAACGGCGCGCTCGTGGCCCGCGCGGTCGTCTCCCAGCGCATGAAGGAGGGAACCCTCTTCATGTACCACGCCCAGGAGAAGATCGTGAACATGCCCGGCTCGGAGATGACCGGCCAGCGCGGCGGCATCCACAACTCCGTGACCCGCGCGGTCCTGAAGCCGACCCACATGATCGGCGGCTACGCCCAGCAATCCTACGGTTTCAACTACTACGGGACCGTCGGTTCGAACCGCGACGAGTTCGTCATCGTCCGCAAGATGGAAAACGTCGACTGGCTCGAAGGGCCCGCCGACCCGGCCAAGGAGGCTGCGGAATGAAAATCCGGGCGCAAATCGGCATGGTGCTGAACCTCGACAAGTGTATCGGCTGCCACACCTGCTCCGTTACCTGCAAGAACGTCTGGACCAACCGCGAGGGCATGGAATACGCGTGGTTCAACAACGTCGAGACCAAGCCCGGCATCGGTTATCCCAAGGAGTGGGAGAACCAGAAGAAGTGGAACGGCGGCTGGATCCGCACCAAGGGCGGCAAGCTGCAGCCGAAGATGGGGTCGAAGTGGCGGGTGCTGGCGAAGATTTTCGGCAACCCCGATCTGCCGGAGATCGACGACTACTACGAGCCGTTCACCTTCGACTACGAGCATCTGCAGACCGCCAAGGACTCCAAGGCCACGCCGACGGCACGGCCACGCTCGCTGATCACCGGCGAGCGCATGGAGAAGATCGAGTGGGGTCCGAACTGGGAGGAGATCCTCGGCGGCGAGTTCGCCAAGCGCTCCAAGGACGCCAACTTCGAGGGCATCGAGAAGGAGATCTACGGCCAGTTCGAGAACACCTTCATGATGTACCTGCCGAGGCTGTGCGAGCACTGCCTCAACCCGACCTGCGTGGCCGCCTGCCCGTCCGGCGCGATCTACAAGCGCGAGGACGACGGCATCGTCCTGATCGACCAGGAAAAATGCCGCGGCTGGCGGATGTGCGTGTCGGGCTGTCCGTACAAGAAGATCTACTACAACTGGTCCAGTGGTAAGTCGGAGAAGTGCACCTTCTGCTACCCGCGCATCGAGGCCGGCCAGCCGACGGTGTGCTCGGAGACCTGCGTCGGCCGCATCCGCTATCTCGGCGTGCTGCTGTACGACGCCGACCGGATCGCCGAGGCGGCGTCGACCGAGAACGAGCAGGACCTGTACGAGGCCCAGCTCTCGATCTTCCTCGACCCGAACGACCCGGCGGTGATCGAGCAGGCCCGCAAGGACGGCGTGCCGGACGCCTGGCTGGAATCCGCCAAGCACTCGCCGGTCTACAAGATGGCGATGGAGTGGAAGGTGGCGTTTCCGCTGCACCCCGAGTACCGCACCCTGCCGATGGTCTGGTACGTGCCGCCGCTGTCGCCGATCCAGTCGGCCGCCGAGTCCGGCAAGATCGGGCTGGACGGCGACATGCCGGACGTCCGCAGCCTGCGGATCCCGCTGCGCTATCTCGCCAACCTGTTGACCGCGGGCAAGGAGGAGCCGGTGGCGCTCGCCCTCGAGCGCATGCTGGCGATGCGGGCCTACATGCGGGCCAAGACCATCGACGGCGTGATCGACGCGGCAGTCGCGGCCCGGGTCGGCCTGGAGCCGGCGCAGATCGAGGCGATGTACCACGTCATGGCGATCGCCAACTACGAGGATCGCTTCGTCATCCCGACCGCGCACCGCGAGGAGGCCGAGGACGCCTACGACCTCCGCGGGTCGTGCGGATTCAGCTTCGGCAACGGCTGCTCGGGCGGCAGTTCGGATGGCAATCTGTTCGCCTCGCCGAAGCGCAAGACGATCACCACGCCGACGGAGGTATTCTGATGATCCGGACCTTCAAGGTGCTGTCGCTGCTGCTGTCCTATCCCGACACGGAGATGCAGCAGGCGGCGCCGGCACTCCGGGCCGCCCTGGCGGACGAGGGACTGCTGCCGGAGCGCCGGCACCCCGGGCTGTACCGGATGATCGACCGGTTGGCCGACCGCGACCTCTACGACGCCCAGGAGCAGTACGTGTTCCTGTTCGACCGTACCCGGTCGCTGTCGATGCACCTGTTCGAGCACGTGCACGGCGAGAGCCGGGATCGCGGCCAGGCGATGGTCGACCTGCAGACCATGTATGCCGAGGAGGGCCTGGTCGTCGCGGCGAAGGAACTGCCGGACTACCTGCCGATGTTCCTGGAGTTCCTGGGCACACGATCGCTGGCCCAGGCCCGGGAGCTGCTGGGACAGCCGCTGCATGTCCTGACGGCGCTGCGGGAGCGCCTGGAGAAACGCGAGAGCGACTACGCCGCGGTGTTCGTGGCGCTGGAGCAACTCGCCGAGGGAACCGCGACGCCGAAGCAGTTGGCAGAGGCGCGGGCGGTTCCGGACGACGACCCGAGCGACCTGGTGGCCCTCGACCGTGCCTGGGAGGAAGCCGCCGTCACCTTCGGACCCGACTCGCAACCGGACGGCGGCTGCCCGAAGGCCGAATGGATGCTGAAACGGATGGCCGGCGACCCGGCCCAACCGGGCGCAAGCTGAGGAGCACCGGGACATGGCCGATTATCTCAACGCCGTCGTGTTCGGCATCTACCCCTACATCGCCCTGGTCGTGCTCGCGGTCGGGAGCATCATCCGCTACGAGCGGGAGCCCTATACGTGGCGCTCCGGGTCGAGCCAGTTGCTGCGCCGGCGCCAGCTGGTGCTCGGCTCGGTGCTGTTCCACGTCGGCATCCTGATCGTGTTCTTCGGGCACCTGGTCGGCCTGCTGACACCGATCCAGCTGTTCGACACCCTCGGCATCGGGCACGGCTTCAAGCAGGGCATGGCGATCGTCGTCGGCGGCATCGCCGGGATCGTCTGCCTGGTCGGCGCCACCATGCTGCTGCATCGCCGCCTGTCGGACCCGCGGATCCGCTCGACCTCGTCGTTCGGCGACATCGCGATCCTGATGCTGCTGTACGCCCAGCTCGTGCTCGGCCTGGCGACCATCCCGGTCTCGCTCGGCCACATGGACGGCCACGAGATGGTCAAGTTCATGGCCTGGGCACAGGGCATCTTCACCCTCGACCTGTCGGCGTCCGACCATCTCGTCGGCGTCCACCCGGTCTTCCAGGCGCATCTGGTGCTCGGCCTGACCATCCTGCTGGTGTTCCCGTTCACCCGGCTGGTCCACATGCTGAGCGTTCCGCTGCGCTACCTCTGGCGGCCCGGCTATCAGGTGGTGCGCAGCAAGCGCCCCCCGATGGCCCCGGCGAAGTGAGACGATCATGAGCGAACTCAGCATCAACGGCGTGGCGATCCCGGAAGCCGCGATCGCCGCGGAAATGCAGAACCACCCGGCGGAGACCGCCGAGGCGGCCCGGGCCGACGCGGAGCGGGCCCTGGCGATCCGCGAACTGCTCCTCCAGGAAGCCCGGCGCCAGGGTCTGGACGCGGAGCCGGCGGCAGCGGAGGACGGTCGCCAGCGCACTGCCGAGGACGCCCTGGTCGACCGGTTGCTCGAGCAGGAGGTGACAATGCCGGTGGCCGACGAAGCGGCGTGCCGGCGCTACTACGAGAACAACCTGCAACGGTTCCGCTCGCTCGACCTGTACGAGGCGGCGCACATCCTGCTGGCGGCATCGCCGGAGGATCGCGACGCCTACGAGGCCGCCACCCGGGAAGCGGAGCTGCTGATCGCCACGTTGCAGCAGCAGCCCGGCGAGTTCGAGGCGCTGGCCGAGCTGCGGTCTGCCTGTCCGTCGGGCAAGTCCGGCGGCCGCCTCGGGCAGGTCGGCCGCGGCCAGACGGTGGCGGAGTTCGAGACCTTCCTGTTCGCGCTGGAGCCGGGGCAGCTCTGTCCGGTGCCGGTGAAGACCCGCTACGGCGCGCACGTGCTCCGCCTCGATCGGCGGATCGAGGGCCGGCAACTGCCGTTCGAGCTGGTCCGCGAGCGTGTCGCCGACTATCTCGACGAAGCGGTTTGGCGGCGCGCGACCTTGCAGTATCTGCGGATCCTGGCCGGCCGCGCGACCCTGCAGGGGGTCGACCTCGGGGGCGAGAATTCGCCGCTGGTCCAGTAGCCGCTTCGCTTGTCTGCCTGCCGACCGGCGCTTCCGCCTCGCCGGTCGGGCTCCGAAAGTCCCTGCCGCATCCCGCGACGATCCAGGGAGATCGCCATGACCGCCACGTCCGCCGACCGACCATCGCCAACCGGCCCGACCCTTGCCGACCGGGCGTTGCTCGAGGTCGGCTTCAGGCCGTTCTTCCTGGCCGGCGCCGCCTGGGCGATCCTCGCCATGGTCCTGTGGCTGGCCGCCCTCGCCGGTGTCGTGTCGCCGGGCGGCGACGCCTATGGACCGCTCGCCTGGCACGCGCACGAGATGGTGTACGGCTTCGGCGCCGGCATCGTCGGCGGATTCCTGCTGACGGCGGTGCCGAGCTGGACCGGCCAGCCGAAGCTGGCCGGGCGAGGGCTCGCGGCCTTGGCCGGCCTCTGGCTGCTCGGCCGGATCGTCATGCTGGCGCCCGACGGGGTCGGCGTGGCGGTAGCGGCGGTCGTCGACCTCGGCTTCCTGGCGGCGCTGGCCGCCCGCAACGGCTGGCAGGTGCGGGCCGCCCGGAACTGGCGGAACCTGCCGATGGTCGCCGGACCGCTCCTGTTGCTGGCCGGCAACGCCCTGGTCCATGCCGATGCCGGCGGCTTGATCGCGGACGCCGCCCTGCTCGGCAACCGGATGGGGCTGGCGGCGATCGTCATGCTGGCGGCGTTGATCGGCGGGCGGATCATCCCGGCGTTCACCCGCAACTGGCTGGTCAAGACCGGTCGCGGCGGACCGCTGCCGGTCGACCCGGATCGCCTCGACGTGGCCGTCCTGCTGGCGACCCTGGCGACGTTGGCGGCCTGGCTGGCATTCCCGGACGAGCGCGTCACCGGCATCCTGGCGGGTGCGGTCGCCCTCGGGACCTTGGTGCGTCTCGGACGCTGGCAGGGCTGGCGGACCGGGTCGGAGCCGCTCGTGTGGGTCCTGCATGTCGGCTATCTCTGGATCCCGGTCGGCTTCGCCCTGATGGCGGCCTCGTCCCTGGATCCGGCGGCGGTTCCGCAGGCCGCGGTGCGCCATGCCTTCGGCGTCGGCGTCGTCGGCACCATGACGCTGGCCATGATGACCCGGGCGACGCTTGGCCATACCGGCCGGGCGCTGGCCGCGGATCGTGCGACCACGGCGGTGTACCTGCTGATCACCGCGACCGCCGTGTTGCGGGTCGCCGCCGTGCTGGTCCCGTCATGGTACGGCCCGATGGTCGAGCTGTCGGGGGCCGGCTGGATGTCGGCATTCGCCCTGTATCTGGCGGCCTACGCGCCGAAGCTCTGGGGGCCGCGGGTCGGCGGCTGATCGGCCACCTGGGAGCGGCCGCCTCGGAGCGGCCACCTCGGAGCGGCCACCTCGGAGCGGCCGCCTCGGAGCGGCCACCTCGGAGCGGCCACCTCGGAGCGGCCACCTCGGAGCGGCCACCTCGGAGCGACAGGGGCATTTTGCCATGGATGTCGCCCGGGCCGATTCGGGTAGCATGTGTGACGGTCGCCGGACTATCGGTTTCGAGCCGACCTCGAAGCCGGTTTCCACACCGGACCGGCTCGGGAAAACCTTCTTTGCGACAGAGGCATGGCTTGGCTGACGAGAACGACGATTACGTCTACGACGAAGCGACCGGTGAATGGCGTCCGGCCGCGGAGATGGCGGTGGCCGGCAGCGCCGAAAGGGCGGTGGTACGCGATGCCGCCGGGAATATCCTGGCCGACGGCGATTCGGTCGCCCTCATCAAGGACCTGAAGGTGAAGGGGGCCAACCAGACCCTCAAGCAGGGCACCGTCATCAAGTCGATCCGCCTCACCGACAACGACCAGGAGATCGACTGCCGCCATGAGACGATCAAGGGCCTGGTCCTGCGCACGGAATTCGTGCGCAAGCGGTAGCCTGCCCCGGACCGCGTCCCCGATCGATGGGCGGCAAGCGGTGTTCCGGTTGGCGATGTCGAATCGCCGCCGGACACCGCCCCGGCGCCCGCCGCCTCAGGCGTCGTCGCGCACCCATGGGACCGAGCCGAACTCGATGCCATCGTCCTTCAGGCGCTCGGTTTCCTCGGGCGTCGACTCGCCGTAGATGCCGCGGGCGTCGACCTCGCCGTTGTGGATCTTGCGGGCCTCCTCGGCGAAGCGAGGGCCGACATAGTCGCAGTTCTCCTCGACCACCTGCCGCAGGGCCCGTAGCTGGCGCTTCAGCTCGGCGGCCTGCCTGGCAGCCGGGTGCATGGCCTGGACCTCGGACGCCGGCGGCGTTGCCGGCGCCGGCAACGCTACTTCTCGTCCCCCGCCGGCGCCCGACCCGATGCTCGGCGTCATCAGCGCCTTCGACACCTCGGCGCTGCCACAGACCGGGCATTCCAGGGTGCCGGCGCCGCGCTGCACGTCGAACGCGTCGGCGTTGCGGAACCAGCCCTCGAATTCATGGTCGTCGTTGCAGCGGAGTCGGTACAGGATCATGGTCGTTCATTCCGTTAGGGCAACTTAATATAGGCGTAACGCGGCAGCGATCCAGCCGCACCATACCGGCGGGGGGCCGATGCCCGAACACTCTTCCGATCTGGCGCGCCAGGACCGCGACCACCATCTGCACCCGTTCACCGATCCGCGCGTGCTGATCGACGAGGGCGGCCCGACGGTGATCGTGCGCGGCGAGGGCTGCATGCTGTGGGACGAGGAGGGGCGGTCCTACCTCGACGCGCTCGCCGGGCTGTGGTGCGTCAACGTCGGATACGGCCGTGCCGAGCTGGCCGACGTCGCGGCCGACCAGATGCGGCAGCTGGCCTACTACAACACCTTCTTCAAGACCACGAGCCCGCCGACCGCGGCGCTGGCGGCGCGGCTGGCGGCGCTGATGCCGGCCGGGCTGGAACGGGTGCTGTTCGCCAACTCCGGGTCCGAGGCGATGGATTCGATCGTCCGTCTGTCCCGGCACTTCTGGGCGCTGGAAGGTAAGCCCGACAAGTGGGTGATGATCGGCCGCGAGGAGGGCTACCACGGCTCGACCCTGGCCACGGTCAGCCTGGGCGGCATCTCCGGCATGCGCGCCCAGGGCCGGCTGCCGTTGCCGGGCTTCGCGCAGGTCAAGGCGCCCTACGGATTCAAATACGCGCCCGATGTCGATCCAGCCGCCTTCGCCGAGGAGGCCGCGGGGTGGTTCGACGCCAAGATTCGCGAGATCGGCGCCGACACGGTGGCCGCGGTCGTGGTCGAGCCGGTGCAGGGGGCGGGCGGCGTCATCATCCCGCCGCCCGGATACCTGGAGCGCGTTCAGGAGATCTGCCGGCGTCACGACGTGCTGTTCGTCCTCGACGAGGTGGTCAGCGGGTTCGGCAGGCTCGGCGCCTGGTCGGCGGCCGAGCGGTTCGGTCTGAGCCCGGATTTCATGGCGCTCGCCAAGGGCCTGTCATCGGGCTACCAGCCGATCTCGGCGGTGATGATCGGCGACCGGGTGGCCCGGGCCCTGATCGACAAGGGCGGCGACCTGGCCCACGGCTTCACCTATTCCGGCCATCCGGTGGCGGCGGCGGTGGCGCTCGCTAACCTCGACATCATCGCCCGCGAGGGCCTGGTCGAGCGGGTGCGCGACGATCTGGAAGGCTATTTCGCCACGGCATTGGCCCGGCTGGCGGAGCATCCGCTGGTCGGCGAGGTGCGCTCGATCGGGCTGATCGGCGCGGTCGAGCTGGTGCAGCAGCGCGACCCGCGCATCGCTTTCGATCCGGTCGGCGTGGTCGCCGCCGTGGTGCGCGACCAGATGCAACAGCGCGGGGTGATCCTGCGGGCGGTGCGCGATGCCCTGGTGCTGGCCCCCCCCTTGGTGGTCAGTCACGCCGAGATCGACCGCATCGTCGACACCCTGGCCGAGGTCCTTGAACTGGTGCGGAACGAACTCGGCCTGGTCGAGGCCGACCTGGCGCTGGCCGACGCGACCGCCGGCGGCAAGGCGCTGGAGGGGCTGACCTGCCTGGTGACCGGGGCGTCGCGCGGCATCGGCGCCGCGATCGCCGAGCGCTACGCCGCCGAGGGTGCGCGCGTGGTGCTGGCCGCCCGCGACCAGAAGGACCTGGAGGCCGTCGCCGCCCGGATACGGCAGGCCGGCGGGCAGGCGGCGACGCTGGCGATCGACCTGGCCGACCCGGGCGCGATCGCCGGGCTGGCAGACCGGCTGGCCGGCAAGCTCGGGCGACTGGACGTGCTGGTGGCCAACCACGGCATGCTCGGCCCGCTGCTGCCGGTGGCGGAGATGGATGCTACGCTGTTCGATCAGGTCCTGGAGGTTAACTTGACGGCGGTGTTTCGGCTGATCCGGGAGTTCGACCCGCTGCTCAGGGCGGCACCGGCGGGCCGCGTGCTGGTGGTGAGTTCGGGTGCCGCCGAGGGCGAACTGCCGGACTGGGCGGCCTATGCCGCCAGCAAGGCCGGACTTGAAGCGCTCGCCCGGGCCTACGCCGCGGAGACCCGGGACACCGGCATTCGGGTCAACATCGTCGACCCGGGCGAGGTGCGGACGGCGATGCGGGCGACCGCCTTTCCGGGCGAGGATTCCGAGCAGCTCGTCGAGCCGGCGGCCGTCACCGACGTGTTCGTGCGCCTGGCGAGCCCGGCCTGCGGCTTCACCGGCGCCCGGGTTCCGGCGTAGCCGCATGATTGGCGTGGGGGGAGGCGGATGATGAGTGATGTCGATCGAACGAGCCTTCCGCCGTCGCAGTGGGTGGTCAAGCACGGCGGCGTGATCCGGCCGGGTGGGGTGGTGCTGGACGTGGCCTGCGGGTCCGGCCGGCACGGCCGGTTCTTCCGCAATCTCGGCCACCCGGTGGTGCTGCTCGACCGGGACATCACCAAGGTTGTCGACATGGCGAGCATCGAGGATGTCGAGATCGTCGCCCGCGACCTGGAGAGCGGGCGTTCCTGGCCGCTCGCCGGCCGGCAGTTCGACGCGGTGATCGTCGTGAACTACCTGTACCGGCCGATTCTGCCGGCCCTGGTCGCCTCGGTGGCACCCGGCGGGGTGCTGATCTACGACACATTCGCGGTCGGCAACGAGGCCTACGGCCAGCCGCGCAACCACGACTACCTGCTGCGCCGCGAGGAACTGCTGATCGCGGTGCGGCCCGAGCTCGTCGTGATGGCCTACGAGGACGTCGAGGAGACCGATCCACGGCCGGCGGTCCGCCAGCGCATCATGGCGGTTCGACCGGCATGACCTCGGGCTTCGACATCGACGCGGCGGCGGTGCCCCCGGCGGCGCAATCGGTGCTGCGGCATCTGCTCGACCATCGGGCGAGCGAGCGGCCGGAACGTCCGTTCGTCCGGTTCTGGCGCGGCGAGACCTGGAGTTATGCCGGGACACTGGATCGGGTGCGGCGGCGCGCGGCGGCGCTTCGCGATGCCGGCGTTCGCCAAGGTGACCATGTGCTGTGCTGGATGGGCAACGGGCCGGAGCTGCTGGCCTCGTGGTTCGCGATCAACTACCTCGGGGCCATCTACATTCCAGTCAACACCGCGGCCCGCGCCCGACCGCTCGCCCATATCCTCGAGAATGCCGACGCCGGCCTGATGATCGCGCATCCGGCCCTGGTGGCGAGGCTGGACGGGCTCGAGCGCGGCGCGCTGAAGACCGTGCTGCTGGCCGGCCCGGGCGAGGCGGCTGCGCCCGACGGCCTGGCGGTCGCGCGGCTGGCCGACCCTGCGGCGGTGCCCGACGATGCCCTGGCGCTGGAGCGGCCGATCGATCCCTGGGACGTGCAGGCGATCATGTATACCTCGGGGACCACCGGGAACCCCAAGGGGGTGCTGTTCTCCTACGCCCAGCACTGGACCATGGGACCGGAAGCGATGCAGGCGATCGGCACCGACGACTGCTGCCTGATCGCCGGCCCGATCTTCCACTGCGGCAGCACGCTCTACGTCTACGCGATGTTGGCCAAGGGCGGCACGATGGCGATGATCCCGGAGTTCCGCACCGCCGACTTCTGGCCGGCGGTGCGCGAGACCGGCAGCACGGTGGTCCTGCTGCTCGGGGTGATGGCGAGCTTCCTGCTGAAGGCGCCGGCCGCGGCGGACGACCGCAACCATCCGCTCCGCCGAGTCTATATCGTACCGTTCGGCGAAGACGCCCAGGCGTTCCGAGACCGGTTCGGGGTTGAACTGCACACCGTCTACAACATGACCGAGATCTCCAGCCCGCTGGTCGCCGGCCCCGGCATCGGCGAGCCGGGGCTGGCCGGCTGGCCGAGGGCGCCGTTCGAACTGCGGGTGGTCGACGGCCACGATGTCGAGGTGCCGGCCGGGTCGGTCGGCGAACTGGTGGTGCGGTCGCACCGCCCGTGGGCGCTGTTCAGCGGCTACTACCGCAACCCGGAGGCCACGGTGGCGGCGCTGCGCAATGGCTGGTTTCATACCGGCGACGCCTTCCGGGTCGACGCGCAGGGGCGGTTCTTTTTCGTCGATCGCCTGAAGGACGTGATCCGGCGGCGTGGCGAGAACATCTCCTCCTTCGAGCTGGAAGCCGAGATCGTCGCCCATCCCAAGGTCAAGGAGGCGGTGGCGGTGGCGGTGCCCAGCGCGGTCAGCGAGGACGAGGTGCTGGTGGTGGTGGCGCCGGTGGAAGGCGAGGCCGTCGACCCGGCCGAACTGGTCGGTTTCCTGGCCGAGCGGGTGGCGCACTACATGGTGCCGCGCTACGTGCGCGTGGTCGACGGCCTGCCCAAGACCGCCAGCGGCAAGCTGCAGAAGCACGTCCTGCGGTCCGAAGCCCTGACGCCCGACACCTGGGACCGCGAGGCCGCCGGTGTCAGGCTGAAACGCGAGACCCTGGCCTGAGACCTCGGTGTTAGTACTTTCAATACGCGGTTACGTCTAAGAGTCCGCCCGAGAATCGCTATAGGTGTATTATGCTCTGGCGATGCGTCTTGTGAGTAGTTTGACGTGGGCGATGTAGAGCCAGGCGACGGCGGTTTCGAGTGTGGCCTCGAAGTCCTTGGCGAGG